>Ga0255353_1000051_pt1 | contig 66898 bp, 54 predicted proteins | sample HBST25metaG_FD_189941 | JGI IMG/M metagenome (GOLD analysis project Ga0255353, IMG submission 189941) | Peat soil microbial communities from Stordalen Mire, Sweden - H.B.S.T25 | ecosystem: Environmental > Terrestrial > Soil > Wetlands > Peat | place: Sweden: Norrbotten County, Stordalen Mire...
GCCGGGTTGGGGCGGGAAGCCATGCGGAGACAGTTTCGTCTTTTCTTCGCTTAAAAGCAAGAAGAATTCATGCAGAAAGAACTGAATGACAGCGATATTTTTCCGATGGTACACTTATGGCGCCGGGACTCCGGCGTTCCGAAGCTGAATACGAATGACTGTGGTCAATCCGACACAGCAGGGGTTTTGGAGCAGAACGTATGGTCACGCTCAATATGCACAGCTTGATGCACTGGTTCGCGACAAACGAAAGTATTCTCGCCCTGGTGGTTACAGTGGGCGTTGCGGTGCTGCTAGTCTGCTGTTTGGAGTGCACCCATTGCCCGTGCCGCGATAAGGACGATCTTTTTCGCCGTCACGAAGTATAGACGTTGGTCTCGCAAGGCGCCCTCAACCTCGAGGTTGAGGCATGTGGACCATTCCGGGTGTTTTTTATGTCCGAGTGGCGCCAAGGCGCGATGAGCCGAATCGCCCTACGGGGCCTTGCGAGCGCGCTGGTGGAAGGTGCACGGCGGTACTGGCGGACCAGTCTTTAGACTTCGCCATAGCAGCGCTTGGACTTCGTAATCCGGTCATTGGAATGGTAACGCCGGACGAGAGGCCGGCGTTACCAACTGCTCCATTCCGCGACTTATCTACTACCTATCTTACTTATCTGCGACTTATCTCCACGGCAAACTGCTTCTATTGACCGTTTGCGGCTGCGACCGGCGGCTTCAGATACTGCTCAAAGTGGGCCAGGATGCGGTTGTAGAGATGCGTGCGGACATCCGCGCCGGCGATGGAGTGGGTTTTGCGGGGGTAGATCTGCAAGTCGTAGGGAAGGTCGGCTTCGATCAGCTTCTGGACAAATTGCACCGAGTTTTCGATGTGCACGTTGTCGTCTCCGGTGCCATGCACCAGCAAGAGATGACCCTTCAGATGGGCTGCAGAGTTGACCACCGAGAAATCCTTGTAACCCGCCGCAAACTCCGCGGGCAGGGTCATATAGCGCTCCGTGTAGATGGAGTCGTAGTTGCGCCAGTCGGTGACCGCAGCCACGGCAACCCCGGCGCGGAAGCGGTCGGAATGGGTCATGGAATAGAGGGTGAAGGTCCCGCCCCAGCTCCAGCCCCACCAACCCATGCGCTTGGGGTCGAGTTGCGGGTACTGAGCCAGCGCCGCGTCAACCACGGTAAGTTGATCCTCAAGCTGGACCGGGCCGAAGTTGCGATAGGCCGCCTGGGCAAAGGCGCGTCCGCGGTTGCCGGTGCCGCGATTGTCGGCGTGCAGGACGGCGAAGCCATGCTGGGCGAGCAGTTCGTCAAAGAGCAGGCCGCCGCCCCAGCTATTGGTGACTGTCTGCGGGCCGGGTCCGCCATAGGGGTTCACGATCAGCGGAACCGAAGCCAGATCCTTGCCCTCGGGCAACAACAGGGTGGCGTAGAGCGTGGTGCCGTCGTGGGCCTTCACTTCAAGCTGCTCGGGGACGCGCAGGTGGTAAGTGTCGAGGGCCCGCGTGGACCAGAAGATATTGCACTTGCCGGGCTCCGCGCAGAGGCGCAGCGTGGGCGGCTCCATGCGCGAGGATTGGCGATCCACAAAGGCGCTGCCGGCGGGCGCGAAGTTGCCGGCATGGACGCCGGCGCCGGTGGTCAACTGCTTGCGTTCGCCAGTGAAGCTGACCTGCCACAACTGCGCTTCCAGCGGATTGCCCTCGTTGGAGGAGTACACCACCAGCTTGTTCGCATGGTCCACGCGGGATACTTCGCCAACTTCGAATTCGCCCTTGGTCAGTTGGAGTTCCAACTTAGCCGTTGTGGTGGATGGGCTGCCCAGGTCGTAGCTATAGAGATAGAGGTGGTTGTGGCCATCGGTCCAGTTATTCAGGACAATGGTGCCAAAGCCTACCGAGACGTCATAGCCATCGTCGATGAACTTGTCGTCAGTAAGTTTGAGGACCGGATGCGCCTGGCCGTTGGAAGCGTCGGCAAAGTAGAAGTCGCGATGCTTGTGGTCACGCGTCAGGGTTTCGATCCACAAGGTCCCCGCATCTGCCCACCCGAAGCGCGGAATGTAATCCTGGCCGGCCTGAAGCGGCAGCTTGACCCAGATCGTCTTGCCGCCGGAGGCGCTCACCACGCCCACGCGCACGTCGGGATTGGGGTCGCCGGGCTGGGGATAGCGCTGCGGGTCCACCTGGGCGTGGGTGGGAATCCAGTCGGTGATGGGGTATTCCGGCACGTCGGTCTCGTTCATTTGCAGATAGGCGAGGCGCTTGGAGTCGGGCGACCAGAAGTAGTTGCTGCGCGTCTCCAGCTCTTCCTCGTACACCCAGTCCACCTGGCCGTTGAGGACACCGGGCTTGGGCGCGGGAGCCACCATGTTCATGGGGGTTCCTGGCGTCTTGAGGCGGATCACCGCCAGACTGTGGTCGCGGATGAAGGAGATGGATTCGCCGTTGGGAGAGAACTTGGGGTCGTCGCCTGAGGCTGCGCCGGTAAATCCCACCTCGACGCCGGTGCCGTTGTGCAGGTCGTAGAGCCAGAGGCGGCCATTGGAGTCGAAGACCAGGTGGGCGGAATCGGGCGCCCAGAGGTAGTTGGCCATCTTGTAGCGGTCGCGATGGTCCTGGTCGACATCGGAGTCCTTTGCGCCGGAGAGCGAGGCCAGCTTGGCGCGGCTGACGAGCACGTGCGCCTTGCCTGATGCGGGATCCAGATCGACCAACTCGCCGCTGTCCAGATAGGTCAGGTGCTTGCCGTCGGGAGACCAGGTAAGTCCGCTGGGCGGGGTTCCGATGAGCGGTCCGTGGGCAAAGATCGCATCCACAGTGAGCGGCTTGGCGGGCGCCTGGGCGGCCAGGGGAAGAGTTGCCAGGAAAAGGGCGCTTACGGCCGAATACGTGAGAGCGGCTGCACGATTCAAGATAGGTTCCTCCGGGAAAGGAGCCCGCCAGGGCATTTCAAAGTGCGATTTGAATGCGCGGGGCTACCTCGGAGAAGTGTAACTCACCGGTGAATCGTGAGTCGGCGTGATGTCCGGCGCCCCAGGGCAATCGCATGAATCCATCTTGTTGACGAGCCTGGTTCCGATTTCTATCGCGCCGGAGGCGCAATGGTGGTTAGCCCCGCGCTTCAGCGTGGGGAAAGGGACCAACAATAACCAGTCAGCCCCGTAGGGGCGACGCAAAAGGCGAAATTGCCATCAAGGTATCGTTCATGCGATTGCCCTGTCCGGCGCCCTGCTTCCACAGGAGATCGATTTAGCTTGTGTCTCGTTGAGGCTGGTGGAATAATTTGCGCATGAATCGCCATGGCGTTCTCAAGCGCAGAGTGATTGCGGACTTTTTGCTGGTTTGTGCTTTTGCTCTGGCTGCTCCGCTCTTTCTTGCGCCGATTTCCAGAAGCTGGAGTCTCATGGTGGCCGGTTTTGTCACGTTCCTCTTCAGTGTCGGATTTCTGCTGGATGCTTTGCGAACCTTGCAACGCTTGCGTTCGTCCGATGGAAACTGACGGGTAAGGCAGCTTGCGCCACGCAGTCGGAACGAGTATCTTCCGGTTCATGCACTGGGCAAGCCCCGAAGAACGACGGAATCTAGGCCAGGCGCGACGCAAGCAAGTGGGCCGCCAGCAACACAATGAACTCAACCCCAAGGCGCGGAAGACGCCCGCGCACACGCTGATGGAGCGGTCCATGCGCGGCCGCGTTCCGGCGCTCATCAAGCTCAAATACCAGTTAATGGCCGCGTCGCCCTTCGGCTACTTTCGCGGCGCGGTCCCCGTGATGGCCGCGGACCTGGCCCTGGCGCCGAATACCGGCATTGTCGCGCAACTCTGTGGCGACGCGCACGTGCGCAACCTGGGTGCCTTTGCCGCTCCCGATGGACGGCTGGTCTTCGACATCAACGACTTCGACGAGACCATCCGCGGCCCCTTCGAGTGGGATCTGAAACGGATGGCGACCTCTCTGGTGTTGGCCGGACGCGCGTCCGGGCACAAGGAATCTGCGGCGCGCGCAACCGTGGAACGGTGCATCGAGAGATACGCCACGCAGATGAAGGCCTTTGCCCAGATGGCAAGCATGGAGGTGAGCCATTTTCAGGTGCACCGAATGAACGAGGTCGAGCCCATCCATGCGGCTTTGGCCAAGGCTGAGCGTGCCAACCCCCTCCACACGCTGGAGCAACTGACCGAGCCGGAGAGCGACAAGCCGGGAGCGCCGCGCAGGTTCAAGGAGCAGAAGCCCATGCTGACCCGCGTGACCGGTGCGCGGGCCGCTGCGGTATTGGACTCGCTGGGGCCGTACCGGCAAATGCTGGAGCCGCAGAGGCAACATCTGCTGTCGCTCTATCGGCCGGTGGACGTAGCTTTCAAAGTGGTGGGCACGGGCTCGGTGGGGTTGCGGGACTATTGCATCTACTTTGAGGGCAACGGACCGCAGGACCCCTTGTTTTTGCAGATCAAGGAGGAGCCGGAGTCGGCCTATACGGCCTATCTGCCCGATGCGCAACCGGCGCACCACAACGGCCAGCGCGTGGCTGAGGGCCAGCGCGCCATGCAGGTGCAGTCCGACCCATTCCTGGGCTGGACGCATATCTCGGGGCGCGACTACCTGGTGCGGCAGCTCAACGACCACAAGGGTTCCATCGAGTTGGAAGACCTGGCGGGCGGTGGGCTGGAGGCCTTTGCCGAAGTCTGCGGCGAGCTGCTGGCGCGTGGACATGCGCGCTCCGGCGATCCGCTGGTGCTGGCCGGCTACCTTGGCTCTGGAGATGGTTTCGCCGACGCGCTGGCCAAGTTCGGCTCGGCGTATGCCGACCAGACGGAGAAGGACTGGAAGGAACTGCGCCGGAGTCCCAAGGGCGGAGGCAAAACCAGGTAACCAGCAGGACAAGGAGTGGGCATGAATCGCCGCACGTTTACGCAATCTCTGGCTGCTGCCGCTGTGGCCGCCGCCGCGCCTTCGCTTCCGGCCGCTCAGAGCGCTGCCGTGGCGCGTAGAACGCCGACTTTTTCGCTCTCCGTCATGCTGTGGACGGTCTTCGGGGATTTGCCCTTCGAGGAGCGGTTGGCCAAAGTGGCCGAGGCCGGCTACTCGAACGTCGAACTCGTGGGCGAGTACGGCAAGTGGTCCGCGGACGATTTTGTCCGCGCCAACGCCGCGCGCAAAACGCTCGGCATCCAGTTCGATGCGACCGCGGGACTGGGCCATGGCGTTGCCGATCCGGCGGCCCGCGAGGCGTTTCTCGCCGAACTGGGACAGGCCATGAAGCCGATGGAAACCCTCGCCTGTCCGGCCATGATTGTGCTCTCCGGCAACGTGGTTCCGGGCATGAGCCGCGAGGCCCAGCATCAATGCTCGGTAGAAACCCTGAAGCGCGCCGCGGCGCTAGTGGAAGGCCGCACGATCGACGGCCAGCCGGTGCGGCTGCTTCTCGAGTGCATTCATCTCGATGAGAATCCGAAGTACTTTCTGACCTCGGCCGACGAAGCCATTGAGATCGTCCGCGCCGTCAACCATCCGCAGGTCCAGTTTCTCTATGACATCTTCCACGAGCAGATGAGTTACGGCAACCTGATCGAGAAACTCGAAAAGCACATCGACATGATCGGACTGATCCATGTGGCCGACGTGCCGGGACGCCATCAGCCGGGGAGTGGGGAGATCAACTACGTGAATATCTTCCGCAAGCTGGCCGCGCTCCATTACCGGCACACGGTGGCGATGGAATTTATGCCCCTCGGCGATGCGGTGGCCGCGTTGCGGGAAGCGAAGACGATGGCGTGGAACGCAGGGGTGGTTTAAGGCTGCATCTGGATCTCGTTCGAGTTCTGGAGGAACGGAAAGCCCACGCCCTGCATCTCCAAAACCGGAGGTCAGGCAGCAGAAATCCGTTCGTAGGGATGGGCGGGTGTTGGCGTCAACAGCCACGCCGCGGAAAACGGCTCATGAACATTTCAAGAGGCATCTCGCCGTCTTTCGGCTGATCCAGCCAGGCCTAACTGCATTCTGCTCTGCGGCATCCGCCCTTCTGCGATTCTGCCCGCAAAATTCATGTTGAGGTTCCAGTTGATTTCGGGCTATAGTTGAACGGCTTCAGAGGTCTCCTCTTGAAAAGAAGACGCTGCTTCCCCTCCGTCTCCTTTGGCCTCGTACTCGCGGCAGGTTTTCTACATGCCGCGCTGGCTGTTGCTGCCACGCCTTCACCCACCACCACTGAATTGACAATCTCTACGGGCAATTCAGTCGCCGGTCGCGTCCTTGTAACTCTAACTGCTTCCGTTTCGGCTTCAGGCAATCCGGTTTCCCCCGGGTCGGTGCTGTTTTGTAACGCTCAGGCAGCCTATTGCGAAGACCTCAATATCCTGGGCCAGGCGCAACTGACAGCCAGCGGGTCAGCCTCGCTCAATCTGATCCTCCCCATCGGCTCCCATCAGATCCGCGCCGAATTCAAGGGCACCAGTTCCCATGCGCCCAGTTCGTCTCCGACGGAGAGTGTGACGGTCGCTGGAAAGTATCCCACCATAACTACATTCACCGCGGTCCCCAGCCCGGCCACCTACGCGATCCAGGGCAAGGTCATCAGCGGTGGACTACCTGCCCAGACTGGAACGCTGAACTTTCCCGATGGCAGCAACCACCTGATTCCACTGGTGACTTCCCCGGTTGGTCCTCCCACTTTTCAGTTCACGGCTCTCGCTGCGTTGCCGGGAACCACCGCATTGACCTCCGGCGCCGTCGCCGACCTCAACCGCGATGGCAGGCTCGACCAGCTGGCCTATGACAACGTCAATAACAACGTGGTCGTCCTATTCGGAAACGGCGATGGAACCTTTGTCGCCGGCCCCGTGATACCCGTAGGCAGGCATCCGGATGCGATCGCGGTGGGAGATTTCAACAATGACGACATACTCGACTTCGCCGTAGCAAACCAGGACGACAATAATGTGTATGTTTTTCTCGGCAATGGCGATGGAACTTTTTCGGCTCCGGCTGCAATTGCGGTGGGGAACACCCCCAATTACATCTCCGCCGGCGATTTCAACAACGATGGCAATGCCGACCTGGTCGTAAGCTCAAGTGCGGGATCCTCGATCTGGATCGGGAACGGCAAGGGCGGGTTCACGCTCTCCACTGCGCCAGCGTTGCCCCAGGCCTTCTCTTCCATTCGTGTCGCGGATCTCAATGGCGATGGAAATGCCGACCTCGTCTATTCGATTCAGTCCTCGATTCACGTCTCTCTGGGCAAAGGCGACGGCACCTTCACCACGGCCGCTGCGCCCTCCGTTCCTTGCGGCAACGCATGTGTCGATGCGGTGGTGGCCGACTTCAACGGCGATGGCGAGCCCGACCTTGCTGTCGCATCCATCGGCAATTTCACCAACGGGTCCGGCAACGTATCTTTCATGACCGGCCTTGGCGACGGCACTTTTGGCGCTCCAACCGCCTTCTCCTATGTGTTTGTCACCAGTCTTTCCGTGGGCGACTTTCTCGGCGATGGCAAGGTCGATGTATTTGAGAGCAACCTGCTGAACTACCAAGGCGAATTGCTGCTGGATTACTTTGTCATTCTGCAGGGCAACGGGGATGGAACATTTGTAGAATTCGGGTCACTCTCTGGAACCGTGGCGGCAATTGGAGATTTCAACAGCGACGGCATGACGGACCTTGCGCTCTCCACTCCAACCGCGATTTCATTGGCCTCATGGCAAACCACTGTGGCCGATAGCCGCGCGACCGTGACGGGAAGCCTCGGTATCCACAACGTCTTCGCGAATTATGAAGGGGACGCGACCCACGCCGCCAGTGCCTCCGCCGCCCTCGGGCTACAAGGGCCCAAGGCCGCCACCACCACCACTCTTCAAGCGTCTCCCACCCCCATTGCTCCCGGCCAGGCGATGCAGTTGGTTGCCACAGTCTCTCTATCCCTCGCGGGCCAGGACAGGGCCACCGGCACCATCACCTTCTCAAACGGCCCGAATACACTGGGAGTGGTTCCGGTCTCCGATGGGAGAGCCGTCTTCTCCACCACGGTTCTTCCCATCGGCAGCAATATCAGTCTCACGGCACACTACAGCGGGAACAGTGACTTCATTGCGAGTACCTCTCTCCCCATCTATCTGACCACTCGTGGCGCTCTGCGTCCTGGTTCGACCATCGCTCTCGGCGTGTCACCCGCATCGACGGCCCCACAAGGAACGGTCGTTACGCTTTCAGCCAAAGTGTTCGACGCCGGACAGCCTCTGACCATTGGACTCGTCACCTTTTATGGCTCCACGTCCGCTCATCCCGGCAAGACGATTCTGGGCCAGGCTCAACTTACGCCTGCGGGCGTCGCCACCATGAAGTTCAAGCCTCCTCTCGGATCGCTCGCGTTCCAGGCGATCTATCAGGGCACCAATTCTCATGCAGGCTGCGCATCCACCTGGCAAGCTCTAACCGTAACTGGAAAACTCGCAACCAGCACGCTCATTTCAGCCAATCCGCCCAACTACTCTGCAGCAGTAACTGCCTACGGGCTCCTGCCCGCAAGCGGGCAAGTAACCTTTGCGGACGCGACCAACTCCAACCTCGCGTTCGCGACCGCTCCCTTGATTCCCGTCAACACGCTCACCACGCAATACTCGCTCACGCCCGCGCCTTCGCCGAGTGTTGTCAATGGGCAGCTCGCGTTGGCCACCGCCGATTTCAATGGCGACGGCATTCTCGACATAGCCACATTCACAAGCTCAGGGTTCTCCATTCTGCTGGGAAACCCGGACGGTACTTTCACCCAGAAATTCACCACCAACGTCGCCGGATATCTCCCCTCGCTCGCTGTAGCGGACTTTAATGGCGATGGAATTCCGGATGTCGCCGTGCTTCAAGTTGGGGACCCCCATGGAAGTATCTTCGTTTTCCTGGGCCGCGGTGATGGAACCCTCACCAGTCAACCGACACTCGTTGTCGGCGAATGGTCGGCTTCGCTCGTTTCTGGCGATTTCAACGGCGACGGCATCCCGGATTTGATTGCCACAAATCTCGACGACACGACCAACGTCCTGCTTGGCAATGGCGACGGAACATTTCGCGCGGTGCCCTCTCCCAATCTCGGATCGTCGGCCGTTGGCACAGCCATCGTGGCCGACTTCAATGGGGATGGCATCCCGGATGTGGCCACCGGCGTCTACGGGGATGGCGTCATCCTCCTGTTAGGCAATGGGGACGGTACGTTTGTGACCCGATTCCTGCCTTTCTACACCCAGGTCGCGCCCCTCACATTGGCCGAAGCGGATTTCAATGGCGATGGAATCCCAGACCTTCTTTTGACCGGCGCCTTGCAAGGTCTCACTCTGCTTTTGGGCAACGGCGATGCAACATTTGCGACCTACAAGCTGCTTGGGGGGCTGCCTGACGATAACGTCACCTCCATTACGGGCGATCTCAATGGGGACGGGATCCCCGACTTGGTTATTCAGGATTGGAGTAATTCCGAACTGGACATTCTACTGGGAAAGGGGGACGGAACTTTTGTGCAAGGCCCCGATCTTCCATTGCCAACCCCAGGCATAGAGGGCTCTGCGGGGATCGCGATTGGAGATTTCAACGGCGATGGACTTCCTGACCTCCTTGCGGTGAGTGGATTTGGCGCCCCCGCCATGTATGAATGGCTTTCGGCGGTCACTCAAACCTCCCTGGCAACAGCCAAAAACGTCACTCCCCCCGGAACCGGCACCCAGCAGGTCTATGCCATCTACCCTGGCGATGCCACACACACCAGCAGCGTTTCAGCAACTGTTCCAGTAGCCTCGGCAGCGCCTGCACGTCCACAACAATGAAGAATCTCTTATAGGATGGCTTCATGCCGCCTCTCCTTGAGATTCGCAACCTGCACATTCGTTTCGGCGCCACGGAAGCGGTGCGCGGCGTAAACCTGCACCTGGACGAAGGCGAAGTCCTGGGACTGGTGGGCGAGTCCGGCTCCGGCAAAAGCGCCACGGCCCTCGCCATTCTCGGCCTGCTCGGCCCGGCAGCGCAGGTCGAGGGGCAGATTCTCTTCAAGAATGCGGAAGGCTCTGAAATCGATCTCCTCCGCCAACCGCCCCATGCGCTCCGCCGCCTGCGCGGCCAACAGATCGCCATGATCTTTCAGGAGCCGATGACCGCCCTGAACCCGGTCATGACCATCGGCCGCCAGGTAGCCGAGTGCGCCCAGGCCCACGCGCCCTCCTGGACCGGCCGCGAAGCCAAACGGCGCGCCCTTGCCGCTCTCGAAGCCGTCTCCATTCCCGAGGCCGCGCGCCGCTATGGCGACTACCCGCACCAGTTCTCCGGCGGCCAGCGCCAACGGATCCTCATCGCCATGGCGCTCATCAACCGTCCGCGCCTGCTCATCGCCGACGAGCCCACCACCGCCCTCGACGTCACCGTCCAGGCGCAGATTCTGGCCCTGCTCGCCGACCTGCAGCGCCAGTACGGCCTGGCCATGCTCTTCATCTCCCACGATCTGGCGGTGGTCGGCGAGGTAGCCGGCCGCGTAGCCGTCATGCGCTCGGGCCAGGTGGTCGAAGCCGGCCCCACCGCCCGCCTCCTCACCGCTCCTCAGCACGAATACACCCGCAGCCTTCTGGCCGCCGTCCCCACCCTCCGCACCGACCGCACCCGTCCCCTGGCCATGGTCGGCTAAAGCGTTTCCCCGCCAAGAATTGGTAACACCGACCTCCCGGTCCACGCTCACTTTACGCATTCAGGAAAACCATTCCAGGCATTTGAGGGCCCGTCCCCCCGATGGCAGATGGCCGCAACAGATATCCCTGCTCCACCAAAAAACATTGCAGATCATTCGCCCCGCCCCGCGCACAATGAAGATAAGCAGCCCTCACCCGGTTTCCAAGGGGACGGGCCGGATCGAGAAACTCCCAGGGTACCCCCCACCCCGGGGGGGGGATACTATTCCCTTTTTGTTCGCTTTAGTGACGTATAAGATGTTTAAAGTGAATCGATTACCAAAAAATACACGCCTCGAAATACCTTGAATTTGCACCAAATCAGGTGCAAGAATCTCCGCCTTAAAAAGCAGAAGGCGGCCGTTTTTCAGCCGCCCTGCTCATTCATCCCACTTCGAAAGCTCCAAACGCGCCGCCAGAAATCAATGACCGGCAGGCACCATCTCCAGCTCGGCAAGCCGTTTCGCCAGCAGCGTTTCCAGTTTCACCAGCGCAGCCGAGAAACCTTCGATGCCTTCCTTCAGCTTGTCGCTGGCCATGCGGTCGCCGTCGTGCATGAACTCAAAGACATCCTTGTCCATCACGATGCGCTCGATGTGCTTTGCCTTGGAAACTTCCGGGTCCAGCTTGCGCGGCAGTTCGCCCTCGGTCGACTCCAGCTCCGCCAGCAGCTGCGGGGAAATGGTCAGCAGATCGCATCCGGCCAGTTCCTTGATCTCGCCAATGTTGCGGAAGCTAGCACCCATCACCACGGTCTTGTAGTCGAACTTCTTGAAATAGTTGTAGATCTTGGTGACGGACAGCACGCCAGGATCCTCGGCAGCTTGATATTCCTTGCCGGTGTCGTGCTTGTACCAGTCCAGAATCCGGCCCACGAAGGGCGAAATCAGCGTGACGCCCGCGTCGGCAGCGGCAATCGCCTGGTGCAGCCCGAAAAGTAGCGTCAGGTTGCAGTGAATTCCTTCCCGCTCCAGCACTTGGGCGGCTTGAATGCCTTCCCAGGTGGAGGCAATCTTGATCAGTACGCGATCCCGGCCAATGCCGGCAGCGTCATATTGCTCAATAATGCTGCGGGCCTGCGCGATGGTGGCTTTCGTGTCGTAGGAAAGGCGTGCGTCCACTTCCGTGGAGACCCGGCCCGGCACAATGGCCAGAATTTTCTTCCCGAACTCAATGGCCAGGCGCTGAAACGCGAGATTGGCAACCACTGCGTCCGTAGCGTTGCCGCCCAGCTCTCTCCGCGCTCCCAGCAGCACGCCATCCACAATGGGCTGGTACTGCGGCATCTGCGCGGCGGCGGCGATCAGAGAGGGGTTGGTGGTGGAGTCCTGCGGGCGAAACTTGCCGATCGCCTCGATGTCACCGGTATCGGCGACAACCACGGTGTAGGTGCGCAACTGTTCGAGCAGATTCTTCGGCATAATTCCTCCTGGGGAAAGGGTTTTTCCACGTAAGCACGCTCTCGGCTCCAGTGTACCCTTCTTGTCTGATGCATTCGATGAATGCCGGATGCAAACCGCTGTGGTTCGCGGTCACTCCGCGGCAAAGGTGTTGGCCAGCGTGCCCAGACCGGGAATTGTTATCTCCACTCGATCCCCAGCCTTGAGCGGACCCACTCCGGAAGGAGTTCCGGTCAAAACCAGGTCGCCTGGCTCCAGCGTGATGGCGGCGGTAATGTAGGCCAGCAGGGTGGAAATCGGGAAAATGAAGTCCAGGCTCGATCCGTGCTGGCGAAGCTCACCGTTCACGTGGGTCTCGATCGTCAGCCCGGCCTCCGGGTCCACTTCGCTGCTCACGATGGGGCCAACCGGGCAAAATGTATCGAAGCCCTTGGCGCGTGTCCACTGGCCGTCCGTGTTCTGCAGGTCGCGCGCAGTCACGTCGTTGGCCAGCGTGTAACCGCGGACCGCCGAGCGCCACTCCTCCGGCTTCAGCTTGCTGGAGCGGCGGCCGATCACCAGCGCCAGTTCGCCCTCATAGTCCACGCGCGCTGAAGCGGCCGGCATCTGCACCACTCCGCCCGGCTTCAGCAGTGCCGAAACTGGCTTGAAAAAGAGCAGCGGCTCGGTGGGCAGATCGCTCCCCATTTCCTTCACGTGATCGCGATAGTTGCGGCCCACGCACACAATCTTCGACGGCGTCACCGGAGCCAGCACTTCGGCCGCGCTCAACGGCATCGGCTCAAAGTCGAAGCCCCACGATGTCGCCTTCCCATGCTGCAGACGGAACGCCAGGTCTTCTTCCGGTCCGGCGATCAAATCGACAATCCACGGCTCGCCTCCGCGATCTTCCACGGTGCCATAGTGGATCAGGTTCTCGAACAGAAACCGGCAGTATTTCATGTGAATTCTCCTTGCGCTGCACTCGCGGTCAGGGGTTGGGCACCGTCTCCTCCGTCTCGACGGAGCGGGCGCTCTCGTGTCCGCCCTGGCTGAAGGCGGTAACGGCGTAGCGGTAACTATGGCCCGGCTGGACCTTCACGTCATGGAATGCCGGGGGCACCTGCGGTTGTGCGGCCGAAATGCGCTGCCACTCTCCCTCACCTTCGCGGCGATACACCGCGTAACCGGCCAAATCTGCATCGGTCACGGGCTGCCAGCTCAGGTCGATGGCTGTCTCGGAACCGTTTTCTCCCGCGGTGGCCACGGCCGCCAGCCCGCTAGGCACGGCAGGCGGAAAAATGTCCTTGGCCTCGACTCGCACCGCAGCGGAGAGCGGCCCATCCAACTCCACCGTCTTCCCGTCCACTGTGATGCGGGCCACGCGCTGGGCGCGGTACTCATACACCTGCCCGAAGCGAATCTCCTTGTCGAGCGCGCGGCCGGAGCGGCTTCCGGTCTCCACCAGCAGATTCCGCTCCAGGGCCTCGGGTGCAGGCTCCAGGAGTCCTTGATGCACCTTCTCGGTCGGCGGGGTCAACAACTTGCGCTGCAGACGCACGGCCGCGAATGCTTCTCCGGCAGCGGGCGTCCAACCGAGGACCGCGCCTTCCTTGCGCATCGCGGCGGAGAGGCCCTCCACCGGCGCAGGCGCTTCTCCCGCCACCACCTGGGCGGCATTCGACAATCCAGCGGAGCGGCCGTTGTGGTTCCTCAGTTCGACAAAGTAACTGAGTGAGCGCGGGGAACCGCTCGCCAGCGCAGGAGGCAGCGTCTCGGTGAAGGTGCCTTTGGCTGCGGGAGCGAGCACCAAATCCGCGCCAGCCACACTGCAGGCGATGGCCGTCGCATCCTTGCGGCAGATGCGCACCGCAATGTCGTCCTTGAGTAGCAGCTTGTCGGTGTTTCTCTTTGGCATGGTCCAGGTCAGCGACACCTGGTTGCCGGTCCGCGCCGCGGCCAGGTCGGCCACGCGGTCCGGCAGGTTCAGTGAAGGCGGCTGCGGCGCTCCTGGCGTCCCGCAGCCGCATAACACTGCAGTCAGCGCAACCGCCGCCATCAGCCCAAGTCTTTGCACCATACTCATCGTCCTCTCAGTCTAGTACTTGAGCTGTACTTCGGAAAACGCGGAGGGAGGCCCGGGGTTTACCCCCCGCATGAAGCCAACAAAATCAGCACGGCTTTAGCCGCGGAAGGGTGCTCTTCGGCGCCGAATGATCCGTGTTTCCTCCACACTTCGAGTGCCTCGCACTTCCTGCCCCGCGTGAGCGGTACAATTCAAACGATTCCGCGCAGCAAGAAGGGATTCCCTCCAAAGTGTTGATCTTTGCCGCCATTCTGGCCATCTTCGTCTATGGAATGATCGCAGCCATGCTGGGCACCATCCTGCCCGAGCTCTCCGATCGCTTCCACCTCACTCCCACACAGAACGGCACCATCGCCTTTGCCCAGGCCCTGGGATTGATCGTTGCCTCGGTTGGAGTGGGCCCGCTGCTCGATACCGAGGGCGACAAAATCGGCCTCATTCTTGGCCTGGCCTTCATCGCCATTGCGCTCTATGTGCTGCCGCGGTCGCCGGGTTTCCGCAGCATTCTCTTCCTGCTGTTCCTGCTCGGGACCGGCGGCGGCATCGTGGTCACCGGCGCCAATGCGCTGGCCAATAGCGTCAGCGGCGCGCACAGTGCCACGGTGCTCAACCTCGTCAACCTCTTCTTTGGCCTGGGCGGGTTTGCCACACCCTTCATCGCCGCCAATCTCTTCAAGCGGAACTGGGTCCGTCTCTGCTACACCGTCGCCACGCTTACGGTCGTCACGCTCGTCATCCAGTCGTTCACCCGCATGCCCGCTCCCACCGGAACCGCGAGCCTCTACCTCACCCATGTCGGTCCCCTCCTCGGCCAACCGCTGCTCTTCATGCTCGGGCTCTTCCTCTTCCTCTACATCACCTGTGAGGTCGGCGTGTGGAACTGGCTCCCGCGCCACCTCATCGCCCAGGGCATACCGGAGTCGCGCGCGCTCAACATCCTCTCGCTGGGATTCGCTCTCGGCCTGCTTGCCGGCCGCGTCGGCGTCTCGCCCATCCTCATTCACGTCCCGGCAGTTCTCGTCACCTTGGCCGCTTCCATCGCCATGGCCGTCACCACCTTCCTCATGCTCCGTACCAACAAGCCCACCGCCGCCTTTGCCCTGGTCTTTATCGCCGGCCTCGCCATGGCTCCGGTCTTTCCCACCACCCTGGCCATCGTCGGCACCGCGTTCCCCAACATGACCGGCACCGCCATGGGCTTTGTGATGACCTGTGGTTGGGTTGGACTCGCCGTCAGTTCGCGGCTCATCGGCGCCATCGCCGGCGGCGATCCGCTCCGTCTGAAGAAGGCCCTGCTCCTCATCCCCGCATCAGCCGTGCTGATGGTGGGGTTGAACGTGGCCATCTGGTCCATGCTGCCTCGGTAACTGGTCCCACAGTTCCTCCCACTCCTGGCCGAACCCTTCTTCACGCGTTCTTCGTGGTGAAGGGGTCGGCCAGTTCCTTTTGCTGCGAGCCGGAATCGCTCCAAGCGCATCCATTAAACTGAACCTTGAAATGCGGCGATCCCTCAACCGGGAGCGCCCAGGAACGGAGCCCCTCGTGGCAGAGACGATTTTCGATGTGGCGATTGTTGGCGGTGGGCCGGCCGGATATACGGCGGCCATTCGCGGAGCGCAGCTTGGCCTGAAGGTTGCATTGATCGAGAAAGCGCCCAAGCTGGGCGGAACCTGCCTGCACGTGGGCTGCATTCCCACCAAGGCCCTCCTCTTCAACGCTGAAATCTGGGACCACCTCAAGCACGCCGACGAATTCGGCATTACCGGCATCGGCACACCGACGCTCGACTGGTCCGCCGTGCTCACGCGCAAGAACGCCATCATCACCAAGCACGTCAAGGGCCTTGAGTTCCTGATGAAGAAGCACAAGATCACCGTGGTTCCTGGCTCCGGCCGCCTGACCGGCCCGGCCGTCGAGGGCGTGCACACCGTGGAAGTCTCCGGCGAAGCCGGCGCAGGACCCAGCCAGATTCAGGCGAAAAACGTCATTCTCGCCACCGGCTCTGACGCCAAAACCATCTTCGGCCAGGAGCCGGACGACCGCATCCTCACCAATATCGAGCTGCTTTCCCTTCCCGAAGCGCCCAAGTCACTCATCGTGATCGGCGCTGGCGCGGTGGGCATGGAGTTCGGCTCCATCTTCCGCAGCTTCGGTGCGGAAGTCACCATCGTCGAATTCCTGCCTCGCGTCGTTCCCGTCGAAGACGAAGAGATTTCGAAGGAAATCACCCGCCTCTACAAGAAACGCGGCATCGACGTGAACACCGGCTCCAAGGTCGAGAAGATCGAGAAGACTGAAACCGGCGTCAAGGTCACCTGGACTGGCGCCAACGGCAAACCGCAGGAGAAGGAAGCCGAAAAGGTGCTGGTGGCCGTGGGCCGCGCCGGGCGAACAGCCAACATCGGGGTGGAGAAGACGAAGATCGAGCTCGATCGCGGGCTCATCAAGGTCAACGAAGCCCAGGAAACGGCCGAGCCCGGCGTCTTCGCCATCGGCGACATCGTCTTCGGCCTGCCGCAGCTGGCCCATGTGGGTGCCATGAGCGGCATCGTCGCCGTCACCAAGATCGCCGGCCGCCCCTTCCGCCCTGTGCGCCGCGACCGCATTCCCGGCTGCACCTATACCGAGCCGCAGATCGGTTCCGTCGGCCTCACCGAGGCCCAAGCCAAGGAGAAGGGCCACGAAGTCAAAGTTGGAAAATTCCCCTTTGCAGGCAACGCGAAGGCCACCATCCTCGGCAACCACGACGGCTTTGTGAAGATCGTCGCCGACGCGAAATACGGCGAGATTCTGGGCGTCCACATCCTCGGCCCCCAGGCCACGGAGCTGATCGCCGAAGCCGTCGCGGTTCTGGAGCTCGAGGGCACGGTGGACGACATGATGTTCGCCATCCACGCCCACCCCACCCTGGCCGAGTCCATGCTGGATGCCTACGGCGCCGTCGAGGGAATGGCAATCAACGCGTGAGTCAGTGGGCCGGATCTACACCCGGTCCAGCTCGCCGAACAGGTCTGCGAGCACAATGCGGATCGGTGTCTCCGGAATCGCGAGTTCGCCGGAGCGAACCAACTCCAGGCCATCTGCTGTCCCGCGATAGCCAACGCGAGCGGCAGGGTCGATCACCCAGACATGTTCAATGCCGAAGGCAAGATACTCGGCAGCCTTGGCTCTAGTGCGGCGCAGAGTGTCTTCCGGCGACTGAATCTCGATCACCAACAGCGGCGGACGGGTAAGGATGCGCTCACGGGGCGTATTCGCGCGAAGAATAGTGAGGTCAGGCACGCGGAAGTGGTTCACTTGGGTCTGGACACGCTGCTCGGAGACTGCGACTACACCCCATTCGGTGCGATGAGCAACAAAAATGCTGCCCAAAAACAACTGCAGAAAAGCATGCTCGAACTCGCCCAAGTCGCGCTCCTCGATCACCCCGTCCACATACTCGCAGTCGTGCTCATAGACGGTCGAGAGATACTCCTCGACGCTGACCGGCTTGTCGAAAACAGGCTGCGTTGCCATGAAGACAGTATCCTCCGCATTTTTTGCTTTCGCTACCGCAATTTTATCCATGGCCCAGTAAACGACACAAAAGAAGGGCTCTTCCTACCCTTCAGCTCCGGCAATCCGCCTCACCATCCCCGCGCCTATAATGGGAATGAGACCCAGTCCACACTTCCGGACGTGCGCGGGCTCCTAATGAGCCGGCGCCGCGTGCCGGTCGAAGGAGGATTCTTTGGCGCCGTCTCCCGACGACTCGAAACGACTACCACCGCCATCCGGCAAGCTACAGCCGCAATCCGGCTTTCCGCGAACCATCCAGCAAAAGCCCGCGACGGTCCCTGTCCAGGCCGTCAGCGGCGTGCTCGGCGATATCGGCGATAACGCCGTCACCGGCCGGGCTGAATACATTCGCCAGAGCACCGACGAAGAGATGATCTGGCAGGAGACGCCTTCCCTGGCTCTCTTGCTGCCACGCTTTATCAAGTACGCAATTTTGATGGTGATCGTGCTCTTCGCCTGCTCGGCGATCAAGAACTACGTCGCGCAGAACCCCTATGCGCAGGCAATTCTGGAGCGCGCCGGTATCCATGCCACGACTGAAAGCCGGTCTTCCGAGCCGGCACGGCGGGCGGGACACAAGACCAGGAGCGGACATCGTGCCCCTGCAGAGTCTGCCGATACGCCCTCGCCCGATGCAACCACCGATGCGCCGCCGGAAGTGGAAACACCGCGCAGCGAGCCTGCAGGCGGATTGAACCAAATTCTGGCCTTCGTTAAGCTCGGCTTTGCCGGCCTCTATACCCTGCTGTTTCTGGCTTACCTGTTGGGCCTGATGACAACCAAGTACTCCGCTTCAAGCCAGCGGCTGATCGTCGAGGAGGGTTCGCTACATTCGGTAAACCGCCCTTACGAACTGCACCAGTTGGGCGACGCCGTAATCGTGAAGCCCCTGTTGCTGCGCATGTTTGGCATCGCGAATCTCGAGATCACCAATCCGCCCGTGAAGTTGGTTGGCCTGCGCAACGCCGACTATGTGCGTGACATTCTGCGCCAGGGCGGACAATTGGAAGCGCAACGGGTAGACAAGATTCGCTTTAGATAAAGGGCAGGCAACTTCCCGCTCCGCTCGTGTTCGCAAAAGAAAGAAACGGCTCGTCCGCACATTGCGCGGACGGGCCGTTCTTGTTTTGAGCGCTTTTTCTAGAGTTCGATCGACTGGCTGCCTACGAGTTCCTTCGCTTTGGCAACAAATTCGGCCAGAGGCATGGAACCCTGGTCGCCCTTGCCGCGGGTACGGACGCTCACCGCACCCGCATCCTGCTCCTTGTCGCCGAAGACCAGGATGTACGGCGTCTTCTGGTTGGCAAAGTCGCGGATTTTGGAGTTCATCTTTTCGTTGCGGTCGTCCACTTCCACACGCAAGCCCGCAGCCTTCAACTCGGCCTCGACCTTCTTCGCGTAGTCCAGATGCCGCTCGCTGATGGGAACCAAGCCCACCTGCACCGGCGCCAGCCAGAGCGGAAACGCACCGGCGTAGTGCTCGATCAACACGCCGAAGAACCGCTCCACCGAGCCGAAGAGCGCGCGGTGCACCATCACCGGCTGATGCCTTTCGCCGTCCTCGCCCACGTACTCCAGCTCGAAGCGCGCCGGCAGGTTGAAGTCGAATTGCACCGTGGAAAGCTGCCACAACCGGCCCAGCACGTCCACCAGCTTGATGTCGATCTTGGGCCCGTAGAAGGCGGCTTCACCGGGAATTGTCTTGTAGGCAATCCCCTTCCGGTCCAGCGCTGTCTTGAGGCTGTTGACCGCCAGGTTCCAGTTCTCGTCCGAGCCCGCATAGTGGGCGCGGTCGTTGGGATCCCACGTCGATAACTCGACCTTGAACTCCTTGAACCCAAATGTGTGGAGCACGGCTTCGGCAAAGTCGATGCAGTTCACCACTTCGTCTTCAATCTGGCTTGGCATGCAGAAGATGTGCGCATCGTCCTGGGTAAAGCCGCGGACGCGCAGCAGCCCATGCATCGTTCCCGAGCGCTCGTAGCGATACACGTTCCCCAGTTCCGCGTAGCGCGCGGGCAAATCGCGGTAGCTCTTGGGCGAGTTCTTGTAAATGAGAATGTGGAACGGACAGTTCATCGGCTTCATGCGATAGTTGCCGTCGTCCAGTTCCATCGGCGTGAACATGTTCTGCGAGTAGAAGCCCTCGTGGCCCGAAGTCTGCCACAGGTTCACTTTGGCCACGTGCGGCGTGTAAACCAACAGGTAGCCGCGGCGCAGGCACTCGTCGCGCATCCAGTCTTCCATCACCTTGCGAACCAGGGCGCCTTTCGGATGCCAGAACACCAGCCCCGGCCCCGCCAGTTCCTGAATGCTGAACAGGTCCAACTGCTTGCCCAGCACGCGATGGTCGCGCTTGGCCGCTTCTTCCAGCCGCGCAAAGTGCGCGTCCAGATCCTTCTTCGAGAAAAACGCCGTGCCATGGATGCGCTGCAACTGCGGATTTTTCTCGTCGCCCAGCCAGTAGGCTCCGGCCAGGGTGGTCAGCTTCACAGCCTTCACACGGCCGGTGGAAGGCACATGCGGGCCGCGGCAAAAGTCCACGAACTTGCCGTTCCGGTAGAAACTCACTTCGTCGCCCGGCTGAGTGAACTTGGTGACGAAGTGCGTCTTCATGAAGTCGCCGTCCTTATCGAATTCGGCCAGAGCCTGCTCGCGCGGTTCGTGCTCGCGGACAAACTTGTCGTCCCGCGCAATCACCTCGGCCATCCTGGCTTCGATCTTCGCCAGATCCTCGGGTGTGAAGGGCTTTTCGCGGTAGAAGTCGTAGAAAAAACCCGAGTCGGTTGCCGGACCGTGCCCCAGCTTGGTCTCAGGGAAGAGTTCGAGCACTGCCGTGGCCATCACGTGAGCGGCCGAATGGCGCACCACCTTGAGCGCGTCGGGATCCTTCTCGGTGACCAGTTCCAGGCGCGTATCGGCGCTGAGCGGCGTCGTCATGTCCACCAGCCGCGGCGACGAAGCGTCTTCGGTGGCATACATGGCGGCCTCTGCCGGCTGCTCTTCTTCCTTCTCGCCACAGCAGCAGTCCTCTTCCTTGCGGGTGCGGGTCAGAGGAGTCAGGCGCGCCACAATGGAAGCTGCGGCAAGGCGAGGCGAAATCGAGTTGGCAATATCGAGGGGTGTTGTCCCGGCGGGCACTTCGCGGATGGCTCCGTCGGGGAGGTGTACGGCAATCGTCTGCGTGCTCATAAGTTGAATAGTCCTGCGATTCCGGCCACGGGGTGGTCTGGCTTCGTGGCAACACTTCAGAATATACCGGCCAAAACAGTCGCCCGTCGGCTTCGCCCGGGAATCTTCCCTACCTTAGCTTCACCCGCACTTCGGTCCGGACCAGGTAGAGGAAGAAGACCAGGTTCAGCAGCCCCTGGACCAGCGGAGGCAACTCCCGCACACTGGAGAAAATCCACAGGTTGTAGCAGGCCAGCAGGAAAACCGCTCCCAGAGCCATCGCCCAGGCCCAGCGCAGCAGCAGAAGCAAGCCGGCGCTGGCCGTCATAAACGCGGCGGCAAAGATCAGAAACAGAAACGGATAGTGTCCCCCGCCAACCACACCCAGGATGATCACTCCGGCCAGCACCAGCAGGTAAAGGCTGATGGCCACCAGGCCTGGAAGAGGCAACAGCTCCCTTTTCGGCGGCTTCGGCAGTGCATCGCCGGCATTTTCGCTCATCCCGTTTTCGTGCGTCTCGGCTTGGTTCGTCATAGTGAGTGCAGGTAGGCCAACAGGTCGTGGAGCTGGTCGTCCGTTAACTGCGTTGCGGGCATCATCTGCCGCCCGTGCAGGATCGTCCCAGTCAACCGCTCATCCGTAGGCGGCGCACCCGACGGCATGGCCTTGATCTTGGTAATCGCCTGCAGTCCCGGCCCGTTCAAGCCCTGGGTGGTGGTCGGATAGTGACACTTGGCGCACTTCTGGTGATAGACCTGTGCTCCCCGCGCCTCTTGCTCTGACCACAGCGCTTCGGGCTTGGAAGCGGGCAGCGAGCGGCAGCCGGCCAGGGACGCAGCCAACATGCCGGCCAGGCCCAGCGCAGCAGTGAGGACGGCAAGCGGAGCAGCGAAGGAACGAATGCGCATCTGCCTCTGATGATACAAGCTTGAGCCTGATCGAGTGGTCACTCCGCCGCGGCGATAACCTCCGCGATCCGGTCGACGGCCTGGACTTCAGCCTCGCTTCCCGGCCGATGGCCGTTGACCAGGATGGAGAACACCACCGTCTTGCCGCTCGCCCCCGTCAGATAGCCGGAGAGAGCATTCCCTTCGCTGTGCGTACCGGTCTTGGCCCACAGACGTCCTTTCAGCGGCGAGTTCTTGAAGCGGTTGATGAGCGTGCCGTCCACGCCGGCCACAGGCAGGGTTGCCCGCCAAGCCTCGCCCCACGGCTGACGCGCGGCATAGGTGAGCAGTTCAGTGAAGGCGCGAGGAGCAATGCGGTCGTCAATGCTCATCCCCGACCCGTCATAGAGAAAGAAATCGCCGTCGTCGACGCCCGCGCTCACCAGGAACTGCCGCACCACCCTTGTGCCCTGCGCAAAGCTGCCGTCACTGCCGTGCACCCTGCCCAGCAACCGCAGCAGCAACTCGGCATGCAGATTCTGGCTCACCTTGTTGATCACCGTGATGTCCTGCACCACGGGCACGGAAACATGCGCAGCCAGCACCCTGCGTCCTTCCAGTGGTGGCGCCACCGTGGAGATTGCGGACGGCACAAGCTTGAGCGGTGCTGCGCGTTCCGCCACGAAATCGCCGAGATCGTTGGAAAACTTGTGCCGGGTCGCCACTCCGCCGTTCACCGTCACGCCGCGGCTGCGCAGCGCTTCCTTGAAAACCTCCGCTGTGAACTCCGCGGGCTCCTCCACCGCCATGTTGACGTGGAAGCCCTCAGCCGGCACCGTGCCCCAGGCGCGCACCATGCGGTCGCCCGGCCGCCGGCCCAGGCCGGGGTGGGCCGCCTGGCCGGCAGCCGCGGGAGTCATGGAGTTGTCCGTGGTGTAGTACTCCACATTGGGCGTCCACTCAGCCTGGGTTGCGTCGGGCGTCGCCGGGTCCGGAGTCACCGCCAGTTCCACCGCGTTCTCGTTGAACGTCAGCGCGGAGACCGGAGCGCCATAGCTCCATTGCAGATCGTCCCAGCCCCAGGCCGTGCCGTACGGCTCGTTGAGATAAAAGCTGTCGTCGCCCACCACGCTGCCCTCAACCGTGCGAACCCCGGACTGCTCCACCTGCTGGGCCAGCAACTCCAGCACCTCCGTGGCGCGGCGCGGTTTTTCTGCCTCGGCGCTCGCGGCTACCGGGGTGGCTTCGGGAACGTGGTAGGGATAGCGCCGCGCGCTCAGCGTAGGGTCGCCCGCGCCCAGCAGGATCAGGTCGCCGTGCAGCACTCCCCCTGCGTCCACCTCTCCGCCAGCCAGCACGTTGGTGGTCCAGGTCAGGGTGTCCACCGGCAGCAGGGCAAAGGCGGCGGCCGTAGTGGTCAGCTTGGTGCACGAGGCCGGAATGAATAGCCTGCCCTCATTCAGCCCATAAAGCGGCTGGCTCTCCAGTGTGGCCACGCTGATGCCGAACTCGGCATGGCTCAGCGCCGGATCGGCCAGAATCGCCTGGATACGGTCGGCCAGAGGGCCCTTGGAAGGAACCGCGACAGCGTGCGATGCAGGCCGATCTGCGTGCCGTGTCTGCGCCGTCAGCCCGGCCGCACAGACGAGAACCCCCACCAAAACGAGCAAATACCGCCGAATCGTCGCCATTCCCGGAGTTTAGCAGGAGGCAATTCAGTGTGGTGCTCCAAGCTACGCCGGAGCGCGCTCTTAGAATCGAAACATGCAACGCCTGCAGCGCATGAACCCAAAGGACACACGCTCGTGACCGCGCCGACCCGCATTATCACTCCCTGGCGCCTGCGCACCCGCACCCTGGAACTGGGCCGGCGCACGCTCGTCATGGGCATTGTCAACGTCACGCCAGACTCCTTCAGCGATGGCGGCCGGTTCTTCGATCCGCAAGTCGCGATCGCCCATGCCCTGCAACTGCTCGACGAGGGGGCCGATCTTCTGGACCTGGGCGCGGAGAGCACGCGGCCCGGCTCGCAGGCTGGTGGTGAGCCCGGCACATCTCAGGCCCCGGCGGTCAGCGCCGAAGAAGAGCAGGCGCGGCTTCTTCCTGTACTCGCCGGAATTCTCCAGAAGCGGCCCAACGCAATTGTCTCCATCGACACCTACAAGGCATCCACGGCACGGGCGGCTCTGGGGGCAGGTGCGGAAATCGTCAACGACGTAAGCGGCTTTGCATGGGATCGCGAGATGGCGGCGGTTTGCGCGGAGGGTCGCGCGGGCCTGGTTCTGATGCACACCCGCGGCCGGCCCGAGCAGTGGCGCGGCCTTCCGAAGCTCGCTCCCCATGCGCTCGTGGAGTCTGTGCGCGCGGGGTTGGCGGAGAGCCTCCGTATCGCTTCTGCGGCAGGAATCTCGCCCGACGCAGTGGTGCTCGACCCCGGCTACGGATTCGGCAAGGGCTACGACGAGAACTACGCCCTGCTGGCTCGTCAGGCGGAGTTGCTGGCTCTGGGCCGGCCTCTGCTGGCCGGGCTCTCCCGCAAGTCGTTCCTGGGCCGCACCCTGGCCCCGCTCCATGACGGAAAAGACGCGCCCGTCGAAAACCGTGAGTTCGCGAGCCTTGCCGCCCTGGTCGTGGCGATCCTGCACGGCGCATCCATCGTGCGCGTGCATGCGGTCCGGCCCGCGGTAGAAGCGGCGCGTGTCGCCGATGCGCTGCTGACAGCGGGTTAGAAGGCTCTCCCTTCACAGATAGCCACGCAGCAAAAAGGCGCCTTCTCAAGGAAAGCGCCCTTTTGCTGCGTGGCTTCTATGGAGAGCTGAACCTAAAACACCGTAGGCCCGAAAATCAGCTCTTTAACGCCACCCGGATGTGCAATTCCTTCAACTGCTGCTCGGTTACCGTGGTCGGCGCATCGGCCATCAGGTCGATGGCTTTGGCCGTCTTGGGGAAAGCGATCACCTCGCGCAGGCTGGGCGCGCCGGCCAGCAGCATCACGATGCGGTCCAGGCCGAGGGCAATGCCGCCGTGGGGCGGTGTGCCGTACTCCAGGGCGTCGAGGAAGAAGCCGAAACGCTTGTGCGCCTCTTCATCGGAAATTCCCAGCGACTGGAAGATCTGCTGCTGGACGTCCTTGCGGTGGATACGGATGGAGCCGGAGCCCAGCTCGAGGCCGTTCATCGCCAGATCGTAGCAATTGGCGCGGACGCTGGCTGGATCCGTGAGCAGGTTGGCCATATCGGCCTCGTGGGGCGCGGTAAACGGATGGTGCGCCGGAACCCACGACGTTGTGGCCAGGTCGTACTCGAACATGGGGAAATCGACGATCCAGATGGGCTGGAAGGCTGCTGCTCCATCGATCGCCTTGCCGCTCTTGGGGTCGGCTTCCCGAACCACCGTTTCCGTGACGCCAAAGGCCCCGTGCCGGTCGGCGTACTTCTTCGCCAGCTCGGTGCGGAAGTTACCCGCAGCCGAATAGACGTTGATCTCCCGCTCGGAGAGACGGCCTTCGAACTTGGTGTCGCTGGCCTTCACCGGGTGGGCCGGATCGCCGGCCACGATGATGACAAAGTCGCCCTCGGCGGCGCCGGCCAGTTCGCGGACCTTGACAGCGGAGTCGGGGAATCCCTTGGCCAGACGCTTGAAGTCGTCAATGAACTTGGCGCCCTTCTTCTGGTCGAAGTTGGGGTGGTTTTCTTCGCGCTCCTTGCGGCTCAGCTCGCCGACCTTGGGAATGCGCAGGGCCACGACGGGCAGCGCCGGGTCGATTTGCAGCGTCGCCAACTGGGCGTCAGTAAATGCCGAGCGCACGTCGGTGAGGCCCGGCAGGCGCAGGTCCGGCTTGTCCGTGCCGTATTGGCGCAAAGCCTCATCGTAGGAGATGCGCGGGAAAGGCACCGGCAGCGTAACCCCGGCGGCGGCAAAGCCGGCGGCAAGAAACTGCTCGGCGACGGCGAAAACCGTCTCCTGGTGCGGGAAGCTCATTTCCAGATCGATTTGCGTGAACTCAAGCTGGCGGTCGGCGCGCAAGTCCTCGTCGCGGAAGCAGCGTGCGACCTGGAAGTAGCGGTCGAAGCCGGAGATCATGAGGATCTGCTTGAAGAGCTGCGGCGACTGGGGCAGCGCATAGAACTCGCCGGGATGGACGCGGCTGGGCACCAGAAAATCGCGCGCGCCCTCGGGTGTGCTCTTGGTCAGAATGGGCGTTTCGATCTCAAGGAATCCCTGCTTGCTCAGGCTCTCGCGAATGGCGAGCGTAATGTCGTGGCGCAGTTGGAAGTTGCGCTGCATCTCGGGGCGGCGCAGGTCCACGTAGCGGTACTTGAGCCGGACTTCCTCGTTCTGGATGGCTTCGTCCGACGGGGAAAAGGGCGCCAGAAGGGTGTCGTTCAACACCAGAATCTGGGTGGCCTCAATTTCGATTTCGCCGGTGGGCATCTTGGGGTTGATGGCGTCCGCATCGCGCAGCCGCACCTTGCCAACAGCAGCCACCACGTATTCCGGCCGCACCTGTTCGCCCTTGGCGTGACCGTCCGGCGTAAGTTCTTTGTCCAAAACGATCTGGGCAATGCCGGTCCGGTCGCGCAGATCGAGGAAGATCAGGTTGCCGTGGTCGCGGCGGCGGTTGACCCAGCCCATCAAGACGACCGTTTGTCCGGCCTGGGCGGCGCGCAATTCGCCGCAAAGATGCGTTCGTTCGAGGTTCCCTAGAAAATCAAGCACTACGTGTGTCCTTTACTCGCCAGCAAGGTTGGGGAAGTTCAAAAGTTCCGCTGTCCGGTCAGTCAGCTAGAAAGGCCGCCAACTCGGTGCGCGGAACCTTGGTTTGAGTGCCTGTGGCGAAGTTCTTCACAGTAAGGATACCGGATTGGAGCTCGTCTTCGCCCAGAATGACGATGTTGCGCGCCGTCTTGTCCGCGGCTTCAAACGATTTTTTGAGACGAAAACTTCCGTCGCCCAGCTCGACCCACAGGCCCTGTCGGCGCAATTCCCGGGCCAGTCCCAGCGCGTCGGCATTCAGCCCATCGCCCAACGGAGCGATGTAGGCGTCCGCCTTCTGCGCCAGCGCCGCGTCCTCTCCCTGTTGCGCCAGCAGCGTCAGCACCAGCCGGTCTTCGCCCATGGCAAAGCCGATGCCTGGCGCGCGCGGACCGCCCAGCATCTCGCTCAGACCGTCGTAGCGGCCGCCGCCCAGAAGTGCATTCTGTGCGCCCAGGCCGCCGTGGGTGAACTCGAATGTGGTGCGGGTGTAGTAGTCGAGGCCGCGCACCAAGCGGTGATTGCGCGTGTAGGGAACGCCGGCCGCGTCGAGAGCCGCGATGACCGCGGCAAAGTGCTGCTTCGAAGCTTCGTCGAGCGAGTCGGCGATGCGGGGAAGCGTCTCGATGATCGGCTGGTCCTCGGGAACCTTGCAGTCCAGCACCCGCAACGGATTGGTCACCGCGCGGCGCTGGCAGTCTTCACACATTTTCGGCGCCAGAGGAACCAGGGCGGCACGAAGTGCCTCGTTATAGCGGGCGCGGTCCGCGGAGGAGCCCACGGAATTAAGGTGCAGCGTCCAGCCCTCGATGCCCAGCTCGTCCAGCAGGGTGGCCAGCATTTCCAGCACTTCCGCGTCGCGCAAGGGGCTCTCGCTGCCCGCCGACTGCGGCCCGATGACCTCGGCGCCGATCTGCGAGAACTGGCGGTAGCGACCCTTCTGCGGGCGCTCGCGCCGGAACTGCGGGCCGATGTAATAGAGCTTCTGCAACTGGCCTGTTTCGCCCAGCTTGTGCTCGATATAGGCGCGCACCACCCCGGCGGTGTTCTCCGGCCGCAGTGTCAGCGACTGCGCCTTTTCCGACTGCGCCCGGGCCCTATCCTCCCATGTGTACATCTCTTTCGAGACGATGTCGGTCTCTTCGCCCACGCCGCGGGCAAACAGGGAGGTGTCTTCAAAGACCGGGGTGCGGATTTCGCCGAAGTTGTAGCGTGCAAAGACCGAGCGCGCGGTGGCCTCGATCCGATTCCATAGCGCCGTTTCCGGCGGCAAGAGGTCGCGCGTCCCACGGACGGCTTTCAGTGTCTGGCTCATAAGGTTAACCTTTGGGGCAACCTCTTAGGATACAAGGTGCGAGCCGATCCTCCAGGGCGCCGCTTGAATGGCCGAGATTTTTGGCTAATGGGCTGCCGCGGGCGCCGGACGAGACGCAAGCCCGTCACGGCCGTCCGGGGCAGCGCTGATCGGGCTTGTTGAGCGGTCTTATGATTCAGAGGGACTGTTCGTTGAAGCGGTAACCGATGTACGCGTCGGTCAGCAGGTACTTTGGATGGCGCGGGTCGTCTTCGATTTTCTTGCGCAGTTGGCGGACAAAGGTGCGCAAGTATTCGAGCTCGTTTCCATACTCCGGCCCCCAAACGGATTTCAACAACCGCGCATGGGGAATGGGTTCGCCGGCGTGAATCATCAGGTAGTGCAACATCTCGAATTCCTTGGGCGTGAGGTGAATGGAGCGTCCAGCTTTCTGCACCCTGTACTTCACCGGGTCCAGCTCGATCTGCCCCAGGCGTATGGGTTTGTCGCGGTCACCATCCTGGGCATTCCTGCGGCGAACGGCTGAGCGCAAGCGCGCCGTCAACTCGCGCAATTGAAATGGCTTGGTGATGTAATCGTCAGCGCCCGCATCCAACGCCAGGACCTTATCGTCTTCACTATCCAGCACCGTCAACATCAGGATCGGCAACCGGGCAACCGCATGGCGGATGGCGCGGCAGGCTTCCAGTCCACCCATTCCGGGCATATCCACATCCAGCAAGACCGCGTCGAAGCGGGTTACGCGGACCAGCGACAGAGCTTCTTCGCCGCGCGCCGCTTCCACAACGGTGAAGCCCATACCAGACAACGTCATGCGCAACGCCCTGCGCGTCGAACTGTCGTCGTCGACCACGAGGATGGTTCCCTGTTCCGATTCCGCTTGCTGAACTTTCACCTTGTCCTCCGTGCGCCCTCTGGAAGGGATAGAAAGAAAGTCGTTCCTTGCTTGTCTTCGCTGATGACCCAAACGTGCCCATGATGCGCTTCGGCGGCCTTCCTCACGACAGAGAGCCCGATACCAGTGCCTGAAACGGTATCCTTCACGTCTGAAGAACGATAGAAGCGGTCGAAGATCCGCTCGCGGTCCTCGATCCGAATGGACGGGCCGATGTTATGCACGGAGAGGAGCACCTCGCTGTGACTCTTCCGCGCAGCTATCTCAATCGGCGTACCAGGAGCGGAGTATTTCCGCGCATTGTCGATGTACTGGGCAAGGATCATTCCCAACAATTCTCGGTCCACGCACACACTTAAAGCGGGGCTGTCAACACTAACACGAATGCTGTTCCGTTCCTCGTCGAGACGTTGCGCGGCCAATACTTCGAGCACTAACTCCTGCACATTCACATTGGTAGTTTCCAGGCCCAGTTGCTCGGGATTGAGCTTTGCCGTCTTCAGCATGCGGGTGCACAGGTCAGTCAAACGCTCCGCTTCGCCGTCAATCAGCCTGACCAGGTTGGTCTGCGAGTCCGACATTCCTCCCATCTCAAGCAGGCCTGAACTGGCGGTATGAACAGCAGTTAGTGGGGTCTTGAACTCATGGGCCAGCGCGTCCAGCACGGTCGAACGCAATTGCTCGCTCTGCCTCGCAGTCTCGGCCCTGTCCTCCTTCTCGAACGAACGGTGGCGGTCGATGGCGATGGCGGCAAGCGAAGCGAGCGCATCGACAACCAGAGGACTGAGCTTTCCACGCACAACCAATGCGCCTACAGATTCAGATCCGGCCCGGAGCATGCGCTGTGCAGTTTGCGTTTGCGGATCGTCCTGTGCGTCATTGCTCAGATAGCATTGCCTGGCCAAGTCCTCCTCGTGTGCGCCCCACTCGCCCGCCCTGTCCTGACGTCCGCGGCTCGTATCGAACAGGGCAACCGCGCGTGCGTTGAAGATTCTCTGGATCAAGACCACAAGCTGTGGACCGGGAGGTTGGCGCAGGTCGAGCAATATGGTGTTGCGGCTCAATTCATACAACTGCTCCATCCCGGCCAGTTGGATGGCGGCCTCTCTTGCCGTCCGCATTTCCTTCCCATGAAATCTGCTGATGGCGAGAGCTGTCACTTCGAAGGTCACAAGCGCTACAAAAATTGCGGGGCTTGCAACTTCCAAACTGAAGAGCGGGGGCTCGAAGTAGTAGTCAAGCAGGAGCACGGCCAGAATTGACGCAAAGGAGGCTTGGGCGAAACCGAAAAGAGACGCGACTGTTACGACAACCAGGAGATAGAGAAGGCTGATTGTTAATTGGTTGACTTGAAGGGCGAATCCGCCGTAAGTCAGGAGTGCAAGGACTACCGCCGCACCCAGGCACTGCGCAGGAGTACGAAGTCTTTCCCGAATATTCGTCGGACTCAGCGCAATTGAAGTTGGCATCTGGCTCACAGCCCGCCCGGTACATTTCTCCGGCTGACAGGCTAAAGCCTAGCTTCAAAACTGTGAAGAATGCATAAAGAGTATGTATAGATCAGATATGCAGGGAATGGGGGAGAGACCTTTCGATCTGCTCCCCATTTCCGAGTTCCGCAAGGAGGGTATTTAGCCACATCGCGGATTGCCAACGAGTTATTGAGCGTTCACGGGAGACCCCGAGGTCGCCAGCCGACTATACTTTGCCTCGAGCGTCGCGGCCTTGGATGCCTTGGCCATGTAGTACTCATAAAGATTACGTGCAGAGTCTACCGGCCTGGGATACTTCGCCATGTTGCCCGTGACATTCTGGCCCATCCGTTCCCAATCCTTCTTCGCTTCTGCAGCCCGTTGCTGGTAGCTTTCCTGCTGCATCCCATAAAAGTTGGCCAGAGCCATGTATTGCTCCGGCGCGTTCGCACTGCGCGCCAACTGCTTAAGGTCAACGCGAGTAGAGTGAACGCCAGTCTCTGAGGGAGAGGCCGTACCCTGTGCATTTCCAACAATCGCGAAAGCGAGTGACAGAATACATGCTGCAATTACTTTGCGAGTCATGTGTTATCACCTCCCATGCTTAAGTATTGAAGCGAAAGCATAAGGGGCGCATGAAGAGAACAGTGGGAATGTCGTTAAATTATAAGCTGCTTTGCTGCTTCAGTTTGCGCCATTGGTCTGGCACCTCAGTAGTACGTTTCGCGCAGTGCCCGCGCATCTTTGACCATGGAGAGGAACCTGCGAGCGAGCTCATGAATGCGGTTCTCCTGGCGAAAATGCAAGGCCTCATTGGGCAGCAGCTCTCCGCCCAAACCGATGGCAGTGGCGCCGGCGAGGATAAAGTCGGACGCGGTCAACTGATTCACTCCGCCTGTGGCAATGAACGGAATCTGCGGGAATGGAACCTTCAATGCGCGGATGTATTGGCTGCCCCCTACTGGTGAGGTCGGGAAGATTTTTACGAAGTCCGCGCCAGCCTTCCATGCCGCGATGATCTCTGTCGGTGTTAAGGCTCCAGCGAGGACCGCGACATCCGTAAGTTTTGCATACAAAACCACCTTGCGAACAAATCCGGGGCTGGTCAGAAATCTGGCGCCTGCGTCCACGCACCGGCGTGCCGCTTCCTCATCCAATACAGTGCCGGCGCCCACCACCAGGTCGGGATAGCGCTTGGCCAGGTCAGCGATTACCTCCAGCGCTCCGGGGATGGTCAGCGTGATTTCCACGATGGGGATTCCTGCCGCGAACACCGTCTCCGCAGCAAACAGCGCAAGGTCACGCGAGGTCACGCGCACGGAGGGCAGAATGCCAATCTCCTCAATGCAGGCTCGAACTTCTTCTCTCTTCATGGATTCGACCTCTCCGGACCGACATGGACATCGGGGCTGTATCTGGATCGTCGCAAACCGAGGAACGGTGGCTACTGAATCTCTTCGCGCCCAACAGCGAGATTCAATTGACTGACTGTCGTCATGTAGGCTCCCACCAATTGCAGGTAGGCCAACTGGACCACACGGTAATCGCTCTGCGCGTTCAGAAAATCCATCAGCGACGCTGCGCCCCGCTGATAGGAGTAAGTTACAGTGTCCCGCACCCGCGTGGCCTGATCCTTGTATTTGTCCCGGTAAGGCGTGAGCAGGGCGATGTTGCTTTGCACCTGTTCGTAGGACGAGTCCACGTCGCTGAAGACTTGTTCCCGTACGGCTTCGGTCATCTGCTTGTTGCGGTCAATGTCGAGCAGCGTTCGTTTTTTCTCGCCCTGATTGCGATCGAAGATTCGCAAAGGGATGCTGACGTTGACGCCGAGAGTTTGTTGATCGTATGGATTGTTGAAGGACGGGTTGAAGGTGTACCAAGCGCCGAAGGTGGGATCCGTTGATCCGTTGGCTTTGGCCAGCTTGTGATTGGTGACTGCCTGCTGTGCGGATTCAAGCGCGGCCCTCAGATCGGGACGGTTGTCGAGAGCGATCTGGCGAAAATTCTCCAGCGGCTGCAACTGGCTGGAGAAGTCGAAAGGACCGTTCACGTCAAATTTCTCGAGGGGAGTTCGATCGTCCAACAATTGCAACAACTGGATCTTGGAGGTGCGCAGGCTGACGATGGCGGTCTGGATTTCCGATTCGTACTGCACGCGCAGGAGCTCAATGCGATCCAGATCGATCTGGCCGATGCTGCCGTCCTTGAATCGCAGCCGGCTGATCTCGATGATCTTGTCGTAATACTCCAGATCCGCGCGCGCCAGTTCCAGGACCGCCTTGGCCTGCAGCGTCTGAATGAAGAGTGAGCGCAGATCGAAGATCAAATTGCGTTGGAGGTCTTCATGTTGCGACCCCGCGATCTGCGTGCCTTCCTTGGCGGTCTCCAAACGCAATTCGCGCTTGTGCTGCCGCTCGTGCAGGTAACTGAAATTCGGTTGATACTGTGTGCCGGACAAGGGGCGCCAGATTCCTTGGTGAGGCGCTATTTGCGTACCATCCGTGGAAAATGTGAACTGCGGATTGGGGCGGAGAAACGCCGTGATCTCAGCGGCCTTCATCTCCTGCACGTTGACTTCGTCCGCTTTCAGAGTTGGATTTGCCGCTTCGAACTTCGCCCTTACCTGTTCCCAGGTTAACGCCTGCTGCGCGGCTGCGGAACTTGCGAAGCAAGCAATGCACACCATAGCTGCTCCGACGCCGCGAATGAATTCACAACCAAGCTTAACTCTCAAGCGAGACCTCCGGTTTCGGGAGCTTGTCACCCTCCCGCGCGATCCAGACATACAACGTGGGCAACAGGAAGATACTCATCAAGAGGTCGAACATGAGTCCTCCCACGATGACGATGGCAAATGGCCGTTGCGAATCGGAACCGATGGCATGCGACATCGCGGCTGGAAGCAGGCCAAGAGTGGCCACCAGCATGGTCATCATGATGGGACGAAGCCGCAATACTGCCCCTTCCACGGCGGCTCCTTCGATCGTGTAGCCCCTCGCTCGCAGTTGGTTGATGTATTCAAGCATGATGACACCGGTTTGGACCGACACCCCAAAGAGCGCCAGGAAACCGACCCCGGAAGACACACTGAAAAACGTCCCAGTTAACAGAAGTGCCATGGTACCGCCAAAAGGCGCCAAGGCGACATTCACCATGATGAGCGAAGCCCACTTGACCGAGCGAAACATGAAATAGAGAAGAACGAAGATCAGGAAGATGGTGATGGGAACCACAAGGAACAGCCGGGCCTGAGCTCGTTGCTCACTCTCGTACTCGCCTGCCCAATCGATGTGGTATCCGCGAGGCAGTTTGACCAGCTTATTGACTTTGTCCATGGCTTCTCTGACCGTAGTTCCCAGATCTCTACCCCGAACTTCGTAGCGCACGCCTACATAGCGGGAGTTACCTTCCCGGAAAATGTCATATGCGCCATCACGAACTTCCACCTTGGTGAGTTGAGCGAGAGAAACGCGTTCTCCTGAAGGAGAGAGGAGGCGGATATTCTGGATTGCCTGCTCGGTATTGCGATACTTTTCTTTGTACCGGACCACGACGCCATAACTCGCTTCTCCTTGCAATAACTGCGTCACCGCATTGCCGCCAACCGCTGTCGCAATCGCATCCTGAACGTCGGATGCATTGATGCCAAAGCGAGCGGCTGCCTGGCGATCGACGACGAAGTTGAGGTTTGGCTGGCCCATGTCCCGGAAGAGCCCGAGGTCTTCAACCCCCGGCACGGTAGCCATGGCCGCAGTGATTTCTTCGCCCTTGTCTTCCAATATCTGCAGGTCATCGCCAAATAACTTTGCCGCGAGGCCGCCTTTGACGCCGCTGATTGTTTCGTCCACATTGTCTTCGATGGGCTGTGAAAAATTCCAAAACCCTCCAGGGAGCTTGGAGACCTCCCGATCCATTGCGGCGATCAGTTCTTGCTTGCTCTGGCGAAAGACCGGCCGCCACTGTTCTTTTGGTTTCAAGTCGACAAAATATTCTGTATTTCCGAAGCCGCCTGTGTCGGTCCCATCGTCTGGTCGTCCGGCCTGCGATACCACAGTAGTTACTTCGGGAAACGAAGCAAAGATGAGGCGCGCCTGATCCGTGAACCGCTTGCCTTCCGTCAGGCTGGTGCTGTTGGCCAACGAACCACGCGCCCAGATCGCGCCCTCGTCGAGATGCGGCAGAAACTCAGAACCGATGATCCCGCTGAAGGCCAGAAACAGACTGAAAGCAACGGCCGCGATACCACAGCCAACAGTAACCCAGCGATTCTTGATCGCCTGCTGAAGCCCGCGCCGGTAGCTATTCTTCAATACCTCCATGGCCGGGTTGCGCCATTCCTTGACACCTCTTCGGAAAAGAAGAGCACAGAGCACCGGTACGATGAAGATGGAGAATGTCATGGCGCCGAGAAGCGCAAAGGCGACAGTCCAGGCCATCGGCTTGAAAAGTCTGCCCTCCACAAGTTGAAGCGTGAATATCGGCAAATACGCCGTGATGATGATGGCGATTGCGAAAAACACCGGGCGCTGAACCTCGTGAGAGGCAGCACGGATCCTTTCTACCGGGGTTTTCAGGCTCATGGTAATTCGGCCCGCTTCAGGAGAGCCGTTCTGGCCATGGCTGAGATGCCGCATGATGTTTTCGACCATCACCACGGCGCCGTCCACAACCATTCCAAAATCCAACGCTCCTAGCGACAACAGGTTCGCAGGAATCTTGCTTAGATCGAGAAAGATGGACGCGAAGAGCAAGGCGAATGGGATGGTGAGTGCCACGATGAAGGCTCCGCGCACATTACCGAGAAAGAGAAAGAGAATGATCGTGACCAGGATCATTCCTTCGGCCATGTTATGAAGCACGGTATGGAGTGTGTAGTGAAGCAGGTCGGAGCGGTCGAGCATGGGAACGACCTTTACGCCCGGTGGCAGGATGGTATCGTTAAGCTCCCTCACCTTTGCGTGGATGGCATCCAGCGCGGGCCCTGCGTCTGCTCCTTTGCGCAACAACACAACTCCCTGGACAACTGCCGGATTGTCGACAATCGTTCCGTCCGGCTTGTGGTCGGCCCTGGCCATGGCGCCCAGCAAGATTTTGGGCCCCTGCTGCACTTCCGCTATGTCCTTCACGCGTAGCGCAGTGCCGCTCTTTGTGGTCAGGACGGTATTCTCAATATCCTGCACAGATGTATAGAGGCCGACGGAGCGAACGTTCAACTGCTGAGTGCCTTCCTCCACAAAGCTTCCGCCGGCGTTCATATTGTTGTTGGTCAGCTGCTGCTCAACTTGGCCGATGCTGAGGCCATACGCGACAAGCTTGTCCGGATCGACGCGCACTTGATATTCGCGCGTGGTGCCACCAAAGGTAGATACGTCGACAATATTAGGGACCGACTTAAACTGCTTCTCCAGAGTCCAGTCCTGAATGGATTTCAAATCCATCAAGTCGTATTGCGGATTTGTGTTGTGAATTGTGTACCAGTAAATCTGGCCTACTGTGCTCCAATCTGTGCCCAATTGTGGTTGTAGACCAGGCGGCAAACTCACTCCTGCAAGCCGCTCCATCACTTTCTGCCGGTTCCAATCGTTGTTCGACTGGTCATCGAAGATCAGCAGCACGAAGGACAGACCGAAGAGAGATTCAGAGCGCAGGTGCGAAAGATGGGGAAGCCCGTTCATCTGGATTTCAACCGGGATTGTAACCTGTTTTTCCACCTCCTCCGCGGCCTGTCCTGGCCACTGCGTAATTACGGTCGCGTAGTTATCCGCAATGTCTGGATAGGCCTCAACAGGCAGGTTATGAAACGAGATGGTTCCCCAGGCAGCCAGGAGCAGCGCCACCGCGAGAACGACAACGCGATTGTTGAGAGCAAAATCGACAAGCACTCGTATCATGGAGTCTTTCCCTTGGATTCGCCTTCAGCGGTTATTTGTTGTCGATTTCGTTTTGCAGTGCGAGCGGGTTCGTCACCACTTGCTGCCCCGCCTGAAGGCCCGACTTGATCTCCTGCAAACCGCCCGGCAAAGCGTCCCCTCCAACCACCGCAACTCTGCGGAACTTCTTGTCCGGCGTGGGGACATAGACCCAGTCACGATCATGCAGATGGAGGATGGCGGAGGCGGGTACTGAGAGATACACTTCATCTTTCTGGCCCTGGAAGGTGGCAGTTACAAACATGCCGATGCGCATGAGGCCGGGATTCGGTACCTCGATGCGGACCTTTCCGGTTCTGAGATTCGGATCGAGGATGGGCAGGATATTGCTGACCGTGCCTTTGAGCACGCGGCCCGGATAAGCATTCAAAGTGATCTCTGCAGTGTCTCCAGTGTGAACGCTGGGAAGATCGTTTTCATAGACGTCGCAAACAATCCACACATAGGAAAGATCGGAGATCGTGAAAGGGCTTGTCCCAAGGCTTTGCACACCGGCGGCGTTGGTCACCTCCTGGTCCGTGATGACGCCTGAGACCGGAGCCGTGATGTCAATAATTCCCGATGGATGCTCGACGCTGCTCCCCATCAGACGCAGATGTTCAGCGGCAGTCTCCATGGCCACTTTAGCTTTGTCCTCGGTATCTTGCGCCACTTGCAAATCGTTGAGCGCGATTGCACCATGCTTGTAAAGGTCTTGAGCACGCTCATATTGCGCACGTGCGAGAGTCTCGTCGGCCACTGCCATTTGATAGTTGGCAAATCCCCCGGAAATGTCGTCGCTGCGAACCTTCAGTAAGAGTTGACCCTTCTTGACGGTATCGCCCAAGCGCGCATAGATGGCGACGATGCGGCCGGAGGCAAGCGAGATTACCGGGACGGTGCGTGCAATGTCCGGATTCACCGCGCCGGTGACCGCCAACTTTGCGGGTGCACGATGCTCCGTTGCAGAAGCCAGGGAAAAGTGCTCCGGGTGATCGACGGAGAACGCATTGGCATCGAAGTCCTGTGTCACATTGGCGTGTGGCGGCGCCTCCGCCTGTGCATTCACCTTGTCGCTCTTGCAGCCAGTCGTGGCCAGCGATGCGGCCATCACCATCAGGCCAAAAACAAAAGCTTTGCTCTTCATACGATCCTCTGCAACGCTTGCGTTCCCGGTACTGTTCAGATACACGGCTGTTCTTCGCCGCAGTTATGCAGCGAAGTGGTCGGTGTGCTGAGCGAATTGAGTCCATGGAGCAGCAGCGGATTGACGGATGCCCCACTGCTGCTCGTTCGGTTAGCGTCTGCCGCCGCAGTCACCAGGCGCGGCCCGTGGACTCGATGGCTAGAACCTGACCTTGATCGCCAGGGTGGTGTTGGTTTGGTTGGTGCGCAGGTCAGGCCACCAGATGTTGCTGGTGGAGGTTGCGCTTCCGCCGCAGGCCTGGTTGACTGTCCCCAGTGGCGTACCGTAGCCGAACCCGGAATTTCCTCCACTGATGCAGGCATACTGCGACGGGAAGCCGTTGTTCCCACCCGGAGGGGTGATGCCACCGCGACCGCTCCAGTAGGGAACATCGGAGTAGCGATAGCCCTCTTCCAAAGTGAAGGTAATGAACTGGCTCGGCATGTAGTCGAAGGTGATGGTTCCGTCGTGCATCTGGGAGCGGTCACCGGCGTTTTCAGTAAAGTACGGAGTGCCCGAGAAAGCGGTGGCGCCGTTGATCGGAGGCAGAAGCGTCAGGTAACGGCCAGGATTGTTCATCACACCACCGCCCAGAGTGATGGCGTAGAGGTCCTTCTTGAACCACATGCGGTTATAGGCCATATAGCCCAGGAAGGCCTGCTTGGGGCGGCCGTTCTTGCTGTTGTGGCAGTTTACGCCGCCGTTGTAAGTGTCGGTCGTGCCCGTTTCCGGAGATTGGCCCTTGGGGTCCAATACGCCATCCGGGGTTGCAAATGAGGCAGGTCCGCCGCCGTATTCGCACCCTGCGTCTCCAGTGACGGTGAAGGCCGCTTTGTCAAAGAATCGTCCCGGCTTGTCGTAATACTTCACCTGCGCGCTGTAGTCGGCGTGTACACGCGAGCGGCCCGGGAAGCCGACAGCGTCCTCTCCAAGACCGTAGTTGTTGAAGACGAAGTCCAGGTAGGGCTTGGGGCGCCAGAGAATTTGTCCGCCCAATCCGGGCTTTCCGTTGGCGCGTGCATAGGACTGCCATCCGTTGATAATCCACGGCTCAATCTTTAGCTTCTTGGTTGGGAAATACTGAATGCGCAGGCCATTGAAGAACCATGGCGTATTCGACGAGACGAACGAAGGCTGGTAGGTCCAGTTATCGAAGTTATAGTAGCTGAACAGGCCGATGTAAGAGACGAAAATACCCGCATCCACGTTGAGTCCGTGGGCAACGTCCCAGTGGTAACCGCCCCATGCTTCTGAGACGTACTTATAAGCGCCGCTCAGATCCCATTGGCCGCGGCTCGGGCTGGCGTCATTTCGCGGCGTCGTCGTGGCGAACAGACCGTTCATGGTGAGGATGCGGCCGCGCACGTTGTCGATGCGGAAGTCGCCGCCAATGCTGATTTGCTCAAGCTGCCACTCGTCAGAACGGAAGCTCTCCGTCGCGCCGCCCATGGTGTCGTCGTGGGGATGGTTGTAGTCGAGAATGTAGTTCGCGTCGGCGCGGAACTCGGGCGTGAAGTACTTGGTGGCCATGGGGCTGTCCACGGCATGACCGTTGCTATTCAGCCAGGTCCAGTCACCTTCAAATGGCTCGCCCTTGGTGGTCGTCTGGGCTTTGATCTCCGGAGTTGCGGGAACCGTTGGGGCCGCGGCTGCCGCCTGTGTCACGGGCGTCACCGAACTACTGGAGGCGCCACCTGCAGCCACGCCCTCGGCCGTGCGCAGCGCGTTGGCGTCGCGCTCTGCCGAAGCGGCATCGTCTGGTCCACTATGAGCCTTCAATTCCGCTTCAAGTTGCGCGATGCGCGCCTTCATTTCCGCGAGTTCCTTGATCACCGCGTCGCGGTTGACAGACGCCGCTGCGGAGGTGGGCGCATCGGGCGCCGTTGTTGCCGCAGAAGGAGTCGTTGTTGCTCCCGAACCCGCTGGTTGCTCTCCCGCTGGCGAGGCGAGCAAGGCCACGGCCACGCCTGAGTGCGCCGTGGAATCCGAGTTCGCCTGCGATGACCCCTCTTTGGGGGCGGACGCTGCGCTTTGCGCGCGAGAGGCCACAGTCGCCCCGAGAGCACAGATTGTTATGCCTGTTATCATGGCCTTCGTGAAATTCTTCATCATAGAGATCGACCTCCACGACGTCTGGCGTCGCCGGTTATAAAGCGTTGTCCTTCACTTAGGAATGACAGTGAAGCTTCTTCCATTCAGCTCATTCCATTTTGTGGCGATGCGATGTAAAAATGACATAAGGAAAGCGCCATGAGTTATATAAGCGTAGGAAGCCATCCAGCCTGAGGCACACCATTCCGCTCGCCGTCGCCTTCAGTCAGACGATGCGGCCCCATGGCTGAGTGATGAAACAACCGTTTCCTGAGTATTGAGTAATGGGCATGAGGGCGGCATGAAGAGAATCGCAAAAATATATAAAGAGCACAGCTGCCGGGACTACCGATTCACGTCAAGGATTTCCGGAGTCCTTCGGTGGTATTTCACGCGCCGGCTGCATGTACCCATCAAAAGCGTCGAAATCGATGTGTTCCAGAGAACCATTCGCAGATTCGAAAACTCCCCTCCGGAGGAGTAATGCCTAACTCTCAGTTGTTGGTGGATAGTCAAAATTATCTGCTGTTAAACTCCAGTTGTTGGTCGCTTTATTGATTCGAGAGTGAGACGCTTCAAATCCACAAGTGTCTTTGGTGAGACTCTGCGCGCAGTCTGGACAGAGGACCGGCAGCAATCGATTGGCTCAGAGGCTAAAGCCTATCCGCAAATAACTGACAAAGTATCAGCATGAAGTTTCAGGCAGTCTCGGACGCGTTTTGGGCCAAAAGTCAGCCACTGATTCCTGTAGCGAGTCGCTCCGAAGGCTGCCAATATCCTCGCGCTTGTAACTGAACTCAGTCGTATCGTGCACGACTAAAAACAGATTGTCTCCGCCAGGAATGAGCCCCCGTGTGGCAAGAAAATGGCAGTCCAGGATTTGCTCTTCACTCATCCGGCCGTTGCAGAAAAGCCGGTGGACCGCCTTAACAGCCGCCCAGTCCTGACGGGCCCAGGGAATGCTCCGTCCCATCTCTTTGCCCAACTGTTCGACCAGATAATGCAGCCGTTTTTCCAGCCGCGCATCCGGCAACGTCGAGGGCGCCAATTCCTGCTCGATCCTATCTTGGCGCAGTCTCACAATATCGGTCATGCGATCCGCGCCACGCACGAACCGGATCTGCGCCAATATACGCACTTGGGGAACGGAGCGTCTAAAACTGACGGTCGCGTCTACGACCCGAAGCTCGGGCCAAACGAAATGAAGGGCGACTACTCCGACAAGCCGGATGATCGCTGGTTCTTCACGTCAAACAAAGAGCTCACGCTCTGCATGACGTTGAAGCAGGTACAGCCGCTAGTGCCTTGAGTCTGAAGTTCGCATCTGAAGTGCGCTGCCTTCTCGAGCGTAGTTTGGCCGCCTTTTTGGCCAAACGGAGTCGAAAGATCTGCGGTTGTTCTTCAACGGATTTCAGTTTCACCGCACTAGGTTCTTCTCATGTTTGCGGAGGAAACGGCGGAACCCTCGAAGGAATTCAACGTCAACCTCATCGAGGTATGCTGACGGCTTGAACTCTTTCAGAAGTCGGGGCAGTGCTCGTAGGTTTCCGGGGCACGAGTCGCCAGGCATAGTCGGATTTACCCTCTCGGTCGGCGCAGTCGTCCAGGTACTCCTTGTTAGCGCCATAGACCTTCTTGCGAGTGCCGTTCCCCGCCGCCGGAGGATTGCTCGTTTTGATTTCGCCACCGACCGCGATATAGGCAGGTAACAGACGCTTCTTCTCGAGCGCCGCCAGTGCAGCCTCTGGATTGCTTCCAACAGGATCCATCTGCCTTTTGGATCCCTTGTACCAACTGACGAAGTACTCCCCTGAAGGCAGCGTCGAGAGTTCCTCCGAGACCTTGCGGAAGGGCAATTGTCCTTGATTTTGATGTGCTGGAAGAGAGAAACCGAACGATTTGCTGAGCTTTTCCACTTCCATGCGTTAGACGGAATCTAAACGGCTTGGAATGAAAGGCTCCCAGCGGTTCCCAGTGGAAGGCAGCAAATAGTAACAAGCGCTTTAAGCGATTAATCCTAAATATTTTGGTGCCGAAGAAGGGACTCGAATACCCGTTTGTATCTCGTTGATAGTAAACCAAATATTGCCGTATTATTGTCTATAGTGCTACGGTAGCTCTACGCACAGTGTGCAGTGTAGTGAGGCCGAGATGAACAAATCAACGAGATTGCTTTGGTACTGCAAGACTCCGCGTGGATGGAGGCGATTCCCTGTTGTCTACCACCTTGACAGAGGCATGAGGCTGCCCAAGAAGGGCGCGGTCATTGATGGTGGTGTCGAGGTTGACTATCCGCAGGGGCGGTTCGAAATTCGCCAGTACAACTCGGACAGGAAGCCCGTGTACACGCCGGTTGATTCCGACGTTCCCAATGTGGCCATGGTGCAGGTACAGGTGGCACAGAAACGGCTGCTGGTACGTCACGGGAAGATTGATGAACTGAGAGTCCTTAAGAAGGCGGCGGCGGCTTACGTGAAGAACTGCAAGGCTAGGCGAGCCATGGAAGCGGCGGCTCAGGCAAAACTGGTGCTGGACGAGTTCCTGCCCCTTGTCAATGTAACCTACGTACGCGGAATCACCAGAGAAGACATCCTGAAGTTTCACGCGGTGTTGCGGAAACGCGGTCTCAGTGATCGAACTGTCGCCAATAAACACAATCGGCTGAAGGCGTTCTTGCGGTTCGCTGGTGGTGATCTTTCGATAGTAGGGAAGACTCCAAAATACGAGAAGGGTCTGCCGACGATCTACGCTACGGCGGAGACTTCTGACATACTGGCAGTCGCTGACGACTGCATGCGGTTGGTTCTTGAAATGGGTTTGAAACTAGGGCTGCGGGAGCAAGAAATAACCTATGCCGAATGGGGGGATGTGAATTGGGACGAATCAGTCTTCCGCGTGCAAGGGAAAGCACACTGGGGTTGGAAGATCAAAGACAATGAAATGCGGGAAATCCCTATCAGCGCCGATGTTTTAGAGCATTTGAAGGCGCGGCGCAAGGAGTTTCCAAATTCAAAGTTGATTGTTGGCACATCCTCTGACAAGCCAAATCAGCACTTCTTACGGACTCTCAAGCGCCTTGCGCGACGGGCCGGATTGAATTGTGGCAAGTGCCATGGGTGTAGCACTGAGTTGCAGGAATGTGAAAACTGGACTTTGCACAAATTGCGCCGAACGTTCTGTACTACTCTTCTTCGGAATGGTGTTGACGCTCGCACCGTATCGGCATGGGCCGGTCACGCTGATCTGGCAACTACGCTCAGATACCTCCGGCCAGCTTCAGCGAAAGAAATGCAGGACAAGATGAACGCGATTCCCTGGTGAGTTCTGGTGCTAGACTTCCCGTTGGAAATAAATGTGTCGTTCTGCGGTGGTCATGATTTTTTGATCCTGAAAGTTTACAATTAGCGATTGTAAGCGTCGCCTTAAATCACGGTCTGTTCTCTTTGCCATCCGGTAGCTATTTACACCCCCCACCGGGTCTACCTCGCAACGGTCACAACCTGGTTGACTGCTGGTGTGCAGCGTTGCTACGGTTGGGGGTTTCCGGTGGTTGCTGGCATCGGGATGCCGGGAAAGAACTCAGCCGCGAGCACCTTCCAATCCAGAATCTTGTGCGTGTGGATCTTCATTAGCTTGGCAAGCACAACCTGGGCGGCTTCTTCTTCAGTGGCGTAGAAACCAAGGGTCTTTCGCTTCTTGCCAATGGTCATTCTTGCCCGCCATTTGCCAGATGCTTCGATCCAACAGACGCAAGGGTACCTGCTGGCACCGTGCAGCACGCGGGCTTCGTTGAACGAGTTGAGTTGCGGTGGCAACGCTCGTAGGTTCCCGCTGGTGTTGTTGAGCGTTTCGCCGTCTTTGTGGTCAACGTGGAACCCCTCAGGGATCTCGCTGTTCTGGTTGAACTGAACCACGTAGTGCAAGCCTACGGATATGGGCTTACCGCCTAATGCGTGAGTAGTGAAGATGTAGAAAGTGACTTTGCCATTCTTCTTGCTGCGATGCGCTTGCGCGTACCATGTGTGAGCCAGCGCGTTCTGAATCGTCTGCCCTTCAATCCTTGCTTTGATCTCTTGCCCCTTGTAGGGGACCACAAGGTAAGGAATGCCCATTTCACAATCGACGGTCACCGTTGTTTGTTTGGGTGCATTCTTGCGTTGCTTCGGTGCTGCTTCACTGCTCATCTATGCTCTTTGCCTTTCTGGGTTGTGCGTTACGCCTTGTGGAGGTCGTCGAAGAAGCGAAGTGCGTAGACGGCCTACTCGTCCGCGGGGCGGTGAGGTTGCCTATTCAAGTGTAGAGGCACGATGGCGCTGCACAGTATGCAGGTCTCTGGAGGGGTGTAGGTAGATTGATCGGGTGAGTGTCCGAATTCTGCTCCTTTTGCCCTCTTAGGTGTCCGGTTTCTGCAAGAACACACTGGTTCCAACGAGCCTTAGACTTTCTGCCCTTGTACTTTGATTTTCTCTGTTTTAGTCTTCGGTGTTTTTCTTAATCGGCTACAGGATTTTTGTTTAGGCTTTGTCTGGTTGACCTCTCTTTCAAAAACTGTTCAACCTCGGGCGTGTTAACAGGTTTTGTCTTGGCGATTTTGCTTTTCAATATGTCATTCACAGTCGCTCGTGGCACATCGGTGAGACTGGCAATTTCTCTGATGCTGGCCGAGGGGTTTTCTCTTCTAGCAGCAAACACCCTTTCTCGACGTTCCTCAGTTGTCGGTTTCAAAACGTCTGGGTGGGCATTCTTTGGGTTGGCAGAGACTCGAATCGATGTCTTCGTCTGCTTGGCCGTCGCATCAGCGGAACCTGATACAGCAGCATCGGCGCGACGATCTCCTGTAGGTATCCTCTGCTTAACTTCTAGCCCCCTGCAATCAGGGCAGAACCCGCGAACCAGCAATCGTTCGACCTTCCTATTGGGGCAGCCAGTTCGCTTGCAGAAACCAGATCGTGGCGCGTCGGACATTCCAGCCTCGCGCAGTTCATCCTTGACCGCTCTGGCCTTCGCCAGGTTCCATTCGTCTTTGGCTTGCTGTTCCTCTTTTGGGAGAACACCGCTGTCGCGAAGCAACTCCTCCTCGACTTCATCCAGAATGCTTTCATCAGCGAATATTTTGTCTTCCCGCATCTGTTTGATAAGCCGTAGCAGTGTGGGATTGTCGGCTTTCATCTGCGCTTTCGTCTCGTAGATGTCAATGCCTTCTTCTCGCCAGATGTGATTCTCATATTCCATGAAGATTAGGGCAGAGTGACGGTCTTTGCCCCATGTTTCACCGCTGAATGGATCAGTGCTCGGCTTCCGCTTCACCTCGGACGCCGACCCATTGGAGGCTTCCAACTCACATTCATGCCGTTGATGGTGTTGCTGTCGGTCAGGATGTTTCCCCATTTTGTCCTAAATTCAAACCTTCAGGTCTATCGCCTCATATCTCCAGAGATTGTACAAGGTCGTTTGAACAGATGAAGTCCTTCACTGCCACCAGACGGTCTATTTCTGCCCGAAACGCGTAAAGCCCTGCCATCTGCCCTTGTTCGGCATCGGGCACGTCTACAGCCTGTCTCAGGGCTTCGAGGGCAGGCACGGCAACACCGTCATGCAGTCGCGTTTCTTCCCATGCCCGTAGCTGGTGGGCAACTTGTAGCCGACTGGACCCGATGGCCGGGTTGTCAGTCTCCATTGCAAATTCAGCGGCGGCAAGGCTCAAAGCGTGGCTGTGGAGGTCGTCTGAGTCCAGGGCGGTCAGTCGTTCTAGCAGATTATTCAATGTGTGGATCTCCTTTGGCGGTTTTAGTTGTGATAAGGGAAGTCTTGCATCCCACCGGATCGACTGTCAAGTTGTAAAGTATTGAAACTACATTATTTAGTCACGATTTTTGTGAGACTGTGAAGACAATTTGTGAGACTCCGGCTGGGTGTGGCTAGTGGGCTGCGGTAGGCAGAAAATAGAGGCTTGACACCAGTTCCGCCATCTGTTACGTTTGCTTCATCGAACGTAGAAGCACACGTAACGAGGCGGACGCAATGGCAAGCGGCAAGTTCATCAGTTACCTGAGAGTTTCGACACAGCGGCAAGGCAAGAGCGGACTAGGACTGGAAGCACAGCGGGAATCGGTTGCCGTCTATTTAAATGGTGGCTCCTGGGAACTGGTGCAAGAGATCGTAGAAATCGAGAGCGGCAAACGTAACGACCGCCCTGCGCTAGCCCATGCGCTGTCGCTTTGCCGCATCCACGGTGCCAAGCTACTGGTAGCCAAGCTGGACAGGCTGGCCCGCAACGTAGCTTTCATCTCTGCTCTCATGGAGGCCGGTGTCGAATTTGAAGCGGTTGATCTTCCCCAAGCCAATCGCCTTACTGTTCACATCATGGCTGCTATGGCAGAGCATGAGGCAGGAGCCATCAGCGCCCGCACAAAGGCCGCTCTTGCGGCTGCCAAGGCACGTGGGACAAAGTTGGGTGGGTATCGTTGGGCTATACAGACCGTCGCCTCTAAGGGCAACGTGGAGAGCATCAAGACGAGGGCGGCAAAGGCCGCGAAACGCGCTGGTGATCTACTGCCCATGATCGAAGACATCAAGGCAAAGGGTGCTGATTCACTCCACCAGATTGCAGCCGGATTGAATGAGCGGGGAATCAAGACGGCTCGTGGCGGTGAGTGGTCGGCTGTTCAGGTTCAGCGGGTGCTAAAAGTTGCTGAGTGAGCGCCCTCATGGACATGGGAGGTTCCTCAAGGTGCTATTGTGGGCACTACCCACGCTTAAGATTCCTCGTGCGGTAGACAAGAGGAAAGAGTGATGCAGAAAGCCGTGTTTACCCTTCTAGTTTTGGCAATGACAATTGTGTGCACTGCGCAAACAACCATCCCGACAATCAAAGGGCACAAGTTGGGCGAGACCTTGCAGCAGTTCATTGCAGAATCGAACAATGTAACGCGCGAGGAAATGCAGAAGTGCCAAGCTGGGTCGCCCACGCTAAAGGAAGATAAAGAATTTGCCAAAAGGTGCGAGGAATTCTTGCAAACCCTAAATACTTCACCAGTGAACGGCACCTTTCAGTGTGCTGGTTCACCGGAGGGCAAGGGCTATACTGCCGAATTCACAAGAAGTTTCATAGACGGCGCTAACACGGCGTGCTTTGAGTTGCTCGGAAAAGTCACTTTTGAAAACGACAGACTGGTGAAGTTCGATCTGAATTTCTCGAATCACCCCTGGGAAGAAGTCTTGCCGGACATCATCACTAAATTCGGCAAACCAACCGCAACCCACGTAGATGCATGGCAAAACGGATACGGGGCCAAATTTGACCTTCGTACAGCTACCTGGATAACGCACGAGTACGTTGTTGTTGCAAGTGAACGACTCAATTTGCCCTACAGTCTGGTAATGCTTATGGGAGCACAGATCACCGACCACAAATACTTCGAGGAACAACAGGCAAAGAACGCACACGGAAGCGTGCTTGACTAGCCAGCAGTCTAGGCAGATTGAAGCTGGAGAGGTTGCTTTGGTGGCGAGCGAGGCGCTTAGCTCGACTAGCTCGACAAAGTACAGGCTGAGTCTTGGTTTGTTTATGTGCGTAATCCATTTAAATTCAGAAACTTAGAGCATTTCATGGTGCCGAAGAAGGGACTCGAACCCCCACACCCTTGCGAGTACGTGGACCTGAACCACGCGCGTCTGCCAATTCCGCCACTTCGGCACAAGACACAAGCTCAGCTTTCTTCCGCTGAACCGGCAGCAATTCCAAGTCTCGCAAATGCTGGCCCTGGTGTCAAATTTCAGCCCATGAAAACGGCGCGAGACTCGTCTGCCAAGTTCGGCGCAGGGATGCGCCTTGCCTCAATTGGGGCTGTTGGGCGCGAATTCGCCGCTGTCGCGGAAGGGATCGTCTACTTCCGCAGGCAGCAGCGGATTGGCGCGTCCGGCGCTGGAGATCTCGGAGAATGCCTTGTGCCGCGCGGCGACGAGCGCTGGAATCTGCTCTGGCGGAACCGGCCGCGAGAGCAGAAAACCCTGCACCAGGTCGCAACGGAGATCGCGGAGACGAGCCAGTTGGTCCGGCGTTTCCACCCCTTCGGCAACCAGCTGAAGGCCAAGAGCATGAGCCATCGAGATGATGGCCTGCACGATCGAATAGGTGCTTTCCTGCGCGCCTAGCTGGGCGATGAAGGATTGATCGATCTTGAGCACGGAGATGGGCAGCTGGTGCAGGCGCCCCAGCGACGAGTGGCCCGTGCCGAAATCGTCGATGGAGAAGGAGATCCCCAAGGAAGTGAGCACCTCCATCTGGTCGGCGACCCCGGCCAGGCTGCGCATTGCGACTGATTCGGTCACTTCCAGGTGGATCGACTTCGGATCGGTTGCATGACGACGAAGCGTATCCATCACGTGGCTGGCAAAGTCCATGTGCATCAATTGCAGCCCGGAAACATTGACGGCAACGGGCACTAACCGCATTCCCTGTTTCTTCCAGACGCTAAGCTGGCCGCAAACCTCGTCGAGCACCCATTGGCCGAGCGGGACGATCAGGCCAGTCTCCTCGGCGATGGGGATAAACACCGCAGGGGGCACGGAACCAAAAGTAGGGTGATTGAGGCGCAGCAAGGCTTCAAGCCCCTGAACCGAACCGTCGTAGGCGTAAAACGGCTGGTAGGCAAGATGGAACCCTCCCTCTTCCAGTTGCAGCCGCATGTAGCCTTCCAGTTCGATTTGCCGCTCTGCAGCGCGCTTCAACTCCGGGGAAAGCCAGACGGCGTGTCCGCCGCCGGCAGATTGCGCCTGGCGCAAAGCGCTCTCCGCGCCGCTCCAAAGCGACGCGGCATCGGTTCCGTCATCCGGGCAAACCGCCAGCCCCATGCTGAAGGCTAGCTGGATCTTGTAGCCTCCGATGAGCAGAGGACTGGTAAGTGCTTCTCTCAGATCGACGGCAGCCTGTTCGACGCTGGCCGCGCTCTTGACTCCGACCAGCATTAGGGCGAACTCTTCGCCGGCGGTGCGGGCAACGGCATCCATCGCGCGTGCCCGGGTGCCGAGAATTTGGGCCACGTGCTTGAGGCATTCGTCGCCGACGCGCGGGCCATAGGTATCGTTGATGCGCTTGAAACGGCGAATGTCGAAGCAGATGATCGCCAGCATTTCCTCTGTCCGTATCGATTCGCGGACCGCCTCCGCCAACTGCTCCTGGAAGAGCATGCGGTTGGGAAGTCCCGTCAAACCATCGTGGTACGCCTGGCGCACCAACTGCCGCTCAAGCATGTCCCGCTCGGATACGTCGATCGCCAACACAAAGCGGCACTGCCTGCCTTTGAAGACGATGTTGTAGGCGCTGATATCCATGGGCAGGACACGGCCATCCTTGCAAATGTGCCGCGACGCACGGTTCGATACCGGTTCCGCTGCCGCGACCTCATTCAGCACCCGCGGACTCGTGGCGGGATCCAGAATGTCGGGCAGTTTCATCCCCAGGAACTCTTCTCTTGTGTAACCGTGCAAATCGAGCGCGGCCTGGTTCACGCTCAGAAACTGCAACGTCTGGATATCGAAGATCCAAAGCGGATGCGGATTGCCGTCGAAGAGCAAGCGGTATTCGTCACCAAGCGCGTGCGCCGCACGCGTCTCTTCTTCCAGCACCATCAGAATCATGCCCACAGCCACGCAGAACTTGGGAGTATTCCAGACTTCGGTGTTGACGATGAGTTGGGGCCAGACTTGGTGCAGCAAAAACGCCAGCGGAAAGACCATCCCCCATGCGACCAGTCCGGCAGTCATGGTGTACAGGGCCACGGTCCGTTGCCAGCCGTTGTTCAAAAAGTCAATCGCGGTAACCAGGTAAAGCTCTCCGAGCAGAGCCCAGACGACGATCTCCGATTGACCGTGGAGAACGCCATGGAGCATCCATGCACCGGCAGCCAGGCACACACAAATCACAGACGCCGTGACCACTCTACGGTTCCGGCGCGACCTTGCAGCGAGGGAGATGGCAAACAACTGCCGCGTCACGATCAGGATAGCGAGAAGCCAAACGCTCGCCGGGCAAACGATCGCAATCACAAGGCAGGGAAGTGTGGACACCGCAAGCAAACCGCCGAGTCGAAAACCAGCCTTGCGGCCTTCAACGAGAATCATTGTGGAAACGACAAAGAAGACGCCGGCAAGGGCCAGCATTCCCACGCTGAGGCTGTCCAGCAGATTGAGCCAGAGGGTGCCCGACGGGTTGAACAAGGCAGCTACAAAGTGGGCCAGAACGCACAACCAGCCCGCAATCCAGCAGCGCAGGCGGTCGTCGGGGCGAACCCAAAAGACCACTGCGAACAGGAAAACGAGCAGGCCCAGCACGACCAGGTTGACGATGGCTGCTTGCAACGTATCTTGACTCCGGGAGAAAACAGCTCAGGTCGACCAGGGATTGTGCGGCGCTGATTACCCCAAAGGGCATAGGTGGTTGCTAGCTCATTCAATGAAGGACTGGTTCTGCGGCGAAATCAACACTTCATCCTTGCGGAAGAATCAATTTTTCCTAAATTTCCGGCGTTCTAGAACTCACTTCAGAATGCGAAATAGGTCAACCGATATATACCCGTTCCAAATATATCATACGCTCTGCTAAATCAATTTACCTAAGGAGCTCTGTTTACTTGGAGCGGTTTCCTGGCCGGCGATTTTAGAGGCGCGCTCGGCCGGAAAACCGCTCCAAATATCCTCTTTACACTAGCTTGGCGTCGAGCAGAATTTCTGTGTTGTTGGCGAAGAGCTTCGAGATGGGGCAGCCGGCCTTGGCTTCGGCCGCGGCCTTGTCGAAGACCTCCTTGGTGGCGCCGGGAACACTGGCGGTGGTGGTCAACACGATGCGGGTAATGGCGAAGCCGCCCTCGACCTTGCCCAGCGAGACCGCTGCCTGGGTTTCGATCTTCTCCGGGGTCAGGCCCGCGCCGCCCAACTGCGCGCCCAGGGCCATCGAGTAGCAACTGGCATGAGCTGCCGCAATCAACTCCTCGGGGGTGGTGCCGGTGTCCGCGCCCTCAAACCGCGTGGCGAACGAGTACTTTGCATTCTCCAGCACGCCCGTCACTGTCGAGATCGTGCCTTTGCCTTCCTTCAGTGAACCTGTCCAAACCGCACTTGCCTTGCTTGCCATTGTTCCTCCTTGGGGGGCCGGGTTTCACTTGCCGCCGGCTGTGATTGGATGGGCGCGGCGCCCGTGGGGGAAGCCGCAATGCGCCGCTATGTAGTTGATGCTTCTGGCGCCTGCCGGGATTCCCCGGCGAGGTCCGCGTCTCGCATCATGCTAATCTCTCTTGCATGCTGCCGCAGCGCCCCCGCGCCCTTGACCCCGATTTTGTCACGCCCCACTCGCCGGTCGAGCCAACCGGCCCGCAAACGCCGCAGAATGCGCAGCCTGTCGAGCACCACTCCCAAATCTGCCCCAACTGCGGCGCCCGGCTGACCGGGCACCACTGCAAGCTGGTCTGCACCCAGTGCGGCTACTACCTGAGCTGCGCCGACTACTACTGAGCCCGGCTGGCCTTGCGCGCGGCCTCGAACTCGTCGCCGGGCAGCCACTCGACGCTCTTGGCCTGTTCGCTTGCCAGCCATCCCAGCACAAAGCCGAAGCGCGCCAGCTTGGCATTGCCCCGGAAATCCCAGTCCGCGTGGTACTCGTCGGAAGGCTGGTGGTAGTGGTGCTCCACAAAGTCCTTGTCCTGCGCCAGCCCCCAGGCCTCGTCATGCCCCTCGAAGAGATCGCCCTGATCGATGGAAAACGCCGGAATGCCCGCACGGGAGAGCGAGAAATGGTCCGAGCGGTAGTAGCCGCCGGCGCCGGGGTTGGGATCCGGCAGCAGCTCCAGATCGAAGGCCTTGCCGACCGCCTGGACCGTAGGCCAGAAGTCGTTGCGCTCCGCTCCGCCCAGGCTTACCGAGCGCGGAATCCCGATGGGCAGAATCATGTCGAAGTTGAGATCGAGAGAGATCTGTCCGGAGGCGATAGGCGGGTGCATGCCCAGATATTGCGAGCCCAGCAGGCCTTGCTCTTCCGCCGTCACCGCGGAAAAGTAAACCGCGTGCGGAGGGTGCACCGAAGATTGTGCAAAAGCCCGCGCCATCTCCAGCAAAATGCCGCAGCCGGTGCCGTTGTCGGCCGCGCCGTTGTAGATGCCGTCGCCCTTGGCGTCGGGGTCGATCCCAAGATGGTCGTAGTGGGCTGTGTATAGAACGGCCTGATTGCTCGTGCTCGTTCCCGCAACGCGGCCCACCACATTCGCGCTCACATAACGCCGCACGCGGCTCTCGATGTGCCCACGCAGCCGTACCGGCAGTTCAACCGCATGGAACGCCCCCGGCTTGCCCGCTTGCGCAATGGCTTGGTCCAGATCGCCCAGGCCGGCCAGCGTCAGCAGTTTCTGCGCCACGTCGTGCTGAATCCAGGCCGCGGCCCGCAGTGTGGCCGCTGGGTCGCCGTCCAGGTAGCTCTTCTCGATGGCCTGCGAATTGCGCACCACCTCCCAGCCGTAGCTGGCCAGATCGGTGCGGTGAATCAGCAGCACGCCCACCGCGCCCCGGCGCGCGGCCTCCTCGTACTTGTACGTCCAGCGGCCGTAATAGGTCAGCGCCTTGCCCTTGAAGAAACTCTCGTCGTTCGAAGGCGGCTCGTTCACAATGATCAACGCGATCTTGCCCTTCAGATCCACGCCCGCATAGTCGTCCCACTTGTACTCCGGCGCGTGGATGCCGTAACCCACAAAAACGATGGGCGCATCCAGGTCGGCGGTCGCCGTTCCGGTCTGGTCCTTGGAGACGATCTCGGTGCCATAGGCCAAATCCATCGCCTGGCCCTTGGCGGGAACAAAAGAAAACTTGGTCTTGTCTTCGATGGTGTGCACGGCCACCAGCGGCACGCGCTGAAAGTAGGTGCCGTTGTCGCCCGCCGGCTCCAGGCCGGACAAGGTGAATTGGGTCGCAATATACTCGGCGGCCAGTTCCGCTCCCCGCTTGCCGGGGCCGCGGCCCTCCAGCAAATCGAGCGAAAGAAAGCGCACGTGGGCCCGAATCTTCTCGGAGTCGATCGACTCAGCGGCTGCGCGGGCGGCCGCAGGCAATCCGGCTACCTCGGGAACGGTCGCGGCGGGTTGCTGTGCGCGAACAAACGGGACGGCCACGAGTGCGGCGGCCAGAGAGGCAAAAACAAGCTTGAGGTGCATGGGTTCTCCCTGTGAATGTGGGACTTGAAGACAGGCGTATCGAATTGCGCGCCACCATCGACCCTTCAGGTTACGTCCCGGTCACGTTGCGGCGCAATATCGTCGACCGACGGCCTGGGCAACAGATGGGCCCGCGAAAGCACCTTGCGCGTCAGCCCGGTCAGCGCCATCCCGGCCGCCTCCGCCAGCGTAACCCAGCGCCTTTCGCCACCCGCCACGGTGATCGCCTCCACATCGTCTTCAAAAACGGTGCGAATGCGCACGTAGTAGTTGACCTGCATGATGGCGTGGCGCACGGTCAGTCGCAAATGATCTTGAGGCACGGCGGCCTCCTTGAGCTCGGGCAACTCCCAGAGCCCCGGCATCACGGTCAGGGAAGCTGGCCGCTGCTCCAACAGCACTTCGCGGTGGGACTGGCCTGCCTGCAGTCCGGTTCGCACCGAGAGCGCATGGGCGACCTCCCGGCTTAACATTCGCGGCCGCGGCGCCGTCTTGTGTTCGCCGCGGGTTTTGCAGTCGCCGGCCAGGGGGCACACCAGGCACTGAGGATTGCGCGGCAGGCAAACGGTTGCTCCCAGTTCCATCAGCGCCTGGTTCCAGTCGCCAGGATGCTTCGGACTCACCAGCTCTGCCGCCAGATCTTCGATTTGGCGTCTCACCGCTGCACCCCCGCGGCGCCCAGCCGCTTCCCATCCTGAAAGCCGGCACAGAACCCGTTCCACATTCCCGTCCACTACCGCGATCGGCTCGCCATGGGCGATGCTGGCAATGGCTGCCGCCGTGTACGGACCAATGCCCGGCAACTGGCGCAGCTCTTCCGCCGTTCCGGGCAGGTTCCCCTGGTAGTGATCCGCCACAAACTGCGCCGCCTTGTGCAGCATGCGCGCCCGCCGGTAGTAGCCCAGCCCGCTCCACAGCGCCAGAACCTCCTGCTCCCCCGCCAGGGCCAGCGAAACCAGCGTGGGAAAGCGCTCCATGAAGGCCTGATAGCGTTCCACCACCACCGCGACCCTGGTCTGCTGCAGCATGATTTCCGAGACCCAGATGGCGTAGGGGGCCGGGGTACGCCGCCAGGGCAGATCGCGCCGGTTCTCGGCGTACCAACCCAGCAACTGCCTCCGCAGTCTTTCCGCTTTTCCGGCTTCCGGGTCCTTCCTGGCCATGGGCCCAGCTTACGGCATCGCCCTTGGCACGCGCTCGGGGCCGAGGGTCCCACGTTGCCCGCAATCCCTGTTCAATTCGGAACACAAGCCGGCGCGCGGGGCGATTGGGAGCGATTTCATCCGGCACTCAACCTGACCACCCTAAAGTTTTGCGCTCGATTTGCCGTAGTATGCCACTAGCACGAAGGCTTTTTTGCCTGAAGCGGCGCCGCGCTCGTTGGCGCTCCGACTGCATCGCAGTCCCCAGTCGAAATGAACCGTAAACGGGAAGTTCCCTTGGTCGCCGGGGACAAGTTGTCTGAATCTGGAGCCCATCATGATGAAACCGAACGCTCTTTGCCTCTCCCTCGTTCTGTTCGCTGCGCCCGCCCTGACTCTGGCCCAATCGCCCAGTTTTTCCTCCAGCCTGGTTGCAGATAGCTCCGCCCCTGAAGGCGCCGCCGGCCAGGCGGCCTCTCCCGTTCGAAATACGGCCGCATCCCAAAGGCCCTTTTCCCGGATCGCCATCGGTGGTGGCTTCTCGCCCCTGGGCATCAACGTGCTGCTCGCCACCAACCTCGGCCAGCACATGAATCTGCGCGCCACCGGCAACGCCTTCAAGTACACGGCGAGCGACATCTCCACCAACGGCTTCAACGTGGATGCCCACCTCAACCTGGCTTCGGCCGGCGTCTCTCTGGACTTCTATCCCTTCCCCAAACACGGGTTCCGTCTGAGTCCCGGCGCGCTCTTTTACAACACCAACAAGGCCGACGCCACCTTCAGCGTCACGGGCGGCACCAGCTTCACCCTCGACGATTTCACTTACTACGCTTCCACCACCAATCCGGTCAAAGGCACGGGGACCTTTGGCGTGCACAGCCAGAATCCGGCCTTCACCATCACCACCGGCTGGGGCAACGTGATTCCCCGCAAGGGCGGCCATTGGTCGTTCCCGTTTGAAGTGGGCGTGGCCCTCATCGGCTCGCCAACCGTGAACGTCGCCCTGACCCAGGGCCAGGTCTGCGACGTCAACGGCCAAAACTGCGTGAATGTCGCTACGGACGCGGATGTCCAATCCAACCTTCAGGCACAGGTTGCCAAGTACAAAAGCGACTTGGACCCCTTGAAGACCTACCCCATCGTTTCCTTCGGCGTTGCCTACGCCTTCCGCATTCGATAGTGGCGTCTTTCATGCAGATGGTCGTTTGTTTCGTATGAGAGGGCACCACTGCTGTCGTGCAGCAAGTGCCCTCAAATCAATGGGCTTTAAAGGCTGCGAAAAGAATTCGATCCGGAGGGAGGCGGGGTTTCACCCCCCGCATAAAGCCGGCATAATCAACGCGGCTTTAGCCGCGGAGGGAGGTTTCTCACGGCTTCTATCCAAGCATGCGGACTTTTTCTGCACCCTGTTTAGCTCGGATGCAATGCGCTTCCCTCTATGCCGTCATGCGAAGTGTGATCAGCGCGCGCTCAGCTCCAGCTCGCCCGTGGCCATCCGCACCGCTTCGGCCCCGTTCGCCGCCACCAGCAGCAGTTCCCGGTTCTTCTGCTTCAGAAAGCCGGCCGCCACCGTGGAATCGAGAAAGCGGAGCAGCCCGTCCCAGTACCCGACCGTGTTGATCAGGATGCAGGGCTTGCTGTGCACCTTGAGTTGCGCCCAGGTGACCACTTCCATCAGTTCGTCCAGCGTCCCATACCCTCCCGGCAGAACCAGAAACGCATCGGCCAGCGCCGCCATGCGCGCCTTGCGCTCATGCATGGTGGGAACCAGCTCCAGCCGGGTCAACCTGGAGTGGGCGATCTCGCGCCCGGCCAGCACCTCGGGCAGCACGCCGATCACCTCGCTGCCGCCGCCGAGAGCCGCATCGGCCACTGCGCCCATCAGGCCCACAGAGGCTCCGCCATACACCAGGCCCAGCCCCGCCGCGGCAATCGCCTCGCCCAGCGCGACAGCCTCCGCCAGAAAAGCAGGATTGTTGCCATTGGCCGATCCGCAGTAGACGGCCACCCGTTGCAGGTGCTGGTTGGAAGATGTCATTGTGCCTCCAGAATAGCGCGGAGATAGACGGAATCTACTGCCGCTCCAAGTATTGGGCAGGGGTCAGAATCAGAATTTCATGAAAAGGATGAAGATCGAGCAGGTCGCGGTCGCCGGTCACAATCAGGTCCGCACGCCCATGCACCGCGACTTCAAGAAATTTGTCGTCCTTGGGGTCGCGGCAGGCATGGATGGGAAATGGAATCTCGACCGGCTCGCAAGCCCTTGCGTACGCGTCCGCAATCTGCCGCCGCACCTCGCGTTCGATGTAACGGTCGAAGCGGCTGCGGCCCATTACTTCGGCCAATTCGAGGCAAGTTGCCTCCGACGCCAGAACCGTGCAGCTCTGCGCCTTCAGCAGTGCGCGGCTCGGAATTGAGTCCGGAAAAAGAAGCCCGCTCAACACTACGTTCGTGTCCAGGACAAGCCGTTCGTCGCCGGGCATCAGTCAGCCAGGATCTCAGCCAAAGTCTCTTCCGTGAGGCCGGCGGCCTTGGCCTGCTCGGCCGCAGTTGCTCCCAGTCGGTTGAACTCAGCCCACCTATCCTTGCGGAGCCGCTCAAACTCCTCGGCCGAAACCAGCACAGCTACATCCCGGTCATGTCGCCGAATGCGGACCGGTCCGCGCTGCGATAGATCGAGCATGGCGGCAAAATTCTGCTTGGCGTGGGTGGCGGAAACAGTCGGCATAGCAAGAGAATATCCAAAATGTACATTTTAGTCAAATTGTCCATTTTGGCTATCCTGCCCGAACCTCTGCCGCGGTTACCGCAAAAACGCCGCCAGCAACGCCGCCAGCAACGAAGTGAACACCCCAGCCGCGGCCATCGCCCAGGAAGAGACCGACGCCTGCAGTTCCGAGTGCCGCACCAGGCTCGCGGTACCCACGCCGTGCGAGGCCGTTCCCATCGCGGCGCCGATCGCCCGGTCGTCGCGCACGCCCGCCAGTCGCAGCAGGGGAGGCCCGAAGCTCGCGCCGAGTACTCCGGCCAGAATCACCAGCGCGATCGTAATCTGCGGAATCCCCTTCAGCTCCCGGCAAACCTCAATGGCAATCGGGGTGGTCACCGACTTGGGCACGGTGGACATGACCACCGGCAGCGGCGCGCCCAGCAGCCAGGCCGTACCTCCCGCCGTCACCATCCCCACCACCGATCCCGCCAGCACAATCACCGCCAGCTTCGGCAGCGACGGCCGCAGCGTCACCCCGTGCCGGTACATCGGCACAGCCAACGCCACCGTCGCCGGTCCCAGCAGCCAGGTCAGGTAGCTACCGCCCTGGTTATAGTCGGCATACGGCTCGTGGAAAATCAGCAGGACGGCGACAATCGGCAGGCACGCCGCCACAATCGGCGGAATCCAGCGCCAGCGCCGGTGCAGAGCGATGGCCGGCACGTAAGCCAACAACGTCAGCGCAATGCTGAAAACCGGGTTCCGCATCCATTCCGCCAGGTTCATTGGGCAATCTCCCCGGTTTTCACGGCGGCGTCGCTCGGTTCGTTGGCCAATTCGGCGCTCGCGGGCAGCAGCCATTGGCCCAGCAGCCCGGTCGTCAGCATCACCGCCACCAGGCTCACCAGCAGGCTGGCGGTAATAGCCACAGCCTGTTTTGAGAGCACTGGCCCCATCTCCATCAACCCCACCGTCAGCGGCACAAACAGCAAAACCATGTGGCGCAGCAGTAGTCCGGCCGTCCGTTCCACCCACTTCATCTTCACTACCCCGGCCGATAGCGCCAGGTAGAACAGCATCAGTCCCAGTACTCCACCGGGGATGGGAACGCCCACCCGGTGAATCAGTGCGCCCAGCAGTTGGAAGGCCAATATAATCGCAAATCCAAGCAAATAGTCCATGCTTCTCCCATCTTTTAGCCTAGCGAGGGTGATTGGCAACCGCTGTGACGGCTTCCACAGCCGGTGCGATTCCGGCCATTGACCCGGACGGTACACTAAAGGCAGGACTCTTCCCCCCGGGATAACGCCTTGCAGCAGCTCATTGCCAAATTGAATCCCGAACAGCGCGCCGCCGTCGAGGCCACGGAAGGCCCCCTGCTGATCCTGGCTGGAGCCGGTTCCGGCAAAACGCGCGTCATCACCAGCCGCATTGCCTGGCTCATCCGGGAAAAAGGCGTCGCCCCCGATTCCATTCTGGCCGTTACCTTTACCAACAAGGCCAGTAAGGAAATGGGCGAACGCGTGGAGAAGATGCTTGACCACTCCTCGCTGGCCAAGCCCCTGATCGCCACCTTCCACTCCCTCTGCGTGCGCATGTTGCGCCGCGACATCGAGGCCCTGAAGGTCGGCGGCGAGGGCCTCACCCGCTCCTTCGCCATCTACGACGAGAACGACCAGCAGGCCATCGTCAAGCAGGCCATGAAGCGCATGGGCCTGGACACCAAGCAGCTCACCCCGCGCACCGTGCTAGGCAAAATCTCCTGGGCCAAGAACCACATGGTCGATCCGCAGGAGTATTACCTCAGCTCCAAGGATCCCAACAACGAGCGCGTCGCCCACATCTATCAGGCCTACAAGACCGAACTGCGCAAGAACAACGCCCTCGACTTCGACGACCTGCTGCTCGAAGCCGTCCGCCTGCTCAAAGTCTCCTCCGAGGTGCGCGAACGCTACCAGCGCCGCTATCGCTATCTCCTCGTCGACGAGTACCAGGACACCAACCGCCCCCAGTACGAGCTGATGAAGCTTCTGGCCGGCGAGTCCAAGAACGTCTGCGCCGTCGGCGACGAGGACCAGAGCATCTATTCCTGGCGCGGCGCCGACATTCGCAACATTCTGGAGTTTGAGAAGGATTTTCCCAACGCCAAGATCGTGCGCCTGGAGCAGAACTACCGCTCGACGCAGGTGATTCTTGAAGCTGCCGGCGCCGTAGTCGCCAACAACCTTCAGCGCAAAGGCAAAAAGCTCTGGACCGACCGCCAGGGTGGTTCGCTGGTCGGCTATTACGAAGCGCCCGACGGCGAAAACGAAGCGCTCTTCATCGCCGACCGCATTCAGAAATTTCTACGCGAGGCCGAATCGTCGGAGAACGAAAATCCCGGCGGGGCTCACTGCGCCGTGCTCTACCGCACCAACTCGCAATCCCGCCTGGTTGAGGAAGCGCTGCGCCGCTACAACATCTCTTACACCATGGTCGGCGGCTTCAGCTTTTATGAGCGCGCGGAGATCAAGGACCTGCTCGCCTACCTTCGCCTGGTCCGCAATCCCCACGATTCCATGGCCTTCCAGCGCGTCGTCAATACCCCAGTGCGGGGCATTGGCAAAACCACTCTCGAAATTCTGGAGCGACTGGCTCTGGAAACCGGCAAGTCCACCTGGGACGCCCTGGCCGACGCCCTCGCCCACAGGCTCATCCCCACCCGCGCGCAGATGGCTCTCGACTCCTTCCGTCAGCTCGTCCTGGACGCGCAGGCCATGATGGACCCCGACTTTGCCGGCAAACTCTCTGCCGACGTGGCCGAGGCCGAAGAAGCCGACACCGGTTTCGACTTCGGCGCAGGCTCAGCCGACGCAGCCAGCGCCGAATCTGCAACCAGCTTCGACTTCGGCGGCGAGGGCGGCGACCAGCTCTCTCTCCTTGACGCCTCCCACTTTTCGCCCTTCGACGATGCGCCCTCCAAGCGGGCACCGAAGACTCCGGAAACGAAGAAGACGGCACAACCCAACCCCGACTTTGCATCCGATGCGGCAGAAGTCGCGGAAGACCAGAAGGGCCAGGGCAGCGCCTTCCGCTCCCCCGGCGACGCCGCCACCCTCCCCGAACTGATCCGCTTCCTCATCGACCGCTCCGGCTACATCAAGGCTTTGGAAACCGAGGGCTCGCCCGAATCCTTCAGCCGCATTGAAAACCTGAAGGAACTGGCCAACGCCGCCCACGACGCCGAAGCCCGCGGCGAGACCCTGGCCGATTTTCTTGACCACGCGGCTCTCTCCTCCGACACCGACAAATTCGACCCCGACTCCCGCGTGACCCTGATGACTCTGCACGCCGCCAAGGGCCTGGAGTTCCCGCTGGTCTTTCTCGCCGGCCTGGAAGAGGGCCTCTTTCCCCACTCGCGCACCCTCAACAATCCCGAGGAGCTCGAGGAAGAGCGCCGCCTCTGCTACGTCGGCATGACGCGCGCCATGAACACGCTGATCCTCACCCGCGCCCACTATCGGCGCAGGTATGGCAACGACGCCCCGGAGCAGAGCGTGCCCTCGCGCTTCATTGAAGAAGTCCCCACCCAACTGCTCGAGAACCTGACCGGCCGCAGCCCCGCGTGGGCTAACCCCGCCTACGGACACCGGGGAGGCCAGCGCCCCGGACAGTCTTCCGAATTCGGCGACCGGCACTATAACTACGAGGATGAAAATCAGGATGCGCCGCGCGCCCCGGTCCACCAAAGCAGCGGCGGCCGCAACAGATTCGGCATCGACCTGGACTCCACCAAGCCCTTCGTCGCCCCCTGGATGACAGCCAGCGCCAAGCCGACCTCGCCCTCCAGGGAGCCCGGTCCTGCCGCTTCAAGCAGCAACGGCGCCAGCGCGAAAGAGGACGGCGTGGACGGGCACTCCATCGACAACATCGCCCGCTTCTTTGGCGGCAAAGGCGGCGTCCTCAAGCCCGGCGCACTACCTCGACCGGCCATCGAACTCGCCAAGCCAACCGGCGCCACCGGCCTCAAAAAAGGCCAGCATGTTCGCCACGCGAAATACGGCGAAGGCACCATCCTGATGCGCGAAGGCAACGGCGAAGACGCCAAGCTCACCGTGATGTTCGCCCGCCACGGCATGAAGAAGCTGATAGAGAAGTTCGCGAACCTGCAAAAGATGTAGGCGGACAGTCCGGACTCTTGGAGCGGGACCCGGTTTGCTCCACCCAGGAGCCAAGCCGGCCAAGCGGCTTTCTCCACAAAAAATGCCCACCTCGAAGACTCTTTTTAAAGGCCACGCTGACTCTGGTTCCGCTCCGGAAAACAAAGTCTTCGTCGCGAGCAGCCTTTTTGCAGATCATTCTCCCGTCCCGTGCACAATCAAGATAAGGCGGGTGCTCCAAGTGCCGGGAGAAGTGAAGACAACCACTGAAGATGGATGCCCAGGTGCCTCGCATTTGGGTGACCACAGACCTCGGCCCTGGAAAGCTCAGGCGACTCTCACCCCTGATCATTGCCCCCACCCCGCGCACAATCAAGATAAGCGGTCCCAGATCTCAGGAATGGGGCCCGTTCGTACCCCCTCGATGGGGTCCGCCCTCATTTTTTTGGGAAAGATTCACTTTTTGTTCGCTTTTTATTTTATAAAGCACTGAAGAGCAACACGTTACTCGCGTTGAGATGAAAGATTTCCACAGCGAAAAGGCTCAAAAAACGGTGTTTTTGGCCCGAAATGAGGCCAAAAACGGGTGGCGTCACCCCTGTCACTTTATTCCAACCCAATCACCAGCGCTTCTCTGCCCGCCCTGGGCGGGGTAGGCTCGCCCAGTCTCTTGGCCGGTTCTTCTCCGTCCAGCACGCGGAAAACTCCCTCGGCCAGCGCCTGTAGTTCGTCCTCTCCGGGATAAACCGAGATGGGCGCAATCCAATCGAGATACTCGCGCAGCCGGCCGGTCATGCGCTCGGAGTGGGCCATCCCGCCCGTCAGCAGCAGCGCGTCCACCCGGCCCTGCAGAACCGCCGCCATCGCCCCGGCTTCCTTGGCAATCTGGTAGGCCATGGACTCGAAAACCTGCGCGGCAAGGGCCTCTCCCGCGTCGATGCGCCGCTCCACTTCCTGGAGGTCCCGCGTGCCCAGGTAGGCAAACAGTCCGCCCTCGCCGAAGAGGTGGCGGTCGAGCTGCTTCTGGTTATATTTGCCGCTGAAGCAGACCTTGAGCCACGCCTGCATGGGCAGCGCTCCGGTCCGGTCGGGGCCGAAAGGGCCTTCCTCGATGGTGTTGTTGTCGATCATTCTTCCGCCTCGATGGGCAGAGACAGTGATGCCGCTGCCGAGATGCGCCACGATCAGCTGCAAGTTCTCGTAGGGGCGGTGCTGTTCCTTGGCAAAGCGTTTGGCTACGGCCTTGATGTTCAGGGCGTGGCCGATGGAGGAGCGCGGCGCCAACGGCGAGCCGGAAAGACGCGCGCAATCCTGCCACTCGTCCACCGTCACCGGATCCACGATGTACGCGTTCACTCCCGCCGCCTGGGCGAACTTCAGCGCCAGTACGGCGCCCAGGTTGCACGGATGTTCTCCGCGGCGCGCCAGACGGAGCTCTTCGACCATCGTCTCGTCCACCAGGTAGGAGCCGCACGCCATGGGCGGCAGCAGCCCGCCGCGTCCGGCGAAAGCGGCAAACGAGGTCAGCTTGTACCCGGCCTCTTCCAGCGCCTTCCGCATAGGTGCAGCACGGAACTCCAGTTGCGCCAGCGCGGATTGTCCGCGGAACTGCTCCAGTTCGTCGTCGCGATGATGGACGGCGCTCACCCACTCGGCGCCCTTGCGCGTAAAGACGCCGAACTTGGTGGTCGTCGATCCAGGATTGATGGCAAGAACCCGGCTGTTCCCGATGCTCACGGCGCACGCCCTCCAGGCCAGAAAGAGTTTACCCTGTCTTCCAAAGGACTTGCCTGCCACGGGCTTCCCGGCGGGCCATCAGTCCCAAAATGGGCAACTTGCCAGGAACTATTCTTTCGTAAGAAATCTTTTCCTGGACGCGAGAAGTTTCCGTGCTACACTCAGTTCAATCGTAGAATTCGATTACGAAGTCATTGCCTGTTCCGGTTACCGCCTACTCGCAAACACTTCCACATTGCGTTCGTGCGGTAAATCAGTAGTATGAGGAGCAACACACATGGAACAAGGCACAGTTAAGTGGTTCAATGACGCCAAGGGTTTTGGATTTCTGAGCCGTGAGAACGGCGAGGACGTATTCGTTCATCACACCGCCATTCAGTCGAACGGTTTCCGTTCGCTGCAAGAGGGCCAGCGCGTCCAGTTCAACGTGACCAAGGGTCCCAAGGGCTGGCAGGCAGAGAACGTTCAGGTCGTCTAACGACCTCTGCGTTAGATTCAGGATTTACCCATTCAGAATCAAGTACAAAGGGACGGCAAACCTGCCGTCCCTTTCGTGTGTCTGGGGATTTTTTAAAGACTTCCGTGCCGGCTTATGCTGCCGGCTTCAGCGCCTTGGCGGTAGCTTCAGCGGCTGCAGGCTGCGTATGAATGGTCTTCTGCGTTGTTTCGTGCGTGCCTAAATATTGCAATACGTCATTGATTGAATCCTCAAAGCGGCCGCCCGTCTTGTGAGTGGCCTTTACGCCCTTGGCAACAAGCTGACAGACTTCAAAGCGATTCATTCCCTGCGCAAGTGCGCGGTGTATTTGGTCGGAACGCATAATTTCACTCCGGTTGATTGGTGATTGTTGCGTTGGCTGCGAAGCTCGTCTGGAGCGGTGGGGCGGCAAGAGCCGAGCAGGCTTTTCTAATTAACCCTACGGTACAAATTCTTCAAAACTATCTTCATTGTACGCTGGAAACGATCCCGGCGCCGCTCTTTGCATACCCCCGGCGCTTTCGCCGCCGGGCAATCCCTGTTAACATAAGGGTCACGTCCACCCGGTTTGCGGGATCACTGAAGAGATTTGAGCGGAAGAGGTTTGAAGTGGCAGATACCACCAAGATTGAAGACAAGAAAGAACGCAAAGAACTGAAGCGCGCAGCCCGCAAAAAGGCCGCCCCCAAGGCCAAGCAGACTGAACCGCGCGGCTCCAAGAAGAAGAAGGTCAAGAAGCTGGCGCGCGGCGTCTCCAAGCGCTAATCGCCGCCTGCATCGACTGGGTTCCGGACCGGCTCGCACCATTGCGCCGGTCCGACCCTCGGCTCTTCCTTTCAACGGCTTTTCTCCTTTTGCCGTCCCGCCCCGACCCGATTTGACCAGCGAGGAACCCTATCGGGAAATCCTCGCATGTTATTTCGGTGAAGGCATCCTGACCCAGGGGAAACGCCCTTTACCGTCCCGCCCCTGAAGCGACAGGACCCTGCCGTCGGCGCGATGAGGAGAACTAGCCTGTCCAGCCAACTGCTCGCCCGCAAGTCGATCGATAAGCTCATCCGCGAGTCGGAAGAGCCCCAGAACGCGCTGAAGAAGTCCCTTGGGCCGTGGTCTCTCACGGCGCTTGGCATCGGCGCGGTGATCGGCTCCGGCATCTTTACGGTGATCGGCACGGCCATGGCTGGCCAGAAGTTCGATGTGCCTTCCGTGCGGGATACGCCCCTGCTGCACTACCTTCTGTATCACACGGCCTTGGCCGGACGGCCGGGCGCAGGACCTGCGCTGGCGCTTTCGCTGGTGCTGGTGGCCATTGTCTGCGTTTTCACGGGCCTCTGTTATGCCGAACTGGCCTCCATGATTCCCATCGCCGGCTCGGCCTACACCTACACCTACGCCACCCTCGGCGAACTGGTGGCCTGGATCATCGGCTGGGACCTGATTCTCGAATACGCCTTCAGCAACATGAGCGTGAGCGTGGGCCTTTCCGCGCACGTCGTCGACCTGCTGGACTGGTTCGGCTTCCACCCTCCGCTGCGATGGATCTCGCCCGCCTATCTCCCCACTGGCCTGCAGGATTTCGCTGGCAACACCCTCTACGGCACCGGCTGGCATTTCGGCTTCAACATTCCCGCCTTCCTCGTGGTCATGGTTCTCACCGTGCTCCTGGTGCGCGGTATCCAGGAATCAGCCCGCACCAACAACATCCTGGTGCTGGTCAAGATCGCCGCCATCCTGGTCTTCATCTTCGCCGCAGCCAGCTTCGTCAAGCCCCACTATTGGCATCCCTTCATGCCTAACGGCTGGACGGGCGTGCTCACCGGCGGCTCCATCATCTTCTTCACTTACATCGGCTTTGACTCCGTCTCCACGGCGGCCGAGGAATGCAAGAATCCGCAGCGCGACATGCCCATCGGCATTCTCGCCACCCTGCTGGCCTGTACGCTGCTTTACGGCGGCGTCGCCATCGTGCTCAGCGGCATTGTTCCCTGGCAGTCGGTCATGGGCGATGCGGCCCCGGTGGTCAACGCCCTCAAGCGGCTTTCGCTCTTGCCCGGCGGCACGGGACTCAACTGGGTCCGGCTCTTTGTGCTGATCGGCGCCATGATGGGCATGATCTCCTCCATCCTGGTCTTCCAGCTCGGCCAGGCGCGCGTCTGGTTCGCCATGTCCCGCGACGGCCTGCTGCCCACCATCTTCAGCCGTCTCCACCCCAAGTTCCGCACCCCTGCGGTGGCCACCTGGGTAGCCGGATTCGTTGTCGGCGTCCCGGCCGGCCTGCTGGACATCGGCACCGTCTCCAACCTCTCCAACATCGGCACCCTCTTCGCCTTCGTCCTGGTCTCCATCGCCGTGCTCATCCTGCGCTATCGCGAGCCGGAACGGAGTCGCAGCTTCCGCGCTCCGTTCGGCCCCCTGTTCCCGATTCTGAGCATCATCTTCTGCATCGTGCTCATGATGGGCCTGGAAGTGATGACCTGGATGGCCTTCTTTGCATGGTTGCTCATCGGCCTGCTGATTTACTTCTTCTACAGCCGCCACCGTTCGGAGTTCGCGAAACCCCGACAGGCAGAGCGGTAGACTTTGAGAATGCCGGATATCGAAGACTTCATTCGCCGCCTGCCCAAGGCAGAGCTGCATCTGCATATGGAAGGCACCATCCTTCCCTCCACGCTCGTGGAGCTGAGCACTCGCCACGACAGGTGTCCGCTCACCCTGTCCGCGGCTGAATCTCTCTATCAATTCACGGACTTCACCGGCTTCCTGGAAGCCTTCAAGGCCGTCACGCGCCTCCTGATCAGCCCCGAGGACTACGAACTGGCAGCCTGGCGCATGATGGAGCATCTCGCCGAGCAGGGCGTGGTCCACGCCGAGGTCTTCATCTCCGTCGGCGTTGTCTATCTCTTCCGCAACCACGACCCCGCAGCCTTCGAGCCCATCTTTGCCGGCCTGGAGCGCGCCCGGGAACGCGGACAACGCGAACTCGGCCTCTCCCTCTACTGGATCTTCGACGCCGTTCGCCACTTCACCGTCGACGAGGCCGAGCGGGTCTTTCTGAAGGCCATCGAGCTCAAGCCGACGCACCCGTCCATCATCGGCATCGGTCTGGGCGGCGACGAGCGCCAAACCGGCTCCGAGCCCTTCCGCAAGCTCTACGCCGCAGCCGCCGCGGCTGGTCTGCACCTCACCAACCACGCCGGCGAAACCACCGGCCCCGAAGCCATTCGCGAAGCCCTGGCCATCGGTTCGGAGCGCATCGGTCACGCCCTCTCGGCGATCAAGGATTTTTATCTGATCCAGGACCTGAAGGAGCGCGGCATTCCCCTGGAACTGAACCCCACTTCGAATGTCCGCACCGGCGTCTGCTCCTCCTTTGCCGACCACCCGCTGCGCCGCTACTTCGATCAGGGCTTGCTGGTCTCACTCAACTCCGACGACCCGGCCTTCTTCGGCTCCGACGTGGCCAATGAGTTCCTGCTGGCCCATACCCTGCAGGGATTCACCCGAGAAGAGCTGCGCCAGTTGGCCGCCAACTCCATTCGCTCGAGCTTTCTTCCCGCCCCTGAAAAAGCCGCCTGGATTGCCAAGATCGAGTCGATTCAGTAGACGCCCTTCCTCCTCAATCTCTCCCTTTCCGCCTCAAGGTCCCTTCTCTCCGAAGGGGCCTCCTGCGTTGTCTGCCAAATTCGCTCCGGGTGCATGCAGAAAAGCGGACTCGCGGGGCCTTCTCGCGCTCCCGGCATCACCTTTCCCGCTCCCGCGAATTCAGGGGTCTTCTCTACAAATAAGCCGCTTATGATCGATCCGCCCCGAATGAATTGCATCGCCGCAGAACTGTCATCCTGAGCGAAGTCGAAGGATCTGCGGTTGCTTCTGCTCTTCTCCGCATCAATTCAACGGGGCCGAATCAATAACTCAGTTAGCCCTTCAGTGGATAACTACCACGGCTTATATCTTCCCGTTTACTTAAGATGTTAATCCACTGCTGTCCGGTTTAACTTAGTCGCGTCGCCGTCAAGTTCAAAGCCAAGTATGGTTTATAGCGATTTCAGGGTGTCCACGATTTGAATTGCGTGTGGCTCATTTGCGATGCTTTCGGGATTCAA
>Ga0255353_1000056_pt1 | contig 64247 bp, 50 predicted proteins | sample HBST25metaG_FD_189941 | JGI IMG/M metagenome (GOLD analysis project Ga0255353, IMG submission 189941) | Peat soil microbial communities from Stordalen Mire, Sweden - H.B.S.T25 | ecosystem: Environmental > Terrestrial > Soil > Wetlands > Peat | place: Sweden: Norrbotten County, Stordalen Mire...
AGGCTGCGGCGTTCGGCCGTTACGGCGGTCACAAGATAGGTGCGAGTTTCTTGCGGCGCAAAGCGCATGGCAGCAATATAGACGAAAGGCCCGTGGCTAAAGCCACTTATTTTGCAGGCGTCGGTCCTTCTGGATCTGGCTGGCTCGGAGAGCTAACCGCCCCTTGGGGGCCGCGGCCCCCCGAATTCTTCACTTGTGAGAAAGCGACCCAATTCGTAAAAAGATAGACTTCGTGACATCCGCATTCTACAATTGCACGGATTGTGCAGAATCAGAGGATAGAAGGAGAGTTTATTGCCAGTCATGCCCAATCAAAAGAAAGCAGAGCCATCGCTCGGAAAAGCAATAGAAAACTTCACCGGCAACCTCTCTTCCTTGAGAGAATTTCTTAACTTGGTCAACCCGTTCCTATCGGAACAAACCGACAAATTTGTCCGCGAGAATCTTACAGCGTTAATCCCGATTAGATTAGCTATGGCCACCGTTGTGTCAGACTCGGATTTCTCCTTGTCTCAAGAGCAAGAGTCGAATTTGAGAAACAAGTTTGGGGCCGAGATCAAACTTGAGCATGAACCAGGCGCAAAAAGCTGCTCAATCAGTATTATGGGTGAACACGGGAAGCAGTTCCGAGCCGCAGTTGATGGCATGAGCATAAAGGCCGATCACCAGAATCTTCTAACGCGTAATTGCCTCATAAGTCTCATAAGCTCGGCGGAGTGGTTCTTATCACAGATACTCAGAAACTACTTCGAGGCAAACCATGACAGCGCGGCGATCAAGGAAAAAACGCTGACGCTTGACGATTTGCGAAAGATCGGGTCGATCGAAGAGGCCGAGAATTTTCTTATAACGAGCCGCATTGATGAAATCATGTGGGGAGGATATGAGGATTGGGTAAAGTACCTTCGCAACAACGTAAAACTTTCGATGAGCTATCTTGAACGGGATGAAGCTCTCATTGTAGAGGTGTTTCAGAGGCGAAATGTTCTGGTCCATAATAATGGCGTTGTGAATCAGACATATATATCGAAAGTACCCGCGGCTATGCGGGATGTCGTTCGTCTCGGAGAAGGGCTAAAGGTTGACGCCGAGTATGTCAATTGCGCCATCGATTTGATCGAGCGCAATTTCGTGCTGATTGCCGCCGAACTCTGGAAGAAATTGGAGCCAACAGATGAGGAACGGGCAAGTGTCCTTACAGATTTGGCCATAAAGGCTCTAGAGAACGAGAGGTACGGGGTAGCGGAAGCGGCCAGCGAATTTACGATGAACGATAAGCGTCTCTCGGAAAAGCGCCAGTTGATTGGTAAACTGAACTTCTGGCAGACCAAAAAGTGGGCGGGACAATTCGAAACGCTTCGGCCCGAGATTGAAGCTGCCGATTTCTCCGCCAAAGACGACTTGTGCCAGCTAGCTCGATTCGTTCTCCTCGACAGGGTCGATGACGCTGTTCCACTAATAGAGGATCAGTTGAACAGAAATAAACTAGGGGTGAAGCAGTTAGAGGAATGGCCAATATTCAGGGTGATACGTAACGATCCGCGGGTAGATAGGATCATGAAATCCCATCGGGCAGACGGACAGGAAAATCTTCTATTTCCAGTAGACGCTATCAACGCGCCGGCTGCTGCAGCGATAAAGGGACAAGACAACTCAGGATCACCGACAACCATCACGTCGGACCCAGCGTAGCAATGCAAGAGGTCAGGCTTTGGTGTTTTTCTGAGAGAGCATACGCGACATGCCGACGGCTTTTGTCTGGGCTTGTGGGCTATGCCGGAGGAGAGTAATCCCGGCGGCGGCGGGCAATTCAAAGTAACATCCCGAGTCACTGAGCCGCGAGGCTGTTTGCCAGCAAACGCAAAAGAGCCGCAGCCCCTTCCATGGCTGCGGTTCTTTATTGGCTAAGGTTCAGCCAAGAAGTTACATCTCTTTGACGCCTTCGACGAAGGCCTTCAGCTTGCGGCTGCGCGAAGGATGACGGAGCTTGCGCAGGGCCTTGGCTTCGATTTGGCGAATGCGCTCGCGAGTTACCTGGAAGCTTTGACCGACTTCTTCCAGGGTGTGCTCGGAGCCGTCTTCCAGGCCGAAGCGCATCTTGATCACACGCTCTTCGCGAGGAGTCAGGGTGCGGAGAACCTGCGAGGTGTATTCCTTCAGGTTGACGCTGATCACTGCCTCGGAGGGGGAAACTGCCTGGCGATCTTCAATGAAGTCGCCAAGGTGCGAGTCTTCCTCTTCGCCGATGGGAGTTTCGAGCGAGATGGGCTCCTGCGCGATCTTGAGCACCTTGCGGACCTTGGCGACGGGAATGTCCATGCGGCGGGCAATCTCTTCGCTACTGGGCTCGCGGCCGAGTTCCTGGACCAACTGGCGGCTGGTGCGGATGAGCTTGTTGATGGTCTCGATCATGTGGACCGGGATACGGATGGTGCGGGCCTGGTCCGCGATGGCGCGGGTGATGGCCTGGCGAATCCACCAGGTGGCGTAAGTCGAGAACTTATAGCCGCGGCGATACTCGAACTTATCGACGGCCTTCATCAGGCCGATGTTGCCTTCCTGAATGAGGTCGAGAAACTGGAGGCCGCGGTTGGTGTACTTTTTGGCGATGGAGACGACCAGGCGGAGATTGGCTTCAATCAGCTCGCGCTTGGCCTGCTCGGCGTCCATGTCGCCCTGAATCATTTCGCGCTGCGTGCGCTTGAGCTCGACAATGGAGACGCCGGCGTCGCCCTCGATCTTTTCCAGATCGGTTTTGCAGTTTTTCTGCTGGCGGCGGTACTCCTTCTTGAGCTCCTCGCTCTTGGAGGCTTCGTGCTTCTGGTCGAGCGAGCGGATTTGGCGCTCCAGGGTGCGCATGGTGTCGACGGTCTTGTTGACCTTGTCGAGCAGGCGCTTGCGTTCCAGGGCGGTGTACTTGAGATCGCGGACAATGCGCGAGATGAGGACCTTTTCGCGAGCGATCATCCAGCGGGTGTGACGCGCGGCAGCGGCGGCGGACTTGGGCTTGGCGCCGGCGACCGGGGCAGCCTGCTTCTCTTCAAGGACCAGAATCTTCTTCTGGTGCTTGATGAGCAGGTCGATCTTGGTGACGGTGGCGCGGACGCGGGTTTGCACCACCTCTTCGGTGAGCTCCTCTTCGTCGAAGACCACCACTTCTTTTACGTTGCGCACGCCGCGCTTGAGGTCCTCGCCGAGGGCGACGATCTCGCGAATCACGATGGGCGAGCGGGAGATGGCCTTGAGGACGCGCAACTGGCCGCGCTCAATGCGCTTGGCGATTTCGACTTCGCCTTCGCGGGTGAGCAGGGGCACAGTACCCATTTCGCGCAGATACATGCGCACCGGGTCATTGGTTTTTTCGAGAGTTCCAGGCGTCAGGTCGAGCTCGACGTCTTCGCCCTCTTCCAGCTCGAAATCCTTGTCGTGGCCGAACTTGGGGCTGTCCAGCAGGTCGATGCCCTGGGTGCCGATGGTGGTAATCAGGTCGTCCAGGTCGTCTGCGGAGCCGATCTCTTCAGGCAGCATGTCATTCACGTCGCCGTAGGTGAGATAGCCCTTTTCCTTGCCTACTTCGATCAGGCTGTCAATGTCGTGTTCAAACTTCTCGTCAATTGCCAAAATGTTCCTACTCTCTTATGGATGCTGGATCCGATGCCGTCTTGGGCGCCGGTGCGGAGGCCAGTCGAAGGCGCACGGGATGAGGATTTCCCTGTGGAAATCGTAAAAATCCCGGCGCGCGCGGACACAGCCCAGCGGTCACCCGCAAAAATTGCGGTTTCAGGTGGTTTCTCGGAACAGGATGACAAGCGCTTCAGGATTCACCTGTGTCGCCCGCGAGCCGCAGCTCATAGATGGGGCAAGGGTGCGCACATCCTCACAGAGATCAATAGATTACCACACTCTGCCCGGTCTTCCCAAGGCAGGAATGCGACCCAGGCAACGCGTTCTGGGCCGGTTTCCCGGCAGGTTCAGAGGCGTTTGCCTGTTTGATCCTCTGCTCACTCTAAGAAATTAGACGCGGGAAGGTGGAATTGGACGCAGGAATTCGAGGGGATGAAAGGGGCGAGAGCGCGTCAGAGAATTCCGGGCGGCCCAAGCAGCGCCTTGATATTTCGCATTCCATGAAGCACGGCGACAATCTGAAGCGGCTTGGATTCGGGGCGATACACCACGATAAAGTTTGGGAAGCGGGTAACCGGCCAGAATCGAACGGGAAGAGGGGTAATGTCGCTACGCCTGGAACCAAGCAGGGGATGACGCGCCAAGCTCTCGCAAGCCTCGAAGACGGCAGATTCTACGCGATTTGCAGCGTCAATGCTGTCTTCTGCGATGAAATTCCAGATGTCGTCCAGATCGTCCAGAGCCCTGGGAGTCAACAGGTAGCGAGCTGGCATTTTTCAGGCGATCTGCCGTTTTGACCGGCGTTCGTGCAGGACGCGAATCGCCTCTTCGGGATCTATGAGTTCGCCCCGTTCGGCTTGGGCAAATGCTTCCGCAACGTGGGCGGCGACCGATGCGCGCTCAGCCATCATCCAGTCCTCATTCCGGTACTGTTCGTGAAGGATGGCGAAGGCCTGGTCGAGAACTTCTTCAGGGCTCATTCCCGAGCGAGCGGCCTGGTCGAGCACCTTTTGATATTCCGGTTTGAGGTTGAGGATCATGAAGTCCTCCCAGTTTGCCTCGCGGAGGCGTTGGTGGGATTATACCGGCTCCGGCGGACGCTGATTGTGCAGTTGCCGGAGGGCGCGGTCGAGGTCCATCTTCTGCTGGGTAAGCAGGGCAAGTTCGGTGAAATCGCCGCGGCGTTCGGCTTCGGTGATTTGGGCGCGGAGGTCGCGCTGGCGGACTTCGAGGGCGCGCTCCTGAATCTCCTGGATGGCGCTCTGAACCTCACCCTCTTCGGGCGGCTTGGTCTCGGCCAGGAGGGTTTCGGCAAGGAGAGCGCGCTGGGCCGGGTCCTCGACTGCGTCCATGGGGTCGCGGTTTTGGCGGAGAGCGAGGGCTTGCAGGGCGGCACAGGCGCCCAGGTGCTCAAACCAGGCGGGCTGCTCGGCCAGGGCCTGGATGGCCAGCCGGCGGCCCTGCTCGAACTCGGGGTCCTCAATGGCCAGGGCGCGCAGGAGCACCCGTTCGACCTCAGTGAGCGAGGTGGCGCGGACTTCGATGTGGTCGCGGCGGCGGAGAGCGGCTTGACGCAGTTCCTCGCGCAGAACGGCCGAGTCGATGCCCAGCTTTTGCGCGGCGTCGGCGGCGAACTGGTCGCGGGCCAGCTTTTCCGGCATGCGGCGGATGTGGGGCAGAAGGAAGTTCATGGCCTTGACCTTCTGCTCGGAACTGGCGCCGGGGAAGGCTACCCGGGCGCGCTCGATAAGGTAGTCGGACTGGCGGCGGGCACCACGGATGGCGGCAGTGTAAGCCGGAACACCGCGCTCGCGAATGAAGCGGTCGGGGTCGAGGCCGTCGTCGAGGGTGACCAGCTTGAGGGTGAAGCCCTCTTCGGTGAGTAGGGAAATGGATTTTTCAGCGGCGTTGGCGCCGGCGGCATCGGGATCGAAGTTGACCACGACGTTGGAGGTGTGGCGCTTGAGAATCGCAACTTGCTGCTCGGTGAAGGCCGTACCACTGGTGGCGATCACGTTCTGAATGCCGCGCAGGAAGACGGAGATACAGTCCATCTGGCCCTCGACGAGCAGGGCAAAGCCGGCCTGGCGAATGGCGGTCTTGGCCTTGTCGAGATTGAAGAGGATCTGGCCCTTGGAGTAGAGCGGAGTCTCGGGCGAGTTGACGTACTTGGGGCCAGCCTTGTCGCCGGTTTCAAGCGTGCGCGCGGTGAAGGCGATGACCCGGCCGCTCTCGTTGGCGATGGGGAACATGACGCGCTTGCGGAAGCGGTCGTAGATGGGGCCGAGCGTGCCGTCGCCCTGTTCCTTGGCGCTGAAAAGGCCGCACAGGCGGAGGGTTTCGTTGTCGGCCATGCCACTGAGGCGGTCGCGCAGGGCGTTGAAGCTGTCAGGCGAGTAGCCGATGCGGAAAGTCTTGATGCCTTCGGGGGTAAGTCCGCGGCCGGCCAGGTATTCGCGGGCGACTGCGCCTTGGGGGCCGAGCAATTGCTCCTGAAACCAGGCGGTCGCCGTCTCGTGCAGGTCCAGGAGCGTTCTGCGGCGGCGCGCCTCGGCCGCTTCTTCCGGGGACGAATACTCACGCTTGGGCAGGGGAATGCCGCATTTGCCGGCGACAATGCGCACCGCCTCAGGGAAGCCGACGTTCTCGATTTTTCCGACGAAGCTGAAGACGTCGCCGGAGACGCCGCAGCCGAAGCAGTGGTAGAACTGGCGCACCGCGTGGACGGAGAAGGAGGGGGACTTTTCCTTGTGGAAGGGGCAGAGGCCGGTGAAGTTTTGCGCGCCGGCTTTGCGCAGGCGGATGTAGCCCTCGATCACCTTGACGATGTCGGCCTGCTGCTTGACGGTTTGGGCGAAGTCGGACACGGGCTCTTTCGGAGGGGCTGCTCTCTTGAGGATAAGCCAGCGGCTGCGGGAGGCCTGGTGGCAATTTGAAGAAACGGGCCGGATTCCGCTTTGCCTGGACGGCGAAACGGAGGATACTGTTGCCATGGCGACGCAGCCCATCCGCGAGCAGTCTCTCGATGGCCGACATATTTCTGTGGAAGAGTATCTTTCCACCGGCTACGAGCCCGACTGCGAGTACGACGACGGCGTGGTCGTGGAGCGCAACTTGGGCGAGTTCGAGCATTCCTTCCTGCAAACCATGCTAGGCACATTATTTACCGTCAATATGGACCGCTGGGGAGTCTACGGCCTCACTGAGCAGCGGGTCCAGATTGCGCCCCACCAGTTTCGCATTCCAGATGTGTGCGTGCTCAGGGTGGGCGCGCCGGCCGAGGATATTGTGACTCATCCGCCGCTGATCGCAATTGAGATACTGTCCCCGGAGGACACCATTCGGCGCGCGGCGAAGAAAGCGGCCGAGTACTCCCAGTTTGGCGTCGAGCATGTATGGGTGATCGACCCCCATGCGCGCGTTGCCTATCGCGGCTCTGCCGCTGGACTGGAACTGGTTCCGGATGGTCAGCTTTCCGTGCCGGGAACGCCCATCGCTGTCCGAATAGCCGAGTTGTTCAAAAAACTCGACCGGATTCGCGCGGGCAGCGGGAAACGGTAGTCCAATGCCGCGGTTGTTCCGCCTGCAACGGGAAGCGGACATACAAGCGCGTAGTCATCCGAACCCACGACGATCTTGTCCTCTTTATGAAATATCCAAGCGGGATACGGTGAGCGTCCCCGTTGGATTTGGTCCCAGGGCCTGGAGACGGAAACTCCCCGCCTCCAAGCTTTGCGGTCATTCCCTTACACTGGCAGCGGGTTGCGCTCAGCGAACTGGTGCTGGTGCCAGTAAGGGTAAATGGGCTGCTGAGCGCTGGCTTTATCCAGCGCTGCCACTTGCTCCGCGGTCAGGTTCCAGCCGGCTGCGGCCAGGTTCTGGCGCAACTGTTCTTCGGTCCGCGCGCCGATGATGACGGACGAAACCGTGGGGCGCTGCAGGAGCCAGTTGAGAGCCACTTGGGGAATGGTTTTGCCGGTTTCGGCGGCCACCGCGTCCAAGGCATCGATCACCGTGTACAGGCGCTCGTCCGAGACCTGCGGACCCATTTCGGCGGTCTGATGCAGGCGGCTTACCTCCGGCAGCGGCTGGCCACGGCGGATCTTGCCGGTCAAACGGCCCCAGCCGAGCGGGCTCCAGATCAGCGCGCCAACCTTCTGATCCAGGCCGAGGGGCATCAGCTCCCACTCGTACTCGCGGCCGAGCAGAGAGTAGTAGACCTGGTGGGCCACAAAGCGCGTCCAGCCATAGCGTTCGGCCACGGCCAGGGACTTCATCAGGTGCCAGCCGGAGAAGTTGGAGGCCGCGATGTAGCGCACCTTTCCTTCGCGGACGAACTTGTTCAGAGTGTCCTGCACCTCCTCAATGGGCGTGAGGGCGTCGAATCCGTGCAGGTGGTAGATGTCGATGTAGTCGGTGCCCAGGCGGCGCAGGCTGGCCTCCAGAGCGCGGCGGAGGTGGTAACGCGAGGAGCCGACGTCGTTGGGCCCGTCGCCCAGGCGGAAGGTGGTTTTAGTGGAGATGAGGGAGCGGTCGCGCTTGCCTTCGAGAGCCTTGCCCAGTACTTCCTCCGAGCGGCCGTCGGAATAGATGTCAGCGGTATCGAAGAGGTTGACGCCGGCCTCGAGGCAAATGTCGATCAGCCGGGTGGCCTCAGAAACGCCGGTGGCGCCCCAGGCCTTGAAAAACTCCGTGGCGCCGCCAAAGGTGCCGGTGCCGAAACTGAGAGCGGGAACTTTGAGGCCGGAGCCTCCAAGAAGTCGATATTCCATGGCTGCTTGGATGCGGGAGGGGAAGGGAAGATGCAGGCTCTTCTACCAGATGCGCTCGACGCCGTAACGGTCGAAGATGGCGTCAATGCTGATGAGAGGGACGCGCATCTCCAGAGACTGGGCCGCAAGCAGACGGTCGAAGGGATCGCGATGGTGAAAGGGCAGCAGGCCGGAGCGGATGGCGTGGAGGGGATCGATCGGAATGGAAGTAAAACCCTGCTCCTGAACCACATGGAGGAAGTTCGTGACCAGAGCGTGCGGCTGGTTCCTGTACTTGTTGGCTTTCAGGGCCATTTCCCAGGGCACGACGGGAGAGATCAGCAGTTCATTCGCCGGATCGGCGATCAATCCGTAACCGATCTTGCCCAACTTAGCCGGGGAATCGAGCCACCAAAGCACAGTATGCGTATCGAGCAGGGGTTTCACGCCACGCGCTCGTCCGGCTTCTCGGTGTCTTCCGGCTTGTCGTCCACCATAATGTCGAAACCATACTCCCGGAGTTCCTCGTCGGTTTCGAGCGGCTTGAAGATATCGTCGGAGTACTGGAATTGGCCGGCGTATTGCCCGGGAATCCGCTTCTTGCGAACCGGCTCCTCCACGGGAACCAGCCGTACGGCAGGCTTTTTGCCACGCGCAATCACGACGTCTTGCCCCTCCTCAGCCTCTTTCAGGAGCCGGGAAAGGTGAATCTTCGCTTGTTGGACGGTGTACGCCATGCAGCCAGTATGGGAAGCTCACCGGGCGAAGTCAATATGCTTCTGTATTCCGCTTTGGCTCTGCAAGCTCACGGTATCTCTAAAATTATGCACGCATTTTTTCTATATTGTATCTACAATTAAATTGCTATTCCGTTCCGAACCGCCAGAGAAATGAAGAAGACAAAGAGTGAAACCGACTGGGAGCGCGTGCAGGCCTTCAAAGAGGGCGACCCGATCCCTTATGAGCCGGAAGACGGCCCCTACGACCCGAACGACGCCGAGGCCACCCGCGCGTGGTTTGCCCAAGCCGACCTGATCCGCAAGGGAAAAGTGGTTCGCAAGGGCAAGCGCGGCCCACAAAAAACGCCTACGAAGAAGCTGGTTTCGCTGCGGCTTTCTCCGGAGGTTATCGACCACTTCAAAGCCGGCGGGCCTGGATGGCAGACACGGATTGACGGCGCGCTGCTGGATTCGATCAAGCGCAGGGCTTGAGACCTTTCTATTTCCATCGGAAGATGCGCAGCGACACCATGAACGGGATCACCAGCCACGCAAACAAAATCGCCACCGGCGCAACCTGTTGGCTGAGGTTCATGCCTTGGAGCATGTTGCCGCGCAGGGCATCGATGGCCGCGGTCAAAGGCAGAGCGCGGACGACCGGCTGAACGATTGCGGGAAAGCGCGTGGCGGAGAAGAACACTCCGGAGAGAATCCACATGGGCAGCATCGCCAGGTTCATCAGGCCCGACGCAGCCTCCATGGTCTGCGCGCGCGAAGCCACCAGCAAACCCAGCGCGGAAAATGCCAGCGAGGTGAGGATGCACAGGAATCCCAACTCCCAGAGCGAGCCGCGAAACGGCACGCCGAAGACCAGCCGTGCGAACCCTAGAAACACCACCACTTCGATGGCCAGCATGACCAGCCGCGAAAGCAGGAACGACATCAGGTATTGCCAACGTGGCATGGGCGAGGCCACCATGCGCTTCAGCAGCTTCTTCTGCCGCGCTTCGACAATGGAAAAACCCAGCCCCCACATGGCCGAGCCCATCAGGTTCATTCCCAGCAGACCCGGCACTACAAAGTCGATATAGCGCGCTCCGGTTTCATGCACCAGTTGATTCTCAGCATGCAGAGCTTCGCGCTGTCCGGAAGCGATCTGAATGGCATGATCCGCTACCAGGCGCGCGGTGCGGGCATCGGGGTTGGTGTCGTCGTATTTGTAGGCGACGCCATCCGGCCGTTCGATGGCGAGCAGCAGAATCTGCCCCGTTGCCAACTCATGCGTGCCTTGCGTCTCGTCCATCGTCGCGGCCGTGAGGCCCTTGTCGCGGTTGAGAGCTGCGGTAAGTTGGGGAGTGGTGGCGGCTACCTGCAACACGTCCGCCGGCCGGTTGCGAAAGGCGATTCCCAGGCCCACCGCCAGCAGGATGGGAAAAAGAAAGACCCAGAAAATCGCCTCCGGCTCGCGCAGGAAGAGGAGGAAGCGGGTAATCGTCAGTTGATAGAGGGAACTCTCCTCGAGGTTATTCATCGCGCAGATTCCTTCCTGTCAGGCCAACGAAAACATCTTCAAGGGTGGCGGAGTGGGTGCGAAACTCGCTCAGGTGCAGTCCCTGGTCGCGGAGCGCGGAGAAGATGCGCGGCACCGTGGTGTGCATCTCGGTGACGGAGAGCTGGTGCACGCCCGCGTCCACGCGATGCGACTGAATCCCGGGAATGGCGGTGAGCAGCGCGGCATTTACGCCGCCATCGCCCGCCGAGCCGCCGGTGACGGCAAACTCGACAATGTGGTCGCCACCCACCGAGGCGATCAGTTGCTGCGGCGTTCCCAGGGCGATCACCTTCCCGTGGTCCATGATGCCGACCCGGTCGCAGAGGCGCTCCGCTTCGTCCATGTAGTGCGTGGTCAGGATGATGGTTCGGCCGGCATGCTTCAACTGGTCGACCAGATCCCAGAGATGACGGCGGGCCTGGGGATCGAGGCCGGTGGTGGGCTCGTCAAGAAAGAGCAGCTTGGGATTGCCCACCAGAGCGCAGGCCATGGCCAGGCGCTGCTTCTGCCCGCCGGAGAGCCGGCCGACACGCGCGCTGCGCTTCTCTTCCAGTTGCGACTGCTGGATGGACTCCTCCAGCGAAAGGCCGCTGCGATAGAAGCTGCGGAAGAGCCGCAACGTCTCCTCCACCGTGAGCTTGGCCGGGAACTCGGTCTGCTGCAACTGAATCCCGATCTGGTGGCGCAGTTCGACTGGCGAGGTTTCCCAGTTCAATCCGAGCAGAGTTACCGTGCCGGAGTCGGCCGGGGTCAGACCTTCACAAATCTCGATGGTGGTGGTTTTGCCGGCGCCGTTTGGGCCCAGCAGGCCGAAGCACTCCCCGTAGGAGACCTCGAGGTCCAGACCGTCGACGGCGACCACGTCGGCATAGGCCTTCCGGATGCCGCGCAGGGAAAGCGCTCCGGAATTTTCATCGGTTGTTAACCTGTGCAGTACGACCGGTTTGGAGTCAGTCAAGGCGTCCGTCCTGGCTCCAGAGTAAGGTGAATCTACTCTCTCAATCAACTGCTAAATTGCCCCGCCACGGAATTTTGCGCGCCGCGTTCCGGCGGGCGCTTGCCGATTCCGGCCAGCAGGAACCGCCGCAAAGCCGTTTGCGTATCCTGTTGGTACAGCAAGGAGAACCACTCATGGGCAGCCAAGCGTATCCCACCCCGCAAGCGGTCTTTTATCAGCAATACGAGTCCGTGCGCCGCGATGAAGTAGTCGGCATTCTGCTGGCCCTGTTTCTGGGCGGCTTCGGCATTCATCATTTTTATCTACGGCGAACCGGGTTGGGCATCCTGTACTGTTTCTTCTGCTGGACACCTCTGCCGTGGTTTCTCGGCTTTGTCGAGTGCTTCTTCATGCCGGGACGGGTGCGGGAGTTCAACGCCATTCAGGCCGCGGGCATCGCCGCCATGCTGGGGATTCCGCCGCCGGGATGGGGCGGCCAGCCGGTGCATGTGACGGTCAATGTGCCGTCCACCGCCGTGCGGACAGGGGCACTGCTAGCTTGCGGACGTTGCGGACAGACCAATGCGCCGGGGGCGCGCTTCTGCTCGGCGTGTGGCGGAGCGCTTTAAGAGGCTGCGGAGAAATCCGCGTCAGAGAAAGGCGCGGGCTTTGGTCCCTGAGCGGGCTTGCCTAATAGCTGCAACTTTTTTGCGCCTTCGATCTCGGTCGACCCTGCAGGGCGTGACGAGTGGGTAGTTTCCGGCTGGACGACGACATCATCGGAACTGCACCGAGGTTCATGGAATGAAGAATCGACATCCAGCGTTTTGACTGAGCTTGTTATAGTTAATGCACTTTTCGAAAGCGTATCGGATGAAGAAGCAACTCAGGTTCACGTTGGTTTTTTTGGCGGCATGCATCTGTAGCATGTACTTCCACGAGATCGGACATGCCATCTTTGGCTGGTTCCAGGGCGTCCCGGTCATGCCGACTCCGGCCAAGGAGTACATCGTGCAATCGCAGGTGGAATGGCACCAGAGGACCTGGATTTCGCTGGGTGGCGTGCTCGCCAGCGTTCTGGTCGTCTCCGGCTCTCTTTTGTGGTACGTCCTCAAACGTAGCCAAACAGGAGTGGCAATCCTTGCCGGTTGTCTTGTAATTCCCGGAATCTATACGCTTCGCTTCCTGCTAGAGGGACGTGGACACGACGCTACAGAGTGGCAAGAAGCGCAGACTGCGTTGGGAGCAAATCCCTCAGGCCATTCCATTGATCTTGTTTTTCTTGTCCTGTTCTTCGCGGGATGTGGCTCCATTGTGTGGTTCAAGGGCATATCGCTCAGATGGCGGTCGCTGCTGAAAATCGTCAGTTTAGCCCTCCTGGGTTTGGCGATCATGATTATTGTTCAGGTCGGAAATAACGCGGTTTTCGATAAGCACTTCCCGAAGACTCGAACATTGAATGTGCCTGCCGAAATCAAAGGCGATTAACCTGCGGGAGCCGACCAGCGCCCCCGCCCTCGGTTCTTATTTGCATTCTCCCTCTTTCCGCAACCTATTAAGCTGTCAACGAACAAAACAAACGCCCCGGGCTTCGGATCCGGGACGTCTGCTTTTTCGGCTGTGAAGATCTCGCTCCCTGACGTTATGCGGTCAAGGTGAGCACCTTGGCGCCTTTTTGCGCCTTCAATACCAGTTCCATGGTCAGGAATGCCGCTTCCTGGTTTTGCGCCGTGTGGGTGCGGTTCACAATGTCGCTCACAAACTGCGGTCCAAAAGGCAGCTCCACCTTGCTGCAATCGATGTAGCGCGTCTGTTTGTTGTCCACGATGAACAGGTGGTTGGCGCCCGGGCGGCCGGCCACGTCGACGTACTTGCGCAGCTCGATGTAGCCCTCGGTTCCCAGGATGAAGAGGCGACCATCGCCCCAAACTCCGAGCCCGTCGGGCGTGAACCAGTCGACGCGCACATAGCCCGCGCCGCCGTTGCCGTGCAGCATCATGTCGCCAAAGTCCTGAAACTCCTTGTGCTCCGGATGGCTGACATTGGCGATCTGCGAGGCCGTCACCTCGGCGGTTGTCGAGCCGGTGAAGTAGACAAACTGCTCAGCCTGGTGCGAGCCGATGTCGCACAGAATGCCGCCGTTGCGCGTGTCCCAGTGCCAGGCAGGGCGGCTGGGCGCGTGGAGCTGATGGGGAGCGATGTTGATGGTCTGCACCACCTTGCCGATGGCGCCCTGCTTGACCAGGTAGCCGGCCTGGATGGCCGCGGGCACTTCCAGCCGCTCCGAGTACATGATGCCGTAAAGCCGGCCGGTTTCCGCCGTCACTTTGCGCACTTCGGCCAGTTGCTCCAGGGTCGTCATGCCGGGTTTGTCGCTGAGGAAATCCTTCCCATGCTTCATCACGCGAATCCCCAGGGGCGCGCGCAGGTAGGGAATGGCCGCGCTGGCCACCAGTTGAATGGAGGGATCGTTGAGGATTTCTTCTTCGCTTTTGGCCAGACGCGCCGTGGGATGAGCCTTCTGGAAGGCCGCGGTTTCCTTGGGCAGCGTGGAATGGAAGGCCACCAGTTCGCCGCCGCCGCGAATCACGGCCTCCGTGATGCCCAGGATGTGTCCATGGTCGAGGCCGATGACGGCAAACTTGATGGAGTGTTTGGGCTGGGCGTCGGCGTCAAATCCAGGGGCCGCAACCTCGTGGACCATCGTGCTGCCGCCGGGATGCAGCGCGAAAGCCGCCTCCGGCAAGGCCGAGATCATTCCCGCCGCTCCCATGGTCTTCAAAAAAGATCGCCGGCCAACATTTTCAGATTGCATAAACTCCGCTCCTTCAGTGCTGATTTGACCAAATGCCGCCGTTTCAGGGGGCGATTGCCCGCACATTTGCGGCAGTTTTCCGTTCAGAGCCGGAATCCTCCGGCCTTCTCGTTCATCTGAGAGAATAGTGCTATTGAGACGAGAACGACATTTTGAGTTGCGCCGGATGAGACTGCCGGCCTTTCTTTCCCTGCTGACCTTGACGGCAGCCGGGGCGATTTTGTCTGCGCAGACGCCGAACCCGACCTCGGCCACCAACCCTTTTTACGGCAGCGTGACCCTGCGCCCGGCTAGCGAAGAGACCCTGAAGCTCTCGCTGGATCAGGCCATCGAGTTGGGCCTCAAGAACAACCTGGGCTTGAAGGAATCGGAAAACAGCGAAAAATCGCTCCAGGGGCAAAAGAACCAGGCTCTGCAGAACTTTTTGCCCACCATTACCCTCAACGGCTCGACCGGCATCTACCAGCACGACCTGGCCGCGCTGGGCTTTGGACCGGGCGTGATCAAGATGTTTGCCCCGCTCTTTCCCGGCGGCGTGGTGCCCACGGGACTTTCGCTCATCACCCGCGACGATTTGACGCAGGGGCAGATCCAGTTTCGCCAGATGCTTTTTTCCGGGCCGGTGATCGCTGGCTGGAAGGCCGCCCAGGCAGCGACGCGAGCCGCCTATTTCGGCAAGATGTCGGCGCGCGGCGAAGTGGTGCAGCAAGTGGCTTCGGCTTATCTTCACGCCATTGCCGCCTCCAGCGAAGTGGACAACGCGCAGGCCCAGTTGGCGTCGGACCAGTTGACGCTGGACCAGGCGCACGCGGCGCACGAGGCCGGCGTGGTGGCGAATCTGGACGAGTTGCGGGCGCGGGTTCAGCTGCAGGCCCAGCAGCAGGCGCTGATCACGGCGCAGAACGCCGTCGAAAAGGACCTGATCCTGCTCAAGCGGGAGATTGGCCTCGACCCCGGCCAGAAGATTTCCCTTACCGATCCGGCGCCCTATAGCGACCTGGCCGCGCAAACGCCTGAAGAGGTCCGCGCCGTCGCCTATAAGAACCGCCAGGACTATCAGAATCTGCAGAATCAGGCAGTCGAGTACAAGGCCATCCATTCCGCCTATCGCAGCCAGCGGCTTCCCAGCCTCAGCTTTGGTGGCTACTACGCTGTCAGCCAGGTGAGCGGATTCGGCACCAATGGCAACTTTGTGGCGCAAGGCACCCTCAGTGTCCCGCTCTTCCGCGAAGCCAGACTGCGCGGTGACGTGGAAGCCGCCCAGGCCAATATGGACGGGGTGAATGCACAGCTCGAATGCCTGCGCGGACAGATCGACCAGCAGGTGCGCTCGGCGCTGCTCGACGTGGACGCCTCATCAAAGCTGGTCACGGTAGCCCGTTCCAATGTGGACCTGGCTACACGCGCCCTGGCTGACGAAACCGACCGCGTAGGCGCCGGCGTGGACGACAACCTGCCGCTGGTCACCGCGCAGGCCACGCTTGCCGCCGCGCAAAGCAACCTGGTGGAGAGCCTTTACCAATACAACCTGGCGAAGCTCGCCCTGGCCCGTTCGGCGGGCATTATCGAACAGCAGTATCGGGTGTATCTGGGGCGGTAGAGCAGTCTGGGACAAATCGAACGCCACTCGGAATTCCCTTACGCAGGTTGGGGCAAGGCCTCGAAATTTTTGCAAACGTAAATAGATCTCTCGATCCTACCTGGTGTTATTCTGCCCCCAATATGGAAGCCAAGGCATTGACTCCGATATTGAATGTGTCCGACATCGCCGGCACGTTCGCGTGGTTTGAGAAGTGGGGATGGAAGAAACTGTGGGACTGGGGAACTCCTCCCACGTTTGGCGCCGTCGGGTCGGGCAAGGAGACGTGCATCTTTCTCTGCCAGGGAGGGCAGGGGGGCCGCGGCCGGGGCGCGAATACCACCACGTTTCAGCAGGACGGCGACGAAGAGGGCGACAAGGGAGTGTGGATGTCGGTCTGGGTGGAGGACGTGGACGAGATGCACAAGCATTGCGTCGGCGCCGGTTTGGACGTTACGTTTCCGCCCACCGATATGCCCTGGAACGTCCGCGAGATGCATCTTCGCCATCCCGATGGCCATGTGTTCCGCGTCAGCAAGGGGCTTGAGGCCGAGAAGTAGCTCGGGCTCAGTTGCTGAGGACAGGCGGCGTTCGCGCTCACCGGTTCCCCAAGCACAGGATTTTGGGCAAGAGCCCCCGCCGGTGAGTATTCCCCTGCAAAGCCCCTGGGCTTTCCCGCGCTGCGCATTGGTTGGGTAATCACTGACGAGTTGGCGGTCATCCGCTCTGAGCGCCCAAGAAAGAGTTGTCATCCCGAACGCAGTGAGGGATCCGCAGTTGCTTCTTTCCAAACTTCCGAGTAGGCGGTCATTCGCGAACGGGAGCTGTCCAAACTCTAGGATTGTGCCCATCCCATTCGAGAGCCTGTAACACGCGATTGAGGATTAGAGCCTTGTGGCTTTCAGGAAGCAAATCAGGAAACAGCAAACCATCTTCGTAGCCAATCTGAAATTCGCCACGCTCATCAGAGTAGTAGACGGTCCTGTGGCCGTAGTAGACGGAGAATCCCTCGTCAGAGCGAATTCTCCCGAAACAAAGCCATCTCCGCTTGAACATCTCGAGCCCTCACCCTAATTCAATCTTATCGTGTGCCTTATTGGCGAATGCCACAACGGTCGAGTCATCGCCAACCCGGAAGTAACGCCACTTTGAAACCTTCAAAGGCAACTGCAGATCCTTCACTGCGTTCAGGATGACACTGCTGTGGGTAGACGATGATGGTGCCGGATGGGCATTTTGGTCGGATTGTCGGCAACTCGGAAGTAACGCCGCTTTAAAACACTCAGAGACAACCGCAGATCCTTCGCTTGCGGCTCAGGATGACAGCGCTGTGGGTAGAGGAGGACGGTGCTGGACGGGCATTATGGGTGGTTCGTCCGCAAACCGGAAAATACCCTGTCGTCGTTCTCCCCAGGAACTCTGAATTCCTATCCAGCCCAAGATTTGAGCGTTTCATCGCGAACTGGTCATATTAGACTGGAGGCGCGCACCTTTACCTCTGCAAATGCGGGTTTCTGCCTGAGAAGGTATGATTTCTTGGCGCCAGATTGCCCTCGTCGGCTGCGGCCTGCAGAAAGCATGCGCAAAGGGAGCTTTCCACGATGACCTTGAACGCCGGCGGTTTCGCCTCCACGCCTACCTCTGCCGATCCGCGGACCAAGCGCGGCTATAACATGTTTCTTCTTGTGGTCGCCGGACTGGGCGGCTTGCTCTATGGGATGGACATCGGCATTGTGGGCGGCGCGCTGCCCTATCTGGCGGCCACCTCGCAACTGACCACCGCGGAGCTTTCCGTGATTGTGGCGGCCATGATGCTGGGCGGCGTTTTCTCTACGCTCTTTGCCGGCATGTTGGCCGACTGGATGGGCCGCAAGCCGCTGATGAACCTGTGCGGCGCGACCTTTGTAGTGGCCATCCCGATGATCGCCCTCTCGCACGGCTATACGTCCTTGTTTTTCGGCCGCTTGCTGGAAGGCATAAGCGCGGGCTTGATCGGCGTAGTCATACCTCTCTACCTGGCTGAGTGCCTGTCGGCCTCGGAGAGGGGCAAGGGAACGGCGGTCTTCCAGTGGATCCCGGTGTGCTCCATGGTCTTTGCGGCGCTGGCCGGCATTTACTTCAGCTATCACGTCATGGCGGTGGCCCAAACCGGCGACGCCGCGGCCCTGTTTGCCTACAAGGATCATGCGTGGCGGAATCTTTTCTGGGTGGCGTTGCCTCCGGGCATCCTGTTTTTATTGGGCAGCCTGATGGTCTCCGAATCGCCGCGCTGGCTCTACAAACGCGGCAAGAAGGAGCAGGCCTTTGCGGCCCTGTTGCGCTCGCGGACAGAGCAGCAGGCCAAGGTTGAATTGCAGGAGATGGAAGAGTCGGCGCGCAAGGCTTCCACCGTGAGCTCGACGGGCAAGCAGGTGAAGGAATCGCTGCTGCGCCGCAAGTACGTGGTGCCTTTTGTGCTGGCCTGCCTGGTGCTCACCTGCACCCAGACCACCGGCATCAACTCCATCATTGCGTACAACACCAGCATCCTGCTGCAGAGCGGGCTCTCGGATCTCTACGCGCACTGGGCCTATGTGATCTTCATGTCCATGAACTTCCTGCTGACCATGGTGGGCATGTTCCTGGTCGATCGCCGGGGGCGCAAGTTCCTGCTCACCGTGGGCACCACCGGCATTATTCTTTCGCTGATCGGCGTGGGCGTCCTGTTCCATCGCACGGAGACGGTCAGCCTGGACGCGGTGGCGCAGGTGCAGAACATGGTGACGCCGAACCAGGACCTGACGCTGCGCTTTGACCGCGATCAGGCCGCGCAACTGCTAGCCGCGCAGGGCGACGCCGGCAAGCAGATCGGGGCGGAACGCGCCTCGATGGCCATCATCTACTCCTATGGGGACTACACGGCCGCCACCAGTTTTGTGCGCTCCGATGTTCCCACCGACCGGCCCAACATCGAGATCACGCGGTCGAGTTGCGTTCCAGCAAACAAGGTGGTGGCCTTCTTCAAGAATCCCATCGGCAACCTGGACGCCGCGCAGACCGCTCCGCTGAAGATCGAGAAGGCTCTGATCGGCAAGGTTCCCAGCGCACATCACGGCTGGCTGGTGGCCATCGGCCTGTTCCTCTTCATGGCCTTTTATGCGGTGGGACCGGGCGTCTGCGTCTGGCTTGCGCTGACTGAACTGATGCCTACGCGCATCCGGTCGAACGGCATGAGCATCGCGCTGGTGCTCAACCAATTGACCTCGACGGTGCTGGCCGGCATCTTCCTGCCCTATGTGAGCAAGCACGGTTACTCGTCGATCTTCTTCCTGTTTGCCGGGTTCACAGTGGTCTACTTCATCGTCGCGGTCTTCTTCCTGCCTGAAACCAAGGGCAAGACTCTGGAAGAGATTGAAGCTCATTTCGAAGGCAAAACCGCCCACTAACAACTCATCGCTCCGCAAGACGCCCTCCGGACTCGATGCTGCATGAGTCCGGAGGGCGTTTCTGTTTCCGATCTGCCCGGTACCGCCCGGATACAACGCCAACACTGGGAAATGCGTGCACCTCGCCGCACGATTTTCCATTCAACTTGCTCCCGGACAAATCGCCGGGCGGCGCGTTGATTTCTCTTGAGGAAACGCCTGTTGCAGAGCACGATGGCACGGAGGTCCGCCCTACAGCAGACGGGAGGTCATGGAATGACGGAACCTGGAGACGAGATAACCACTGATTCCCCCATAAGCGCAGTCCCTCTGCCGGTTGTGCTGGTGCACGATGTACAGTCACCTTCCCCCGTCTTTGCCGAGCCGCCGGCCTATCTCGACGACGTGCTGGCGGATGCCGAGCGGCTGCTCAAATATGCCGCTGAAGTCGGCATCGAAATTGACCAGGCCACGCGCGATCATGTGCTGGAGGCAAGAACCGCCAGCGGCGCCGGCTGGAGCGAACAGACTGCGGCGAATCTGATGGCTGCGATGACCACGCTGGCAGCTCGCGTGAAGCCCGTGACCGCGGCCAGCCTGAAGGCTTGCTGCGACGAGACCAAACCCACGGTCAGAAACTACCTCACGGTGGCCATCTGGCTGGCGGTTTTCATCGTTCCTTTTTCGGTGGCCAGCTTTCTGGCTGGAGCTATTTCAGGCAACATTCGCACCGACCTTGCCACCGCGAACGACCTGGCTGTAAAGCTCCAGGGACAGCTCGGCTATCCGGTCCAGGGAGCTTCGGCCGCGGTAGCCCCAACCTCCCCGTGTTCGCCGTTTCCGGCGGCCGCGCCGCAGGAGCCTCCGGCCTCGGTCGACAAGAACGAGATCATCGGCGAACTCCAGCTCTATGCCTCAACCATTCGCTCCATCGATGCGCACGCGCGGCAACTGCGAGTGTTGGTGCCGAACCGCGAAGCTGACCCATGTAACTCGATCCGGAAGGAGCCGGCAAAGTTGCACGCAGTCTTCCAGCTGCCCGCTGGTCTGCCGAATCTGGCTCAGGCGGCGCAGGACCGCACCACGCTTTATCAGGACATACGGTACTTTGCCCAGAATCTGCTGGACGATGAGTCGTTTTGCTATGGCGCGATTACCACCTGCATTCTTCCCGTGCTGTACGCGCTTCTGGGAACCTGCGCCTATCTTCTGCGCACCTTTGAACAGGAGATGAGCAACCGGACCTTTGTCCCTTCCGAGGCCAACTCCGCCCGTTTTCTTATCGCGGCCATCGGAGGCGCCGTGGTCGGCCTGTTCAACAACTTCACCATGACGCAGGGAGCCTCGCTGTCGCCGCTGGCGCTCGCTTTCCTGGTGGGATATGCGGTGGATGTGTTCTTTGCGTTTCTGGAGGGCTTGTTACAGATGTTCACGCGCAACGCATCCGGGTCGCCGGCGGCTGCCAAGGCCAAGTCGGCTCCGGCATAGGGCAGCATGCCCAGATGCAATCTCAATTGACGGAGGTTGGCAAATCTGTTGCCGTCCGCAGGACAGCTTGCGGTCATCAGGATGGAATAGAAGGAGGAGGAAATCTACGGGAAGACTCAGCTGGTGACCAAGGCGCGAATTGTAGTAGTTTATAAAATACGGTTTCTCGATGATCGAATTGAAGCAAACCGAGACTTTCCGGAAATGGCGATTGCGGCTCAAGGATGAGCGGGCGCGTGCTCTTATCGCTTCCCGCCTCGATCGCCTTGCCTTCGGCCATACAGGAGACGTAGAGCCGGTAGGACAGGGGATCAGTGAATTGCGCATCCACTATGGCCCTGGATACCGCATCTACTTCCGTAAGTGGGAGAGTACCATCCTCATTCTGCTGTGCGGCGGCGATAAAAGCACACAGGCGAAGGACATCAAAACAGCGAAACGTCTGGCAGAAGAATGGAGCGAAGAAAATGTCTGAAAAACTGACGAACTACGATCCTGCAGAGGATCTGACCTCAGACGAAAAAATTGTGATCTTCATGGCGGAAGCTTTGAAGACGAACGATGTCCGTTACATAGCGCATTCCCTTGGAGTGGTTGCCCGCGCCAAGGGAATGGCCCAGATTGCCAGTCAGACCGGGTTGTCCCGCGAGCAGCTCTATCGGTCCTTCAGCGAGAACGGAAACCCCACACTGAAGACGACGCTGGCGGTCATGAATGCGCTAGGTATCGAGCTGACCGCAAAGATGCCCGACGCCGCTTAGAGATTCCCCCGGCTTGACCTTCACTGGCGGATCGGATTCGCTTCCGCGGTAACAGTTGGCCCCAAATCCGAGGAATGAAAAACGAAACCCTTTGATTTTTGAAGGGCTTCGTTTTTGAAGGACAGGATTTTCTGCGTTTACCGCTCCACGACCGCCTTGGAGAGATTTCGGGGCCGGTCCACATCCACGCCGTGCTCCAGCGCCATGTAATAAGCAAACATTTGCAGCGGAATCACCTCGGAGATGGGCAACAGGTATTCGTTGGCCGGCGCAACCTCAACGCAATCGCTCACCAGCTCCGCCACTCTGCGGTCTCCCGCGTTGGCGATCGCGATGACCCTGGCGCCTTGCTCCTTCATGTCGGCCAGCAGCTGCACGGTCTTTTCATAGCGCACCACCGAGGCTTCGTTCTCGCGATCCACGGTGGCCACCACCACCAGCGGCACACTGTCAGAAACCAGCGCGTTTGGCCCATGCTTCAGCTCGCCTGCCGGGTAGCCCTCGGCATGCACATAGGAGGCCTCTTTCAGCTTCAATGCGCCCTCGCGCGCGATCGCGTAGTGGATGCCGCGGCCCAGATAGAGGAAGGTGTTCGCCGAACTGTACTTGTGCGCCAAAGCAGCCATTGCAGTACGCCAGCCGTCCAGCTGCGCTTCAATGCTGCCGGGGAGCGCCGTGAGCCGCTCGATATTCGCCTTCAATTCGGCGTCGTCCATTCGGCCCAACCGCCGAGCTTCGTAAAGTCCCAGCAGGAACATCACCGCCAACTGGCAGGTGAAGCTCTTGGTGGCCGGAATCGCCTTTTCCACGCCCGCGGCCAGCGGCATGGAAACGTCGGCCTCCACGGCCATAGTCGACGCAGTTACGTTGGTGACGGCCAGCGTCCGGTAGCCGTGCTCTTTGGCCTCCGTGAGGGCCGCCAAGGTGTCGGAAGTCTCGCCCGATTGCGAGATCACGATCACCGCGGGACGGCGCGGGTCGTTGCCGCCGCGGCAGTTCAGCTCGCTGGAGTACTCCACATCCACCGCAAAACCGCACATATCTTCAAGCAGGATCTCCGCGGCCAGTCCGCAGTGGCGGCTCGAGCCCGATGCCGCAATCAGCACTTCGCCGGCCGGATTGGCCCAGCCCGCCAGGCGTTCCGACACTTCCGGCTTCAGGTTTTTGCCGTCCAGATAAAGCGCCACGGTACGGTCCAGTGCTGCCGGCTGCTCATAAATTTCGCGCAACATTTCATGCGGAAAGCTCTTGAAATCGCTCATTTTGGCGTGAATCCTTCCGGGCGCTTTTGTGCCCTAAAATGATCATATACCAGCTACTTGTTCAACGAATTGGCCATAATTGCGAATTTCCGCACGTTTTGCCCGGCGGGTTGGTTCCCGGAGCACGGCGCCACCACCCTGGAGCCCGACGAAGCCCTGGCGCCCTTCGAACGCCAAGGCTTCCGGGTTATTCGGACCTGAGCCGCCCGCGCAGCGTCCCCACGGCCGAGCGCACATCGGCCTCCAGAATCGCCACATCGGTTCCCTGAACGTCTGCACAGTCCGTTTCCCTTCGGGTCAACGACCCATGCATGCAGGGAACGCCGGTCCGCTCCAGAACCTCGTCCAGATTCGCCAGCTTCAGCCCGCCTCCGGCCATGATTTGAATGCGTTCGCCAGCTTGGTGCACCAGTCTGCACAGCTCTTCCGCCCCCGTCAGCACATCCGGCGCTCCGCCCGAGGTCAGCAGGCAATCCGCTCCTGTTTCAACCACCGCTTCCAGTGCTTCCGCCTTGTCCCGCGTCTCGTCGAAGGCCCTGTGGAAGGTCACCTTCATGGGACGGGCCAGCTCCACCAGCTCGCGGCTGCGGGGCACATCCACACGGCCATCGGCCTGCAGAACACCCAGAACCGCTGCGGCGGCGCCGGCCTTTTTCACCCATTCAATCTGTTGCTGCATCTGCGCGAACTCCGTGCCCGAGTACACAAAGTCCCCGCCCCGCGGGCGAATCAACACATGCACCGGTATCCGGAGCGCCTGAATCGTAGCCGCCGTCAGTTCTTCCGCAGGTGTGACCCCGCCAATCTCCAACTGCGTGCACAGCTCGACGCGGTCCGCGCCCCCGCGTTCAGCAGCCTGTGCAGATGCGAGGTTTTCAACGCACAACTCAAACAGAATTTTCTTGAAGGTCTTGCCTGGCAAAATCCGAGCTCCCTTGACTGCCGGCAGTTGCCGGACTACCTCAGCATAGGCGCAGGGCGACATAAATTGTCAAGAATAAGATCATTTCCTGCCCATTCGCTCAAAATCAGGAAGTTGCATCGCGAATGGCCGTGAGGCCGAGCAGGTCCTTGACCACAATCTGCCGCGCCTCCACTTCCAGCAGCCCTTCGGCCTGCAGGCGCATCAGGTTGCGCGAAACCAGCTCGCGCACCGTTCCCAGCCGGTTGGCCAGTTCCTGGTGGCTGGAGGGCAGCAGAAACTCGATGCCCCGCGCCGTCTTTTTCCCTTCCGCTTCGGCGATCTTCAGCAGCGCCGAGACCAGCCGCTGCCGAATGGTGGTGAACGAAAGTTCCTCAATGATACCCACCAGATGGCGGAGCCGGGTGCCGACTACAGAGAGCACCTTCAGGGCCACTTCGGGGTGCTGGATGCAGAATGCCTGGAAATTGCGCCGTGAGATGAAAGCCATCTCCGTTTCTTCAATGGCCACCACCGAAGCCGGATAGGGTCCGCCATCGAAGACCGGCAATTCCGCCACCGAGCCGCCCTGCCCCTCGACCGCCAGCACCTGTTCGCGGCCGCTGGCCGATGTTTTGAAGATGCGGACCTTGCCGCTGGAAACGATGTGCAATCCGGCGCAGGTCTCGCCCTCGGTAAACAGCAACTCGCCTGCGCTGAACCTCTTGCGCGTGGTCAGTGCGGCCAGCAACTGCAACTCCGCGGTCGACAATCCCGCCAGCAATGCGGTCTTCCCGAGGATTTCTACCAGGTCAATGCGCTCAGCCGTCACGCAGACGATTTTACGGTATTTTCATCGGCAGAGCGGCCGCTGGAGAGGAGACCTTGCCGCGCCCCGGGGCTTATTGAGGCTTCAGGCAACCGGCCTGGTCTGATAATCCATCGCCCGCGCCTGCAAATTGCGGAAGACGCCAGGCGCGCGCAGAGGCGCCACACACACCAGGAATGTGGCGGCCAGCAAGCGCAGATCGCTCCAGAAAGTTGCCCGGCACATATAGCGCGTATCCAGCCGCGTCTTCAGAGGCGTGATATGGAACTGATAGAAGCGATCCAGCTGGCTGGGGTGGAGATGGCTCAGCATCTCTTCCTCGCGGCGGAAGGCAAGCGTGGCCGCGCCGGTGAGTCCGGGACGATAGGGCATATTGACGGTGACCGCGTGCTGAGGAAGCCTGGGGCGGGGACCCACCAAGCTCATTTCGCCGCGCAGCACGTTGTAAAACTGCGGAAGCTCATCGAGCTTGAGTTTGCGCAGCCAGCGCCCTATGCCGGTGATGCGGCGGTCTCCACTGCAGGTGATTGCCGGCCCCTTGCACCCCGGGCCAGCCAACGTCATGCTGCGGAACTTGTAGATGCGAAAATTCCGCCCGCCTCTGCCGGCGCGGATCTGCACAAACAGGGCAGGCCCCTTCGAACCCAGGCGCACGCACAGCCCGATCACCAGCATGGGAAGCGCCAACACCGCCAGCACCAGCAGAGCAACCGACGCATCCAGAGCCCGCTTTGTGCGGGAGACGCTCCAGTCGCTCGCAGTCGGACTCTCGAAGCGCGCTCTTGAAATCGAGGCAGTCTCGACGGACATCGGAGAAGAAGGTATAAAACCGGACGGTTCAGATGCAGCGCTTGACTCAAGCGCCTGACCGGAAAACTGCATGATCACTAGCCTCGCACGAAGGATTGAGATTGTGGGCATTGACGGCTTCCGGGATGTGCATCCGCCAACAATCCACTTATAGATGGAAATTCTCGAAACGGGCGGGCAGCTCGCTCTTCTACTGCGCCCCGTTCAGATTTTCGCTCCTCCAGGTTGTGATGAGTGAGGGAGTGAGGTAAATAGCCCATTGCCTGTGGCGAGAATGGGACGAATTCCATTATAGAACGATGATAAGTGAAATCCAAGCAATGGACTTTCATCAGTTATCTCCGGCAGCCCAAGGCTGCAAAGCGCAGAATCGGCACGAAGTCAGAACTAATTCCAGAATCGAAACCAACGGCTCGAACAACCGTGAAGACCGGGGTTTTCGTGTTGGTCGCTGGTAAATCCCGCCCACGGCACTTCCCCGCCGCACACCTATTCCTCCAGCGCGGAAACATCTCCGCGCAGTACCGTTGCAGATAAGACGCTCTTTCGGCAATATGGTTACCCCGTTTTAACTGAGGCATTTATGAATGGAAAGTAAATAGAGACCGCCGTCAGATTTCTTCACGCGCCGGGCAACGGGTATAATCTGGCCCATGACGGAGCATCAAAACGCGGGTTTGGCAGCGACCGATGGCCAAGAGAACCAGATGGCCGGCGCCGGCCCAGCACACAAACTGGCTGCGCTTGAAACGCGGCTGCGCGAACTCGGTAGCCTGATGGTTGCCTACTCCGGCGGCGTGGACTCTGCATTTCTGGCCGCCACCGCGCACCGCGTTCTGGGTGACAGGATGCTCGCCGTGCTGGCCGATTCACCCAGCCTGGCCCGCCGCGACTTCGAACAGGCCCGCACTTTTGCGCGCGACCAGCAGATCCCGCTGCATATCATTGCCACTGAAGAGCTAAGCCGCCCCGAGTACCAACGTAACGACGCCAATCGCTGCTTCCATTGCAAGGACGAGCTGTTCCACTCCATGGAAGCGCTGGGCACGACCTTGGGTTACGCGCGCATCGCCTATGGAATGAACGCCGACGACACGCGGGATTATCGACCGGGTCAGCGCGCAGCCGAGCAGCACGCCGTTCTGGCGCCGCTGGCGGAAGCCGGACTTCGAAAACTTGAAGTTAGATCACTCTCTAGGTTGGCCGGCTATCCGCTGTGGGACCGCCCGGCTGCGCCGTGCCTGGCTTCGCGCGTCGAGTATGGCCGCACCGTCACCCGCGAGGTTCTGGAACAGGTGGAGAAAGGCGAGGAAAGCCTGCGCCAGCTAGGTTTTCGCGAGTTGCGCGTCCGCCATCATGGAGAACTCGCCCGCGTTGAGATTGCCCGTGCAGAGTTGCCGCGCGCTCTCACGATGGAGATGCTGGACGCCATCACCGCCGCTCTCAAACAGGCCGGCTTCCAGTATGTAACGCTCGATTGCTCGGGCTTCCGTTCCGGCTCCATGAACGTGGTTTTGCCCGTTGAAGTGCTTGCTCGCCGCGGCGCCTAGCCCGGGCAGTTTAAAATCACAGCGCGATGCGAATTGGCTATCTGGAATGTTTTTCCGGCATCAGCGGCGACATGCTGCTGGGCGCTCTTGTGGATGCGGGTGTTCCCTTCAACTGCCTTGAACAGACGACCGCTGCGCTGAATGTGGGCGCGCGGCTCGAAGTGCGCAAGGTCAGCCGCGGCGGAATTGCAGCCACCAAGGTGGACGTGATCACGCCGGACGATGCGGCGCACGAACACTCTCACGACGAACCTGCGGAGACTGCGCATTCCCATGGTGAGCACACCCATGAGTCTCACGCCGATGCACCTCACGAGCACGAGCATGCGCATGTGGCTCATGCCCATGAGCATGGGCAAGAAGAACACGCGCATCACGAACACACTCACGCGCCTCATCGCTCGTTGTCGGTGATCCTCGGAATCATTGCCGCAGCGCCGCTTGCCGAATCGGTGAAGCAGCGCGCCACGCGCGCCTTTCAACTGCTGGGCGAAGCCGAAGCCGGCATCCATTCCGTACCCGTCGAGCAGGTTCATTTTCACGAGGTGGGTGCGGTCGACACCATCGTCGACATTGTCTGCGCAGCCGCTGGAGCCGAGGCGCTGGGCGTGGACCGCTGGCTGGCCTCGCCGCTCAACGTGGGCAGCGGAACCGTCGACTGCCAGCACGGTACGCTTCCCGTTCCCGCACCGGCCACTCTGGCTTTGCTGGGCAACGCGCCTGTTTACTCCGCCGGCCCGCCGATGGAGCGCGTGACTCCGACCGGCGCGGTCATCCTGCGCATGCTCGATGTGACGTACGCGCCGCTGCCCGCACTGCGCATCGCCTCTGCAGGTTATGGCGCAGGCGGACGCGAAACACCGGGCCAGCCTAATCTGCTGCGTCTCTTAGTCGGCGAAGATCAATCTGCGCCCATCGAAGAAACCGAACCGATTGCGGTGATTGAAACCGTCATCGACGACTGTAGTCCGCAGATACTTGCCTATGTAAGCGAGTTACTGCTCGCCGCCGGTGCGTGGGATGTGTATCGCGCCTCGGTACAAATGAAGAAAGGCCGCACCGGCGTGCAGATGACGGTACTTTGCCGCCCCGATCTTATGCCTGCGCTGCGCGACCTGCTCTTCCGCGAAACCACCACCATCGGCCTGCGCTGGCGGCTGGAAAACAAGGCATCGTTACAGCGCGAGTTTCTTCCGGTAGATACACCTTGGGGCAAGGTCCGCATCAAGATCGCCCGCTGGCCCTCCGGAGAGATCGCCAATGCTCAGCCGGAATACGAAGATTGCCGGCAACTCGCCACGCTCCACGCGGTTCCCCTCAAGCAGGTAATCGAGAAAGCCACGCAGGCCTACGCGGCCGCGCAGAAAAAGGAAAACTGATGGACCGCTCGCAGATTGAATTGCTTTTGAACGAAGTGCAGTCGGGCCGCACCGAAGTCGGCGAGGCGCTGGAGCGGCTGCGCGATCTGCCTTTTGAGGACCTGGGCTTTGCCAAGCTCGACCATCATCGCTCCCTGCGCACCGGCATGCCGGAAGTGATTTTTTCCGCCGGCAAAACCGTTCCGCAAGTCGCGCAAATCTTTGCGCGCATGGCGCAGGCCGGGGGCAATGTGCTGGCCACGCGCGCTTCAGAAGAAGCCTTTGCCGCGGTCTACGCCGTCGAGCCGCGCGCCAAGTTTCATCCCATTGCCCGCGCCATCACGCTTTCCCAGGCGCCTGCCGTCGCCGGCAAGGGAATCATCGGCGTGGTCTGCGCTGGCACCAGCGATCTGCCCGTCGCCGAGGAAGCCGCGGTCACCGCGCGCATCATGGGCAACGAGGTCGTGTTGATTGCCGACGTCGGCGTGGCCGGCATTCACCGTTTGCTGGCGCAGAAGGAATCGCTTCAATCCGCGCGCGTGCTGATTGTCTGCGCCGGAATGGAGGGCGCTTTGCCCACGGTCGTCGGCGGCCTGGTGAATGCGCCGGTTCTGGCCGTGCCCACCAGCGTGGGTTACGGAGCTTCGTTCGGTGGCGTTGCCGCGCTGCTGGGTATGTTAAATACCTGCTCGCCCAACGTTTCGGTGGTCAACATCGATAACGGCTTCGGCGCAGCCTCCATCGCCTCGCTCATCAACCACCTTTGATTGCCGTGCGGAAACTCGCGGCAATGCGGAAACACCCGGTAAATCGTATAGTTCGAGCGAACTCCAGATACAAAAAATCCGTGGGAAAACTGCGATGAAGTGACGGGGATCACTGTTCTATCTCCGCTCGCGCGCCAATCATGCCTTATGCGTGGAGAGTGTTCGCTTCCCTGCGACGAAATCCGCGACCATCGCGGATTTCCGGCAACTTAGGGAACGCGGCAGATAGATTGCTTCAAGTTAGAGTCTGCTTGAAGCCCAAGTTACGCTCGTATCCAAGCTGAAAGTTTCAGGAAGATTCCAGCCGGCTTCCCCGGCTGCTTCCGGCAGTATGTGAAGAATTCTTGCGCGACAAGTCAGCGCTCAGTGTGGAGGAGATTCGTGGCCCGGTCCAGATTGCCGCTGTTGCGCAGGATTTCGCAGATATTTTTCCTGCTTCTGTTTTTGGGTCTGCTGGTATTTACCTCGCTGCGCCCCACTCCCGGCGCCACGGGCGACATTCACCTGCGCGCCCCGGTTCGCCTGTTCTTCGAGCTTGACCCGCTGGTCTCCCTGGCCAACGCCCTGGCCGGTCACGCTCTCTATCGCGGACTGTTGCTGAGCCTGGTCATCCTGCTGCCCACGCTCTTTCTGGGCCGCTTCTTCTGCGGCTGGATCTGCCCCATGGGCACGCTGCAGCACTTTGTGGGCGGCCGGCCTTCCGAGGCCAAGCGCGGCAAGCAGCGCATCGAGTCCAACCGCTACAAGCGCTGGCAGACCGTCAAGTACGTGGTGCTGATCGCTGGCCTGGTGGCGGCGTTCTTCGGTTCGGCGGCCATCGGCTGGCTCGATCCATTCAGCCTGCTGGTTCGCTCCTTCGGCCTCTCGCTGCTGCCGGCTTTCAACTACGCCGTGCGCGCGCTGCTGAATCCGCTGGAGCACAGCCAGATCGCAATTATCAAATCCACCGGCGGCATCCTGCACGCGTTTCTGCAAGCCACGGTGCTCGACCTGCGCAAGCCGCAATTCTTCCAGGGCATCTTCCTGGGCATTCTCTTCCTTGCCATTCTGGCCGCCAGCCTGCGCGTCACACGCTTCTGGTGCCGCGCCATCTGCCCGCTCGGTGCGCTGCTGGGCGCGGTCTCCCGCTGGTCGATTCTGGGCCTGCACAAGGATCCCGAAACCTGCAACAAGTGCAACCGCTGCGAGCTCAACTGCCAGGGCGGCGACGATCCCATCGGCGGCGCATTGTGGCGCAAGTCCGAGTGCCACATGTGCATGAACTGCGTGGGCAGTTGCCCGGAGCACAGCCTCACCTTCCGCATCCTACGCAATGAAAAGGAAGTGGCATCTCCGGATCTTGGCCGGCGCAGAACGCTCACCGGCCTGGCTGCCGGCGCCGCGGCCGTTCCGCTGATGCGCGCCAGCGCCGGAATCGGCAAAAGCCGCCACGAGCGGCTGCTGCGTCCGCCAGGCGCGCTCGACGAGTCGGAATTCCTTTCCCGCTGCATCCGCTGCGGCGAGTGCATGAAAGTTTGCCCCAACACAGCGCTTCAGCCCACGTTCGAGGAAGCCGGCCTGGCGGGCCTTTGGTCGCCCACGCTGGTTCCCCGCATCGGCTACTGCGAACCCAGTTGCGTGCTCTGCTCCGAGGTTTGCCCCACCGGCGCCATCTGGCAGATCACGCCCATGGAAAAGGGTTGGGTCGTCGGCGTAGGCGCCGGACAGCAAAATCAGCCCATCCGCCTGGGTACGGCCTTCTATGACCGCGGCCGCTGCCTGCCCTGGGCCATGGCCACCGATTGCATCGTCTGCGAAGAGTGGTGCCCGGTTTCGCCCAAGGCCATTTATGTGCAGGAAGCCCAGGTCATCGACTCCGAAGGCAACGTCAAGACCCTGAAGCAGCCACGCATCGATCCCAGCCGCTGCGTTGGTTGCGGCGCCTGCGAGTTCGCTTGCCCGCTCCAGGAGCACCCCGCTGTTTATGTCACCAGCATCGGCGAAAGCCGTTCACCCGGCAGCCAGATTCTGCTCAACAGAAAATAGGAGATACCTTCCGTGAACTCTCGTTCAATCAAATGGATGCTCGCCGTCGCTGCGATTGCCCTTGTGGCCGTAGCCGCCAGCACCGGATGCAAAAAGACCAAAGTTGACCCGTTCCCCGCCTCCGGCGCCATTGCCGACTGGCAGAAAACCAGCGACACGCGCACCTTCGCGGCCAAGGACCTGTGGCAGTACATCGACGGCGACGCCGAGCAGTACATCTCCGCGGGCATCGTCTCCACCTCCACCTCGGACTACAAGTACCAGGGCCAGTTGGAAGCGGTGGTCGACGTGCACACCATGGGCGATGTCTCCGGCGCGCACAAGATTCTGACGACCGGCCAGACCAGCGACGCAAAGGTTCTGCAGCTTGGCGACGAAGGCGTCCAGTACGGACAGAGCGTCACCTTCCGCAAGGGGAAGACGCTGGTGCGCATCGTGGCCTATGAATCCACACCCACGACCCCGCAGGCTTTGCTGGCATTGGCGCAAGGCGTCCAGGCCAAACTCTAGACACACGGGCCGTTCGCGGCCCTAACGGTGAAGGTGAGGATTGCGATGGAAAACCGTCGGGAGTTTCTGAAGACTACCGCTGCCGGAGCCCTGCTCCTGGGCGCACAGAGCAAGTTGGGACTGGCTGCGATGATCGATCAGCACGCCGGATCGGGCAAGTCCAAGGTGGTCGTCGCCCGGGATCCGGGCGTGAACGCGGGAGGCGCCAAACCGGACGAGAAGCGCGTTCTTGATCTGCTCGATCGCGCCATCGCCTCGTACACCGGCCACGACCATCCGGTGGAGGCATGGAAGCACATTGTTCGCCAGGGCGGCGGCGAGGGCAAGACCATCGGCCTCAAAACCAACGGCCTGGGCGGCAAGGGCATTTGCACCCATCTGGCGCTGATCATGGCCGTCGCCGAGCGCCTGCAGCAGGCCGGCGTCAAGCCCGGCAACATCCTGGTCTGGGACCGCAACGCGCGCGATCTTGAGGTCTGCGGGCTCACCATCAACACCGATCCCAGCCGCATCCGCTGCTACGGTTCCGATGTCAGCGGCTTCGAAGATGAGCAGTCCACGTTTGGCTCGGCGCACATCAAGCTATCGAAGATTCTCACCCGCGAGTGCGCCATGGTCATCGGCCTGCCGATTCTGAAGGACCACAGCATGTCCGGCGTCACCTTTGCCATGAAGAACATGTACGGCGTGGTCGACCGCCCGCAGAGCCTGCACGGCGGCAACTGCAACCCCGGCGTCGCCGATCTGAACTGCATTCCGGTCGTCCGCGAGAAGGTCCGCTTCACCATCGGCGACGCCCTCTCGTCCGTCTATGACGGCGGGCCCGGCTTCCGTCCCGAGCGCCTCTGGTACCCCAACGCGCTCATCGTCGGGGAAGACCGCGTCGCCGTCGACCACACCGCCTGGCAGATGCTGGAGCGCAAGCGCGCCGAGGTGGGCATGCCCACGTTTGAAGCCGCCGGCCGCGCCCCGCGCTACATTGCCACCGCCGCCGACCACGAACACGGCCTGGGCGTCAACGACCCACAACGCATTCATTTGATGGAAATCTAGAGCAGTCCGGGTGCCCCGCCCTCCGCGCGTTTCCGCTTTTGCGCCGGGAGCTGGGCACCCCGCAGCTTCGCTGGGAGAATCACCATGGCCGAGGAAACCGATCGGAAGCCAGAAACAAGGCTCGTACAACCGTCAGCCGCCGCGCCTGTTCCGCAGCCCGGCCTGACGCGGCGTGAAGCCATGCTGCAACTGCTCCGCCTGGGTGGCGTGGCGGCCGGCACGGCGGGCGTGGCCGTCTGGCTCAGTGAACACAGCTTCCGTCCGGAGCCTGCGCGGGCCGAGCAGGGCCGCCGCGACCATCGCACCAGCGACAATCCGCAATGGCCGCACCTCACGGTGGTCCAGGGCGGCGAACCCCGCGCCCTGGTGCAGCGCGCCCTTCAGGATCTGGGCGGCATGAAGCGCTTTGTCGGCCACCAGGATGTGGTCGTCCTCAAGCCCAACATCGCCTGGGACCGCACCCCGGAGCAGGCCGCCAACACCAATCCCGACGTCGTTGCGGAAGTGGTTCGTCAATGCTGGCAGGCCGGCGCCAAGCGCGTTATCGTCACCGACGTCAGTTGCAACGAGCCCCGCCGCTGCTTCCAGCGCTCCGGCATTCAGGCCGCGGCCCGCGCCGAGGGCGCCGAAGTGATTCTGCCCGATCCCGAGCTCTATCGCCAGGTGGACATGGGCGGCGTGGTGCTGAAAACCTGGCCCGTCTTCATTCCCTTCCTCGAGGCCGACAAGGTCATCAATCTGCCCATCGCCAAGCACCACGGCCTGGTCGGCGTCACACTGGGCATGAAGAATTGGTACGGCATCCTCGGCGGCGAGCGCAATCGCCTGCACCAGCAGATTCACCAGAGCCTGGTGGACCTGGCCAACTTCATGCTGCCCACGGTCACGCTGATGGATTGCTACCGCATCCTGCTCCGCAACGGCCCCACCGGCGGCAATCTGGAAGACGTGGCCACCAAGAAGACCATGGTCGCCGGAACCGATCCCGTCGCCATCGACGCCTACGTCGCCAAAGCTTGGTGGGACCTCGATCCCGAGCACTTGCCGTACCTCACCATGGCCGCCGCCAGCGGTCTGGGCATTGTGGACTACGACAAGCTCCTGCTCAAAGTCAGCCAGCTGGGATAGAGCGGCAATCGTACCTCACCGAGCCCTCTCCAAATCTCCCACGGCCCTCGATTCCGCGCCTTCTTCCTGGCGCGGACCGGCCGAAGGAGATTGGCCGCACCGCAGGTGCTTAGGCTGGGTAGGCCCCTGTAATGAATTCCTCCAGCGCCTTGATCGTCTGCTCGTGGCCGGAGATCACCCATTTCACCAGGTCGCCAATCGAGATCACACCCACCACGGTGTCTCCCTGCAGCACCGGCAGATGGCGAAAATGGTGATCCGTCATCGTGGCCATGCACTCGTCCACCGTGTGCTGCGGGCTCACGAACAAGACCGGGCTGGTCATGATCTCGTGAACCAGGGTCTCTTTCGACGGGTGACCCAGCAGGATTCCCTTGCGGGCGTAGTCGCGCTCTGACAGGATGCCCACCAGGCGGTGGCCGGAAATTACCAGCAAGGCGCCCACATCGTGCTCCGCCATCATCTCGATCGCGTGGAAGACCGACTGTTCGGGAGCGATCGACAGAACCCTGTTTTCGCCTTTGCTCTTCAGCAACATACCAATCGTGTCGGAAATTTGCATCAGGCCCTCCTTGTCCGTGGCAACCACGAACTGGTGTGTGCTTCCCCTTCCGGGCGGCCTTTGCCGTCGCGGAACCGCAGCGAATCTTGCCGCTGATTTCAGATGTGTTTTTTGTCCTGACCGGAAAATGGAGACTCGCCAGGGAACGTCAGGAAGCCGCCCGAGGCGAAAATCGACCGCTACCGGCCTCGGTAAGTAGTCAATATAGCCCATCCCGAACGCACAAGAACAGCACGGAATTGCAACCGGCTGGCGGACGAAGTTGCAGTGACGGTTTTGGGGCGGATAGGGAGGGAAGGGGGTAAGTCCTACTGCCGGTTGATGCGCACGCCCACCACAGGCCCTCAGGTCTTGCTTGCGAAGTCTGAGGGTCTGCGGCTTGTGCTCGCGGCACTCTTATTTCGGTGCCGGGGGCGGCGTGGTTGGCGGTTCCGGGGCCGGCGCAGGGGCTGGAGCCGGCGCGGGCGCTGGAGCCGGAGCCGGCGCTGGAGCTGGTTCGGGCGCGGGTGCCGGGGGCGGCGTGCTCGGAGCATTGGGATCGGGCTTCGGCTTCGGCTTGGAATCTGGGTCTGGCTTTGGTTTTGGCTCCGGCTCTTGAGTAAGGGCGGAGGTTGCGCTTAGAGCTTCAAATACTTGCGAAGCCGGCTGTGTGGATGTGTAAACGATCGCCGCTGGGGGCGGTGGAGGGGGGGGAGTGAATGGACTCAAGGGTATCTCCTTTTCCACTTGCCTATCTGCGCAGCGTATCTTGATCCCGTCAAGGATGGATGTGCAGAATTGACCTTGCCTCATGGGGCCGGTTCCCTGAATCGAGGCGGATGGCACTGTGCAAGAAAGTCCAACCAGACGAGGCCCTGCCAATCCTCATTTCGGAGGCCATTGTCGCCAGACTTTTGACGACGTGAGTTCGGGTGTCACAACCGGGCGCCATTTGGCTGGCCGGCGGCAAGGTTCGCGCGGGTCCTTGCCCTTCCAAGACCCTCCCTTAAGATGGCTCCGGGGAACGAATCGTATACGGTCCCATGCGTATGCAGAGGAACAACTTAGTGTGCGGCGGTCTTGACCACGGCCGCGAATGCCGGCTTCGGCTTGCCGTCGCGGTCGAAGAGAAGCGGGTAAGAGGATCGCCCCTTCACCGGCCAGTCGTTCAGCCACGATTGCCTGTCCGTCACGCCCCATAGCGTCACCCGGTTGACCACATCGCGATGCTTCCAATACACCGCGAAGAGATCCGCATATCGTTTTGCCAAACGCTGTTGAACATCGTCGGGCAATCCGTTGGGATAAGGGTTGAGTTTGGGGTTCGTCTGAATATTGAGAGACACATCCGCGGTCTTCCCCCAAGCCGAAGGCAGCACATCGACATCGAGTTCCGTAATGGCGACCTTGACGCCGGTTGCGGCCAGATCCGTGATGGTGGCCTCTTCGTCCGCAGCCGAGGGTTCGTCGAGGTGCACGTGTGCCTGATTGCCGACCACTGCGATGGGAACGCCGGCCGCCTGCAGCTTTTTCACCAGCGCAATTGCGCCCTTGCGCTTGGCCGGTGTCTCCAGGTTGTAGTCGTTGTAATTCAATTGGACGTTGGGGTCGGCTTCATGGGCAAACTGAAATGCCTTGACCAGATAGTCTTCTCCGATGATCTTCATCCACGGCGACTGGCGGAGGGTTCCATCCTCATTCAGAGCTTCGTTCACAACATCCCAACTATTGATCTTTCCCTTGTAACGGCCCACAACCGTCTGAATGTGGTCGTGAAGGCGCTTGAGCAGAGCCTCGCGGGTCAGCGCATTGCCCTTTTCATCCTTGAAGACCCAGTCCGGCGTCTGAGAGTGCCAGCAGAGATTGTGGCCGACAATGAACATGTGATTCTTCAGGCCAAACTCGACATACTTGTCCGCCATCGTGAAGTCATACGCGTCCGGCTGGGGATGAATCACTTCCCATTTCATGACGTTCTCAGGGCTGATGGAGTTGAACTGGCTGATGATCAGGGCGTCACCGCGCGCATCCTTGCCGGTAATCTGATCGGTGTTGATCGCCGCGCCAATCACAAAAGCGCCGTGGAAAGCGTCCTTGAGCGTGGTTGCAGCAGGAGCCTGTGCAGTGGCTGCCAGGCTCCACAAGCAGGCGGCGGAAACGAAAAGCATGCAGCGGTGCAGTCGCATTTTCAATTCTCTCCAGGATTGGTTCGCGAGTTCCGCAGGCGCTCTTGAGGCTGTGAAACTCAGCTTATTGCTGGTGATGGCTTTAGTTATCCCGCAACCAAGCCAGAAGTTATCCTCCGCTCGGTCAACCGCGCGGGAAATGCAGGGCGGAGAGCGTTCAATCCCTCAGCGTCCGAAGTCCGCGACGACTCCCGCTCAAAAGCGGGGAGCAACTCTCGTTGTTCCCCTTGGCAGAAAGACGCTCGCCATGTCTAGTGCCCTGAGTCTGAAGTTCGCATCTGAATTGCACTGTCATCTTGAGCGTAGTTTGGCCGGCTTTTGGCCAAACGGAGTCGAAAGATCTGCGGTTGTTCTTCAACGAATTTCAGTTTCACCACACTAGAAACTCTTGCGGCGTTCGCTCAGATCGTGCGAGATGGTGAGGTTGAGTTTCATGTTGATGCCGTAAAAGATCAGGCAAACGGCCGCCGCAAGGAACGCAGCGCCGGAGTAGACGGAGGCGATCAGCCGGATGCCCAGCAGCGAATGCTCCGTTTGTACGGCGTTGGGCACGTAGCCATAGAGAGACAGCAGCCAGCCCGCAATTGCGCCGCCAATCGCCAAACCAACCCAAAGCGCAAAGACAACGGCGGAAGTTACAGTGGCCGTGGCGCGCCGTCCCGTCTTCCACTCGCCGTAGTCGGCCACGTCGGCCATCATGGACCACAACACCGGCCCCGAGCAGCCAAACGCAAACTGGCGCAGCACTTCAAGCGCAATGATGGGATTGGTTGCCGAAGCAGGGATGAAGAACAGCGCAATGTTGAAGATGCCGGTTAGTAGCATGCTCAGGAAGAAAACCTGCCGCTTGCCCATGCGCTTGGTAAGAGCAGTGGAGCAGGCCACGCCGATCAGCAATGCAGTCAATCCGAAACCATTGAACCAGCTAAAGAGAATCGGGTTGCCGGCGCAGTATTTGAAGTAAGGCAGCATCACGCTGCCGCGGATCATGAGGGCGATGAAGTAAAAGGTGGTAACCAGAAAAAGGATGATCCAGGGCGTGTTCTTCATCAGGTCGGCCAGATCCTGGGCCACGGAAGATTTCTGTTTGGGATCGGGCTGAATGCGCTCCTTGGTTACGGCAAAGGCAACCAGGAAGAAGACCACGCTGATGGAAAGGAAGATTCCCATCGTCAGTTGATAGCCGCGCGCATTGCTGCCGTGGCCCAGGAAAATGACCATGGGAATAGCCAGGCTCTGCACGATGAAACCGGCCAGGTTGGCGAAGATCTGACGGTACGATGCGATGCTGTTGCGCTCGTTGGGATCGTCGGTCATCACTCCGGTCAGCGAGGCGTACGGCACGTTATTGACGGTGTAAACAAGGCGCAGCAGAAGGTAAGTAACCCACGCATAAATGAGCTTCGCGGGTGTGCTCAGATTCGGGGTGGTGAAGGTCAAAATGCCGATGACGCCAAAAGGTACGGCCGTCCACAGCAGCCAGGGACGGAATCGGCCCCAGCGGGTGTGAGTGCGGTCGGCGATCACGCCCATCACCGGGTTCAGCACTGCCATTCCCAAGCCGACCACCAGGAACATCGTGCCGGCCTGGGCTGCAGTTAGACCAAAGGTGTCGGTGTAGAAGTTCAACTGAAGCGCCATCATGGCCTGGAAGATGAAGTTGGCCGCCATATCGCCCAGGCCGTACCCGAATTTCTCTGAAAATGGAAGCCCTTTGCTGTTGCCGCTCATCAATTCCTTCTCTCTTTCCATCCCTGTTGGCGGTAAAACAACCTGCTTGGTTCAACTCGACCCAGCCGCCAAGGGAGAGCCGTAGCGGTGAGAAAGTTCGTCCTCGACACGTACCCGATTCCTGCGCTGGAATCCTAAGCTGGCACCTGCACCATCGGTAGGTTCGGACCGGAATCGCCTCCGACCCAGACCAATTTTTCCCGCGAGTCTCTTGCACCGGCCCGCAAAGGACCGATCGGATTCTGCAGACAAAATGTCCAGGCTCCGGCGATTCAAACCAGACAACTATATCGCTTTACTAGTGGAATTGGCGACTTAAAAATGGAATATCGATAGTTGGGCAAGTGCGGCTATAATTCGCGGGGAGGAACGACCGTGACCAAACGTGCACCGCTCTCTTACCATGTGGGCTTCAATGCCCAACATTCGCCCATGGGCGCATTTATGAGCTTCACCTGCGGCAACTTCGGAACCCGCGGCGGGATTGGGCTGCAAATCGGCCAGCCGGGCGATCAAGAGGTTTTCATCGGCTTCAAAGAGGGCGATCGCCACTCCGGCGCAACTCTGAAGTGCCTGCCTTTCTATACCGCCGCGGTCAACCGCGCCTCCGATGCTTTTCTGGTGGAGCAGTCCGGCCCCGCGGAGCAGAACGTCAAGCCCGACGTCGAGCCGATCAAGGAAGGCGCATTTTCGCGCTCCTATGGCTGGGCCAGCGACCAATGGGAAGCCGAGGGACTTAGCTTCTCTGTCTATTCGCCTTTTGGGGCGATCCCCGATCCCGCCGCGGAAAACGAACAGCGCATGCGCGAAGGGCTGCTACCTGCCATCGTTGCCCGTCTCGAACTCGATAACACCTCCGGCATCGCTACGCGCACCGCGATGTTCGCGCTCAACCACGCGCGCCCCGGCAGCCGGATTCTGACCGAAGACCTGGACAGCGGCCGGTTGGCCTTCGCCTTCCGCCGCGAAGCCGGCGCCGCCGCCGAACTGCGCGATTTCACCTCTTCGGAGGAAGGCGTGAAAACGGATGCCCAGCCCTTCATCTTCATGCGCTGGTCCGCCAGCGACGGCGTGCGCGAGCAGCACAACCCGGTCCATCTTCTCGGTTCCTGTCCCGGCTTTGGATTCGAGGTTCCGGCGGGCAAGAAGTACGGAATCACCATTGCGCTCGGCTCCTATCTGGAGGGCTTCCAAACCAACGGGCTCGATGGCCGCTACCTCTACACCCGCTATTTCAAGAGCCTTGCCGATGTGCTGAAGACAACGCTCGACAACGCCGGCAAGATGATTGCGTCCGCACAGTCGCTGGACAGCAAACTGGACTTGGCTGCTCTCTCTGACGATCAGCGGTTCATGATCTCTCATGCCACCCACAGTTACTACGGGAGCACGCAGTTGCTCGAGGTGGAAGGCCAGCCCCTCTGGGTGGTCAACGAGGGCGAATACTGCATGATGAACACGCTCGACTTAGCCGTCGACCACGTGTTCTGGGAACTGGACCACAACCCCTGGCTGGTTCGCAACCTGCTGGATACTTTCGTTCAACGCTATAGCTATACCGACGAAGTGAAGGTCTACAAATCGGACTTCGCCGCTGCAGCAGACACGGTGCAGGTGGATCCCTCGCAGGCCCCGCCGCCGCCCGACGAGGCGCAGCTCAACCGCCCCTTTGACACCCGGCCCGGCGGTCTCAGCTTCTGCCACGATATGGGTGCGCACAATAACTTCTCGCCGCGGGGCCGCAGCAGTTATGAGCTGGCAAACCTGACCGGCTGCTTCAGTTACATGACCCAGGAGCAGCTCTGCAACTGGATTCTCACCGCTGGCTGCTACGTGGCCAAGACCCGCGACCTGGAGTGGCTCAAGAGCAATCAGACCGTGGTTGAAGCCTGCTTGACCAGCATGATCAACCGCAGCGGCGACGTTGGTTTTGCGCAGTTCGACAGCACCCGTTGCGCCGGCGGTCAGGAGATCACCACCTACGACTCGCTCGACCATTCGCTGGCGCAGACGCGCAACAACGTCTATATCGCCGTGAAAAGCTGGGCCAGCTATTGGGCTCTCGCGTTGATGTTCCGCGAACTCGGCGCCTCAGCCAACCAGGTTCACTGCGAAGAACTCGCCGCCAAGGTCGCTGCGGTGGTCAGCGAACAGTCCAAGGACGGCGTGCTTCCGGCCATCTTTGAAGCATCCAATCCCGGCTACTCCTCGCGCATTTTGCCTGCGGTCGAGGGCTGCGTCTATCCGCTCTACTTTGTCAAAACCGGCTTTGCTGGCCGCACGCTTGAGCAGTTCTACGCGACGCCCTCCGAAAAGCGCATGTTCGCAGTCCTCCGCGAGCACACCCGCAACCTGCTGCTCGATCCCCAGCGGCGCAATCTCTTTGCCGACGGCGGCATCAAGCTTTCCTCCACCAGCAATAACTCGTGGATGAGCAAGATCGCCATCTTCATGCACGTCACGCGCAGGGTCTTCCATCTCGACGCCGATCCGGAGGTCGCCGAGGTCTTCCGGCAGGCAGATGCGGCTCACGTCAAGTGGCAGACCGAAGGCAGCTCGTACTGGGCCTGCTGTGACCAGATCGTCTCCGGGGAGGGCAAGGCCAGCCGCTACTATCCGCGCATCATCACCAGCGCACTGTGGATGGACTAAGCGAATCGTCTGCACCGGTCGCGGCGGATCTCTCGTTGCGGCCGGTCACAGACTCAAGACCGCGGCTCTCCACCACCCTCAGCTTGTAGCAAGACGTTTCTGGATTTTCCGGGCAATCGACTCATGCGCGAATAATCTGAATGCCCTGGCGCTCAAATGGAGCTATCGCCTCGGCGGTGGCTCCGGAATCTGTGACCAGAATGTGGATTTCGCTGGTCGGACAGATGAATGCAGGCCCGACTTTGCCCAGTTTGCTCGAGTCGGCCACAACAATCACCCTCTTCGACTGCTTGACCATCTTGCGATAGACCAGCGCTTCATCGGATTCCAGCGACGTGGCTCCGCGCTCGGCATCGAGCCCTGTCACGCTCAGAAAAACCTGGTCCATATAGACGTCATCAAGGAACAGAAGCGCAGCATTTCCGGTAAGCGAAAACGACCATGCCCAGGGAACCACTCCGCCGGTTAAATAGGTACGGATGCCGGGTTGGTTGCACAGCTCCATCCCAATATTGATGGCATTGGTGATGACCTGAATCTTCTCGCGATGGCGCAAACTGCGGCCAATGTGGGTGGTCGTGGTTCCCGCAGTCAGGCCCACGGTTTCGCCGGCCTTGATCAGTTCGGCGGCGGCCAGACCCATGCGCCGCTTTTCCATGGCAAACCGTTGCTCGCGCGCCAGGAAGGAGCTGTCGTAGCGGAACGGCTCGTAGAGCAGCGGCTCCACAAGAGACGCGCCTCCATGGGTGCGGCGGATCAGCCCCCGGCTCTCCAGCCGCGCAAGATCGCGGCGGATGCTGGGTGCCGATGACCCGGCCACTGCCAGCAATTCTTCGATGGTAGCTGTGCCAGTGCGGAGAAGAAACTTGATGATTTGTTCGGAGCGGCGATTGATTGAGTCGGACATACCCAAAGGATTCTACCTTGTCAACCACACAAAGACAGAGGAATGAATGCCAATTCTGTGCAATTCTTTATCATAATCGGCTTAAATTCTTCATCTGCACGATCATTATGCCACTCTACGCTCACTTCATCCACGATCTGAATGCTCCCAGATCGGCCTGCAAAGCAGGAAACATTCGGATGCCTCGTCGCTGGAAGGCCGTGCAAATGCTACGCAAAACCTCAGCCACGGCACAAGCTCCCAGGCCCTTCGTCTGACCCACAAGCCTCTGCAACTGGTGCGGTTTACGCGCGAGACGGCCGGCCCATGCACGAGGTCGGGTTCCACGTAGCATCCGCGGATTCAAGCTGGCACACCGGTTTGGCCGCGAAAACTCCGGCAAACAACCCTACCGCCAGGTCGCTGAGGCCCAGTCGAAAAGCAAACAGGACTGCCGTTTTACGCTCAAGAACGTCACATACGTGACCATTTGAGGTCTAATTTGTCATTTCACTCTTGCATTCCACTGCTCGCGTGCGTTATCGTGTCGCCGGTACCTGAAATAGGTACAGCAACGGTCTCTAAATGGCTATTTGCCTGTGAAGTAGTTGCACGAGTGCAAATCCAAAAGGGACGGCCAGGCGGAACGTGCAGGCGGGCGTCCTTTTCAACCGACAACAGCTTTCGCTAGCTATGTTGCCTGCATCACAACGCCGGGCACACCGGCCGATCCAGTTGCCAACGAAACCACCCGCACCGGCGCCGCGCCAGGTTGGATGGTTGTCTTGACCTGATCGAGGCGCACGGGAGGAGGTTATGCAGAATCCCTGAGTGTTCATTTGTTTCTCAAGTGAATACTTCAGACGCAGCGAAGTTGGCCTGCGGAATGAGCCAATTCCATGGCAGCGGAGGATGGATGCGATTGATGGGAAAGGCGGCAATAAGATGCCGTTTCGCCAATCAATGCGCGACCCGAAGAGTATGCGCTGGTAGCCCCTTACCTGAATCGCTCGTGATTGAGCCTGTGGTTCGAGCTACAACGTTCTTATATCTTTTTGGTATTTCTATCGGGTTCAATTCGGACGGTTGCTGAATCGCATTGACCAACGATTCGCTCCAGCAGCACTTCCGGAAACCAGGCCGTCCATCCGAGATGCCAACAGTAGCCAAGAGCGGGGGCATAGGCCCAGCAGAAGAATCCTGGGGCACTTAAAGAACTCCCGCGTATGAACCTTTACCAGATTTTTCGGAGGGTAGAATGACAATGACCACGGCAACATCTTGTGCAGATTCGTGGACCTCGGATGTCAAGCAGCTTATCCATCTCTGGTTTTCGTCAAATAACTCGTCCCACAGACGAAGCCCCGGCATAGGGCGATCCTCACTGCTCGGGCTGCTGGCTGTTGTTCTTGTATGCTGCCCCTTCATGGTGCGCGCCCAGGAACTCACCGCAACACTTACCGGCACAGTTGCCGACTCGAGCGGGGCCGTGATTCCCCATGCCACGGTGACCGTCGCGCTCAGCGGCGTCGCCGGCGCCGATCGTACCGTGCAAACCGACGGTGCCGGCAACTACACCTTCACCAACCTCACGGCAGGAGTCTATTCGATTAGCGTGACGGCCGAAGGCTTTCAGGCTTTCAAGGGCAATAACATCGTCCTGAACGTAGCTGAAAAGCACGCTTTCAACGCGCAACTGAAGGCCGGTTCCGCCACCACCACCGTGGTCGTCGAAGACAGCCAGATATCCATCGACACCGAGAGCAGCGGCCAGGCAGGCACCATTTCAGGAGTCCAGATTCGGGAACTTGAAATCTCCAACCGCAACTTTGCCACGCTGGTCACTTTGCAACCCGGCGTCGTCAACGCCGGCCTGGGCGATGAGGCAAACACCGAGAGCAATACCGGACTTGCCGTCAACGGCGCACGCGCAACGGCCAATAACTGGACCGTTGACGGCGCTGACATCAACGACTCTGGTTCGAACCAGACCATCGTCAATGCTCCCAGTATTGATGCCATTCAGGAATTCACCCTGCAGCGCGGCACCTACGATGCCGGTTACGGACGCTCAGGCGGCGGCCAGGTTCTGGTGGCCACCAAGAACGGCACCAGCTCCTTCCATGGCGATGCCTATGAGTTCGTGCGCAACACGGACTTCAATGCCAACGAGTGGTTCAACAAGCGGGGCGGCGCCGATCGCCAAGTCTACCATCGCAATGATTTTGGCTATACGGTAGGTGGCCCCATCTACTTCCCGAAAGCCTATAACACCGACAAGAAGAAGACCTTCTTCTTCTGGTCTCAGGAATGGCAAAAGCAGGTAACGCCGACCTCCGGCGCACTTTCCGCGGCCAATTCGGATGAGGTCAAGGGCATCATCGCCGACACACTCGATTCCAATGGCGTCTATCACGCGTATGTTCCCTCCAGCCCAAATACATGCGCCGGGATTACCCACGACGACATCAGTCATCAGAGCACTATCCCAACCGCATGCTGGAGCCAGAACTCCACTGTTTACAACACCGACGTCTTTAGCAAGTACCTGGCTTCTGCAGGAACCAGCAACTATAATTACGCATTTTCCTCGGCCTCGAATTTCCGCCAGGAAATTCTCCGCATTGACCATTACTTCAGCGACAAATGGCACTTCTATGCGCGTGGCATCGAAGAAAAGATGCCGTACACGAATGTGCTTGGCCTTTGGTCCGGAACCTACCCCGGTTTGTCGGAAGAGACCGTCGATACTCCCGGCAAGAACGTCGTGGGCAACCTGACCTGGACCGTCTCGCCGAAGATGGTCAATGAATTCGAGTTTGTCTACTCGCAGGGCACTTACCAGGCCATCCCCATCGCCGGGGAGTTCTTCAACTCGTCCACGGCGGTCAGCGCGCTGACCAATAACTGGGCCTACACGGATCCGTATGCACGCACGCCCCAACTGAGCGTCAACGGCGTGGGCAGCTACAATCCCGGGAACGCACCCTATGGAGAGCGCAACCTGGACCGCAGCTACTTTGACAACCTGTCGGTCACGATGGGCAGGCACACCCTCCGCGCAGGCTTCCAGTTCCAGCAGATGCTCAAGACGGAAAATGGCACCGGCGGCAACGCGGGCTTCACATTCAACAACACCGATGCCAACACCAGCGCTCCCTGGAGCTTTGGCGATTTCCTGCTGGGCAACGTGAATGCCTACTCGCAGGCAAGCAAGGACACCGTACCGAATCTTCGTTACATCAACAGCGAATTGTATGTGCAGGATGACTGGAAGGTGAATCGCAAACTGGCCCTGAACCTGGGCATTCGCTGGAGCCGCTATCCCTCGCCTTCCGACGCGGCCAACACGCTCGTCAATTTCGATCCGCTGGTCTTCAACCCGGCCAAGGCGCCGGTCATCACCGCCGCTGGAACCTACGCCACCGGCAACCCAAGCACCTACGGCAATGGCATCATTGCACCCAAGGGTGCGGCATGTTCTGCGGCCCAGGCCATTGCTCCGCTCACAACATGCTCTCCCTTTGGAGACACCGTCAACCCGAACTACAACAGCAATTTTGCTCCGCGCGTAGGCTTTGCCTATAACCCCGACGGCCACGGTCTTACCTCGATTCGCGGCGGCTTCGGCATCTTCTACGATCGCGTTCTGAACGGCATCTGGGAAAACGACGCTTTCCACGATCAGCCGCTCGTCCAGGTCACCACAATCAACAACGGCTCATTTGACAACATCAAGGGCACCGGGTCTGTTGCTCCTCCCAGCCCTTCTCCCAACGGGATGATTGTTACCGGAACGCCGGCATTCAAGGTCCCCAGTTACGCCAACTACAACCTCAGCGTGCAGCGTCAGCTGTTGCCCACAACCACTCTCGAAGTAGCCTATGTGGGCAACGTGGCCCGTCACATGATCGGCCAGATCGACATTAACCAGCCCACCATGGCCGCCAGAAACGCCAATCCCACGGTCGACGTCAATGCCATCCGCCCCTACCAGGGCTTTGGCCACCTCGAATCCGTGGCGCCGCTCTTCACCAACAACTACAGCTCGCTCCAGGTCTCCGTGAACCACAAGGCACATGGCCTGACGCTCGGCGGAGCCTACACGTGGTCCAAAGATTTGACCACCATGTCCAACGATCGCTACAGTGGCGAAATCTCCAACACCTATGACCCCAGGATGGACTACGGCCCGTCCCAGTCGAACACCCCGCAGGTAATGGAACTCAGCTACGTCTATGACCTGCCGTTCTTCAAGGGGCAGCATGGAGTTGGAGGGCGCGTTCTCGGCGGTTGGGAGCTCTCCGGTATCACTTCCTTTATCTCCGGCAGTTCCTTCCAGGCGAACCAGACTGGCGACCCATTCAATGTGAACGGCAACAATGGTGTCGGCCTCGCCCAGCAAAATGGTCCCGGCTGGTGGACTTCGCAGTCCACGCGTCCGAACCAGGTGGCTCCGGTCAAGAAGACCAAGACCCTGGATCAGTGGTTCTCAACCTCCTCCTTCCAGGCGGCAAGCGGAGCCTGGGGAACCGAAAAGAATGGTGCCCTCCTCGGGCCCGGCGTGCAGAGATGGGATATGGCTGCGATCAAGAACGTGAAGATCACAGAACGCACCAACTTCCAGCTGCGCGGTGAATTCTTCAACGCCTTCAACCACGAAAACTTCAGTGGCGTTGATTCCATGATGAGCGACACGAGCTTTGGCGCAGTTACATCTGGCCACGCCCCGCGTATCATTCAGGTCGCCGGAAAGTTCATCTTCTAGCTTTCACCTGAACCGCTTTTCGGTTTGTCGTCAATTGCAACCATCAGGCCAAGGTGAAAACCTTGGCCTGATTCTTTGTCGCCGCAATATATCCTTAGTTCTTTGAGATGCCGCGCCATTTCTCGTGCTGATCTTGTTGGATGTCTGTACCCGTCTCTAACCGAATGACGTATTCAGGAGTTTTACCTATGTCGGAACACGTAAGGCCGCGCCGGAACCGGGCTGTGCTGCTGAGTTTGTTGGTCTTGATCGGATGCTGCTCCACGTCTCTTGCGCAACAGCAGCATCATGAAAGGGTCTTCGGCGCATATTTTGAAGAGTTTGGAACCCGTTTCACAGGCTATAACATCTCGGATGTGCAGAAGAGCGGCGTTGCTGACCAACTGGACTATCTGCTCTACGCATTCGGCAATGTAACTTCCAGTTCCACGCCGGCGTGCGTGATTGTCGATCCGGCGGCGGCTTATCGGGATTCATCCGTTCCCAGCGTAAACGGCAAGCCTTATCTCTCGCCTCCCTATGGACACTTTGGCGCGCTCCTGCAACTCAAGCAACTTCATCCCAGCCTCAAAGTTCTAATATCGCTGGGAGGCCAGTTAGGCAACGCTTCCGGATGGGTAACCGCCTCGCAAACCCCCGAAGGCCGCGCCGCGCTTGTTTCCTCGTGCATCGACATCTTTGTCAAGGGCAATATCGCTCCTGGCGTTCAAGCCCCAGGCCTGTTCGATGGCTTCAATATTGACTGGGAATTTCCGGCTGCGGCAGACAAGGACCATTTCACGGCCCTGCTGAAAGAATTTCGCACGCAACTGAACGCTCTGTCGAAGGAGACGCACACGACATACATGTTGTCCTTCGACTCTCCCGCGCTTCCCCATAACTACGCCAACATCGATCTGAAAGCCGCTGCCGCGCAGGTGGACTTTCTCACCATCGACGGTTATGACTATGCCGGAGAATCCGACCAGCAAACCGACGAGGCATCCCCTCTGTACAAGGCGAGCAACAACGCCGGGCACGCCAAAGCGCTCAGTATCGATGAGACAGTACGCGCCTATTTGGATGCGGGCGTGCCCCCGGAAAAGTACCTCATGGGATTTCCGATCTATGCCGTGGGCTGGACAGGCGTTCCCAATGTGAACCATGGACTCTACCAGGACTCCACAGGCGTTTCCCCGGTTCTCCTGGCCGACGGTTCTGGGCTGTGCCCGAAAGCGGACAAGACTTCCCCTTCGCCGGGTTGCGACTCTTTGCTGACTCCTGGAACTCTGACTTACTCAACCATCGAACATTTGATTGACAAGAACGGATACACCGCATGGTTCGACGCCGAACGGGATGGAGCGACACTCTACAATCCGATCACGCGAACCTTCTACACGTACGACAATCCCGCTTCCGTGGCTGTAAAGACGGCCTTCATTCGCAAACACGGGTTGGGCGGAGCGTATGTCTGGGCGCTGGGTCAAGATGATGCTAACGGGTCGCTGACCAAAGCGATTGCGGCCGGGATGAAGTAACTAACTCGACTCGACGTCCATCGGCGATTTCCACCACATGGAGAGTTACATATAATCTCGTGAGCCCTCGGCAAGAGTCCCGGGGGCTCATCTGATCGGCATGCAAAAGCACAGTGTATTCCCGTCTGGATCGGTCACCGCAAATTCACGCAGGCCCCACGTTTGGTCGACTGGCGCGGTATGAATCGGAGAGTCAGGCCGCAGCGCCGTGTCCAGACCACGTGCGCGAAAGGTCGCGTAGCGTTCATCCACGTCCTCCACAAACACCCGATTGACCGAGCCGAAGACGCCATCTCCCGCATGGCGCGAGAGCAGTAGTTCCGCCCCGTCTTTCGTCAGATGAGCCACCCCGTTGGCCTTCTCGCGATCCTCATAGCCGGGCCACTTCCGCTCGAAATCGAGCACTTCCGCGTAGAAGCGCAGGGAGTTCTCCAAATCGCCAGACTTGATCACAGGAACAATCTTCACTTGGCACTCCTGATTCCATCGGTCGGAACTCCGAAGCAATGGGAATAACCGTCATCGTCGGTCACGAAGAATTCGGTCTGGCCGTAGTCCCGCTCTTCGAGTTCCGAAACAGAATACCCAAGCCTCTTCAATCGCTCTCTGGTCTCGCGTAGATCCGTCGGCGTCCAGTAAAGTCGAATGCCCTCGTAGTCCTTCGGTTTGACTGCAGTCCCCGCACGTTGATTCAGCATGAACCATATGTCGCCCTTGCGGAGCATGCAGAAAATCAGCTTGCCGTCTTTTCGCATTTCCGAACTCATCGAAAATCCGAGGCCATCCACCCACAGGCGCAGACTTTTCTCCAGATCTTTGCTCGGAATCACCGGGATACAGGATTCAACAGGCATGAGGTTCCTTTCGCCAAATTTAGCCGACGCCGCTCGGGCACTATCTTCTTTCACCAATCCGGCCCCAGCATAATTGCACCCTCACAGAACTGTCATCCTGAGCGAAGCGCAGTGGAGTCGAAGGATCTGTGGTTGCTTTTTCTCCTTCTCCGTTGCAACACAATAGGGCCGGATCAGTATTCAGATTCCACCGTCCCAATCAGTGCAAAACTGCTATAAGCAGTAAATGTCGGCCAGCTTTTCATTCGGTTGGTTTTGATTCTGCCTATTTCGGCGAGACCTTTTCCGGAGAAGACAAATGTCGCTCTCTGGGATGCCAAAGATACGTAGCTATCGATCCAGCACTTAGTGACGTCTTGAAACTCCGCTCGCGCCAACTTACCCAGAACTCAGCGGGTGCATCGGCGTTGTTCAGGACCAGGAGGGCGATGGAGCCATCGGGATTGCGAAACGCCGCGGTCTCCACGCCGGCCGCACCGCCCACGTTGTCTGAGCCGATGCGCTGCGCCCCGGGATGAACAAACTTGCTTGCGTGGCCAATCGCATAGTAATCGGCAGTATAAGTCACCGCGTGCGGCGTAGAGCTTCGATCCACAGTCACAAAGCCCCTGCACGTTGCGCAGCCCCCGGCGTTAGGGCCATTCTTGTTGTCGAGCGCCAGCCCCCACAGCACCACGGACTTGGACCAGTTGCGCGTTGACTCGATCACCAGCTTCTCGGTGGTGGCAAGCACATTTCCTTTTTGCCAGGTTCCTCCGGAGCACTCCGTCATCCACAGCCCTTTTTCGGGGAACTTGTCGTGCACCGGTGCTTGCGCGGAAACCTCGCCGCCATAGCAGTGAAAGGCCGTGCCCGCGACATACGGTGCCGCTTCCCGGTCCGCGAGCACAGCTTCCGGATACTCGGAATGGTCCCAGTTGTGATCGTAGGCCAGGATGCGCGCGTGCAGTCCCGCATGTTTCAATGCCGGGCCAACATACTTGCCGATCAGCTCCGTTTGCTGCGTCGCCGGCATCAGAGTCCCGGGATAGTCTGCAGTTTCATAGAGAGGCTCGTTTTGCAGCGATAAATACTTCACCGGAATCCCGGCTTGTTCATATGCGCTCACCGATTTCGCGAGATAGGCCGCCAGATCGGAGGAGTTTTCCTCACGCACTCGTCCTCCTATCATTGAATCTTTTGTCTTCATCCAGCCCGGCGGGCTCCAGGGTGTGACCATCACGCTGATCGAAGAATTGAGCGCGAGCGCCTGGTGCAGCGCAGGCAGAATATACGCGCGGTCATGGTCGATGGAGAAATGCTGCAATCCGGAATCGCGCTGCCCTTGCGGCATATCGTCGTAGCTGTAGTGGTTCAGCGCCAGGTCGGAAGCGCCAAGTGGCACGCGCACGAAGCTGATCCCAATGCCAGTGCGCGGATTGAAGAGTCTGCGCATCACTTCGTCGCGCTGTTTGGGTGCCAATTGATTTTCGAGCAGCCACGCGGACGAGTCGGTCATCGCCGCGCCGAAACCATCCATCGTCTGAAATCGCTGGCTGTCATCCACCAGGATGACCTTCCCCTGTGCTGGCACCGATGAGAACGACAGAGAGTGCTCCTGCTGCAAGGCCTGTTTCAGGTCGGGCGTTGTCTGATACACGGCCACTGCCTGCGCACACAGTTTGGTCAGGCCGAGAGAGAGAAGCAAGCAGAAAGGCAGCAAGCTGCGAAATCGTTTGGGCATTTTCAAGTCCATCTTCCGATGATGATGTTTGGGCGGCGTGGATGGCAAGCGCACGCCTGAGCCAACCCCGCGCAGCTGCACGGAGTACGGTGAGGGACGATCCCGGGCGCCGCAGGTTCCTGGGATGGCGCGGAACCGTAAGGTTCCGCGCCATGCAGTTGGTTAGAAGGAAATCCTGGCGCCCAGCTGAATCACGCGTGGACCGCCCGGACCTGAGGGCAAATACACGCTCGTCGGCTGGCCGTAACCGTTGGCCAACGAGATGGATTCCGGTGTATACGTGCCGTCGCCGTTGTAACCAGGCTCCGTAAAGTTGGCGTTGAAGTTATTGCTCGCAAAGTTCGAGTGGTTAAAGAAGTTATAGGTCTCGCAACGGAGCTGAATGGAGTGCTCCGCCTTTCCGGGCAGTGGCACGTTCTTGAACAACGACACATCCCAAGTGTCCATACCCCCGGAGCGAATGCGGTCCGGGGTGCCGTAATACGGCCGTCCGATGCGGGGAAGAACGGCCTGGCCATGTGCGTCGGTCCCCAGCGTGACCGGGGGCAGTTTGCTCCACTGGCGCCCGCCATCAAACGTATTGGAAGGAACCCAGATCTGCGTCCAGTTAGGTGTGCCGGTCATGAAGTTGGAGATTCCGGAGAGCTGGTAGTTATCCGTGAGATAGCCCAGCCAGTGTGGTCCGCCAAGGCGCTTCGCCACGCCAGGGATATCCCACACATAGTTCACCGCCGCCACATCCCGGCGATCCCACGAAGCAACCTGATAGTTGAGTCGCGGATTGAACGGATCCACATAGCCGCCGTCGCTCGACTGCGTCGTCATCGACTTCGACCAGGTATAGACCGCGCCAAAGGTCAGGCCCTTGCTGAAGCGGCGCTGCAGAGATAACTGCAATCCGTTGTAGTTCGCGGTGCCGTCGAACTTGGTGTACGGTATCTGGTCGTAGCCCCAGTAGGGCACAAGGTAGTTGGTGGGGTAGGCGTACGTGCCGCTGAAACTGTAGCCGGCAGCCGCATACTCGGGCGGCAGGTTTGGCTCTACGTCGGGAACCACGCCGCCGGTAAAGTTCGCCGGATTCTGCGCGGCTTTGGTAAAGGCTGTCCCGTAGGGGATGGTGTTGACATCCCTGCTGGTGATAAGGTGGCGCGACTGCGTGCCGACATACGCGATGTCGTACGTAATGCCCCGGCCAGCCTCGCGCTGCAAGCCCAGGCTGAAGCTGTACACCGTGGGCACCTTGCCTGCGCGTTCCACGCCCTGCACCGATCCCAGCACGCCGGGCGCGGACTGTGGAGCGCTCGAAATCTGGCTGAGGTTCAGGTAGGTTGGCGACGAGATCGACGGCGTTACCTCAATCAGAGGATTGTTGAACGCCGGGTTGAAGACCAGGTTACCCTGCTCGCGGTCGTGCGACATGCCGATGCCGCCGCGCAGCACGCCTTTGTGGTCGCCAATCGGATCCCATGCGAACCCGAGGCGCGGCTCAGCCATGATCCCTCGATCATCCCATCCGCCCTTCGGAATGGTGTGGTTTGAGGCGTACACCATACCTTCCAGTGCATTGCCGCTGCCGGCGATCGGGTTGCCGCTGTTGGGGTCGATCTGGATCGCGGCAGACTTCACAAATGTTGTCGGATCGAACAGCGCGATCTGGTTCTTGTCGTCGTACTGCGGCGGAATCCAGACGAACCGCATCCCGTAATCGAGGGTCAGCCGCTGCGAAACCTGCCACGTGTCCTGCACATAGAACTCCAGCTGGTTGTAGCGGAAAAAGCCGATCGGGCGCGAACTGGATTGGTCAAACGACTGGAAGTCACCCAGCAAGGCGCTGGCAAAGGGCGAACCGGTGTTGGAGGAGCAAGTTGCCGGATTGTTCGAAGTGGCGCAGTTATTAAAGCTGAACTGCCCGTTGGAGTTTCCCCACGCAATCTGGTCCTTGCGGTTGCGCTGATAGAAGGCGCCGAACTTGATCGTGTGGCTCGACTTCACCCAGGTCAGGTTGTCGTTGGCATTGATGGTTGTGTTGGCCTGGAACCACGGGGTTGCGCCGAAATAGGACCACGCATAGTTCTGGCCGTTGCCACTGTAGCCGAGGTCGGGAATCGACGTGTCGCTTGAAACCGAGTAGAGCAGCGGCAGGCTGATGTCGTTCTTGCCCACGGAGATGTTGCCGTTGTTGCCGCTGGTATTCGAGCGATAGGCGCTCGGCCCCACGCTCACCTCGTTCAGCAGCTTGGGGGTCAGCGTACTTGTCAGGTCCACCGCCATGTTCCAGCCATTTTGTGAATTCAGGCAGCCGCCCACAATCTGAATTTCGCCATCGCAGGGCAGGCCCACCTGGCCCACCGGCGCCACGGTGGACTGGTTGTTGCCGATCCAGCGGGCAAAGATGCGCTCGCCGGGCGAGATCTGCCAGTCGGCGCGGCCAATATACTCGTGGCGCGGGTTGTCATAGGAGAGCGTGTCCACGCGGTTGTAGCTGTCCTGCGCTGTGCCGTAGCTGGCCACATTGGGCTGCACGTAGAGTTTGAATACGGATTGGATCGCAGGAACGATGCCGGAGGTAATCGTGTTGCCGGTGTACGGCGTGGTGGTTCCCGGTTGATAAATGGTCAACGGGTTGCCGCTGCTGTCGATGCTTTGCGAGAAGTCGCCTTGCCGCTCCAGCGCAGTGGGCACATAGTACGAATTTGTGCCGCCGGGGACGAGTTGCTGATACTGCTCTGTCGAGAAGAACCAGAACAGTTTGTCGTGCTTGATGGGCCCGCCCAGCGCGATGCCCTCAGTGTTGTAGCGGTAGAGTTGCTTGGGAAGATCGTTGCTGTTGTTGTACCAGCCGGTGGCGTTCATGCCGTCATTGCGGTGAAAAAAGTGCGCGTTGCCGTGCAGTCCGTTGGTTCCTCCTGCCGACACCACGGAGATCTGCCCGCCAGACGCTTTCCCGTATTCCGCCTGGTAGTTCGAAGTGATGACCTTCACTTCCGAGATGGCGTCCGGATTGATCGTCACGTGCGTGCCGCCGTTGTTGCCGGTGTCCACATCGGACGACCCATCCAGCGTGAACTCATGCGAATTGGCGCGCGTGCCGTTGATGTTGTAGGTGTCCAGGCCGCCCGTGGAGGAGGCGCCAAATTGCCCCACGCCGGCCACGCCGGGAATGAGGCGCATGTAATCCAGCACGTTGCGCCCGTTGGTCGCCACTTCTTGCAACTGCTTGCCGGTGATCAGGTCGGAGCGCTCGCCCGAGTCGGTCTGCACCTGCAGTTGTCCGGCATCGGCTGTAACTGTGACCGAGGCGACCGCCGTGCCCACCCGAAGAGTGAAGACTCCGGCGTTCAGATTATCGGCCGCGTTCAAGATCACGCCCGATTTCGCCAGCGTTCCAAATCCTTGAGCGCTGACCTCCACCGTGTACGATCCGGGCGGCAGATTGGGAAGCGAAAATGTGCCGGTTGAACTGCTGGTTGTGGTGCGCGTGATTCCCTTGGCCGGCTCTGTCGCCGTAATGTTGGCGCTGGGAACCACGGCCCCTGTCGGATCCTGCACCAAGCCGAAGATCGTGCCCGATGTCACCTGGGCCCACGAAGACGGCACACTCAACAGCGCGATCATTCCCAGCAACCATATCGCTGGCCTGGTCCACCTGCGAAGCGGGCGTTCCAAATCGCTGGAAGTTCTTGAAAAATTTCCGTTTGCGTACCGCATGATACCTCCCAAGTTTGCTACATGTGAACAACGAGGTGGCTCGATCGGAAGGGGGTTCATCTCTGCCTCGCTGCAAGCCCTACATCGTGAACTCCGGAAATCACCTAACCGGCAGAACGTAGGACTCCAGCATCAGGGAAGTCTTGACGGCCTGTTGAGGAATTTCTGATGATTTTCTGAGGGACGATATGCTATTGAAATAAATTGGGTTAGCTTGACTGCTCTGCAGTGCTACACTGGGTTCGATGCCGGCCGATTTGCACTTTTCGATCGGGGAATGGACCATCCAGCCCGAGCTCAACGCGATTTCGAAGGGCTCTGCGACCATTCACCTTGAGCCGAAGGTGATGAAAGTCCTTCTTCAGCTGGCCATCTCTCCCGGTCAGGTGCTGACCAAGGAACATCTCATCCAATCGGTATGGCCCGAGACCTTCGTCAGTGACGACGTCCTCACCCGCTGTATCTCTGTGCTTCGCCGGGAGATGCAGGACGACACCCACGCCCCCCGCTATATTCAGACCATTCCCAAAGCCGGATATCGCCTCGTTGCCCAGGTTCATCGTCCCAATCCGCCCTCGGAAAGGGACTCTGCTTCTTCGCCCACCCTTCACCAGGAGTCTGCTCCAAGCTCGAACCATGCCGAGGAGACATCCGTCCCTGAGCCACTCCCGCAGCCGGCGAAAGAGAAGGCTGCAAAGGGGAAGTTCGTGCGCGGACGATGGTCCGTTGTCGTTGCATCCATCGCGCTCATCGCTGCCGCCGTTCTCGGAGTCGTAACATGGCGAGTGCGGTCCCGCCCTCCGGCGCCTGCCTTCCGGGTGATCCCGCTGACCTCCTACGCGGGGCAGCAGGACCAAGCCTCGTTTTCCCCGGGTGGGTCACGCGTCGCGTTTATCTGGAGCAGCCCTGACAACGGCGACCGTAACCTCTTCATCAAGCAAACCGGAAGCGAAACGGTGCTGCGCCTCACCCACGGATCGGAGTCGGAATACTCGCCCGTCTGGTCTCCCGACGGAACCAAAATCGCCTATCTGGCAGTCTCGGGTAAAGGGCTGGGAATCTACGTGGTCTCCAGCCTGGGCGGGCCGGCGCAAAAGCTGTACTCACCGCAAGGCATGGTTCATTGGGAACAGCGCGCGCTTTCCTGGTCCCCGGACGGCAAGAGCCTGGTCTTTCCGGACGGTGCGCCGCCCTCCATCAATGTGCTCTCGCTTGACACCCTGCAGGCGCACGCGATCACCACGCCTCCCCACGTCTGGGATGGCGATGCGAATCCCGTTTACTCCCCCGACGGCAGCCAGATCGCCTTCATCCGCGCCATTGAGGGCGCGGTTCGCGACATCTACGTGATGCCCGCTGCCGGCGGCGCCCCGCGACAGATCACCCACGACCGGCACATTGTCGACAGCCTGACCTGGACGCGCGACGGCCGCGCCATTGTTTTCTCTTCGGACCGCGGCGGCAAGTTTGCCCTGTGGCAGGTTGCCCTTCGCGGCGGCGAGCCACAGCGGCTGCCGGTGGGAACGGAAGATGCCTACCAGCCGGCTATCTCTCCCGTCGATCATGCCTTGCTCTATACGGCCAGTTCGGCCACCTGGAGCATCCTGGGTTTTCGTTTGCACACCAACGGCGAAGCCGGCAGGCATCGGGAAGCACTGAAACCCGCGGCCCTGGTTTCCTCCACGGAGCAGGACTCGGCCCCCTCCTTTGCGCCCGACGGTTCGCGCTTTGCCTTCCAGAGCTGGCGGTCCGGCGCACAGGAGCTGTGGATCGCTTCGCGGGACGGGCTCACCCTGCGGCAGCTCACCTGGTCAGGACGCGGACTTACGGGAAGCCCGTCTTTCTCCCCCGATGGCCAGCAGGTTGCCTACGATGCCCGGCCGGAGGGGCATTCTCATATCTTTGTCGTCTCGGCAAATAGCGGGCCATCTCGCGAATTGACCACCGGCAACTCGAACGACATTCTGCCTCGCTGGTCGGCCGATGGAAAGTTCATCTACTTTGCGTCGAATCGGAGCGGAACCTGGCAGTCCTGGAAGGTCGCGCTCCAGGGAGGGCAGCCGAAGCAGGTGACCTTCAACGACGGCTATCTGGCAATGGAATCCCCCGACGGGCAATGGCTCTACTACGCCAGGAGCAGCCAGCCCGGCGTCTGGCGCATTCCGGTGGGCGGCGGGAGCGAGACCCGCGTTTTGCCGCAGCCGCCCGACGGCTTCTGGGGCTACTGGGCCGTCACCGCGCACGGTATCTATTATCTGGATGCCACTCAGCCGGTCTGGCGCATTCAACTCTACGACCCGGCAACGCAGAAGACCTCGCTGGTCACCACCCTCGAACGCCATCCGCCGCCCTACTCCGGAATCAGCGTGGACCGCAATGAGGACGAGTTGCTGATCACCGACGAAGGCAACGCCAGCAGCCACATCACGCTCGTTCAGAACCTCCCTTGAGGCCAGTCGACGCCGGATCACGACCGTAAGAAAAATAAAATCTCAAGCTGTTTGTCCGACGACCAAGGGCGCTCCTGAAAGACCATCCCTGCGATAATCGGCGTCTCTCACCAGCGGCGCAATCCTCAGCCCAAACCTGAAGTCAGGGACCAAAGTTGCGTTTGCTGACGGGATGCGACCGCGTCCAGTACGTGTCCGGCGATTGCGTTGGCCAGTCGAAAAACACTCTGCACTGCCTCGGCATCGGAACGCCCGGTAGCATCGCAGAACTGCCGCCACATTTGGCCACCCAAGGACATGTCGAAATTCCGGTTGCCTTCCCAGAAAACATAGTCATCTCCGCGCCTGCTGTAATCCAGCGCGACAATCTCGCTTCCCAGGGCGGCGGCCGCGCGCATGACAATCTCCGGGTTTGTTTCCCCGCTCCGGTAGAACGCGCGGTCCTCGTCCACTGCTTGTTGAATCGGCTTGGCCCCGTCAAGGTTAACGATCCAATGAGCCGAAATCTGCAATTGCCGCGGCACGACACGAGAGCCGATTACGTGACTACGCCACTTGCGAAAGTATCCGTCGGGCCCGCGGGTGTCGATGAACTGAATGGCCAGGTTCGGTTTCGGCAAGGAGGGATCCTCGCTCGCGCGCGTGAAGACGGCCTCGGCCTCCTCAAAATTGTTGACCAGATACATGTGCTTGCCCCGATGCACGCCGTCGGTGCGCAGAATCACGGGGAATGGCAGAGTGATGTCGCGGGCGCCGCCCACATGCTGGAAGGGCGCACACGGGATTCCGGCCGTATGCCAGGCTCGCAGGCAGGACGAATGCGTGATGCTGAAAGATGCAAGACTGTTGATCACGGGTATCCCTGCCGCTCGCGCTTTGGCCTCGAACTCCAAGCAACTCGCCAGCGCCGCAGGACGTTGTTTGAAGCCGTAAGCCCACGACAGCACCGCGTCGAAGGCATGCAGATCTGCCCTGGGAATTCCAGGATGGTGCAGGGTATAGTGAATCCCGTTGGCACTGAGTCCCCACAGCAGCATCCGGCAGGAGTTGATCATTTTGAAGTGAGCCGGGTTGGGATACGGAGTAAGCACCAATAGCCGCGCCGCAGCTCTTCGCGTCCCAAGTCGCCTTACTGCCGCAGCCAGGGCCGGGTGCAACGAACTGCGCCCGCTGCTGCCTTCCTCTGAAGAAACCGGCCCGAACTGATAAACGGCCCCCCGTCCAGTGGCCCAATCGGTGGCGCTCCCTGCCACGAGCCGCTCTCCGAGTGCCACCTGGCTCCCGAAGCTGGCGGGCGCTCCCGCAGGAGGCAGAAGTCTCTGTACCTGCCGCCATCCCGATTTACCCGGCCGGTAGAGCAGGACTCCGCCTGACTCGCCCGGCGCGCCAATTCCCACCGCGACAAGCTTTCTCAGTACGCTCACCGACACGGCGAAAGCGCCGAGGCTGCTTGCGGCAAGCTGCCACGTCCCACTCGCCCGATGGAACACCGCCGCGCCTCCACCATTTCTGTCGCCCACTACAATGAGGTCTTCGTCGACTGCCACGGACGAACCGAATCCATCTGCGGTGGACAGTCCGGGCATCGTCAAACGCTGCTCCAGAACCCAGGCGCCGCCCTGTCGATGAAATGCATAGGCAGCAAAGGGAGGCGCTCCGACAACAGCGATATCGTTGTCCAGCGCTACTGAAACGCCATACGCCTCCCCTCGGGGATCGGCGCCCACCGGCCTCAACTCGGCATTGAATCGCCACCCCGACTCCGCTCTATCGAAAACATAGGCACTTCCGCAGCGGGCAGCGGCGTGGTTCAGATCTTGCGCGCTCGCCACCAACGTGGCCCCCGACAACGCCAAAGCGTAACCGAAGTTATCAAACGGTTTCGGATCTGGTGCGTGAAGGACTGCACGCGCGATCCAGCGGGTTCCGGAACGGCGATAAGTGGAGACTGCGCCCGGCATTCCCGGCGCACCGTCGCGTAGCGCCAACCATCCGCCATCCAACGCCACTGCGCTGGCCATGCAGGATGTGGTGAGGATTTGTTGGAATGCCCATCCCGTGGACAATCGCTGGTAGAGGCTCAATGCCGGGCCGAGCGATCCAACGGCCAGTGTATCCCCGCTGACAGCCAGCGCCTGGCCAAATCCATCCGTCAGGCTTGAGTGCTGAACACTCTCGACAGCAAACGCAACGCCGTGTCCGGCCGTTGCCTTCTGTTTGATCATCGGGGCTACCCTCCCGCCGCCAAAGCCGGCGTGGACTGATTGCGTGAATTGTTCTTAAGTGGTCCCGGAGAAATCGCAGTCGAGGCGGCTGCGTCAAAGCATTGGGGCGGATTATACAATAACAAAAATGGACGATACCACTCCGAAATTCGGACATTGAACCGCAGCCGTGGCTGGGGAGGTGTTGGATGTTGTCGCGAGCAATGAGTTTCGACTCCGTCGCCCAATCCTATGACCAGGTGCGTCCGCGCTATCCTGAAGCGCTGTTCGATGTTCTGCTGAAGATCGCCCGCCTCCCCCGCAATGCCCGCATCCTCGACGTCGGCGCCGGCTCCGGCAATGCAACTTTGCCCTTTGCCGCCCGAGGGTTCGACATCGTCGCCCTCGAACCAGGCGCGGAACTCGCCCAGCTCGCGCGTAGAAAGCTCGCCGCTTACCCAAACGCCACCGTCCATCGCGTCAGTTTTGAGAGGGCTCGCCTGGCCACGGCAAGTTTCGACATGATTGTCTCTGCCACCGCGTGGCACTGGGTGGACCCGCTTCGGGGATCCTCCATCGCGGCCCGCGTTCTGCCCCCTGGTGGAACGCTGGCCCTCTGGTGGATGGGATTCTCGACCCTCACTGATCCCTTCGTTGCACAGAGTCGAGAGATCATTCGTTCCTGGGTAAGTTCTCCTGCTGCCACGGCCAATGGCGCTCTGTGGACCTATCAAGGCGCGCCCCGGGGGCCGGGAAACTCGGTCTCCAGTTGCCTCGCGGGCGATGTCGATGCACACCCCGACTTTTCGAAGATCGATCAGCGCCGCTATGTTACGAGGCAAACCTACAACGCAGATACATACGTCCAGCTCCTCGGCACCTATGCCGACTTTGTGTTGCTTCCGGAGCCTATTCAATCCGGGCTCTACGGCGACATTCGCCGCCTGATTAATGAGCGGTTCTCCGGCACGGTGACCAGAACGTTTGTCACCACCCTCTACGTCTGGCGCCGCCTGAAGCGCGCCCAAAAGCTGCAGCCCATGGCTGCCAGGAATACCGTTCCACAATCAACGCTGAAATCGAGAATCGGGGTGCAATCGTGACCACTTCCCGCTTTTACGCCGCTCGTACCGCGCACCAGCAGCATGTGAAGAGGCTGCTCTCCCGTCCAGACGTAAACGCCGTCTCTGTGGGCCTGCGAGCCGTTGGTGGCATCGACACAGAGGAACCGTGCGTCACAGCCTGGGTCGATCGCAAACTGCCCATCGGCCAGCTATCTGCTGATCGTCTCCTGCCCTCTCAGCTTCCTGTCGGTGCCGCAAGCGTGCGGCTCGATGTCCGGGAAAGCGCGCGTCTGGTCGCGCCGGCGGGCTCGGCGCCCGCGGCGGTTGTTCCCGGCGATTCCATCCCCGATCCCACCAGGGCACAGTTGCGCCCCGTCCAGGGCGGCGTAAGCGGGGCAAGCTTCCGCTTCCCCATCGGCACACTGACCTGCGTCGTTTCCGATGTCAATCACCCGGCCAGGCAATACCTGCTGTCCTGCAATCATGTCTTGGCAAATGTAAATGCGGGATTGGTCGGCGATCCGATTTATCAGCCGGCTTCGACCGATGGGGGCAACGTCGCCGACACCGTCGGTTGGTTGGCCCGGTGGTTCCCCATCTCCTTCGTCCCGGGTCAAGCTAACCTTGTGGATGCCGCGCTGGCCAGCGTTCCCGCGGGCTGGTCGCTGCCGGATGTGGTCGGCATCGGCCCGATCACCGGCGTGCGTCCCTCTGCCTCTTTGGAACCCGGAGAGGAAGTGCGCAAAGTCGGGCGCAGCAGTGGGATCACTTCGCAGACAGTGGTGGGAGTCGACTCCGACGTCTGGGTGAATTACTGGACCGCGACAGGCCTGATGCGCGCGCTCTTCACAAATCAGATTCTCACCACTGCATGCGCCGCATACGGCGACTCCGGCTCACCTATGCTCGACGCAGACAACAGAATCGTTGGAGTTCTTTTCTCAGGCACCTCCCAAACGACGGCATTCAACCACTTCGACGCCATCGAATCGATGCTGAACGTTCGATTCGCCCCAAGTGTCTGACCGATTGCGCGCAACCGGGAAGAGTGCGGAGTTCCGCAGGCGTCCTCTGGAGGCACTCTCGGGTCACTTCGCGCAGGCTTTGCTCCTGTGTTCCGACGCAGGACGGGTGAAGTTGGGCCCTGTGTCCATCGACGGAACCAGGATCAAGATCAGCGCCGACACGGGCCGCAAGCTCGGATTGGCAGGCTATAGCGAAACCAGAGTAGGTGTATCCCGGAAGCACGGAGCTTAAGTCGACGCGACCACCAGGGAGCGGCGACCTTGCAAGACCATCGTCAGAACACAGTGACTCTGGTTTCGCTCTGGCTAGGGGGCCTCCAGTATCTTGCCGCGGAAGAGTCGTCCCCAGCCCTCCAGATCGTTCAGCATTATGGCGGCCACGCCCAGCGCCTCGGCGCCCAGATCCTGGCTGGCGAGGAGGCGCTCCAACTGGACGCGCTTCACGCGACTCCGCGCGCGCCACAGCTTCGAGCGCATATGCCTGGACTGCTCCGTTAGCATCTCCAACTCCGCATAACTGCGCAGGGCGACAAATGCTGCCGAGATCGTCGGCAGAACCACGGCAGCAAGGCCGAGCGCAACCATCCAGGACGTGCCCATTCTAGGAGTCTTTTCCAGAATTTCGCGGAGAAGATTTTCCCGTCCAAGATGGTTCACCAGAACCTCTTTCACCTCGAACACGACTTTCGTGCAAACGAAAAGCAGAACCAGCAGAAAGACCAGACCGCCCCAACTCTCAAACTTGTGGCCTGCCTGCCGCGACCGTCTCTGCCGCCGGCTGTGGTATCGAATCTGATCGTTTACAAGCGCGATTACCGCCTCGCGACAGGAACTGCGCTGCTCCTGGCAGGCGAAGGTTCCCACCGCCATGGGTGCAGAGCGCTGCGAGGCGGCAAAGAGCCACGTCACCCAGCTCTGCTGCTTGTCGTCGCTTATCTGCTGGACGTTATCGACTGGCAACGCCCAGCCAAGCGGTGCCAGGGTTTGCTGCTGGCGATGCAATTCCGCCAGTAGGCGGTACTCAATCGAGCGCTTATGCCACCTATTTCCCATGGAAAGCACCACCAGAAAGATAATCGCCAGCAGATCGACAAGCTCAACGCCCGCAAACAGCAGGCCCAGGTACGCGTAGAGGCCGAGCTCGCCCTTTGCGGCCACCATAAAAGCCACCGCTATCGCGCCCAGCAGCGGCGCCAGAGCCGTCAGCGCGATTGTCAGCACATACCCGCATCGATAGCGGTTCGTAAACGCGAGCGCCAGTTTGTCAGCCGGCTTGTAGAGACTGCTCCAGTACCGCGCAAGGGGGTCGGTCGGCTCCGGCGATTTAGGTCCAGTGATCCACCTGCTCGTGAAGCCGCGCTCAGCCAATTTCATCACCAAGGGCTGTACATTCAAGAAGAGCTTCTCGATGCTACTCTCCACGCACCATTGGAAGATGCGCTCGACCGATGACCGCGCATCCTCCGTCGGCTCGAAGTAATCGGCAAGCGATGAAGCCGGATGCCTTTTAACCTTGGAGCTGAGCCACTCAATCACTCCGTGCACATGCTCAGGCACGATTTGCGGTGCCAGAATCAGCCCCTTCAGATATGCTTCGAGCCGCTCCTTCGGTCTTGTCCTGCACGATTGAGGCTTGCGTGGAGGCAGATCCAGCACGTCGGTAATCCACACCGGATCAGCCTTCTGCTGGGCATTGATCCACCAGACAGGTACACCGCTCTCTGCCGCGTACTGAACAATCTCGGCCGTGCCGCCCCGACCGTTGCTGGGCCTGCCGTCCCAAATAGCCAGTAACAGATCGCAGTGACGAACGACGAACCGCCCCACAGCCTCGTAGGAAGCAGGCCCCAGCGTCTCGTCTTCATCGATTTCATCGCAGTGGCGACCGCCGTCCAATGCCACACTTCCCGCGGCCTTCGACATTAAACTGCTGAACTCGGCCAGATCCTCCTCGGCGGACTGAACAATCTCATCAGGAAGTTTTCCATCCGAACCGGTGAAGTCCTTCTCGTACTCGGCCTGAGCAAAAGGCATTGGCACATAGAGCTCATACCCGGCCTCCAGAGCGGCTTGCGCCGCTAGACGGTCCGCTCCGCGCGCCAGTGGAGAAGTCATGCGCAAAATCACTTCAGGGGCTTTCTCTGGGTCGTGCGCGTAGAAATCGCTCGCCTCCAGCGTCGCTTGGGCGAGCCTCTCCATCTCCTGCTTGACCAAGTTCAGCACAAAGCCAAGCTCCACTTGAATGCGGCTCCGTTGCCGGGTGCTCAGCCTGCGCGCGCCCGTAATGCCAACCCGTAGGGCTAGTGAAGGCTTGGCCGGTCTTTGGTCCGAGGTATTAGTCAAGCAAATCTCTCCCTTCAGTCCATCCGGCGATGTATCAGCAGGACGATGCATCAGGTGATGAGGATGCCCAATGCGAAAAACATGAGTCGCTACGAGGCCAGGTGGACTCCGCAGGCATGGCAGAATGTGGACGTTTCAGTTAAGGCGGCGCCACACTCATGGCAATAACGAGACGTACCCGCAAGCGCCTGCTGAGCGAACAATGCCGCTTCGGCGACCGCAATGGCCTCTTCATCCAGTTTGGACTGGCGCACCAACCCCCAGGTCTGCGTCACCAGGACCGGCCAGAAGGCCAGCATGGAAACGGCAGTGGAGATGCCCTGCGACTCCAGTAGGCCGATTCCGGCCTCAACCTGTGTGCTCGTCCCGACGGTTTCGATGCGAATGCGCAGCGCGGTCTTCAGACCAACGATGGCCTTAAAGATGCCGCCCTTGTGGATGCCTATTTCCCAGCAGTGCCGGCCGGTCTGCTCGCCGTTGACCTCATAGTTCAAGTCGGCGAAGTGCTTCATCAGCGCCTTTGCCACAGGCGGCAAGTCAGCCACTGCAACAGGAACGAGTTTGGTGACTCTGAAAACAGACATGCGATGTTCCTCGGCATTTACATGGTGGCGTTGTCTCTTGCAAAAAAATGACACTAATTCAGTCGATCCTGAAAAAGTCATTTTCAAGCAGTCTGTAAGCTCCATCCTGAGCCGCTGAAGTTCCCCTGGAACAGAAGTTGGCTGAGGATGGCGTAAATCTCAGACACGCGAGCACCTTGGACAGC
>Ga0255353_1000058_pt1 | contig 63921 bp, 45 predicted proteins | sample HBST25metaG_FD_189941 | JGI IMG/M metagenome (GOLD analysis project Ga0255353, IMG submission 189941) | Peat soil microbial communities from Stordalen Mire, Sweden - H.B.S.T25 | ecosystem: Environmental > Terrestrial > Soil > Wetlands > Peat | place: Sweden: Norrbotten County, Stordalen Mire...
GAAGGAAACACCGTACGAAGGACTTGCCAGTTCTCCAGTTCAGCCATGTGGAAAGACTAGATCAACATCGAAAAATCGTCAACCTGTATCTTAGCGCTTATGGGGGGGTCTGCCGGTGGTACGGACCGGGCGCACTCCCTTCCCATGTTCATGATGCGCTGCTGAGTGGAAATGATCTGCAACGATCGGGGTCAGTGAGACAGATTGGGATGAAAATCGCTCTTTGATCCCATCATCCTGGAACCTCTGAGCTTTCTCGATGGAATTTTGCAAGAGGCTCTACATGTAGACTTTTTGAGAGCGGCGGAAGGGTGGCTTTTTCTTCCACTCCAGGGCGCAAAGATCGCTCGCCGGGGACCCCGTTGAGGAGAAAGCCACTTAAGGGAAGTGCTTCCGGTGTATAGCAATTGGAGAACCGCTGCGCCCGCCGCGTTTGCCGGGGAACCAAGACGCGTTTGCCCTGCGCCAGGGCGCAAAGAGCTTCTGCGGCTTCTGTATTTGCGTTACTATACATATATCCTTTCAGCCTGGCGGAGTACGCTTTGCAGCTTCACTCCTTCGATGCAGGTTACGTTGATAGTCTCTGTGCCGGTGACCGGCAGACACAGGAACATTTTGTCGGCTATTTTACGGAATTGCTCCAGCTCAAGCTGCGTTCCCGCCTGCAGTCCCCTCATGCGATAGAAGACGTACGCCAGGAGACCTTTGCCCGTGTCTTCTCGGTTTTGCAGAAGAACGGCGGCCTGCGCCAGCCGGAAAGCCTGGGCGCTTTCGTGAATATGGTTTGCAATCATGTGCTTTCGGAGCATTACCGCTCCGCGATTGGCGGCGAATCTCTTGATGCGGAAGGACGGCCAGAGGTGCCCGACAAGGGCGCCGATGCCCTGGAGATCGTGACTGCGCGGCAGAGCAAGGACAAAGTCCGGGAGATCCTGCTCAACCTTGAGCCGCGAGACAGATCCCTGCTGAAAGCTGTTTTTCTGGACGAGCGCGACCGCGACGAAGTCTGCCTGGAGTTTGGCGTGGACCGCGACTATCTGAGGGTGCTGCTGCATCGGGCCAAGCAGGAATTCAAGGCCGAATTCCTGAAGCGCGCCGGGAAACAGGCAGCTTCGAACGCGAATGACTGAAAGATTTGAAACGATTTGGCGCCCGCGATCACTATTAAATTTGGATGAACCGCACCGGGGATTGAGCAGATGAATCATAGCGAAGCAGTACATCAGATGGCAGCGGAGCGTTATCTCCTGGATGAGCTGACGCCAGATGAGCGCGAAGCCTTCGAGTGTCACATCTTCGAATGTCCTGAGTGCGCACTCGATCTTCGCTTTGGAGCTGCCTTTGTGGAGGAGGCCAAGGCCCAGTTGCCTGAGCTGACCCGCGGCCTGCCAGCCTTCGTTCCACCCCGTTCCAGCAGCCTCGAAACAAAGCGGAAGTGGTGGCAAAACTTGCTTCAGCCGGCCTTTGCCGCTCCCGCCTTCGCCACTCTGCTGCTTGTTCTCGGTTACCAGAATCTGGTCACCTATCCGGCGCTGCGGGCTGCGGCAAACCAGCCGCGCCTTCTCGCCTGGGCTCCGCTGCACGAGGCCACGCGCGGCGGCGCTCACGAGGTGATTACCGCCGATCGCCGCCATGGGGTTGCGCTTCCCGTCGATCTTTCCCCGCAGCCCGGCATGGGCGTCTATGCCTCCTACTCCTTTGATCTCTATGATCCCCAAGGAAAACTTGCCTGGACTGGCCTAACCGCCGCCAACGCCGGCGAAGCCAGTGAAGGCCAGCGGATCTCCCTGGTCATTCCGGGCGCGATGCTCCGAAACGGGACTTATGCCATCGTGGTCGCGGGCGTGGCGGCTCACGGGGAGCGCAACGAGATTGACAGGTATGTCTTCGATCTTCGTTTGACCGATTGACGCGTCCTCAGAGACGCCGCAGAGTTCTCCCCCACCGCAAAAAGGAGAGTGAAAGCACGATGTCCGACGTGAAAGAAAGAACGCACACCTACAACGCGGAAGCGACAGTCCTCAAGGGTCATCTGCAACTCCCGCTCGCTCAGAAGATCGAACCCCAGGCTCACTCGAAACTCGCGGAAGCGGGTGGGTACTTCAACCAGCGCTCGGATGGCTACCGGCTTGAATCGGTCGTTTCCTTCAGCTCTGCATATTCTCATGTCTCGGGCAACCGCAGCTTGAAGCCCGGAGAGGGATGGCACACCCTGACCACCACGGTGGTGGAAGGGCTCAATGTCATGGAAGTTCTGACCGCCGACCGCGTCGTGGGCCAGATGATCACCCACCACCCCCTCGAAGGCTACGTGCCGTCAATCTCCTTCCTTGGCACACATTTCGAGAATTTACGCATTAACGGCAACCCGGTCGAGTTGGATTTCGATCCAGAGATCTTTGGCCCCAAGCCGGCCAATGACGCCGCCTACACCAGGGATGCGGGCTTTCTGAGCCGCGTTTCCAGCCAATATGACCGCATCCGCAAGCACCAGGACCTTCCCGCGGAGCTGCAGGAACGGTACAATCGACTTTCCTCTACTCTTGGCGCTTCGGAGGCGGTCGAATGTTCCCTGGTCAACCAGGCGAATGGTGGTTTCCCTGGAAAAAGCTTCGGACACGTGATCAAGGTTCCCGGCTTCGGGACGATCACCCTGGCCAAGCTGACCGTGAAGCACGAGGAGGCCCACGAGAAGACGAAAGCCCCCATGAAGACCACCTTCAACCTGACGATGATCGATCTGAAGCTGGGCTGCGTCATCTGTGGGGACATACCCATCGGTGGTGGCACTTCCAACGGTGGGACCCACCCGTAGCGCGAACGATTCTCCAGAATGCCCGCCGGACAAAGGATATTGCAACGCGTCCGGCGGTCATTCGAGGATGGTTTGATGGTTTGTGGCGCAGTTGCTGGCTGCGTTTTGTCCCCTGTGCGTGCGTTCTGTTGCTCTTGCTCCTGCTTCCGCTCGAGGACACACGCCCCGGCGGCATTCAGGCAGAGTATGACCATGCCTGGAAGCTCTTCCAGCAGGGTGACCTGACAAAAAGCCAGCAGATAGCCCATGAGGGCGCCAGACAATTCCAGATTGCCGATCCCGCATGGGCCTCGAAATTCCAGCTTCTGGAAGCGGAGTCCATGCTTTTCCGCGGTATGTATGGGGATGCTCTGCGTCTCCTGGGCGCCGTTTACCCCGCTTCTGATAATCCTGAAGGAATCATCCGCAAGTGGGCGCTTGAAGCCGTTGCTCTGACCCATCAGCAACAGCTTCAAGCGGCGGATCAAAGACTCACGCAGGCTGATGGCCTATGCAGGATCGCGGACTATGCGGTCTGCGGTGATGTGCTTCGAGCGCACGGAATCCTGGCCGGCAAGCGAGGACAAATCGCTGTTGCTAAGCATTTCTTTTTCGAGAGCTTCTCCTTTGCCAAAGGTCATCATGACCGGTCGTCGGAAGCAAGCTCGGCTTTGAATCTGGGTTGGGCCGCGCTACAGATCGGCCACTTCGACGAAGCGCTGGACTGGTCGAGGACCGCATATCTGGAAGGCGTCAAATTGGGGGCGGAAGATATAGCACAGATAGCCTTGGGCAACCTCGGGTGGGCTTATTACCAGTTGGGAGATGACGAAAGGGCACTGGATAATTTCCTCGAAGCGGAGAAGAACGCCACAAAGCTCGGAAATGTCCGCGATGAACTCAAATGGATCAGTGACGCTGGCTATGTCTATCACGATACGGGCGATTTGACTCGCGCCGCACAGTCCTATCGTCAAGCTCTCGGCCTGGCAAAGCAGATCGATAGCACGGAAGACATCATAAACGCGTTGGAAGATTTGGCCCAGGTTTCGGTGGAGACTGGAAAGCTGGACGAAACAAGCGCCTATCTCGATCAGGTAGCTCCCATGGAGCGAGCAGGCGGCAGCCGGCTGAGCGCGAGTATCGAGCTGACGCAGGGAATGCTGGCGGCGGCCCGACGCCAGGACCGGCAGGCGGAATCGCTTTTTCGCGCCATCCAGAATGACTCGACAAACCCCACCACAGCACGGCTGGACGCTGGAGATCAATTAGCCAGGCTGTTTGAACGGCAAGGCAACGGCCAGGCCGCGGAGCGGATGTACAAGATCGCGCTGGCCACTTTCGAGTCGGCGCGGGCGCAGCTCAAAAACGAAGAGTCGCGCCTTCCCTTCGCCGCCAACGCCACGGGCATCTACGATGACTACATCCGCATGATGGTCAACCAAGGCAGAAGCGATGAGGCTCTGGCCGCGGCCGATCAGAGCCGCGCGGAAACGCTGGAGCAAGGCCTGGGCGTGAGCAGCAGTTCATCCCAGCCCGCGGCTCTGAACCCCCGCCAGATTGCGCAAAAGACTGGCGCAACGCTGCTCTTCTATTGGCTTGGCGAAAAACAGTCGTACCTCTGGGCCATCACGCCGTCGAGGATTGCGGTGACACAGCTTCCCGCGCGGAAAGAGATTGTCGCTCGCGTCGAGCGCTACCGCAAAGCCCTGCTGGACCTGGAAGACCCTCTGCAAAGCCGCAACGACGACGGCCTGGCGCTCTATAAGCTGCTTGTCGCTCCGGCCGCGAAGCTCATCCGCCGCAACGCCCCGGTTATGATTCTGGCCGATGGCGCGCTGAGCCAGTTGAACTTTGAAACCCTGCTGGTTCCCAGCCCAGCTCCGCAAACAGGACTCAGTTCGGGCCCTGGTCCGGAGATGCATTACCTGATCGACGACGCAACGCTGCTCTCGGCTCCATCGCTGGCGACGCTTGGCGAGGCGAAAGCTGCCCGGGACTTCGAGCGAAACCTGCTCCTGCTTGGCGATCCGGCGTCGCCCAGCCAGGACTATCCCAGCCTTCCCCACTTCGGCTCCGAGATGGCGCAGATTGAACGGCACTTCCCCGCCAGCCATGAGTCTGTTTTCGCCGGACAGCAAGCCATTCCCGCAGCTTATCTCGCCAGCAATCCGGCGCGCTATTCTTATATTCATTTTGTAACTCATGCGGTCGCCAGCCGTACGGACCCGCTGGATTCGGCCATCATTCTCTCTCGCGGCAAAAACAGCGAGGACTCTTTCAAGCTCTATGCCCGCGACATCATGCTTCTCCCCATCGATGCGCGGCTTGTTACCATCTCGGCCTGTTATGGCAGCGGCACTCGCTCCTATGCGGGAGAGGGATTAGTGGGACTCTCGTGGGCATTTCTTCGCGCCGGCGCGCAGAATGTCATCGGCGCACTTTGGGAAGTGAGCGACGAGTCCACGCCGCGCCTGATGGACGCTCTCTATCAGGGCCTTGAAGAAGGCAAAGCACCGGCGATTGCGCTGCGCAACGCAAAACTTTCCCTGCTGCGTTCGCGAAGCAAATCACGCATTCCATTCTATTGGGCGCCGTTTCAGATCTATACCAGCCGGTAAGCCGCTGCCGGTGGATTCCACCTTTCGCAAAACGCGCAAGGATGGGGCGCGCCGATTGATCATGGATAACTCGCCAAAGAAGGGGGCGTGGGCCGGTCTACCTTGTTATATTCTGATTCAATATGAAAGCGACCAAAAGCGATTACCTCGGCCCACTGCGGCTGCCGTTTCTTATCATCAATTTTTCCTGTGTCGCGGCGGGAGCGGGAACTGCGCTTTGGCGCAAGGGTTCCATCAGTTGGACCGATGCGGTGCTGGCGCTCGTCGGCGCGGTTTGCGTCCACGGCGCGGTGAACGCCCTGAATGAATACTCGGATTCCCGGACCGGGATCGATGCGCGCACGGTCCGTACACCTTTCAGCGGCGGCAGCGGCACATTGCAGAGGCATCCGGAAATGTCTGGCTATGTACTTGGACTCGGGCTGTTGTGCGCTGCCGTGACGGCGGCGATTGGGCTGTATTTCACCTGGACCCAGGGCTGGGGCATCGTTCCTCTGGGAGTCGCGGGACTTGCGATTGCCGTTTTCTACACTCCCTGGCTGACTCGCACGTCGCTTCCTTGTCTGGTGGCGCCGGGGCTGGGTTTCGGAACCTGCATGGTGATGGGCGCCGATTTTGTGCTGGGCGGAGGATACTCGCTGGCGGGATTCGCGGCATCGATGGCGCCATTCTTTCTCGTCAGCAACCTTTTGTTGTTGAACCAATTCCCTGACCTGGAGGCTGATCGAGCCGGCGGCAGGGGGCACTTTATCACCAGGCACGGCATCCACGCAGGGGCCGTTATCTACGCGCTGTTTTCGGCAGGAGCTTACCTCTCCGTGGTGATCGCGGTCGCGGCGCGCATTCTGCCGCCGCTCAGCCTGCTGGCGCTGCTGACAACTCCGTTGGCGGTCCGCGCGTCGATGGTTGCGCTGCGGGACGGAACGGATCAGACCAAACTGGCGCCCGCGCTGGGAATGAATGTCATTGTCAACATCGTGACTCCCCTTCTGCTGGCTGTGGGGCTGATGTTGTCGCGCTGAGATTCGTTCTGTCCGGTAGCTTCTTTAAATTTGGAGTCTTTCTGCGACCTGAGACACCGGCCGGCGAAGAGGTGTGAGTCCTGCTATCTTCTGTTACGACTCGTACTATCTCATCTTTCGCAAATACCTTGTGGATGGGGTGTCCATCTTATGGTGGATAGACTGGGCGCGGCGGCCTTCGTAGAATTCATGAGGCTACAGTAACTCTGGTTTTGCTCTGATTAGGGGACTCTTTCGTTGAGACACACATCATGACTCCGGCATTGTCAAACGGAGAAAAGGCGCAGCAGAGTGAATGGCTCAGGCGTCGCTGCTGTCAACGAAACTCGGAGTTTTCAGACCGTGTTGGCGTTTCTGCCTGCGCGCCGCGCGGCCAAGTTCGATGTACTTATCCCAGTGAGGAACTGATTATCATGGTTGCAATCCGCACTTTTGCTCTCGCCTTGGTCTTGGCGAGCGTTCTTTCCGCCCAAGCGCCGGCCACCGACGATTTGATTTGGAAACAGTACTTCACCTGGTTTCAGCAGGGAGACCCCAACGCGAATACCCCGCAAAAATATCGCGCCAAGCTGATCGCCGACGGTTTGCCGGAAGCTCAGGCGGATGAGCAGTTGGAACGTTTGGGAAAGCTCTCGGCGCAGCACCGGTCCGATTATGTCGCGCTGTTTTTCGACCGCTACTACACGGCGCCGGTGGCTGAATTCAACACGCAGCCCAACGCCTTTCTGGTAAGCATGACGGCCGATGTGAAGCCGGGAGCAGCTTTGGACGTCGCTATGGGACAAGGACGGAATGCGTTCTACCTGGCCGCCAAGGGATGGCAGGTAACCGGCTTTGATATTGCGGAGAAGGGGCTCGAAGCGGCTCAGGCGGAAGCCGCCAAGCGCGGCCTCCACATCACCACTGTCAAGAGCGGCTACCAGGAATTCGATTTTGGCCATGAACAGTGGGACTTGATCGTCTTCAGCTATGCCTGGGTGCCGCTCGCCGATCAGGCGCTGCTCGACCGCGTGCGCGCGTCGTTGAAGCCGGGAGGGCTGGTCGTGATCGAGCACCCCTCGGAAGCTCCGCCCACGGCAACCGCTCAGGGCGCCAGGGCGCCGGACCCGCTTGACGAGATCAATGCGCTGCTGAATGCCTGGTCCAACGGCTTCCGCATTCTGCGTTACGAGGATACCGAAGGCGTCTGGGACTGGCGCATTCGAAAAGCGCGTGTGCTGCGCCTGCTCGCCCAGAAATGGTAGCGTCCCAACGATCCCGCCTGAACCCGCCGCCTATTTGCTTCCACGCCTTTGACTCCGTCAGAGTGAATCCAAAACACGAAAGGCTCCCGTAAAAAGCGAGAGCCTTTCTTAAAACCTCTGTCAGCAGTTTGTACCTATTCCCAGCCAGCAGCCGTTTGGCTGTTACTCTGACTGCTGTGTTACGGAAGAATAAAGCGCATGGTGCTGAAGCCAATGCTATCGTTGCCTTTTGGAGCCAATCCACCCGCACCCGACCATGTGTTGCGCTCGACGTAATCAAACTCCGCGCCATAGCGCAGGGTTCCGAGCGGTCCCTTGTAAAGATCGTAATAGCCGATTAGCTTGCCGTTCCATAGGTTGCGGTTGTTGCCCGTGCAGGTTGAACTGACGCCTGCCGGAGCCGTCTCGTAATAGCACCCCGTGTTAATAGCCGCCGGAGATCCATACCCTGCGATCACAGAGCCATTAAGATAGGTCGATCTGGCGTAATACTCGTCGCCGAAGAACAGATCGAGCTCCGTCTTCTTGCTCGGGTGGTTTTCAAAGCCCGCTAGAACGCTGAAGGATTGAATGGCTTGCATATTGTGGTCGGTACCCCGGACGACGAAATCGTATTGGCCGGCATCCTGATAACGGCTGATACCCTTGCCATACATCCCCTGGGCAACGAAATTCATTTTCGTGGGCACGACCGGAGTGATGATGCCAGCGCCGATACCTGCTCCCAAAGCGGTATTGTTCCATCCAGGAGTGGTGCCCGTCGCAACAACACGGTCACGGAAGAATCGAGTCAATGTCTTCAATTCAACGTGGCCCACCTTCGGACCGTCATACGTCAGCTTGACAACCATGTCTGGAGCCAAATTGGTGGAGTAGAGAGGGGTATTTGTGCAGGTAACAACTGGAGGCGTCGCCGTAGATTGCGTGCAACTGCTTAGCAAGCTATTACCCAACAGACCGGCTCCGTTTGAAGCCAGACCCGCAACTGCAGAATTCGCGCCGGAGTTGAGATAAGACGGATTGGTTAATCCCAGCGCGACGTCAACTCTTTTGTTAAGAGTCTTGGATACGCGTAACTCCGCGAAGCGCCCCCAGTCGAAGCCAATCGAATACTGAGCCTCGATTATGTTGGGCACCCAAAACGTGTCGGCGTCAGTTCCTTTGCGGTTCAATGTGATCAGGCTCCACATTTGTCCGCCGGAAACAGTCCATCCATTTGAGAACTGCGCGCGGCTCCAAGCTTGCCGGATGCGTGGCACATAACTCGTGGTCTGGTTAGGATTGGAGGTTGTGCCTGTTCCGAAAAAGTCCATTTCATAGTATCCAGCCAGCTTTGTCGTGCCTGCATCCGCGTCCAGGCGAAGTGTGAGACGCGAGTCGCGAGCGGTGAGGCCGAACTCGGTCAAGTGGCTATTGTAACCGCCGCTAACCTGAGACTCAAGCGGAATGCTCTGGAATGGCGTCGCTTGATCCGACAATGTTGCGTTTGAGCGGAAATACCCAGTTAATTCCAGAAAACCGCCTGGGGTGAGATGAAGACCCTTATAAGTGATGTAATTCGGGTGCTCGAGATTGTCGAGTTTTGTTGCTTCTTTGGTAATCGTGGCCTTAGTTGTAATCAAATCGGCCTTCGCCTCGGAGAGGCTGGCGGCCATTTGCTTGACCTGCGCTTCCGTATCGGCTTGAACCGCTGCCGCCTCAGCAAGCTGCGCGCTCTGTTGCGCTTGCTTAACTTCTGACGGGAGCGGTTGTGGCTGCTGCTGCGCTTCCCGCAACTGCTGCTGCACCTGTTGCAACGCCACCTGTTGACGCTCTATCAACGCCCTAAGTTCAAGAAGTTGCGAGGCGGTGTCATCTATCTTTACCGGTTTCGCGGCCTTTCGAGCTATCTTCTTGGCCGCTACCGCAGGTTTGCCGGACTGCGCGGCGGCAACCATGGAAATGCCGGATACCATCATCACTGCGCAAAGGGTGGCTGCTAAAACACTTGTTCGCTTCATGGTTATTTCCTCCAAGAGTTATTGCCGGGAAAAGATGCGCAACCGCCTTTGCTGTCAAACAACCCTCTTGGCAGGAATTCGCTCAAACCCGATACAATTCCGGTCCAGCATCATGCAGAGTGCGTACATATTCCTGGAGAGGAACCAGAGTACCTGTGGCCTTGTAAGTCTTACAAAGGCCGTCGCTCCCTATTGGTCGCATAGACTTGAGCTTTTAGGTTCGGGGATACATCGTCTCTGATTCCGCTCCAAGTTCGTATATCTCTATCGGCACAGTGTCCTTATACGTACTCCCCTGGCCGGATAAGTAAGCTCTGACAGCCTGTCAACGATATATGTTTACCCCTATATAATCAACGACATACATATTCTATGCGATTATGTATGTCGTTGATTAAAAACGTGCTAATCGTTTTGTCTTTATTCTGCAAATATTCTTTTTGTTCACGCAGATCGAGTGTTTGCGGTGCGAAGAACGAAGTAAAGAGGCGCCAGAGTGGAGGAGGAAACCTGAATCGCCAGAGCGGTTCCCCCATACATGCCCACCGGACGGGATCATGGAGGGTGGTTTCTTCTGGAGCAAGAATCCACTTAGCAGCGTCGGTTACGGTATATGGCAATTGAAGGATCGCTCTAACAGTTCGTGGCGCAAGCATCTGAAATTCAGAAGATCCGGCATCGAGTTCTGAAGGGACGGCAGGAGGCGGCTGAGTCGAAATTCGCGGGCGCACGGGGTTGCACCGCGCTGTCGAAGCGGTTCTGGCACGGGAGCAACAAAACAAGGCGCAAGACGGCCTGTACCGCCCGGTCTTACAGCTCTCGCGGGGTGCACGCGCCCAACATCTGGCGCCTAACCACGCTCAGATTATTGATCCGGCCCAGAAGATTTGCATCGTGCTTCCCCACCCTAGCGACAAAAACAACGACGTCGCGAGGGTGGGGCACCCAAGCAGTGTTGCAATACAGAAGGTCCGGATCAATAGACGCTTTCAACTCCATCCTCTACTTGCGACGGCCTCGATTTTTACTATGGGCTGTTATGGCCGGAAAGGCAAACTCTCGTCTATTCCATGGCGGACAACCGCTCTTTTCGGGTCCACTTCCTTCGGAAATGAGCAATACCGGACATACAATCGCCCAGGAATTCAGCGATTCTGCGAGCAGCACATTGTCAACTGTGCGCGAACGCGGAGTCTTGCATGTCTGGAGTCGCCAATAAATCGGATGTTCATCACATTGGCGCCGGCCACCAATTGTCTTCGCCTGCCCCTTGGTACAGGAGACGCGGGATTCTATGGACGATCTTGTTTTTCCTGGTGCTCCTGGTTGTGATCATTTTCATTGTCATCCATGAGAACAACGCCAAAGCAGCGGACGCGAAGCGCAAGCTGGCCGCCGTGAAGCCATCCGTTTCTGCCACGATAGCTACGGCGACGAAAGGCAGCATTGGCATTTACCTCGATGCCATCGGCACAGTTACGCCGGTCTACACCGCCTCGATCACCGCGCAGGCAAGCGGAGTGCTGACCACTGTGCATTACAGGGAGGGACAATTCGTTCAGAAAGGGAATGCGCTGATCGAGATCGATCCGCGGCCCTACCAGGCGCAGCTGCTCCAGGCCGAGGGCGTGCTGGAGCGCGACACCAATGTTCTGGCGCAGGCAAAGATGGACCTGGAGCGCTACCGCGCCGCGTGGGCGCAAAACGGAATCCAAAAGCAGTTGCTGGATGACCAGGAAAAGATTGTGCTGCAGGACCAGGGAACGGTGAAAAACGACCAGGGCACCGTGAATTACGACCAGGTCCAACTTCGCTACTGCCACATTACCGCGCCGATTGCCGGCAGGGTAGGTCTTCGCCTGGTGGATCCAGGGAACGTGGTGCAGGCAACCGGAACCACTGTGCTCGTGGTCATTACACAAATGCAGCCCACGACCGTGATCTTCACGATGGCGGAAGACAGCCTCGGACAGGTGCAGGCGCGGATGCGGCAAGTGCATACGCTGCCCGTCGACGCATTCGACCGCGCCGGGGCGAACAAGATTGCCACGGGCAAGTTGCTGACCATCGACAACCAGATTGACACCACGACTGGAACCGTGAAACTGCGGGCGCTTTTCGACAACAAGAACGGCGCGCTTTATGCGAATCAGTTTGTCAACACGAGGTTGCTGGTGAATACGCTCGATGGCGTCACGCTGGTTCCCACCAACGCCGTTCAGCACAATGGACAAGTTGCGTTCGTCTATGTGATTGCGAATGGCGCAGCAAGCGTGCGCAATATCACGACGGGAGTTGCCGATGGCGGCATGACCTCGGTTACGGGAATCAACCCCGGCGAAGTGGTGGCGACCAGCAGCTTCGACAAGCTGCAGAGCGGGAGTAAGGTCGTCGTGTCGAAGCGGGCATCTTCGGCCAATCCCGTTGCGAGCAATACTCCGTGAATCCCTCCGGGCCTTTCATTCAGCGCCCAGTTGCAACTTCGCTGCTGATGGCGGCGATTCTGCTGGTGGGCGTCGTTGCGTACACTCAGTTGCCGGTTTCTGCCTTGCCGCAGGTTGATTACCCTACCATCCAGGTACTGACCTTCTACCCCGGCGCCAGCCCGGACGTGATGGCCACCACGGTGACTGCTCCGCTCGAACGCCAGTTCGGCCAACTGCAGGGGTTGAGCCAGATGACTTCGACCAGCTCCGGCGGATCGTCTGTGATCGTGCTGCAGTTTGCCCTCAGCCTGAACATCGACATTGCCGAAGAAGAGGTCCAGTCTTCGATTAACGCCGCGCAGAGTTTTCTGCCGTCCAGCCTTCCCTCGCCGCCGGTTTATAGCAAGACCAATCCGGCGGATGCTCCAGTGCTGACGCTGGCAGTCACCTCGAACTCGATTCCGCTGTCGCAGGTTGAGGATCTGGTGGACACACGGCTTGCGCCCAAGCTCTCGCAATTGAGCGGAGTCGGTCTGGTCAGCATCAGCGGCGGGCAAAAGCCTGCGGTGCGCATTCAAGCGAATCCGACAGCGCTTTCGTCTTACGGACTGAACCTTGAAGATTTGCGCACGACGCTTCTGGCCACCAGCGTGAATGCCGCGAAGGGCAACTTCGACGGACCTCATCAGGACTACCAGATCAATGCCAACGATCAACTGGTAACCAGCGCCGACTATCGCAAGGTCGTGGTTGCCTACCGCAATGGCGCTCCCATCATGCTGAACGATGTTGCGCAGGTGTTGGACGGCATCGAGAACAACAAGCAGGCAGCCTGGATGGATGAGACTCCGGCGGTCATCCTCAACATTCAAAGGCAGCCCGGCGCCAATACCATCAGCGTGGTGAAAGCGGTCAAGGCGATTCTGCCACAGCTTGAAGTGAACCTGCCGGCGTCAATCAAGGTCACGCCGCTTACCGATCTGACCACCGCCATCAACGCTTCCGTTTCCGACGTCGAGTTTGAGTTGATGCTGACCGTTGCGCTGGTGGTGATGGTCATCTTTCTCTTTCTGCGCAACCTCTACGCAACGATCATTCCCAGCATTGCCGTGCCGGTTTCGTTGATAGGCACCTTCGGCGTCATGTATGCGCTGGGCTATAGCCTGGACAACCTTTCGCTGATGGCGCTTACCATCTCCACGGGTTTTGTGGTGGATGACGCGATTGTGATGATCGAGAACATCACGCGCTATCTTGAGGCCGGAGACACGCCCATGCAAGCGGCCATCAAGGGCGCGGAACAGATCGGTTTCACGATCATCTCGTTAACCATCTCACTGATTGCGGTGCTTATTCCATTGCTCTTCATGGGCGACGTTGTAGGCCGTCTTTTCCGTGAATTCGCGGTAACCCTGGCCGTCACCATCATCCTGTCAGCCGTAGTTTCCCTGACGCTAACGCCCATGATGTGCTCGCGCATTCTCCGCCATACTCCTCCCAAAGAGCAGCAAGGCCGCTTCTACAAGGCTTCCGAGCGGGTCTTCGACAACGTCATTGCGTTCTACGGCCGTACGCTCAAGTTTGTTCTCCGGTACCAAACCATCACGTTGCTGGTAGCAGCTGCGACCCTGGTGCTCACTGTCGTTCTTTACATCGTCATTCCCAAGGGATTCTTTCCCACGCAGGATACAGGCGTCATTCAGGGCATCTCGCAGGCGCCGGAGACAATCTCCTTTCCGGCCATGGAGCAGAAGCAGCAGCAACTGGCGCACATCATCCTTCAGGACCCAGCTGTCGAGAGCCTATCCTCTTTTATTGGGGCGGACGGAACCAACACCACGCTGAACAGCGGACGAATGTCGATCAATCTGAAGCCGCTGAACGCGCGCAAGATTGACGCCTCCGACGTGATTCGCAGGCTGCAAACGAACCTTCAGCCGGTCGAGGGCATCACGCTTTTCATGCAGCCGGTACAAAACATTACCGTGGACGATCGCGTCAGCCGCACGCAGTATCAGTACACGCTCGAAGATCCAGACGCCAAAGAGTTGAACCTGTGGACCGCCCGGCTCGTGGACAAGATGAAGCAACTTCCTCAACTGGCCGATGTGGCTACCGACCAGCAAACCGGAGGCCTGGCGGTATCACTGATCATCGATCGCGTCACCGCATCAAGGCTTGGCGTCGCGCCGTCCACAATCGACAGTACGCTCTATGACGCTTATGGGCAGCGTCAGATCAGCACGATGTACACGCAGTTGAACCAGTATCACGTGATACTGGAGGCCGCTCCGAATTCGCAGCAAAGCCCCGGCAGGCTTCAGGATCTGTATATCCAAACAAACGCGTCTGCTGGAGCGTCGGGGCCTGCAGCCTCCTCGACCTATGCCTCTTCGGGATCCTCGTCTGCCGGTTCCAACGCGACCACCACTTCTGTAAAATACACTCCGTCCTCGACGGTACTCAGCGCTCCTTCGAATGCCATCAAGTCCGGCGTGGGCGCGAGTAGCACTTCTACTACTGCAAATGCAGTTACCGCGACCGCGGCTGCAAATGCCGTGCCCCTCAGCGCGTTCACTCATATTGAGAATGCGATCGAGCCGCTGTCGATCAATCATCAGGGACAGTTCCCGGCAGTAACAGTGTCGTTTAATCTGGCTCCCAATGCCGCGCTGGGAGGCGCAATCACAGCCATCGAAAAGGCTCAGAAGGGTCTGAACATGCCGCCCAGCGTGCAGGCCGGATTCGAAGGCACGGCGGCTTCTTTCGAGGGGTCGCTCTCCAATGAAGGCCTGCTGATTCTGGCCGCGCTGGCCGCTGTCTATATCGTGCTCGGCGTGCTATACGAGAGCTTCATTCACCCCATCACCATTCTTTCCACACTGCCTTCAGCAGGCGTGGGCGCATTGCTGGCACTCATCCTATTCAAACAGGATCTCAGCGTCGTCGCCATCATCGGCATTATCCTGCTGATCGGAATTGTGAAGAAGAACGGAATCATGATGGTTGACTTTGCCATGGAAGGAGAACGCGAGCACGGAAAGAATGCGACAGATGCGATTTACGACGCTTGCCTGCTGCGCTTCCGCCCGATCATGATGACCACCATGGCCGCGCTGCTGGCCGGCGTTCCATTGGCGGTAGGGCAAGGAATGGGCTCGGAGTTACGGCGTCCCCTGGGCATTGCCATGGTAGGCGGCCTGTTGCTGAGTCAGGTTCTGACGCTCTATACCACGCCTGTCATCTACATTTTCTTCGATCGCATCGGCCATCGCCTTAGCCGCTCAACAAAAAAGATCGACGCGGGCAGCGAACCAAATCCGGCGGAGGAAGAATGAATATCTCCGCCCCTTTCATCCGCCGTCCGGTAGCCACCACCCTGCTAACGGCGGGCATCATGCTTGTGGGGGCCATCGCCTTCAAGGTTCTGCCTGTTTCTCCCTTGCCACAGGTCGATTTCCCGACAATCTCGGTTTCGGCCAGCTTGCCAGGCGGAAGTCCGGACATCATGGCCTCCTCCATTGCAACGCCTTTGGAGCGGCAGTTCAGCCACATCGCCGGCGTCACCGAGATGACCTCATCGAGTTCGCTGGGCAGCACTTCAATCACGCTACAGTTCGATCTGAGCCGCAATATCGACGGAGCGGCGCGAGATGTGGAGGCGGCCATCAACGCGGCGCGCACTTACCTGCCGGCTAACTTGCCCGCCAATCCAACTTATCGCAAAGTGAACCCCGCCGACTCGCCGATTATCATTCTCGGACTTACTTCAGATAAGTACGACAAGCCGACCCTCTATGATGAGGCGTCGTCGGTTATCGCGCAGAAGCTCTCGCAGATTCAGGGTGTAGGGCAGGTAAGTGTCGGCGGAGGCGCGGGTCCTTCCGTGCGCGTGGAAGTGAATCCCACGCTGCTCAATAGTCACGGACTTACAATCCAGAACATTCAGTCTGCATTAAGCCTGCAAAATGCCCACGAGCCGGCCGGTCAGATCTCAGACGGAATCACAACCGCGGATATCATCACCAACGACCAGATATCCCACGCGGAGCAATACAAGCCGCTCATTGTCGGTACTCACAACGGAACCGCTGTCAGGCTCGCCGACATAGCCGACGTATCGGATTCGACGCAGAATATCCGCACCGCTGGGTACCTGAACGGCACGCCCTCGATCACCGTCATGATCTTCCGCCAACCGGGTGCCAACATCATTGATACAGTCAATCGCGTTCGAAGTGAACTGCCATCAATTCAGGCATCGATTCCGCAAGGCATCAAGACCACCATCGTTCTTGACCGCACGACAACCATTCGCGCTTCAGTCAGCGATGTAGAACGCACTCTTATTCTCTCTGTCGTGCTGGTGATTCTTGTCGTCTTCATGTTTCTGCGCAACTGGCGAGCTACGCTTATTCCCACCGTTGCCGTCCCCGTCTCGCTCATAGGGACCTTTGCGGTCATGTACCTGTTTGGCTTCAGCATCGACAATCTCTCCCTCATGGCATTGACCATCTCTACAGGCTTCGTCGTCGATGATGCGATTGTGGTGATGGAAAATATCTCCCGCCTCCGTGAAGCGGGCATGCCGCCCATGAAGGCCGCATTTCAAGGTTCCAAAGAGATAGGATTTACGATTTTTTCCATCAGCATGTCGCTGATTGCGGTCTTCATTCCGATCCTTCTTATGGCGGGCATTGTCGGCCGGCTCTTCCGCGAGTTTGCGATCACCTTATCGACGGCAATCCTTGTCTCGATGGTCATTTCCCTCACCACCACGCCCATGATGTGCGCCTATCTGCTGAGGGATGAGAAAGTGATCAAGCACGGCAGCGCGTATCGAATCACTGAGCGTGGATTTGCGTGGATGCTTTCCGTTTACAGCCGGTCGCTGACGTGGGTGCTGAAGCATCCAGGCCCCATGCTGACTATCCTGATTCTTACCATTGCCCTGAACTTCTATCTCATCGTCATCATTCCCAAGGGCTTTTTCCCGCAACAGGACACGGGCTCCATCACAGGCAGTGTGCGAGGGCCGCAGGACGCTTCCTTCCAGGTAATGAATAACTCGATCTTGCAATTGGTTAATGTCATCAAGTCTGATCCCGCTGTCGCCGAGGTCATTGCCCATACGGGCGGCGGCGGCGCCACCAACGGGGGGTCCATCTATGTTGCGCTGAAACCGCTGAACGAGCGCAAAGATACGGCGCCGGTGATTATCAATCGCCTGCGTCCCAAGTTAAATCGGCTCCCGGTTGCATCGGCCTTTCTTCAGGCGGCGCAGGACCTGCGCATTGGAGGGCGATCAAGCAACGCGCTCTACCAGTACACCATCCAGTCGGACAACGTTGAGGATCTGGCACACTGGGGTCCCGTCCTGTTAGCAGGAATGCAGAAGCTGCCCGGCTTTCAGGATGTAAGCTCCGATGCTCAGAATAGCGGCTTGCAGGAAATGCTCAACTATGACCGCCCCACCGCGGCCAGGCTTGGCATCACGCCACAATCCTTGAACCAGTCCCTCTACGGCGCCTTCGGTCAGTCTCAGGTTTCTGTCATCTATACACAACTGAACCAGTATTACGTGGTTTTGGAAGTGGCGCCGGAATACTGGCAGAGTCCCGAAGGCTTGAAGAGTATCTATCTCAATACCACCGGCAACGGCCTCGTTCCGCTCTCCACTGTAAGTTCCGCGCAAGCGAGCACCACGCCACTGGTTATCAATCACACAAGCTCGTATCCATCCGTCACAGTATCGTTCAATCTCGCGACGAACATGTCGTTGAGCGATGCCACCCGCATGGTTGCCCAGATGCAGGAGCAGCTCAATATGCCAGCAACCGTGCGTGGCTTCTTTGCAGGAACGGCGTCGGCTTATCAAACGTCGCTCAACAGTGAGCCTATCCTTATAGGCACGGCATTGCTAGCGGTATATATCGTTCTGGGAATCTTGTATGAAAGCCTGGTGCATCCTCTTACCATTATCTCCACCTTGCCGTCAGCAAGTGTGGGAGCCATGCTCGCGCTCATGCTCTTCAAGATCGACCTCAACGTCATCTCGATCATTGGCATCATTCTGCTGATCGGCATCGTAAAGAAGAATGCGATCATGATGATCGACTTTGCTCTTGTTGCCGAACGAGAGCAAGGCAAAGCCACGAACGAGGCCATCTTTGAAGCCTGCCAGCTTCGCTTTCGTCCTATCCTGATGACGACGATGGCCGCCTTGTTTGGCGCATTGCCGCTGGCCTTTGGCACAGGCACAGGGTCGGAACTCAGGCGTCCGCTGGGCATCACTATCGCAGGCGGACTTATCGTCAGTCAGATGCTGACTCTCTATACCACGCCCGTCGTCTATCTGTTTTTCGATAGTTTACGTCTCCGCTTCCGGGGCAAACAGCCAGTTAACCTGCGCCAGGGAACCGCGGAAGCATCTTAGCAAAGTTGGTTTTGGAGCGTTCGTTATGAAAAGGTTTATCGCGCAATTACGGAGGACGTGCACAGCGTTGTTCGCACTCTCAGCCGCCGTGGTCTGTGCGATGGTTGCTGGATGCACTGTGGGACCAAAGTATCTTCCGCCCACGATGACGGCGCCTGCGGCCTTCAAAGAGTCTCCTGCGCAGTTCAAGGAGACCAGCGGATTCGCCGCCGCTCAGCCCAGGGATGCGGTTGTTCGCGGCAAATGGTGGGAGATTTACAATGAGCCGGAATTGAATGAACTCGAAGATCAACTCAATATCGACAACCAGAATATCCGGCAAGCGTTCGAGAACTTTATGGAAGCGCGAACCCTGGTGCGTGAAGCGCGCTCGCAGTATTTTCCCACGGTAAGTGTGGGCGGATCTTATACCCGGTCGCAGAGTTCCGCCAACGTCTCGTCCTCAGCAGCCAGCAGCACATCAGTTGGCAAACAGACGCAGTTGTTTTCTCTTCCCGCCGATGTTTCGTGGGAACCAGATCTCTGGGGAAAAGTACGCAACGCCGTGCGCGCCAGCCAATATATAGCGCAACTGACCGCAGCCGACCTTGAGAATGAACGCCTCACGGAACAAGCGAGCCTGGCCGAATACTTTTTCGAGATTCGCGGCCAGGATACGCTGCAAAAACTCCTCAACGAAACAGTCGAAGCGGACAGAAAAGCTCTGGAAATTGCAAAGGTTCGCTATGACACGGGCGTCGATGACCAGATATCTCTTGTCGAAGCGCAAACAACGCTGGAGGGCGCGCAATCGGCGGCACTCAACATCGGAATTGCGCGAGCGCAGTATGAACATGCGATTGCCATGCTTGTTGGCAAGCCCGCGTCAACGTTTTCTGTTCCTGTAAAGCCCGCAACGAGCGCGCCTCCGGCAATACCCGTGGGCGTGCCGTCGCAACTGCTCGAACGGCGTCCGGACATCGCCGCCGCAGAGCGGAATATGGCCGCCGCGAATGCGCAGATCGGGGTTGCTGATGCAGCCTTTTTCCCTGTTCTGACGCTTTCGGCCAGCGGTGGCATGGAAAGCTCAGCCCTCAAGACTCTCATGAATTGGCCTAGCCGCTTTTGGTCTGTCGGCCCATCCATTTCCGAAACCGTCTATGACGGCGGACTGCGCCGCGCGACAGTAAATCAGTACATTGCAACTTACAATGCGAATGTTGCCGCCTATCGCCAATCCGTGCTTACCGCATTTCAGCAGGTGGAAGACGCACTCGCCGCGGTTCGCATTCTGTCGCAACAAATCCAGCGCCAGCAGGAAGCCGTCGACTCCTCCCAAACGTTTCTCAGGCTGGAGTTGGGGCGCTACAAAAATGGCATTGATCCTTATATCGACGTGGTCACAGCGCAGACCATACTGCTATCCAATCAACAGTCCCTGGCAATTTTACAGGTTCAGCATATGACATCTTCGGTTCAACTGATTGAAGCCCTGGGCGGAGGCTGGGAACGATCGCAGTTGCCTACGGAAGCCCAGGTCACGCAAAAGCCATCAAAGTCAGAGACCGCGATACAACATTAGCTTAGAAAACCATTTACTTGTTGGATGATCGTGCTATTTCGATTCTGGAAAACGCTCTGTGTCCTGCATTTGGAGATCATGCATATGCGGTGTGCGATTGACCGCGACGTGGGCTTACCAGACGCTCGTTTGGCATCGTGGAGATTGAGCGTTCGAAGACTTGCTCCGCCGCTTACACCATTGGCAGTGCGTACTTGGACGACTATCTGAACGAGTTCACCTTCCGCTCCAACCGACGCGGATCAGCTTCACGCGGCAAACTGCTCTATCGATTGACGCGACAAGCAACTCAGATTGAGCCGGTTCCGTTTGCAAAACTTGTCAAACTTCAACCGCTTGGGTCTGGCGGTGCCAAGTAGATACCCAGGCAGAGCAAAACGCCATGTTTCGTTGTGGCAAGTTCGCTGGCGAACTTCTCCGCAAGTAGGCTCTGTTGTTTCCGGCTTAGCCTTAATGGCAAGGCTATTTCCATAGACTGGAAGAGCCGCCCATTCGCCCGCTTGTACAGGTCTGCCGCCTTCCAGTATTTCGCCGGAGTGATCTTGGCCCACTCCGGCATATTGGCGCTGACCGCATACACGAACTCCGCCGCGTACACGTCAATCTTCACGGTGCCCTGGCTCGACAGCGCATTGGCATAACGCTGAAAGATAGCCTGACCGCTCTGGATTACAGCGTCCAAACCGTCGGACTGCGCCACTGTTTGTGAGCCGGCCGGATTGTACTGTGGTCCGAAGACACTGATGTTCTGCACCTCGTCGTTCTGCAGAATGGGCTTCATAAAGATGGAGTCTCCATAGAAGCCATAGCCAGCGCGCAGAACCATTTTGCCTGTATTGTCTAGGTTGCAGGCAACGCCGACGCGCGGGCTGACACTCTTCCAGAATCTGTTGTAGATGTTTGCCACGTCCTGACCGGCGACGGTCAAACCGGAGGGCTTGGCCGGATCAAAGACGGAAAGGTTTGGATAGCCGGAGTGGACCGGGCCTTCATAGTCGTAGCGAACGCCGTGGTTCGCGCTGAGCCGCTTGGTGAGCTGCAAGGAATCGTGCCCATAGAGCGAGAAGGTGTTCACAAAGACCTGGCGGTTTGGATGAAGCCGTTCCGCATGGCCGTTGGCGCGCGGCGTGTAGAGGGTTGAGGCAGGGATTTCGGGGGAGCAGGGGCGTTGGCACGAGATGACACAATCGGCAATGCAACCAGCACGGCGCTCACGGCATGGGGTTGCCGATATAGAGTGGCGCCTTCGAATGAATCTCAGTCAACTTCGGATCGAGTTCAAGGAACCAATGGGTGTTATCCAGGATGCGTTTACGTGGCGTCCTGGAATGGCGTTTTCTATTGGCATTGAACTCTTATACTGTCGCTCGTTATGCGACATATCCTTCATAATTTACGCAGGCATTCGGCAGCTTCGTTAAGGTCGTGATCCTTTTTGGCAAAGCTGAAGCGTAAGAGATCTTCGCCGCGGCCTGGGCGGAAAAAGGCCGAGCCTGCCACGGAGGCCACGCGCGTTTTGGCGAGGAGAAAACGGGCTTTTTCCGCTGCTGTTCTTCCGGGCAGATGGGAAGCTCGGGCCAGAACGTAATACGCACCGGCGGGAACAGAGGGCTCGAGACCCGCATCGCACAGGGCGCTGAGAATGATGGCGCGCTTGTTTTCGTAATCCGTGGCCAGACGACGATAGAACTCCGGACCAAGCTGCTCCAGGCCGGTGGCTACAGCGTGCTGCAAAGCCGAGGGTGCGCAAACATACGTCAGGTCGTGGAAGTATGCCATCGCGCCCAGCCAGCGCGCATCCGCGGTTACATAACCGAGGCGCCATCCGGTTACGGAGAAGGTCTTGGAAAAGCCAGAGATAACAATCGTGCGCTCTTTCATGCCGGGCAGCGTCGCGGGAGTGATGTGATGCGCCCCTCCGTAAACGAAGTATTCGTAGATTTCATCAGTAATCAAGAAGAGGTTGTGCTCAAGAACAAGTTGCGCGATTGCCTCGAGCTCTGAAAGGGAGAAAACTTTTCCGCTTGGATTGGCCGGAGTATTAAGCATCAGGGCGCGGGTGCGGGGAGTGATGGCCGCGCGCAGGGCATCGATGTCGAGAACCCAGTCCGGCTCAGTCAGGGGAACGAACACCGGCACGACGCGCATCGACTGGAGCGTCGAAACGTGATAGCCATAAAAAGGCTCGAAGAGCAGAACTTCGTCGCCCGGATTCAACAGCGCCATCGTCGCGGCGTGGAACCCGCCGGTTGCGCCGGATGAAACAAGAATCTCGCGGTCCGGATCGTAGTCGAGAGCATAGTCGCGAAGCTGCTTTGCCGCGATGGCCTGACGAAGCCGAGCGATGCCGTCCAGACGCGTGTAGATGTTGTGACCATCGCGGATGGCCTGGATAGCCGCCTCTTCGACCAGAGCGGGAACCGGCGTATCGCAGATGCCCTGGGCAAGATTGATGCCTCCGACGCGGTCGCACTCGACGCTCATGGCGCGGATTTCCGACTGCAAAGAGCCAGGAGAGCGATGGCTGAGGGCAAGCGATGAGGCGTGGGCTGGCCGTGAATGAGAGGTGCGGGATGAAGAAACAGGCGTCTTCGGCATGGTGTCGTTCCTTTTGAAAAGCTGGATGCAGTCCGCGCGGCAGGTGAAGAGGCTCAAAAACGGCAAGTACCGTCTTGGGGGCTTGATCTATGCAGAGTTTCGCGCCATTGTTTCGGATGGGACGTTTCAGTAATCGTTTGAGCGGGCACATGCCGGATACGAATCTGAAGTGTTTACGCGATGATATTTCTGCGGGCGCGCTCCGTCAGTCCATGCAACTTGGAACAACAACGACACGATACGAGAAGCGCTTTCATACCGAAACTCTATCCAAAACTCCGTACCCGAGTCAAGATCAACGCTCAGAATGGCAGACGCCGCCAATGACTCTTTGGCCGCGCGCGATACGAGAGCTTTCTCATTTTGCTTGCGGAAGTTACTTGTGTCTTGCGAGATGATCACTGTTTCAGATTGCCTTCTCAGAATCCGGAGTGTTGCCGCCCAGGATAGGGTGTGCTATATTCCGTGCTACATTCAGGGAGAAATGAGTTTTAGCCCCATGAGCGCTGGAGTCTGTTGTTGTGCGGCGATATGCTGTGCGCAGATTCATTATGGCGTGAGGAAATGGCAGGGCTAGAACAATATACAAGCCGCCGCCTCTTTTGAACTCATCGCCAGAGATTGAACTGGCAGATGGGTTTTTTATTTTGGGTTGAATTTGAGGCGGGTGCGGTAAAAGAGGCATTCGCTGAATAGGTTCCATGCAAGGGAGAACATGGTGAGTATTCCTGAGATTCGTGTTGAAGAACTGAAAAGGCGGTTGGATGCGGGCGAAGATCTTTTCCTGCTCGATGTTCGGGATGAGTCGGAGTATGAAATCTCTAATATAGGTGGACAGTTGACTCCGTTGGCGGAATTATCGAAGCGGATCAATGAACTCGATATGAGTTTGAATATTGTAACGGTCTGCAAAATGGGACCACGAGGCGCCAAAGCTGTGCAGGTTTTTCATAATGCTGGTTTTAAACACGTTTGGAACCTGGCCGGAGGTATTCATGCCTGGTCAGAGCGCATTGACCGGAGCGTTCTCAAGGACTGACCAGCGCCAACCCCTAGCCGCGATGAGTTTGAAGCGCATGCGTTGCCGACGAGCAGCTGGCGCCGGGTCCAAGCCGGCCGCGAAAACCCCATTCGGAGTTTTCTCATTTCTCTTGCAGAGTTCATTTGCAAGAGTTAGTGTTTTTCAGCTTTAGAGTCCCCGATAGGGGATCCGTAAACCCCTCGCCTTTAGGCGATGGATAGTACTAGGCTTGCAGTGGTGGAAGACTATAAGCGTGGCAGCTACACGGTGTGGGATTGCAGATACCACTTGGTGTGGACGACGAAATACCGGTATGAAGTTCTTGGCGGAGATGTTGGGCAGCGCTGCCGTGAATTGCTGCGCGAGGTCGCGCAGAGTATAGAACTGGTGATCTACGCGGGCTCGATCAACCGGGACCATGTCCACATGCTGATCGGCATTCCACCGAATGTGTCCGTGTCACGGGCCGTGCAGTACATGAAAGGAAAAAGTTCACACCAGTTGCTCAGTGAATATGCGAGTCTTCGAAAACGCTACTGGAGTCAACACTTGTGAGCGCGAGGCTATTGGGTTGCAACGAGTGGCAATGTGACGGATGAGGTCTGGAAGCGATATATTGAGGAGCAAAAGCCCCCGCTTCAGACGATGACTTCAACGACGTGTAATCGGCCGCATGGCCGATCAATCCGGCTTTAAGCCATAACCCGAAGCCACCGGCTGTTAGCCGATGGTCGTTCACTTCCGCTGATGGTTTCACCCGTGCCAGCGGAGGCTACAAACACAGAGATGCGTCCCTCGGCCTGTTTCCATATCTCCGGGCCGGTCGTATCATAGTGCGCCTGCGGGTTGGCGAGGTTAGTAAACTGTCCCGCTCGCCACGATCCTTTAATCTCTCGCGCCAGACGTTGGGTCACGCCGTTATAACTCCCCGGCGAATCCGGTGGCACATGGGTCGAACTGTGGCGCACGTTGCAATCCTGCTGCGGGGATAATCACGGATAGCTTGCGCTTCTTTATGCGTGTTCAGTAATTCGCGCCAGCCCTCCCAAGAGGGGGGGCGGTATTCAACGAAAACAAGTCAGTGCTTGTTGCTCTCAGGGGATGTTTTGTCCCCGAGAACAACAAGCAGCATGACGCCACCAGTTATGGCCGTTTTAGAACTCGTACCGCAACGCAAACTGTCCGGTGCGATTGCCTGCATTCTCCGCCGTCTGCACGCTCGAAGTTGTTCCAAAAGTTTGCTGGTTCGAGACATCGATTGCTGGTGGTGCGTAATTTACATGATTTGGTAGGTTGGCAAAGGTCGATTCGAAATGCAGCTTCTTACCCTCACCCACCGAAAACTCCTTGGACAAGCCAGCGGCAATCGCGATCGTTCCCGGTCCCTTGAGACTGCCGACTCCTGCATTTCCATCGCGGCCGGCATCATTGGGGTTTATTGAGCCGTCAGGACGATAGTAGCCATAGACGCGTTGCAAGGCAGTGGGATTGTACCAATGCGACGGCGTGTGGGTAGAAATGTTGGGGTTACCGGCGCGATCTGGCCGGACAGCCGTCTCATGGCAGCCAGCCACCGGAGCCTCAACTCCTATATTGGCTGGATCGTCGGTAATAGCCTCAATCGGCGTCTGGAAAGGGCCGGTCTGCAGCAGGCTAATGGTGCTCACTTTCCAATTGCCCACAACCGCATTGGTTAAGTGGCTGGAGTTGTTGAGCCAGGCGTGGCCTTTGCCGACGGGAAGATCGTAGAGGCCAGTCAGCAACACGCGGTGGCGGCGGGTGGCGAAGTCGTTGCCGCGGTCACCCCGATGGTCGAACCGGTTTGTATAGGTGGCCCCGGATTCATACGGGAAACCGGGAATCAGTTGAGCTGTTCCTTCCGCGTTAGTTAAGTTCTTTGCCAGCGTGTAGCTTCCCTGAAAGGTCAGTCCGCCGCGCGCGCGATGATTCAGCTCAGCCTGAAACGCCTGATAGTTCGATCCGGCATTATTGCTCAGCATGTGAATCATATCCCAGTTCGTCCACGGGCGCACCTTGGTGTCGACCGCAGCCAGGCTAGGCGTGTATTGATTGATGTCTTCCATATTCTCCAGGCGATAAGTGTTCATACCGATGTAACTTAGGCGAGCCACCGTACTCTCGCGAAGCTGATGCTCGATCGTCAGGTTCCATTGCGCCGAAATCGGATCGCGCAGATGGGGATCGACGCCGCACATGAACATGGCAGTGCCAATTGCCCCATATCCGTTGCCGGCATAGACATTGGGGAACCGGTAAACAGGCGCCACACCCTGCGCCGTAAAGTTCGAATAGTACTCTGTATTGGCCGTATGCACGCCGGAGAGAAGCTCTGAGCGAGTGCCAAATCCGCCCGCGGTAAACAGTCCAACGCCGGCGCGGAACACAGTCCTGGCGTCAGCAAAGGGACGGTAAGCTATGCCCAGCCGAGGATCGAAGTTCGCATAGTAGTTGGTCCCCAACCCTTGCCCAAGACCAGCCTGGCTGGCAGTCTCGAAGTTTGTGCAAGGATAAGATGAATCATAATAGGCCGGACCGTAAGGGCTATTCTGGCACAGATTAATCGAATTCAGAAAGCCCACTGACGGCGCAAGAGTATGGTCCGGAACAATAACCTCGTCCTTGGCAAAATCAAAGTCGGTAATGTTTCCGTTTGCCTCCTGGAAAGGTGGATGCAACTCCCAGCGCAGGCCGAAACTGATTGTGAGGCGGTTGTTAACCTGATACTCGTCTTGCGCGAAGAAGCCGAGATGTGTCGAATGGCTGTCCAAGCTCGGTCCGGTTGTGGCGTTGTAGGTGCTATAGGGCAAACCGAGGAGAAAATCACCAAACGCACTGCCGGTAAAACCAGCCTGTTCGAAAGTAAAAGTACCGAAGTCATCCCCCTGAGAGAAATGCTCCATATCGTGATAACCAAGCAGGTGCACGTCGCCACCGAACTTGAGAGTGTGGTGATGCAGAATCCAGGAGAAGTTATCCGCGAATTGGTACACGGTCGACTGTGTAGCGCCAGCTACGTCATGTCCGATCTGTGTAAAGCCGTCTGCGCTGCTGAAGTCAAAGTACGGAAAACCGCCGGCATTGGGATGCTGGCTCAAGTCCAGGCCCGAAAGGCCGACATCCTCGACGGCTGAGTTCCCGTTGATTGGGAAGTCCTCGTTGCTGTTCCAGTAGCTGAACCCAAAACGAAGTTCGTTGAGCAGAGACGGGGAGATAACATAGTTGTGAGAGAGAACCAGGCTGCGGTTCTTTTCGAACACATTGCTGGTGGGCAAAAGTGGATTAACTGTTTTGCTGTTGATGTTCTTCCAGCTCCAGCGCCCGAAAATCTGTTGCTTGGACGTTAAAGTCCGGTCGATGCGCACATCATAGCCGTTTGTGTCGATCGGTGTAGAAACATTCGGGACATAATTCACGCCGCCAGGCAGATTCACCCCCGGCGTGGGCAACGGGATGTAGTCGAGCACTTTCTGTGCGACGGGGCTGAATGTTGGGATGGTGTTATTGGGATAGTAAGCTAGTTGAGTAGGAGTAGAAGCGGACGGATTGACAAGCCAGTAACCTGTTGTAGGATCAACAGGGGTGCCTGGCACATAGAGGTCATTTAGGTCTCCCGATCGCTCGGCTTCAGTTGGCACAACAAATTGTTCCGCCGTATCCTTATGCAGCCGGCTGCCTTCGTAATCCACGAAGAAAAAGGTCTTTTCTTTCCCCCCCAGGAACTCGGGAAGCGCCAGCGGACCGCCGAAACTGCAGCCAAAGGTATTGCCAACTTTCTTGGGCTTGCTTCCGGCATTTAGCGTGCTAGCATCCAGAGCCGCGTTTTGCAAATACTCGAAGGCGCTGCCGTGGAAGTGACTTGTTCCATTTTTGGTCGAAAAGGTCACATCGCCGACCTCGGCGAACTCGGCATTGTTGTCGACGGACGAAACCTTGAACTCGGCAATTGATTCCGTCGAGGGATAGGTGTTCGCCAGCGGTCCTGAATGACGCACGTTATCGGTGCTGACGCCATCCACAGTAAATTGCACGCTTGTAGGCATGACACCGCCCACGGATATCTTGCCGCCGTTGTCCTGCTGTACGCCTGGCGCCGCGTAGAGGGCCGCCAACGGACTTGTTGTTACGCCACGATAATTGAGAGGAAGCTCACCGACCTGCTGCCCGTTCAGGCTTTCTGAAATCGTAGCGTTTTCGGTATCGACCGTGGCTGCGTCGCTCGATACTTCGACACTTTGAGTAGCCGTCTTGACGCGCAGTTGCAGAGTGACGCGCCTCTCTTGGCGGGTGTCAAGACGAATGCCAGTAAGCACGGTTTTATCGAATCCCTTGGCCACGGCGGAAACATTGTAGGTTCCAGGCTTGAGATTGAGCGCGACAAATTGGCCGCCGCTGTCGCTGACAACCTGTTGCACCTGATTCTCATCCAAATTGTGAATCTCAACGGAAGCCTTTGAAATCGCGGCGCCGGTCTGGTCCTGCACCGTGCCCACAATACTGCCGAATGTCGATTGCGCATTTCCATCCCATGCCCCCAGCAGCATGATGATTGCAATCGAAAGAGTGCCTAGCCATTTGATACGCATCACTTCTCCTCCTCAAATTCGCTGTTTTCCTGTTACCGTCAAAGCCTGTTCTTGGTAGGCCAGGATGAGTGTGGGGCAGTTGTGATATACAAGCCGCTCTGCCGGACAACATCGTATGAGCCGATGTGCCTGATTGTTTTGGTCGATGATGGCTTAGCACAGCGCTGCAGAGCCCCACAGTGGAAATGAGTGGGTACAATGCTCGTGTATCGGGAATGCCGGCTTATCCCGCCTGACTATTAGTCTGGAACTGTAGCGGTAACAGAAAAAGGCCCGCCCAGTCATACTGGTTACGGGCCTCACGCAAGCTTCAACCTGTAATCGTTATGCAATATGATTTGCACAACACGTGTCCCCGATCACCATCGCAGCGATGTGCTTGGGACAACAACAGCGTGTTTGCAAAGAGTGCATCATGGCTATCTCATTAAAGTATACTTTGCACTTAGTTGCGTGGCAAGGCATACTGTTGTGTGTGGATGAGCAATTACGCTGTTCCGGACGCTGCTCATCCGTGCCGCTCCAGGGTCCTACTGGATGGATGTCAGGATTGATGAGTACAAATCCTCAATTAGTCTCAAACCCCCGTTATAGCCGAGGTAGCTGCAACTTGTCACGAGGCGGTCAGTCATGGGTGATGCAATGCTCAGGTAACAGCCTCCGACTTCCTTGGCAATGTCGCGGTCCCATATGCTGCCAAGAATAATGGGGGGACTCGATGCAACAGCACGAAGCACCTGGTTTATCTCCTCGCCATCGGAAGTGAATGAGATGTTACTGGAAATCCCCGGAGCAATTTGTGCGTAGTTGTCCCGTATGGATTCGTGGAACTCCTCGGGAGGGTCGTCGGTGACAAACTGATGCAACGGCAGAAGGCCGAATTCGTTCGTTAGCATCCGACTTACTCCAATGCCGTAGAAGGAGTCCGCAATCGTCGCGAAGTGGCTGGGCATATCCCATCGAAATTCAAGAAAGAAATCCGCAGCGCGTTCAAAGAAGTAGTGGAATGATCTTTCCTGCTCCTCAATAAAGCTGGTTGCAATAGTTGTGTCGACATCAGCGAACTCCTGCAGGCGCCGAAGGAAGCGGCTTGTCTCGATGCCGCCAATCGGCAGTGTTGGCCAATGCAGCCAAGGTGTGCCAAAGCGTTCGTTTAAATTTCGTGCAATCGAGACGCCTGTCCACGACGAGAGAACGAGATTGAATTGGGCCGCGGGAATTTTTCGCCAGGCCTCCAGACCACCGGAATTCGGACCAAACAAAATGTTTGCCTTTAGCCCCAGCCCCGCTAGCAACTCGCGTATAGAAGCAAGATTTCCGGCCCAAAATGTATCGTGATAGGGCACACTCGACCACACGTTTACCAATCCTGGAATGATGTCTCTGGGTTCTAACAACTGGTCGATAATCGCGTTGGCCACAATTTCGTGGCCGATGATATTGTTGCCTCGAAATCCTCCTGTTGCTGCAAAAACGATCGGAGTACCGCGGCGTCTATACTCCGCGACAATGTGTTCCGTGTCATCTCCTACCAACTCGCTGGTGCAACCACTCAAAACGACAAACAGATCTCCGTCCATTATCTTTAGAGCGCCATCGATAACAGATTGCAGCCGGCTTTCTCCGCCGAACACCACCTCTTTTTCTCCAGTGTTCGTGCTAACGATGGTGGCTCCGCCGCTATATCCGCCTCCTTGAAACCCGTTATAGGATCCCAAACCGGTGTGAAGCTTGAAGCCGCAGCCTGGACCAGTGTGAAGAATTGGGATCGCACGCTCGATGGCCGCAACTGACTGTTGTCCACCCAAAGCACACAGGTGGCGCGGATGCTGAACAATACCGGTCATACTTCACCCCCAAGCATGCTGAACGGCTGCTGCTCTAGCCACCAGCGCGTATAGGGCAACGCGGAATGGCGGGAAAGATTCCGTTCGATTGCCGGGTTTCGGAACCAGTCGGCGATCTTTTTGCCATACCGGATCAAACCGCGGTAGCCCAAGCCCAGATGTTCATCATCGACAAAACACGCTGGAATGCCAAGTTTAGCGACGCTGACAGCGAGGCTCGGATGACGGACAATCACCAAGTCTGGTTTGAGCCTGCGCAGAAGATTCACCAGCTCAAAGGATTGCTTGTTGCATACGCTATAGGTCATCCGGCCAGACCCTGTCGTCGCAGCCCGCAGAGTGTCGCCGGCGGGGTCACCATGGTCAAGTTTTGCATCGTGATGAAACATGCAACTTCCCACCAGTTCCATGCCCAGGTCTTGCAGGATTTCCATTGAACTGTGCCCATGAGATGGTCCCGCGGCTACGAAGGCTTTAACGCCTGCAAATCTCTTTTTCAGCTTTTCCAATTCCGGCTCGATCGCATTTCGCTCTGCGGCGATGAACTGCTCGACTATGTCGTCCTTCCCTGTAATGTGCGCCAATTCGCGCAACCACATATCCGTGCCGGTCAATCCGTAAGGTGGTGGAGACTTGATTTCTGGAACGCCATATTGTTTCTCGAGCCCCGCGGCAAAATAGGTTCCCAGAGTTGAGCACATCTGAGCCGTAGCCCCTGCCTCCGACACTGTTTCAAGCTGCTCAATCTTCGTAAAAGGAACAATAAGGTCGGGGACGAGCCCGAGCGGCCGAAGCAGTTCTGAGAAATAATCCTCTCCAATAAACGTAATGATGTTGATCGATTCTGGACGTCTTATCTTCGCAGGCCGCACTATTTTCCGCAGAATTGCGCTATACGCTGCGTCCCATCCGGTTGCCCACACCTGGGAACGAAAGCCCTCGCAGCTCACAGACGCGATTGGTATGCCAAGTTCTTCTTCCGCCTCGTCCAGGGTGCTCTCCAAGTCTTCGCCGATGATTCCGGAAGTGCAGGACGCCGTCACGAAGATTGCACGCGGATGGTAGGTGCTATAAGCCTTGTGAATCGCTTCCAACAATTTTCCAGTTGCGCCGAATATCGTGTCGTGCTCATTCAGATTTGTCGTGATGAGCCTGGCGCTGGTTTGATCCAACTTCCGTTTTCCTTGCCCGTAACGGTTGTACAAATTGAACATGGGAAAGTCTCCCGAGCAACCGGCTGGAGCGTGGTTAATGACAACCGCATCCTGAATGAGGGACAGTTGCAACGTAGCGCAAAAAGAACTGCACGTGCCGGCTTGAGTGAATGACCGCTCACGTTCCACAAGCTGGCCTGCCAGAGAGATCTTCACGAGTTCATCAGGTGTCCCAGAGTAACCGGTAATTGACCCAAGCCGGCGTTCGCGGATGGTCACACCAGGTTCTTGCCGCACAACGGACTTAGGTGTAACTTGTATTTCAGTAGTCATGAATTCCTTCTTTGCTTTGAATCAACTCCGAATTCTCACTTCACTGTGCCGATCACGAACGATCGGCGAAAGATCTCAGTACGTCCCCAGCACTGCTCCGTAGATGTCCTCAACCAAGCGCAAACCACCCGCATAGCCGACATAGGCTCTGTCCAACACAAGCCGGTCGGTAATCGGAAGCGCAATACTTAGGTGGTATCCACCTATCTGCTTTGCCAAGTCCCGGTCCCAACTGGTGCCGATGACAAGAGGCGGCTGATCGAACACCTCACTTCGTAACGTCTTGGCGATTTCTCCACCGTCATGCGTGAATGTAACTTTTGCTGAGACTTTGTCAGCCAGCGTCGCGAATTGATTGACCAGGCCATCAAGAAATATCTCCGGAGGGTTATCAGTGATGAACTGGCGGCCGGGCTTGAGTCCAAGCTCATTGACCAGAAACCTGCTGATTCCCAGGCTATAAAACGAATCAGATATGTTAATGAACTGTGCCGGCAAATCCCATCGCATCTCCATAAAGAAATCCGCTGAACGGTCGAGATAATGGTAGAAGTACGCCTCCTGCTTCTCAATGTATCGTTCGACTTGCGTGCTTTGCAGATGCGCAAACTCTCCCGCGGATCGCAGGAATCGAGATGTTTCAACCGCGCCAATCGGCAAGACGGGATAATGAAGGTAGGGAGTGCCAAACCGCTGCTCTAGCTTTTCGGCGATAGATACTCCTGTCCACGGCGAAAGAACGATGTTGAAAGCAGCGGCTGGAATCTTCTTCCAGGCTTCGATTCCTCCAGAATCGTGACCGAAGAGAATGTTTACCTGCAATCCCAATCCTTCAAGTAATTGGCGGATGGCTTGCAGATTGCCAGCCCAGAAAGTGTCCTGGTAAGGCAGCACGGACCAGACATTGACCAGATTCGGAATCACCTTGGGCGCTGGCTGAAGATACTGGTCAATGATGGCTTCAGCAACCAGTTCGTGGCCGCGATAGTTATTACCCTTGAAGCCGCCTGTTGAGGCATGAACGATGGGAACGCCGCGTTCGCGATATTCACTGACCACGGTAGCTGTGTCATCGCCGACCAGGTCCGCAGTACATCCGGTGAGCACGACAAACAGATCGCCGTCCATGACCTTCAGCGCGCCGTCGATCACTTCGCGCAATCGTGTCTCTCCGCCGAATACGATTTCCTTCTCGCAACTGTTCGTGCCTGGAACGGCATTGCCACCCGCATATCCGGAGCCCTGAAAACCATTAAAAAAGGCCATGCCGCTAAAAAGCTTGTTGGAGCAGCCTGGGCCGCCATGAACGATGGGAATCGCGCGTTCAATGGCAACGACGCTTTGCTGACCGCCGAGAGTACAGAATTGTCTTGGTTGTTCAACGGTAGTGCTCATTCTTCGGCTCCGAGAAATGCGGTAGATCCCTGACGCAACCACCAGTCTGTATAGGGCAGGCGGGTATGCTTGGCCAGATGTTGATAGAAGGAGGGATTGTTGACGGCATCGGCGATCTTGTGTCCGAAGCGAAGAAGCCCTCGATAGGCCAGGCCAAAGTGTTCATCCTCGACCAGGAAGGTTGGAATCCCGAGCTTTCCGCCCCATACTGCCATGCCCGGGTGGCGCACGATAAAAACGTCTGGTTTGAAACGGCGCAATTGATTCACGACTTCATAGGACTGCTTGTTGCAAATGGAAACAGGGAAGTCGCCATAGGTTTTGACCACATGCTGCAGACTGTCAGCCGCTGGATCCTGGTTATCGAATTTGGGATCGTGATGCCAGAAGCAACTGCCGGCAACATTCAGGCCCAGTTCGCGAAGCACAGATGCAAGGCTATGCCCGTGTACCGATCCTGCGGCGACATATCCCGTAAGATCTTTGAGTTCCTTCCGCAACTCCGCGAGTTCAGGGGCTATGGCTTCGTGCTCGGAGGCGATAAGTTCCTCAACCTCCGTCTCCTTATGAGTAACGCGGCCGAGCGCCCGCAGCCAGGCGTCGGTGCCAGCCAAGCCGTAAGGCGGAGGCGCTTTAACCTCTGGCACTCCATATAAGGATTCCAACCCCGCCGCGAGATAGGTTCCCAGCGTGGAGCACATTTGCACGGTTGCACCCGACTCTGACAGCCGGCTGATCCGCTCGATGTTCGCAAATGGAACAATCAGATTGGCCACGAGCCCGAGTCTGCTGAAGAGTTCCGTGAAAACATCGTCACCCCAGAACGTGATGATATTGACAATCTCAGGGTGTTTGGTCTGAGGCGGTTTCACAATCTTTCGCAAGATGGCGTGATAGGCCACATCGAAGCCTGTGGTCCACACCTTCGAGCGGAAGCCTTCGCAATGCACGGCAACAACCGGTATGCCAAGCTCGATTTCAAGCGCGTCGGAAGCTGCATCGATGTCTTCTCCCGTGATTGCCGAGGCGCATGAGGCCGTAACAAAGATAGCCTTGGGGTTGAATCGCTCGCGAGCATCGCGGACAGCTTGTTCCAGTTTCGCAATTCCACCGAAGATCGTATCTGTTTCAGTCAGGTTTGAGCTGACTAAATGCGCATTGGCAGGTGTAATCCCTCGCTTGAACTGCCCATACCGGTTTGTCAGATTGAACATCGAGAAGTCCGCGGCACAACCCAGCGGCGCATGATTGACAACCGCGGCATCCTGAATCAACGAAAGCAGGCAGATGGAGCAGTCAGAGGCGCAGGAGCTGACCTGCGTGAAAGAGCGTGTACGGTCGTGCAGCCGGCCCTCGCGCGATCTTTGCCCCAGATCGGCAGCGGTGCCTTCGTAGGCAATGATGGACCCGAGGCGCTGCTCGCGGGTTTGGATATTCGAGTTAGCAAGATTTACGAGAGCCATATCATGTGTCTCCTAAAGCGCGGCATCTGATTGCGCCGCGCGTTCAATAGCAAATCGGTCGTAGTTATCTTCCAGGTGCATTCTGATTTCATCAACAATGGCAGGACGGCGTATTCGAAGAAAAAGAAACCAGCCCACGCCGGATAGGATTAATCCCGCAAAAATATAGATCATGAGATTCTGCGGGTAGGGAGGAACAGGGTAGAGACTGGCAGCGAAAGGCACGAGAACCACCAGCGTTGCCAGTGCGGACACCAGTACATTCCAGGTCTTCAACCGCCCTTGGCGATGCAGATAAAACGGCGTGCCGATGGCAATCAACAGATAAGCCGTCAGAAATCCAAATGTGCAAACGCTGCCCACATACCCCCAAATATCACGGGCTGGAACGCCCGCTGCAACAAGCGGGACAGCAACCAGCAATGTGATCAGCGACGCCGTGGTAATAGCAACACTCGGAGTGTGGTTTCTGGGGTGAATGCTGTGAAAGGAGGCGGGCAACACGCCGTGCCGTGCAAGGAGGAAGAGCGTGCGTGCGCCCGCGTTGATGCTTGCCAGCACGATGGCGAAGCAACTTACAAGGCCGGTTGTGGTTAGCAACAAGACCAGAAATGCCACTCCGTGCGCCCTGGCAACATCCAGCGCCGGAGTCTGGCTATCCACCAGTCTGACCGCCAATCCTCTAAAACCAGCAACCATGGCATATGCATGGAGAACATAGTACAGGCCAGCAATGATGCTGCTGGCGATCATGGCGCGGGGAATGGATTGCAGCGGTTTCCTCGCTTCGTCACCAAGCGATGCCGCACTTTCAAAGCCCACCGTGGACATGAAAGCGAGCACCGACCCAAGGCCGATTGCAGTAAACGAAAGGTTGTGAAACTGAAATTGAGAGACGTCCACATGACGGCCATGTTTGAACAGAATGGCTGCCGCCAGGGAAATTCCTACCGCCATGGCGGAGAACTCGATGCCGAGCACGAGGTGAGTGGAAAGGCGCACATCCTTTCTTGCACAGTACCAGGCGCTCACAAGCAGAGCAATGGAGAAGGGCAACGGCGAAAAATGGAGATGCAATGGTACTGTCAGACTATTCAGAAAGTAGACAAACAGCGGGAGGCACGCGGCGGCGCATCCGATATAGGCAATCGCCAGCGCCCAGCCGCCCAGCACACCGGCGGTGGGCCCAAGGCTGCTGGCAATGTAATCGTTGAGGGAGGCCGTGCCTGATGAATCGCAAGCGAATGCGTTGATGTTGAACGCAACCAAAACGACACCGATGGTGGCAAGCAGAAATGAAAGCCAGGTTCCTGAACCTGCAATAGCAGCCACAACAGGGATCGATACCAAGGGCGCGTCTGATGCTCCTATATTGGCAAGCGATTGGCCCAGAACCGCCCAAGGTCCCAGACTCTTGTTGCGTAAGCCCAGATAGCGAGGCACGTCCTCTTTCGCTGCAAGGCTCAGCGCACCATGCCTGTGAATGTCTGTCACGCTGTTGATAGACTCTCCCATTTTGCTCCACCCATTTTCCAAAGCAACTGTCCGCAATTTCTGGCCCAATCATCGAAGGCCTTGCGCGTTTGTGGTTGGTTCACTTTATCCGTGGGAGAAGGTTGCCTCTTCTATTGGCTCGCCATACAACTCAGAGGAATAATCATTCTCGCCCGGAATGCCACAAGCATCGGCACGACAACGATTACAGTGCGTAAAGACATTCAAATAGTTGCCTGCAGCATGGCGTGCTTCATTCACTTGAATGAAGTCTGGAGGAGAAACATACGAAAGCTCGAACTGAGGGATGAGAGGAATGATGTTGATGAGAGAGGCGCCCGCCGCAGCCACGGTCTCAGCCACGGTTGCGATGTGTTTGTCATTGATGCCGGGCACGAGTACTGTGTTTACTTTCACAACCGCGCCCAGTTGCGCGACACGCCGAATGCCCGCCAACTGTTTCGCAATCAATAATTCCATTGCTTCAAGACCGGAATGCCTTCTTCCTCGATAGACGATGCCAGAGCAGACTCCATCGAGTATGGAAGGCTCCACGGCGTTGACGGTAACCGTCACGGTTTCAATGCCGGCGGCAACAATATGCTCCGCCTTATCTTCCAGCAACAGTCCATTCGTCGAGAGGCAATTGATTAGCTGGGGAAATCTTTCATGCACCAGCGCAAGAGCACGAATGGCATGACTGGTAGCAAGCGTATCCCCAGGGCCTGCAATCCCGACTACGCCGATTGACGGGCACAGCTCGAGCGCGCGCGCCACGACACCCGGAGCCTCTTCAGGCGCGACTAACTTACGGGCTACGCCTGGCCGTTGTTCCGCGGAATTGAAGCCGCGCTTGCAGAAGCGGCATTGGATATTGCAAGCCGGGCTGACAGGCAGATGCAGCCTGCCAACCTGCTTGTGTCCTTCGGCCGTAAAGCTATAGCACGGATGCCTTCCTTCCAGTCGTGCCACGGATGACGGCAGCGCCATGCGCATCTGATGCGCAGGGCACGTCTGGCCATTGCCATGCTCAACGGGTTGAAGAATCTTCAGCATCTTGTCCTTGGTTCACGCACAGTATTCGCAGATCACACGCTTGCCGCTGTTCGACTAAACACCAGCTCCTGCCAGCGAGACACTCTCCGTCTCCATGCGCAGAATGTCCGTGGCCCACGTTGATGCCCAAGCACGCAGATCCGTCTCATCCAAAGGCTTCGGCACCTTCGATACCTGGTGATCGTAGATTCTGTCTGCCAGCTGGCGATAGATTTCCGCCTGTTCACTTTCGGGAGCAGCCTCGATGGTTGTCTTGCCTTGCAATTCACTGTGCACTACGGTCAGCGAGCGCGGAATATATTGCATCACCTGAGTTTCGGTACGAGCAACAAAGTCATCCACAAGTTCACGCTGATAGGAGGCGTTGATGGAGTTTGCAATCACGCCGCCAAGCAGTCCGCCGCCGCTCTTGGAATACTTCTGGATTCCCTTGAACAGGTTGTTGGAGGCATAGATGGACATGAAATCCGCGGAAGACACGGTAAACACATGCTTTGCAATCCCCTCGCGGATGGGCATTGCAAAGCCGCCGCAGACCACATCGCCGAGTACGTCGAACAGTACAATGTCCACGCCCAAATACTCGAAAACCTTGAGTTGTTTGAGCAGTTCCACGGCGGTAATAATGCCGCGTCCGGCACAGCCTACGCCCGGCGCTGGTCCGCCAGCCTCAACGCAATAAACTCCAGCGAAGCCCTCAAATACGACCTCCTCCAAGGTAACTCGCGATTTCTGACGAAGCGTATCCAGCACCGTGGGAATGTACTTCCCTCCGCGTAGCGTGTTGGTTGAATCGCTCTTTGGATCGCAACCGATCTGAATTACCTTGTGCCCAGCCACAGCCAACGCGGCGGAGATGTTGCTTGTGGTAGTCGATTTGCCGATCCCACCCTTACCGTAGATGGCAATCTGCTTCAGTGATTCACTCATTGCCTGTTGCTCCTCTGCACCTATGTGTTATTGGGCGCAACCACCAAACTGGGGATGCCGCGCAATAGTTTGAATTGCGTCCTGGATCGTTCCATCAAACTCATACGCCAGGACGTTGGCGCCGGACAGCTCTTGCCGGGCACATGGCCCAATCGCAGCACAGATAACTGCGTTGCAATCCGCCAGCATATCCGCGACGGTCTCAGGTTTTGCCTGCTTGCCGCTGCGTTGGCAGAAGGATTCCGTTTGGCGTACCTCCCGCTCCAGTGGCAAATTCGCGGAGAAATCGTATATGGCAAACTGCTCCGCGTGGCCGAAGTGCTCCAACTGAATGCCGCCTGAACTTGTGGCAAAAGCAACTCGAATGCTCATCGACCCACTCCTGTTCGCAATAACGATGCACAACGCATTCGTTCAATGCAACTTACTGTGCCTGGTCTACTACGTTGCCAACCAGACGCCAAATACATGGACTGAGCGGTTGAGAGCAGCTTCAGAGGGTATAACTCCTCTCTGCCGTGCCGAGATGAATCGGCGCGCCATGCTCTGCCATTTCTTCCGTGCTCGCTGTGCACCACTCCGCAAGGCGCGTGATACAAACACATCTCATGCAGGGAAGCATGCAGCGGGAATTCCCTTTGTCTTTCGGTAGCTGGCGATGCCACGCAAATGAAAAGGCCCGCTCCAGAATGCTGGAAGCGGGCCTCACGCAGGACTCAAGAATCGAATCTCTTACGCAATCACGTCCAAACAGACGCTCCCTCTTCAGCCGGCACGCCACGGTGGGCGCAAGATAATGCGCAACACAACGTGGTGCCGAAAAGCATGAACATGAAGAGTAGACTAACCATAATTGGAATTTAGCAGGTATCCATTTCCACGTCAACTCCCGCTACCATGAAAATCCCGCGCTTGACGAATTTAGTTCTGGGCCTTAGTCTGAATTTCTGCTAATCCGATGATCTCCGTGCATATTCCAAAACCGTGGCCCCTCCAAGTTGGATTCTCCAACTTCGGCCGCTGTTGTTGCGCCGTTGTCAGGTCCGCGGATTCGTGCTTTATGCGCGTGGCTTAATCTGCGCGCTGGCGCCCCGACCGGCAGGCAGTTATTGTTCCCCTTACAATTTGCCCGTCATTCATCAGAAATAACCTCTTCTGCGAGGAAGTATGAGCTTTGTTGCAAGCGGGGTTCAAGAGCCTCAGGCAATGCATCCATCGGCACAGCCATATAACAAGGCTGAGCGAGTAGCTGTCGACCGGAGTCTGCTGATTCACCCTCAGCATCATCCTGACGAACATCTCAATCCTTTCATCTGGGTGTCGGGTGACGGATCATCCATTACAGACATCGAGGGAAGGACCTACATTGACGGCCTCAGCGGGATGTGGAATGTTCATCTCGGTCATGGACGCAAGGAGTTGGCGAACGCCGCAACTCAACAACTGTCAAAGCTGGCTTTCTCGACGGCCTATGCCGGTGCAACGCATCTGCCGGCAATTCAGTTGGCGGAACAACTGCGGGAGATTGTGTATCCATCGATTCAGGCTTTCTACTTTACCTGCAGCGGCAGCGAGGCGACAGACAGTTCGGTTCGCACGGCACGCTACTACTGGAGGACACTCGGCCGTCCTGAGAAATTCAAGATCGCGGCGCTCGAGCTTTCTTATCACGGCTCAACGATCGGTGCCTCCAGCGCAACCGGCGTACCGGAGTTCTACGAGGTCTTTGGTCCGCGTCAGCCGGGATTTGTTCACATTCCTGCGCCCTATCCCTACCGTTTCAAAACTGACCGCACGGATGTAACTCCGGGAGTTGCAGCAGCCGACCTGCTGGAAGAAGCAATCTTGCGCGATGGACCGGAAACCGTTGCGGCCTTCATCGTTGAGCCCGTGCAAGGCGGAGGCGGCGGCATCCTTGTGCCGCAGGACGATTACTTTCGCCGAATCCGCGAGATCTGCAACCGCTATGAAGTGCTGCTGATCTCTGACGATGTCATTACCGGCTTTGGCCGGACGGGACGCTGGTTCGGGTTGGAACATTGGGGCGTGCAGCCCGACATCGTCCAGTTCGCCAAAGGAATCACCAGCGCCTATGTTCCTCTCGGTGGCATTGGCGTCTCCGAGGCCATTAAGTCGGTCCTTGACTCTGCGCCGGGCAATCGTCGCTGGTGGCATGGCTTCACCAACTCAGCGCACCCGGTGGCCTGTGCCGTGGCTCTTGAAAACATTCGTATCCTGCGCGACGAGCATCTGGTCGAGCGCTCCGCAGAACAGGGCAAACGCTTGATTGGCCGGCTACGGTCGGCCCTGGATGACCATCCAAACGTAGGCGAAGTTCGGGGACTGGGTCTACTCGCTGGCATCGAATTGGTTGCCGACCGCGCGACCAAGGCTCGCATCCCGGGCGATTTGGGACTTGACCTGCGATTGCGTTCAGAGCTATTGAAGCGCGGCCTTTACACGCGGGTACTTACTGATGTCATCTGCCTTGCGCCCCCCTTGACCACCAGCGAGAGTGACCTGAACCGCATTACGGATGCCGTAATCGGCGCCATCCGCGCGGCGATTGAAAAACCTTTTAATCCGGCCACCAAGTTTTGAAATTCACTCATAGGAGATGAAGTTATGGCACGTATTGCACTGGTCGATCCTGAAACAGCCGCGCCGGAGATCAAAGCGGCATATGAAGCAACGGCGCGTGACCACGAGATCAGCAACATGAAGGCGACGCTGTTGCACTCGCCCGTTGCGCTGCACGCGGTGTTGGAGTGGTACAAGCTAAGCGCGCAGGTCAAGCCATTCCTGGGTGAACGCCTCACCGTTCTTTTCTGCGATGGAATCTCGCGCCAGAACTCATGCGAGCTCTGCGCGACATTCATGCATCGCGAAATCGTCAAGTGGGGCGAGGATCCCTACAACCTGAAGCTCGACGAACGCGAGCAGGCAGTCGTGGATTTCGGCCGCCAGCTTGCCAAGAATCCCAGGGGTGTTTCAGACAGCCTTTACGCGCGCCTGGCCACGCACTTTACGCCGGCGCAAATCGTAGACCTGACGGTTTTTGGCGCATTGATGATCGTCAATAACATCTTCAACAGCGCTCTTCAGATCGATCTCGATACATCGCTTGACGACTATCGTATCGATCCGGAGAAATACTTCTCATAGCCTGAAACCTTGATTCTGGAGTCGCCGGATATTCATCATGAGTGAAAGAAAACTTGGCTTCGATACGCAACAACTGCATGCCGGGCAAGTGCCAGATCCTACCACTGGCGCTTGCGCCGTGCCCATTTACCAAACCACTGCTTTCGTCTTCAAGGATTTCGCTCATGCCCAGGGAATCAGTTCGGCGAACGAGGCAGGCTACGATTATTCGCGCATCGTCAATCCGACCAACGAGGTGCTGGAAAATCGCATAGCTGCGCTGGAAGGCGGCAGCGGCGCACTTGCCGTAGCGTCAGGCTCCGCGGCCACGGCCTATTCCATTCTCAATATCACTCATGCCGGCGATGAGATCGTGTCGTCAAGGACGCTCTATGGCGGCACGTTCAGCCTGTTTGTCAATACACTGCCGAAGCATGGCATTGTTACGAAGCTGGTCGATTCCAACGACACGGAGAATTTCCGCCGCGCGGTTACAGATAAGACGCGCGCCATTTTCATCGAGACCATTGGCAATCCCGACATCAACATCATTGATTTCGACGCAGTGGCGCGTATCACCGAAGAGAATGGAATCCCGCTGATCATTGATAATACCTTCGCCACGCCCTATCTCTTCCGGCCCTTCGATCATGGCGCCAACATTTCGATTCACTCTGCCACGAAGTACATCGGCGGTCACGGAACCAGCATCGGCGGACTTCTTGTCGACGGTGGGAATTTCAACTGGGCCAACGGAAAATTCCCTGACTTTACCACGCCCGACCCAGCATACAGCGGCATGGTGCATTGGGAAAAATGGGGAAACACCGCATTTATCGTGAAGGCTCGCCTTCATTATCTGCGCGACTTCGGCGCCTGCATGAGTCCGTTCAACGCCTTCCTGTTTCTGCAGGGATTGGAGACGCTATCCTTCCGCTTGCAGCGGCAGGTTGCATCGGCTCAGGCAATTGCCGAACACCTGGCCCGCCATCCTCAGGTGGACTGGATCAACTATCCAGGTTTGCCCACCAGCCCTTATTACGAACTTGCCAAAAAGTATCTTCCCAAGGGGCCCGGAGCTATCTTCACGTTTGGCATCAAGGGTGGTCTTGCACAGGCAAAGAAGTTCATTGAAGCGTTGAAGATATTCTCGTTCCTGGCCAATGTCGGAGATTCAAAGTCTCTCGTGGTGCATCCTGCCACGGTAACGCACGGACAGTTGACCGAGGCAGAGCAACGACTGGCAGGCGTCAAACCGGAGCAGATTCGCTTTTCCATCGGTACCGAGGACCTCGACGATCTGCTATGGGATATCGATCAGGCATTTGCAAAGGCGGCGGAGTAACTTATGCGGTGCGGGACGCCGTCTATAGCATTTCAGGAATTGGCGCAGACCGAAAGCAGCACACTCAAGTGGCTTTTTCCTCAAGAAAAAGCCACTTTTTACATCTCTCGCAAAGTCTACATGTATTCCTAAAATGCTCTAAGTACCCGCCCTTGATTAGACCTGTCATCGCTGCTTTCGGCAGTGAGGCTGTGTGAAGTGGTTCGTAGAGCAGTTCTCCAGTTGGCGTCGAGGGAAGCCCCGGCAGTCGCGGCGTCGTTTTTCTCAAGATAATGGCGCCTCATGCGATCTACCCTTCTTCTGACAAGTTGCGCTCCGCCAAAGAATGGGCTTGTCGAGCAGCCAAGCTCCGCCGCGCGGCAGAGTCGCTTGAGTCATCAACCTCTTCCTTGCATATCCCGGATGCTTTGCGCTTGCATCCAGCATCGGTAAGCCAAGAAAACAGGACTCCACCAACGAGCAGTAAGCCATAGACATGCGGGAACCAGCGATATGGAAGTGGCGCGCTCAGATCGATCGAACTCCACGCGGCAAGGCCAAGAACGAGAAAAGCTCCCGCGGAGAGCGCCACGCTGAGAGGCGTAAGCGCGCGCTCCCGGACACTGTGGACCAGCCCCGCGACCGTAACAGCCAGATAGACGGTAATGAATCCATAGGTTGCCACGGTGCCCACCCATCCGTAAATATCGAATGGCGCAACGTGAAAGCCCACAAATGCCAAGGAAGTCAAAAGCGTCACGGCAGAGGTAAGAACAACGGCTGAGTGAGGCGTGTGATTGGAAACGTGTGCCCTTCCAAAGACGGAAGGGACATAGCCATCGCGGCTCATGGTGAACAATGTGCGGGCGCCCGCAGTGATGCAGGCAAGCACGCATGCGAAAAAGCTTAAACCGGCTCCCACAGCCAGGGCTGGAGCGAGGAACGATAGCCCGCGCAATTGCGCAAGCAACTGTAGAGGAGCTCCTGCATTTTGCAGCGTGGATGCTCGATCGCCAAAGCCGATGTTCTCCGCATAAGTGGCAAAGATAAAGAACAGGCCGGAGCCGAAAGCGGTTAACCGGATCGCGCGAGGGATCGTCTTGTGCGGATTCACGGCTTCGCCGCCAAGCGTGGCGGCGCTTTCGAAACCCACAAAGCTGAAAATTGCCAGTACCAGTCCGTTGCGCAAGCCGGAGATGCTAACTCCTTGAAGCAGAAATTGGTTTCTGTCCCAGCGGAGCGCTCCCGGATGACCTGGCCAAAGAAGCAGCACCAGAATCAAAAGAATGGAGGATGCCTCAATCCACAGCATCACACGCGCGGAGATCTGCACGTCGCGATAAGCGAAAGTGGCGGAGAGCCCAATCGCTAACGCGGTAACGACAGCCGCAATCGGCAAAGACGGCTGTGCATTCGGCACAAAGAGCGAATAGGCATAACTTGTCACGCCGCCCGTAACTGCTGCCGCAGTACCGGCATAGGCGATAAACAGCGCCCATCCTGTAACCAGACTCGGCCACTTCCCCAGCGTGCCATGGACAAAGGAGTAGAGCGACCCAGGGGAGGATGTTTTTCTGGCGAACATGTTTATCTGATAGGTGATGCAAGTAATGCCGATGGTGGCCAGCAGGTAGGCAAGCCACGAGGTTTTCCCACAAGCCGCCAGCACCAATGGTATAACCATCGCGGGGGTTCCAGTGGGTGCGACACTTGCCAGCGATTGGCCAAATGTTTCCCACTGCGACAGCTTTTCCGGTTGCAATTCCGGATGCGGCAATTCGATGAAAGCTCTTTCCTGTACCATTGGGGTCTCCAGGCAAATCTGGATGCAGAATGCCTTCCGAAGAGACTCCGGACTAACGGAGCGGGCACTGCGTATCACGCAGCGAAAGACCAGGAAGGCTTGAGTTTTGGAGGGGATCGAGGACGCGGCTTCTTGCTAGCTTCAACAACAGCAGGCAAGGCGACAGGATGTATGAACGGGATTCATATCTCTCTGTGTCTTGAATTATATATCATTCTCGGCCTGGAATTGAAGGGCGCATTCAGGTACTTGTACTGCCGAAGTCATAACCGCAACTCATTGAGAATATAAGCACTGATGGCGCACAATAGCCACTCTAGGGTTGTTCGCCAAAGGATCGAGGAAATCGCGGACAAAATCGCGGTGTTCTATTTACCCAGTTACTCGCCGGATCTGAATCCCGGCGAATTGCTGAATGCCTATCTGAAACAGCGCGTCACAACCGCCGTCCCGGCAAGAACAAAAATGCAACACTTCAAAAGCGCATCCAAGGCCTTGCGCAGCATCCTGAAACAGCCTGCCAGGGTCGAACGCTGTTTCCAGCACACGGCGGTAAAATATGCCGCTCAATCGCAATCCTTTCGTGGCCGGATCAATAAGCTTCTTTCTCGCTGCGAGTCTATGCACTCCTGCTCGTTTGACGTCATCGCACTTTTCGTGCCATTCCCGTTGCTGCGACCTGCTCCAGTTGTCTCGTCCTTTCATAGCCCGTGGCTCTCGTTAAAACGCCGGAAGAATTGCCCCTTTGTATTTTTCAATAATGAATTTGCGTGTTTGTGGACTGTGCAGTGCAGAGACGAGCTTGAGCAGGCGCGGGTCATTCGCCTTCTCCGGCATAGCTGCCAGCAGATTGGCATAGGGCGAGTAAGAGGACTCCAGATACGGCGCGTCGCGAACCGGATTCAGTTTTGCCAAGAGTGCATAGTTCGTGTTGATGACAGCGGCGTCGAGATCAAAGAGTGCACGCGGCAACTCCGCTCCGTCCAGTTCGTGTATCCTCAAATGCCGAGGGTTCTCGATAATGTCCTGTTGCGTGAAACTGGCGCGCGTGGGCGGGCGCAGTTTGATCAGGCCCGCCGACTGCAGCAGTTCCAGCGCGCGGCCAAGGTTCACCGTATCGTTGGGAATGCCTATTTCACCGCGGTCAGGCAGCGCAGCCATCGAATGTATCCGTCCGGGGTACAGCCCGATCGGCTCAATGTGCACATTCACCAGAGACACGATATGCGTATTGTGGTCCAGGTTGTAGCGATCAAGATATGGTTTGTGCTGGAAGTAATTGGCATCCAGATCACCCGAGACCAGCGCGGAATTCATCTGTGGTCCGTCTTCCATGTAGACAATCTTCAGATCCACGCCTTGTCGTTTCAACTCCGGCCGCAGAAACTCCAGAATCTCGCCGTGTGGAATGGCGCTGGCTCCCACCCGCAAAGGCTTTGCTCGATGCAGCGCGTACGATATTGCGAATCCGCCCGCCAGCGCCAGCACCGCAACAGCCGTGCTCCAGAGGAGCAGACGGCGCGGCCGCCGTACCGCAATGTGTCCGCGTTCGGAGCGCCTCGCCGCAGCATCGCCCAGCCGCTGCAATCCCTGGACCAGCACGATGATGATCAGCACCGTGGCGACCATCACATCCGGATGAAATCCCTGATAGCCGTTGCGAATGGCCAAATCGCCCAGTCCGCCACCGCCGATTGCGCCGGCCATTGCCGAGTAGTCTACTAACGTGACCGAGACCACGGTCAGCGCGCGGATCAGCGACGGCAACGCTTCCGGCAGATAGACCTTGCGCACAATCTGCCATGGTGTGGCGCCCATCGTTTTGGCCGCCTCGATCACACCGCGCGGAACTTCCTTGAGCGCACTTTCCACCAGCCGGCCCACAAACGGGATCATGCCGATCGTCAGCGGCACAATCGCCGCCGTCACACCAATTGCAGTGCCCACCAAAAGGCGAGTTAGCGGCGTAATTGCCACCATCAAAATAATGAAGGGCAGACTGCGGCCGATGTTAACCGTAAAGCCCAAAAGTCGGTGAACAATCGGCGCAGGCCGCACGCCATCCGGTGCGGCAGTTACCAATAGAACGCCCACTACGGCGCCGCCCACGGCACTGAGCACGGTTGAAACCGCAACCATCAACAGCGTCTCAAGCAGCGGAATCCAGAGTAACTGCAGCAGATGGATCATTGCAGAACGACCTTCGGAGCATTTGTCTGTGGGGCTTCGAGCAACTCGACCTCTACGCCACGCGCGACCAGGATGGCATGGGCGCTGGCGATTGCTTCTGCCTCACCGCGCAACTCGACCAACAGCAAACCATACACCGCATTCTCCACACTGCCGATCTCGGCATTCAGAATGTTGACTGCCACTCCTGTGCGTTGCGCAACCTCGAATAACAGCGGTTCGGTTGCGCCAACACCTCGAAAGAGCAACCGTAAATACACCGCATTGTCCGGCCGTCTGGAACTGGCAAGGTAGCCTTCCACATGCGATAGATCTGCGGAGTTGCCTAACAGCCGGCGTGTAGCCTTGCTCTGCGGGTGCAGCAGCACATCGCTCACTGTTCCCTCTTCGACAATCTGTCCATCCTCAAGCACAGCCACCCTATCGCAAATAGCACGCACTGCCGCAAGCTCGTGCGTGATCAGCAGAATCGTCACACCCATTTTGTCGCGTACCCGGCGCAGCAGCTCGAGCACCCCAGTCGTTGTCTCTGTATCAAGTGCTGAGGTCGGCTCGTCGCTCAGCAGCACCGAAGGCCTGCCAGCCAGCGCTCTTGCAATCGCCACCCTCTGCTGCTGCCCTCCAGACAGTTCCGCGGGGTAGTGCGAAGCATGTTCCTCCAAGCCGAACCAGCCGATCAGCTCGCGAACACGCTCGCGAATCTTCTTCGCGTCCTGGCCCGCAATCTCCAGGGGCAGCGCAATGTTGCCTGCTACCGTACGCGAACGCTGCAAATGGAATTGCTGGAAAACCACGCCAATTCGCCCAAGAGCCGTACGCAGCCGGCGTCCGCTGGCTTGCTCCAGGTCTTCACCCTCAATCAGCACCTGCCCGGATTCTGGCCGCTCCAGATGGCTGATGCAGCGCAACAGCGTACTTTTGCCCGCGCCGCTGAAGCCAATCACGCCCTGAATCACGCCTCGCTGCACCGTCAGGCTGACCCCCCGCAGTGCATGGCGATCTCCTTTGGCGGTACCGTATTTTTTATCAACCGATTTGAGTTCGATCACCGGCGTGCGCAAACCGATGCCGCTTTGCTCTGAGATTGTAATCACTGTGTTGCTGCTCCTGTCACATCTGAGCGTGCACGCCAGAAAAACAAAAGGCCCGTTTCTAAGAACGGGCCTTCAGCAGAGAGTTGATCCTCGGAAACCTATCGATGGGAGGACCGGCACACTGCGGCCACAGCTTTCATCGAAGCCGGACAGCGACGCGCGCCTGCGATAGGGAGGTTCATACAAATATTCTGCACGAGCTGGCTAAAAATAGCAAAGAGGATGGTCGAGTAGCTCAGCCATTTGGCTTTCGCCCTGTCGAGTAGGATGAAGGCGCTAAACAGGATTCGAATGATGCCGTTGTCTCCTCCACTCTCTCTCTTAAACTTTGTGCGGCGGGTTTTCCCAATCACGGCTTCAAGGCCGGTCTGTCAGATAGCGCCTTCCCTCCATCGATCCCGCTTAAACCTGCTCCCGGCATTCCTGGTTGATCAGGGCTGATCGTGTGGGATCGGCCCAAATTGATCTACCAGCACAGCAATCTTCGACTCCTTAACGTCCGGCGTGTGGGATTCACGTGACCTTGCCCTCAGAATGCGTATCCCATAGGCGCTGGGATTAATGGATTCCATCCCGTCGTCGTCGAGGCTGTGGGAGTGTGGGAATCGCGCAGCGATTTTCATACTCCCATCGCCTTTTTCATGTGGCAGGTTTGAGTTGTTCCTGCTGCCAGACTTGTTCGAACTCAGCCGGACTGCGATAGCCAAGCGTCGAGTGCATGCGTGTTAGGTTATACCAGAGCAGCCACGCAATCACCTCGGCCAGGACCTCGCGGATGGTTTGAAGGCGCTGGCCATGCAGTCGCTCCACCTTCAGCGAGCTGAACAACGTCTCCGAGCAGGCGTTGTCCCAGCAGTTGCTCTTGCGGCTCATCGACGGTGTGATGCCATGTTCCTTGAGTACCTAGCCGAAGTCCTCGCTGGCGTATTCCACCCCGCGGACTAAGACCTGTCCGTGGGGACCCCGGTATTGACTGCCCCGGTCACTATGGAAGATCAGTCCTGCCTTCTGGCTTGGATTGCGTGCCAACCAAGCCATCTCCAGTGCGCCGATCACCAGGCTGCGCTGCATATCGGGCCGCATCGACCAGCCCACCACTTTACGGCTGAACAGGTCGATCACGACAGCCAGGAACAGCCAGCCTTCGCCGGTCGCGATATAGGTGAAATCACCAACCCACGCCAGATTGGGCGCGGCCACGATGAAGTTGCGATCAAGCACGTCAGGCGCTATCGGCAAGCCGGCCTTCTCGACCGCGCATGTACGGGCCAGCTTGTCGTACTCCCACCCGACGAACGAAGACCTGTCGCTGGGGACCCCGGCTTATCGTTGCCCTTCACCGGCCTGCCGAACTTCTCGGCAAACAGGTAGCGGCCCTGCAACTCGAAGAAGGCACGCGTCTTCTGCCGCTCTCCATCACCCAGGATCCTGGCCACGGCAAGCCTGGTGTTGTCATAGAGAATCCGCGTCGGCACGCCGCCAAAATACTTGAAGGCGCGGACGTGGGCTTCGAGGAAAGTCTCTGTCGTCTCAGCCGGAACAGCCCACACAAAACAGTCACGCTCCAGCGGGCGCAATAGAGATGGAAGGAAGGAACTCCGAAGGGTCTTGAGGTAATTCGGCGAAATTCGGCGAATTCTGAAGAGAAGATTCTTGTAAGCTATTGATTTAATTGGTGGACGCGGAAGGAATTGAACCTTCAACCTGTCGGTTAAGAGCTAGGATTTTGCTCTTTTCAGCATTGCTCATGACTGCTCTATATTGCTTGGATTCAATGGCTTGCGAGAACTCTCCGCTCCGAGGAAATTGTGGGTACTACCCACAATTACTCGCTTTTTTGAAGCAGTCTACCCACAAAAGTCCCCACAGTCTTTTTTCATTCTTCTTCTGCTCCGCCATGGGGACCAAAATGCGATGAATCGTAAATTGGTCTGGACTATTTTACGATTCATGAGAGAATGGTTTTATGGATCGAGCGCGCGTTTATACGGCAATCCTGAGGGAGCACTTCGAGCGGAACCGCCAGATGGCTTTTGTGACCGGCCCGCGCCAGGTGGGCAAGACATGGGTTAGCCGTTCACTGGGAGATGCCTACTTCAACTGGGACAACCTCGACGACCGGCGCATCTTGCTGCGCGGGCCGAGTGCGCTGGCTGAAGCGCTCGGGTTGGACCAGTTGCGGGAGCAGCCGCCTTTCGCCGTGCTGGATGAGCTGCACAAGTTCGCCAAGTGGAAGACGCTGCTCAAGGGCTTCTTCGACACCTATGGCGAGCGGGCGCATCTTCTGGTGACGGGCAGTTCGCGCATGGACATCTACCGCCGCGGCGGCGACAGCCTGATGGGCCGGTACATGCTGTACAGAATGCACCCGTGGAGTGTGGGCGAGTGTCTGCGCACGGAAGTGCCGAAAGGCGCGATCCATGCCCCCGCGGAGGTGGCGGCCGAAGATTGGGATGCGCTGTGGGAGCATGGCGGATTCCCTGAGCCGTTTCTGCGCCGCGAGCTCCGTTTTACGCGCCGCTGGCGGACGCTTCGCCAGGAGCAGCTTTCCCGCGAAGACTTGCGCGAGGTTGCATCGATCAGGGACTTGGGCAGCATCGAGATGCTAATGCAATTGCTGGCTGAGCACTCGGGACAGCAACTTATCTACTCGAACTTGGCGACGGAGATCCAGGTCACGGTGGATACGGTGCGGCGCTGGATCGATCTGCTGACGCGGATGCACTATGGATTCGTGGTCCGGCCGTGGTTTGCCAATGTGACCAAGGCGCTGCGCAAGGAGCCGAAGTGGTTTCTGCGCGATTGGAGCGGCGTGGCGGACGATGGCGCACACGCCGAGACCTTTGTCGCCTGCCACCTGTTGAAGGCCGTGGAGACCTGGACCGATCTGGGCTTTGGCAGCTTCGAGTTGCGCTATCTGCGCGACAAGCAGAAACGCGAGGTGGATTTCCTGGTGGTGCGGGACCGCAAGCCGTGGTTTCTTGTCGAGGTGAAGCTGAGCGATACCACGCTGTCGCCGTCACTCGGGCACTTCCAGGCGCAGATTGGAGCGCCTCACGCCTTCCAGACAGTGATGAACCTGCCGTATGTGGCTGCGGACTGCTTCAAAAAGCAACGTCCTACGGTTGTGCCGGCGCGGACGCTACTGAGCCAACTGCCATAAATGGTGCGGGTAAGTTGCTCCTGAATGTTTCGAGCATTCCATTGAGGTGAAACGGTGTTGGTTCCCTCCGATTTCAGTCTCCGGAGAAGCCCTGTAAGGCTTAAACTCCGATGGCTCGACCCTACGGCGTTTGCCAGGAGTAATTCTGATTCGCACGCCTTACGGCGATCCATAATCGTTCAAATAATCGACTGGAGGATTCCGCATCTCATGCGAGACGATGCTCACCTTTTTTGAATAGTGATGCTTTTAACCATTGCGTCTAACGAAGAAACAAAGGTTGCGGACTGGCGGTTGAAGCTGAGGTAGAATGTGCGAATAGAATGGACGTATATGTAAGTGTTTGATTATCCTACTGGCAGATGTTAATATGCATACGACACCCTGTTTCAATTGCAGATTGCAGCATCTTCGTCGCCTGGAAAACTGTACTCCGGAGCGCTTGCAATGAAGCCATTCCTTTCATTTAGCAATTCCTTGTCACTTTTTGTCTTCATTACACTCATACTCAGCGGTTGCAGTGGAGTCATTTCTTCCAGGCAGCAATCAGAGCAAACAATTACATTTAGTGCCGTTCCCAGCCAAGCCATTGGAGTTACTGTTACACTCGCGGTCACGGCCAGTTCCGGACTTCCGGTCAGCTTTGCCTCGGAGACGCCGCTCGTCTGCACTGTCAGTGGTGCGGTGGCGACCTTCCCTGCAACGGGCACCTGCACCATTCAGGCAACGCAAGCGGGTAACTTCCTCTATGCTGCGGCCACGCCGGTCTCGCAGAATATAGCCGTGACTGCCGTTGCGTTGACCGCGCAAGCGATTACCTTCACCGACAACCTTCCCGCAACTGCCGTCTACAACTCGGGACTCACCTATCCGATCAGCGCAACTGGCGGCGGCTCGGGCAGCCCGGTGACCTTCACTGTGAGCGGACCGGCCACGCTGAGCGGCGGAACGCTCACCATCACGGGCACTGGCACGGTAACCGTCACCGCCAATCAGGTTGCTGGCAACGGCTACGCTGCGGCCGCGCCCGCCGCTCAGAGCATTGTCATCAGTGCGGCGCTTGCGCAAACGATTACCTTCACCGACAACCTTCCCGCAACTGCCGTCTACAACTCGGGACTCACCTATCCGATCAGCGCAACTGGCGGCGGCTCGGGCAACCCGGTGACCTTCACTGTGAGCGGACCGGCCACGCTGAGCGGCGGAACGCTCACCATCACGGGCACTGGCACGGTAACCGTCACCGCCAACCAGGCTGCTGGCAAAGGATACGCTGCGGCCGCGCCCGCCACTCAGAGCATCACTATAACCGCTACGCAGCCGGCTACGGCCACTATCACAAGTTTCACCTCATCCAGCAATACTGTCGCGCTGGGCTCGCAGGTGACACTTAGTTGGATAGTTACTGGCGCGACTTCGTTGAGTATTGATCAGCAAGTTGGCCCGGTGACGGGAACCTCCGTGAACGCAACGCCGGCAACTGTTGGACAGATCACTTACACGCTGACTGCCAACAGTGCCAATGGCCCTGTAACGAAGTCATTGACCATTAATGTAACAAGCTCCAGCGCGCCAACCATTACCAGCTTTACGGCATCGGCTCCGACTGTTCTTGTGGGAACACCGGTTACGCTTGCCTGGACGGTTACTGGAGCTACTTCTCTGAGTATCAGTTCGGGAGTTGGCACTGTTGCTGGAACCTCCACAAGCGTGACGCCGGCGGTTGCCGGAACAGTCACGTATACTCTGACGGCGACCAACTCGTCGGGGTCGTCCACTTCATCGGTTGTTGTTGTGGTTACATCCACATTGCAACCGCCTGTCGTCAGCCTGTCTGCAGTGAGCGGCACGATCACGCTTCAGGGCGCGGTCACGTTGAACTGGACCGAATCCGGCGCTACCAGCCTCAGCATCGATCAGGGCGTGGGCACTGAGCCGATAACCAGCAACCATGTCGATACAATACCCACTGCCTCCGGACCGATTACCTACACGATCACGGCCACCAACGCCGCTGGCAGCACGACCTCATCCGTTACCGTCAACGTGATTGCGGTGCAGGCTGCACCCACGGCGACCGCGCCTTATCCCCGTATCGCCGCTGTCGGAACTGGCTATATCGTCGGATCACCGATCACGCTGAACTTTACTGCGCCCGGCGCAACTTCGCTCATCATCGATCCCGGTGTTGGCACTGTTACGGGAACATCGACCACCGTGACGCCGACGACCGCTGGTCTGAACACCTACACGCTGACAGCTACCAATATTGCGGGTTCCGCATCTGCCTTCGTCACGGTTTATGTCGCTCCTGCCACTCCAGCCCCGGCCGCACCAGTCATCAATAGCTTTAAAGCGGCCAATACAGCAATCGAACAGGGAAACCAGGTCACGCTGACCTGGTCTGTAACTGGCGCAACCTCGCTCAGCATCGATTCTGGGGTCGGTACAGTAACTGGGCAATCGGTCAACGTAACTCCCGCCAATCTGGGATCGAACACCTACACACTGACGGCAACCAATGCGACTGGAAACACGACTGCCCAAGTCACAGTGGTCACTTCCACCACAGCTCCCACGCCACAGCCAACGGAAATCGCCGACTGCATGCCAGCAGGCATGAGCCCTATCTGTGTGCCGTTCCTCGGCGAGGCGTACGCTGGTCAGAGTATCCCGGGCACAGTCTTCTATCAGGCATGGGGCGCGGGTGGCGGGGCGTGGCCAGATCAACTCTTCTGGCAGGATGTGCCATTCAACAGCCAGCACCTGAATGACATGATTCTTGCGGCAGATAATATTGCCAGCAGCGGTGCGCTGCCGCTGGGCGGCAATGTAGCCTGGGGCTTCGACCTTCTGAATGCCAACGGGGGAGAGCCCAATTTTGCTGATTATAGCCAGCAGGGTGGTTATATGCAGTACGCCGCCTGGATGGATCCACGCGAAGGCACCTACTTTGCCCTCGGTCCTGATGGCACGATTTCGTATCCGGGACAGGGCTATGTCTCCTTTAGTATGCCGATGCTGGCGGATGACTTGCCCTCCGGTTCCGCACCAGAGACCTTTGGGAAATGGGCTGGAGAAAGCCTCGGCAACATGGCGGTGGCCATGCATCTGCGCGGATACTACGATGCCGACTTCTTCATCGGAGTCTACCTTCCGGACGACTGGCATCCGCGTCTGATCGATAGTTTTGAATCCTGGAGCGGAGCCACCGTTTCAGGTGCGACCGTTCCGGCCCGGGCTAACTACGTAGAGCAGAATCTGAACCCTGAGTGGATTGATTTTGTGAATGCCGGCCAAGTTAGCTTCCTGGTGGAGGTTGGTAACACGCTTCTAGCGAAAGGCGTCACGCCCGTCTCCGGCGGCCAGCTTAGTTTCGAGCCGGCTTATGCTCGCGCTACCGGAAGCGACCCACGTGCCTGGGAGACGCAACTCCCCGGAAACGACTGGATTTTTCTCGTCGAGAATGAGTCGCAAGGCGATCGGTCTACTCCCTCAGACTGGACGGCATCGTACTCCATCGGTGCTTCGGCCAGTCGTGTGCCCGATGTTCCGATGGGAGTCGATATGGATGGATTCTGCGGAGACAGCGTACTCGAGGCGGCGCTCTATAACAAGCATCTGTGGCTCAGCGCAGGATGGACGTATATCACGAATCGTGACGGCAGTGTGCGCCGCGCATCACAGGTCTTTCAGCGCAACAATTGGGATGGGGAGTCTGCTTGCGCGGATCAAGTGGCGGTGATGCGGGAACACATTCCGACCCATCCATTCGGGCCGGCATTCTACTATTCAGACAATGTTGAGCGGTATTTCGAGTCGCCGAACTCCGAAGCTAGTTACTACAATTTCTATTCGTACCTGCAGCGCAGCATCGCGACACGGACTGCAAGCTTACCGCAGCCGCAGTATTATCAAGTAGCGCAGGGAATCAACCTCGGTTACTGGATTAGCGATGCGACTGATCCATCGACACTGAAACCGATTGACTATCCCTCGGCATGGTTGCTCTACGATTCCAATCGTTTGCCCGCTGACGAGCTAGTCAAGTTGAAGGCAGTGGCTCCGGTCTATGACCTGATGAATGCTGGGAGCAGCGGAACACTACCAGGCGCGACTGCTGCGCTGGCCGCAGGACCGGTCCACGCTACAGGGACAGGCCTGAATTTGCTTGCCTTCATTGATCAGAACGGCAGTGTGATTCTCATGGTGACCAATCAGGATGCAACCGACCAGAACGCTGGCGCTCTGGTCTTTAACAATGTAAGCAATGGCAACTTCAATCTGATCGGTCTCCTGGGCACACCGAATACCACGATGACGGTCGCCAACAACGCGGCCACCGTGCCGATCTCTGTAGCCGCCTATGATACGGTGGTATTCGAGATACCTGCGCTGAGGTGGATTGGACACTAATGGTTGATGGACTCGCTGATCTGGCCAGGGGCCTCTCGAACTGATGCCGCCAGATCTCAGACGTGGTCTCTGAGCCTGGCTCAGTGTTTCTTTCAGCGTATAGCGAACTGATAGCTTCATAGCGGCGGCATGTCTTGCGAAGCAGGGCGGTGCCTCACTATAGCTTTGTTTCGCCACGATCTGGCAGGTGGTTCCGTCCTCTCCGGTTGGAGCTGGCCTGGCTCTTGCGGTAGCATTCTTCGCAAACCGCTGGCTATCTGGAAGAGGATTCTTATCGGAGAGATTGAAGTTGATGGCAAAGTCTCTGCGTTTCAACGTATCTGCGGCGAGGTTGATTCTCACTGGAATCTGTCGATCAGCATAAAGGACGTTTCTAGCATCGAAAACACTACGCCATATTCTGCGTGCTACGGTTTTTCTCGAGGATTACTCCCCAGATGTCGTTTTGTGATAAGTTTTCCCTGAGGCATTGCACTGTTTCGGGCAGTGACGGCCTATACGGAAATTGCTGATGCGTGCGGCGACTGTTCTCTCGCGATAGCCTTTGCCTGCATGACCGCCCGTACTTCATCGAAGTGCCACGGGCGAAAGTCGTGCGTATCAACGCCGACATCCAGAGACAGCGCCAGTGGTTCATCCGGCAAGTTGCCGTGCGAGTGGCCATAGAGCTGCCATGCACCGCGCCCATGATGCGGCCAGACGCGCATTGCGTAATGGCAAAGAACGATTCCTTGCTTACCTACATGAATTTCGGACAATGAACTCCAGGAAGCAAATATGCTTTGGGATTTGCGCGTCACCTTGTCATGGTTTCCCTCGACAAAATGGATCGTCTTGCAGTTCAGGCGCTTGCGATAGGCCGCGACCTTTTCGACGCTGCCCATGCAGAAATCACCGAGGAAATACAGCGTGTCGTTTGCCTTGATGCACTGGTTCATTCGATCCGCGATGCACGCATCCATCTCTTCCGTTGTCGTGAACGGTCGATTGCAGTAGCGAATGATATTGAAATGACCGAAGTGAAAGTCGGACGTGAACCAAGTGTCAGCCATACCCTCATTATGAAACTGACGATCCACAAACGGCCACTCTGCACCTCGGCTTGCGATGAAGGGCAAGCAGGGCGTCCACGAAGCTCCGCTCTTGCCGTCTTTTCCCAGGAGCCTATGGGACGTACCAGCCGGAAACATAACCATTGCTGGCAGGACGCACAATGCACAGCTTATGTTTTCCATCCTGGCTCCGTTGCACGGTCCAACCGTCACGGTCACATCGAATCAAAGATCTCAAATCTCCGTCCTGATCCAGCTTGTAAGCAGCCTGCCCTTCACTTGACGCAGCCCAGGCAGACACCGCCTTTACATCGAGCGAACGGGCATATCCACTGACATTCCCAATTCTGTTTGCCCAGTAGAAGGTTCCGCCCATCAAAAGCATCCCTACAACCGCTGCGCCGCCGAGCCACTGGAGCCAGGATTTACGGGCCGTGCTTTGTGCAACAGTCTGAGCGGCCCGTGCAATCTCCCTTTGCGCCGACATTACTACGGCTTGGCCCACAGTCTCTTCTATCCGCGCCTTTGTTGCAGCGAGGTCCGTTTCGGCTTGCCTGCGAGCACGGTCTAGCGAAGATGTGTACTTTGCTAGCGATTGCGAAATCAGTTTGTCGATTTGCTCCGGCATCTGTTTCGCCAAATCAAGATGATGGCCAAGTAAAAAGGCAATGGCTCATATCGCATCATTGTCACGGATGCCGAGTTCTTTACCGATGCGATTGAAACAGTTCGTTTCTTCAGGACTCGGAGCACGGCCATAGATTGAGAGAAAGGCTGTATCGAGATTCATGCAACAACCCCATCGAAGACCGATGCACACTCCTTTACCCAGCGGTTTACCTCTGCGCGATTTCCGATGGGTGCGGTCTCGATTACTTTTTCAATCGTTAGTCGCTCGCTGTGCAACAGATCGGAGATGCGGTCCGCCACCTCCGGGAAATTGAAAGTCTTACCCTGAGCCTCTACCGTTGCCCTGATCTTTGAATTGTTGTACAGCTCAAATTTGCGTTCCGGCCCGTGGTACAGATTGCGAAGAACATGGGTCGTGTGACCGCCGACTGTGTCCAGATATTCCTTCAAGAGTTGGAGGCTGTCGCGCTGCGAATTGATTACCCACAGCGTTACCAACTCGCGCGCCAGTTCTTGCATGGACTCCGTGAGCAGCGTTCCGTAGAGTTTTACGCCCACTCCACTGCGAGCCGGTGTATTGACGACCACGGTCTCATCGGGTTGCACGGCCAGACGATTTACAAGGTCCATCCATCCGTCCTTTTCGTCCAGGTTGATGTAGACGGTTTCAACTGTCTTTCCATACGCCTTGCCGACATCTGGATTTGCAGTATCAGCGTCAATCAGCAACAGTTTCTCGTCGCGTTTCGAGAGGTAATGAATCAGAGACATCGAGACGATGCTCTTGCCGACGCCACCTTTTGAACCGCTTACCATGTACACAGGCTTTCCCATACTTCCTCCTCATATTTCCTTGTCGTCTTCGATTACCGTGAATGTTCCCTTTTTCGTTGCAACTGTGTTTACCGGGGCAGCACTTGATTTTGGCGGCGCAGCCGGAGCAGTCTGCGCAAGCGGTTTCTCTTGGGCTTCCAGACGAATACCACCGCGAGCCTTGCTTGTTCTTCTTCCGGGTTTCAGATATTGACGCGCGGTCGAGATTGTCATGCCGAGGCCAACACCCTTGAGATCATCCAGCACCGTTTCGAGAGTGTGTCCGGCAGCGAGTGCTTCCTTGGCCTTTCCACGCAGCCTTGCAAATGCTTCCCTGCGCGAATATCTTTTCTCCGCAGGCAGAGGAGGCATTGCAATTCGTTTATCCAATGCCGCGATGGCAGCTTGGAGCATTGCCTCAGTGATTACTTCTCTTTGTGTCATCAAGTTCCTCCGGAGACTCTCCTGCAGCGAGGACTATATGCAAAATAGCACGAGAGAAGATCGGAAGAAAAATATCAGAAGCCTTTGTTTATAGGGTTATGAGCAGTTATTCCAACGAGTGAGTAATGGATCATAATGGTGCGTAACAAAAATATTTCTGCAAAGATTACCGCGTGCGATGTGGCCTTGCGTAAAAGAAGTATCTCGGATAAGTTGTGAGTGTACCGCGCTATGTGTTGACAGAGCGGTACAGGATGCGGGTTATCCGTACACATGGCTTCGCCATGTGTCGTCTAACCCGTCGCCTGCGATGCTCCGCGCTACGCTTGTCTCATCGAGGCTCATCCTGAAACTAACCGCGCACGCTACGCGTAGAGAAAACAGTATGCCGTTCACTTCACGAACCAATGATCGCGCCTCTGAACGATTTGAAATGCGGTTGACGGCGGCTGAGCGTCAGCAACTTCGCGATGAGGCCGACCTTGCCGGGATGAGCATAAGCGAGCTGGTTCGCAAGCGCACTTTTGGCAAAACAATTCACGCCGCAACCGACCTGATGATGATTCGCGAGCTTCGCCGGATGGGAGGATTGCAGAAGCACACGATAAACAAGTTCGCCCCGCACTTTGAAGTGGTGGACGAGTGCAACGCGACTATCCGCGCATTGCGAGCAGCCATCGAACGAGTCGCCAACCATGATCGTTAAGTACATCGCCAATCCGAAGGCGCAATCGAGCAAGGCATCGCGTATTGGCAGCCTGCTCGACTACATCGAGGCCGATGGACGCGCCGACGCGCAAAAGGCGGAGTACATTGGCGCAAACGGAAACTTCTACTCGGACTCGCAGCAAGGGCAGCGCGCCGAGATGGTTGCTCTGGCAATCGAAGCGACTCGCAGCAAAGACCCCGTCGATCATTGGCTGTTGAGTTGGAAGGAAGGTGAGCAGCCGACGCAGGCGCAATGCAATGAAGCCGTAGAAATTCTGAAACGGCATCTCGGTATGAGCAGCGATCATCTGGCCGTTTTTGCATTGCACCGCAACACTGAGAACTATCATCTTCATGTCGTTCTCAATCGCGTTCATCCCGATACGTTGCGCGTAGAAGACAAGGGATGGTGCATCGACAAAGCTCACAAGGCCATCGCAGAGATTATCCATGCACAGGGTTGGGAGGCAGAGAGAAACGCTCGCTACGTTGCCGATCGCAGCGGTCAGGTCACAAGAGCCAGCAGCGTGCGCGAGCCTCAGCCCCACTCGAAAACGCGGGACCATGAAAACGCCACCGGCGAGAAATCCTTCGAACGAATCGCGCAGGAAAAAGCCGCACCAATTTTGCGTAATGCAAAATCATGGGCGCAGGTGCATGAAGGGCTGGCCCAGGTCGATATGCGCTATGAGCGGAAGGGCAGCGGTGCCATGCTTTGGGTGGGAGACCAGCCGCTCAAAGCCTCTTGCATCGGTCGCGAATTCAGCAGGTCAGGGATGGAGGAGCGGCTGGGCAAATTCCAGCCTGATAGCTGCGCCAATCCCATACCGCTACAGCCGCGCACAGCGGAGCCTCTTCGTCCGGATATGCCAGCAAACTGGGCTGAGTATCGCAAGACACTCGGAGCGAACCGCAAACAGAAGGACGCTGCCCAGGTCCAGCAGCGCATGGATCATCGCGCCGCGCGTGAGATGCAGTCTGCGGAGTTCCGCAAAGAGCGGTCCACGCTATACCAGGGCGGCAAGTGGTCCGGCAATGCTTTGAATGTCGCCAGGAGCCTCTTGGCCGCCGACCACGCCAAGCGCAGAGCCGAGCTGATGGAGCGGCAAAGGCGCGAGCGTGACAATCTCCGATTGAGGTTCGGCCGGCAGAAGACTTTCGAGCAGTTTCTTGTCGAGCAGGGAGAGCCACAGCTCGCGGAGCAATGGAGGTATCGGGATACAGAAACGCAGGGGGCGGCAATTCTTGGAGACGGAGACGAGATACCACGCAAGCGCGACATCCGCGACTTCACCGCGCAGGTGCGTCAGTCCGTGCAATCGCGGTTGACGGAGATTCACTATTCATCACGCTCCGATCCAAACCACGTCAGCTTTTCAGATCGCGGCAAGCGCATTGATGTATGGCAAGCGCAGGACGAGGCCGCTGTACTGGCCGCGTTCCAGTTGGGCGCACAGAAGTGGGGAACGGTGACCATCACTGGCCCTGACGAGTTCAAGCAACTGTGCGCACAGCTTGCGGAACAGCATGGATTCAAAATCAACAATCCAGAGTTGCGCCGGGAGATCATTCGCTGTCCCAGCGAGAGCGAGCCAATGCCGGTAATTCCGGCTGGAATGCCGTCGCCGAGTAGGACGTATCAGTCGCACAAGGCTGACATTCTTAATCGTATCGAGGTGCGGAACGCCTCGCAGCTTGATTGGATGATTGCGGTAAGAATGCGCGTAACGGGCCACGATCAACAGACCATCACGCAAGCCCTGAAGGAAAGCGCCAGCCAGGGACGCGAGGCAGAGAACCGTAACTGGACCAACTACGCGGAGCGCACTGCCGAGGCCGTCTTCGGCCCTCGCGGCGACCGGGAAGTTGCGCGTTGCCAACCACGCGCCGGAGCGTGGGCGCGTATAGATGGCCGTACACAGGACCACGAAAAGTCAGTGCGGTTCAGCTACCAGCAACAGACCTACCAGCAGGGCCGGAGAGAAATCGAGCGGGACTAGACGTGCCGGGCTTGTCCGGAGAGGCAAACGCCAACCACACCACAGCGGTTTCTTCTGGCCTCGATTCGAGATGGCACAACTACTGCGCCTCAAGAGTTCGCACGCGCTTCAGCAAACGATCAATTTCGGAGTTTCTGCTTTTGAACCAGTCAGTTGACCAAATGCGGTGTATTTTCCATCCTTGGTTCTCCAGAGTCATTTGACGAAGTCTGTCACGGTCTCGGACCGACCTTCCAGAATGGTAGCTCTTGCCGTCGAATTCGACCCCAAGTAGGAAAGTTCCCGGTTTCGTTGGATGGCGTACTGCAAGATCAATAAAATATCCACTGACTCCGACCTGTGGCACCACATCGTAGCCATTTGCTTTCAACACCGCCCCTACCGCTGCCTCGTGTTCATTCGACGACTCCGCGCCTGGAGAAATGACGGGACTAGCAGAGATGCCATTCTTCGCATACTGCATGTAACCCTTGAGGGCGCGAACACCCCAAGGGGTCGATGCTGTTGTTTGGATCATATCGGGGTCAAGCGAACTAAACACAACACAGCGCTTTTTCGCGCGCGTGATGAGCACATTCAGGCGTCGATGGCCGCTCTGAGTATTCACGCCTGCATAGCGCTGGTAGTAGTTCCCCTTGGAATCAGGTCCGTAGGTAACTGAAATGAAAATCACATCTCTTTCGTCGCCTTGAACATTCTCTAGATTTCGAATAAAGAATGGCTCAGGTGTTTCTTCTTTGGTTTCGATCCAGGCATTCGATAATGAATCGCCCTTCAGTCTTGCGTAAAGCAACTCCTCAATTAGCTCTCGTTGCTCGAAGTTCATCGTGACCACACCGAGCGATTCTCCGGGGCAGGAGGCAATGTGTTTGATTACTGCGTTTACAACACTCTCAGCTTCTAGCGCATTTCTGCGATTCTCGTAAACCCCTTGAACCTCCATGTACTTGACGCCAAGATCATCGTGTTCGTGATATGCAGAAGGGAACACAATCAGATGTTCGTCATAGAACTCTGAGTTCGAGAATGCGATCAGACTATGGTGTTGCGAACGATAATGCCAGCGCAGTCGGCGCACTGGCTGGTAGCAGGTAAGAGCCGTATCCAAAATGCTCTCTCCCTCTGCGACGGTCGATTTTTCGTCATCCTCTGCCTCGTCATCCAGTGTGCGTTGAAAAAATGAAGTCGGCGGAAGCTGTTTCGGGTCTCCAACAACAACAATCTGAGCACCACGACCTATTGCGCCCAGCGCTTCTTCTGGACGAAGCTGCGACGCCTCGTCCATGACAACGAGGTCGAATGTTACCCTTCCTGGAGCGAGAAACTGTGCAACAGACATTGGGCTCATCATGAAGCATGGCTTCAACGCCTGGGTCGCACGTCCAGCCCTCTCCATCAACTGCCGAATGGGAATATGCGCACGCTGCTTAGATATTTCGTGCTGAATAAGGGCAAGGTCAGTCATCTCTTTTACGACAGAGCCCCTGATGCCGCCAGGAACGTGGCGTCTACTCGAACGGTATGCCATGTCGAGCTGATTTAGTTCCATGACAGAACGATCCAGTGAGGAAAACTGCTGGCGAACTTCGTCCTGCGTGATGCCGCTCATTCCCCACAGGTCACCATGTTCATTGAATAAACGCCGAACGATTGTGTCGCAGAAAAGATACTCGAAACAGTCTGGCAGGCTTTCAGGAGATACGGCTCCATTAAGAACCAGGCTGACCACGTATTCCAGTCCGAACACTCTAAGTTGCTGGGCGGAACGCTGCGCATCAATCCACATTGGCAACAGCGCTTGTTCTTGAACGCAGCGTCCTAATCTCGATACCGCCCTTCCAAGCGCTTCCAGGCTATTGCGTTCCCCGAAAAGTTTTTCGGTTTTAAGCGCGGTGACGACGTTTCTTTCCTCTTCTTGGATAGATGTTTCATTAGCCCGGAGATCTTTCATCCATTTCATCAAAAAGGATATTCTTGATTCATAATCATCAACAAGTAGCCACTCCTTAATTGAGGCGTGGAGAAGTGAATTCTCTACAGTATCGATAAGCGCGATCACTTCGGCAATAGGCGCAGGACTCGTTTCAGTCCTGCGATAATGCGTGCCTAAAACATTGCTGATCCCCGCGTTCGAGGTTAACGCATCACGCAGTCTTCGCGCTGTCTCCACCCGACCTAGAAGGTCCGCAATCTCAACCTGCTTGCAGGAGTCTTTCAACTGCAATGGCTCAAGACTTGCGAGCAGACGGCGGGAAACAGCAACAATGCTGCGCACCTTCACGAGAAAATCGTCAATCTCAGCATCGATACAGTCGAACGCGATGTCAGGCACAAGCGCGTGTAGTTCAGTGAGGGCTTGAAGGGAAGACTCCAATTCCTCAGGTTGAGGTACGATACCCTGAGAAAGTGACAGCATACTTCTCAGTCGTGCCCCCGGAAGAGTGAGAAGCGCATTACGCACAACGGAAGCAAAAGGCTGATGTTCGGGCAGGCGAGTAAATAGTTCCTCATGCCACCGGGCAACAACAATCAAGTCTTCCCAGTTTGTCTCCATGCCCTGAAACGTCTCGCCTAAATGCTCACGATATTGCTCCCTACAAATAAATGCCGTGAGTTTGACGCGATGATGCGCCAGAAGACGAAGACCGGCCGCCTTCTGGCGGGGATTTCTCTTCTGGGCCACTTTACTGTGCGAACGATAGACCAAAGATGCGGCGCGAAACGATCTTCCAAATCGGCGATACCAAGGCGTCTGGTCGAGAACTGAGGCTGCATCAAGGAGCATCTGGTCTGGTGTATCGGATTCGACAAGGAACTGCTCTGAGAGGGAATCCCGTTCGGCGGCAAGGGCAGCGCATACCTGCTTGCCTTGCTCAAGCAGATGAACTAGGCCGTCCTTCGCAAATTGTGGTCCACGCAAATGAGCAAGATGAAGTGGTGCCTCGGACATCAAATGACGAGCGGTTACCAGGTCTGTGACGGAACGTAGCGTAAAGCCAGTATCGGCTCCTAACCTGCATCATTCGTGAACCCACCGGAGCGCAGGCGTGTTCATGAGCGAAGCCTTGAAAATGCGGCATTCTCGTGCCCGGAGTTGATTTTTGTGTTCATGAAGGCATGCGCTCCCTCTCATCCGCCAT
>Ga0255353_1000062_pt1 | contig 61259 bp, 57 predicted proteins | sample HBST25metaG_FD_189941 | JGI IMG/M metagenome (GOLD analysis project Ga0255353, IMG submission 189941) | Peat soil microbial communities from Stordalen Mire, Sweden - H.B.S.T25 | ecosystem: Environmental > Terrestrial > Soil > Wetlands > Peat | place: Sweden: Norrbotten County, Stordalen Mire...
GCTTGGGGCGCATCGGTTTTTCCCGGTATTTGCTGTGTTTTCTGTGACTTCTGAGTATATTTTACCCGACGGGACGCCCTTATGTCATTGATTCTTTTCGTGGTTAATTGGTTTTTCAGGGACGACTAGGATAGCCTGGGCAAATTCCAGAAAGCCCAAGATTTCAAACGTCCCAGCGCAGTTTCATCTTTCAACCACTCTATAGCTCGGTCATTTCCTTGATCGGCAGCCTTGCGATACCACTTGGCAGCCTCTGCCTTGTCCTTCTCTACTCCAATTCCAAGATCGTAATAGGAACCCAATTCATATTGCGCTTCAGCATGTCCCTGATCAGCAGCCTTGCGATACCACTTGGCAGCTTCGGTCTTGTCCTTATTGACCCCCCAGCCTATAGAAAAGGCAAGTCCTAACCTGCACTGCGCATCTGCATTTCCTTGGTCAGCTGCCTTGCGATACCAGCGTGCAGCTTCAGCATGATTCTTCACCACGCCCTCGCCATCGTCATAGAGAACGCCGAGATTTAGTTGCGCAGATGCCAACTCCTGGTCAGCCGCTTTGCGATAAAAGTGAGCGGCTTTAGCATAGTCCTGCGCTACACCCTGACCCTTTTCATAGAGGACGCCAAGATTGAACTGTGCAATAGCATCGTCATTGTCCGCAGCGAGACGATAACGTTTTGCTTCCGCAGAAGCTCCCTGCGGCAACGGCGGGGGAACTTTTGAGGACGTTTCTTTTGGATTAGAGGAAGGGTGAGTGATCTTCTTTTCCTTTTGCGTCGTTGGTTGAACATGGGTGGTCTGCGTATCCGTGCTCATCCGCTTCACTTGCGCCTTGAGTCCATCCAGTATCTGAAATCTGACCTTGGCCCATTCTGCTTCGCTTTCGGTATAGTCGATCAGCGGTTGCGGGCCGGGCACCATCTGACGGTCGGCGAGAAACGGATAGTCGTTCCAGTCGCAAGGCTCTACCAGCACGGGCACCACGATCATCTTGCCCTGGCGGGCGCGCTCGGCGATGCGCGGCATCTCCTTGTTCTCAATGAACTCGGAGTTGATGAAATACTGGCTCACAATGAGAAGCGCAATTTGCGAGTTGTCGATCTCTTTGCCGATGTGGCGTTCAAAGACGTCGCCACCCTTGAGCTCCTTGTCGAACCAGAAGGTGACGTTGTGCCTGCGCAGCGACTCTACCAAATACGGAATCAGGTTGTGCGGATTGCTCTTGTCGAGCCATTTCGTGTCTTCGCGCGCATAGCTGACGAAGATGCGGGTTTCTTCCTGCTGGCTACCGGTCTTGCTGCTGGCTCCCATAACGTGCAATGGCTCCTTGTTTGTTGAATTCGATGATTCCCCGCATATAGCCTGCTGGTGGTTTCAGTGATGCAATCAATCCAGACGGGCACCGCATCCCTGACAGAACTTCCATCCCGGCGTGTACGGACGGCCGCAGGCTGAACAATGTGGCGTATGACTCTCTTTATCGAGCGTCGCAAGCAGCGTGGCAAACTGCTCCGTCGCACACCAGTCCAGAATCTCGTGCGTGCGCACCGCCGTGAAGGGATGGTTCTGCTGCATCACGGCCATGCCTTGCAGCATCCTGTCCCACAGCGATTTGTTGAGATCTTTGTACTCGGCGCCTTGCGCGGCATAGACGGCGACGTTGACATCCTTAGTGAGAGAGCGCGGTCCGCCCGCAAGACGGATCATGGTCTGTGCCATGGAGTCTGAATTGCCTGCCACTAGTGCTGCAGCCCGGTCGGCGGAAAGTTCACTGCGGCGGTCCCAGTAGAGCAGCGCCAGCTTGACCGGCGTTGCCGCCGCGGCCAGCGGCCCCCAGATGGACTCGCCGATGCTCGTCACCATATCCGCCATCGTGTGGTAAAGAACATGCCGGCAAAGAACATGCCCGCACTCGTGCGCCAGCACCGCACTCAGTTCAGCTTCCTCCATGTATTCGATCAATCCCGAGGTCACCGTAATGGCGACCTTGGTGTCTCCATAGGTGTAGGCATTAGGTGATGGATCCATCTCCAGAAAAAACTGCGGCTCCTCGATGCCGAGCTTCTGGCAGATGGGCGGTAGATGGTCGTAGATCTTCGGTAGCTGGCTGGGACCAAGGCGAATTTTCTGTGCCAGGTTCACGCCAGAAAATACTCCTCGGAGAAGGTCTTCATGAATGCCTTCAGACAAGGTGTAAAAAGCGGAATCGCCTTCAGGGCTTCTAGCGCGGCCTTGTCGGCAGGATGTATGAATTCACTTGGGGCAATGCCCATGGTGCTTTCCTCGCTTACGGTTGCTTTTCCCGAATCATGATCATGTTGAAAGGCCGGCTGGAGTCTACATTGATATTCGCTTCCGCCTGGTAGCCTTGCTTGCGGAACCGTATGCCAATGCTGGCTGGCCGAGGTTGAGACAACACAGCCCAGTACCGGCCCTGAGCATCGGTCCAGGCGCTCTGCTTGCGGCCATCATCGGTTTCCAAATCAACTTCAACACCGGCCACGGGCATCTGTTCAATGTTGTCGGTGACTACTCCCTCAAATTGCCACGGCGGGGGCGGGGGCGGATGTATGCCGCGCCAGAGACCCGCGCAGAGAACGCCAAGCACCACCGTCAGAATCAGCGACAGCAGCAGGTGGCGGCGATGCAGCGTCCAGCCGAGGTAGGGGCGCAGCACCTGCGCCACTCGCTTCCCATCCGGATCAGCAATGCCTTGCAATTCCAGCATCGCAGGCAGCTTGGTGGCATCCAGCAGCCAGGGATAAACCGGCTTGCCCAGCGCCTCGGCCCGCGAGTACTCAAAGGTGATGTAGTCCGATGCGCGGCCCTGCTCTGACCAGCAGAGCACCAGCGCGCGCGAGGCGCGAATCGCCCGCTCCAACCGCCGCTTCCACGGCTGACCGGGATCGATCGACTGCACATCGAAGAAGACGCGATAACCCATACCGCGCAGTGCTTTGAGCAGCGGCTGCACACGCTCGCTATCGGAGCGCGAATAACTGAGAAAGACATCGTAGCGGCGCCAGAGCATCTTAGTTTTTCATCACCTCGTCGATTTCGTGCAACGCGGAGGCCATGGCTTTTCCATTGCCGTCTTCAAGACTCTGAAAGAGAGCGATCCACGCCGGTCGGCCGCGCTCAAAGGCCAGCGCTGTCACCAGATAATGACGGTCCCCTTCAGTCAACCAGGTACTCTTCTGCAGCGAGGCAGATTCCCGCTCCAGCGCCTTTGCCGTTGCCCGCGACTCGGCAATCTTGCCCGCGCCCCACTGGCAACCAAGCCGCAGCACATCGCGAATTGGGAGCATATTCGCTTCCAGCTCACCTTCTTTGAGTGACTGGGATAGCTCCATACAGGCAGTGAAGCGCGATGCCGTCAGCTCGGCTTCAACCAGTTCAAGCCGGGTTCCCGACGAAAGGTCGATCTTGAACTCCCGCTCGGAGAATTCCAGTGCGCGATCGAAACGAAAGAGCTTTTCGTGATACACCATAATGGCCACTTGCAATGCAACACTATCTTCAGGAAAACCTTCCAGCGTGGATTCAAATGTATTGTCGGCCGCTGAAAAGTCTCCCTGTTGGAACAGCGCAATACCCAGATTGTTCTGTGCCCGGACCCAGTCCTGTGGCATATCGGCCTTGGTATAAACTTCCAGTACTGCGCGGTAGGCAACCACAGCCTGAGCAAACAGCCCCGTCGCGGCTTCGCCTTGGCTACGCGCGCCCAGACCACGCAGCGCATTGCCCAGATTGTTCTGTGTTGCGGCCCAATCTTGCGGAGCTTCCTTGGTGCGCACTTCCAGCGCCGCATGGTAGGCAGCCACGGCCTGCGCAAGCAATGCCGTGGCGGCTTCGCCTTGGCTACTCTCGCCCTGGTCATCCAGCGCAACACCCAGATTGTTCTGTGTCGCGGCCCAATCCTGCGGCAGATCGGCCTTGGCGTAGACCTCCAGCGCTGCACGATATGCAGCAACGGCTTCAGCAAACGGTGCCGTGGCGGCTTCGCCTTGGCTGTGCTTGCCCTGATCATCAAGCGCGATTCCCAGATCGTATTGTGTCCGGGCCCAATCCTGCGGCATTTCGGCCTTAACATAGACTTCCAGTGCTGCACGGTATGCGGCAACGGCTTGAGTAAACAGCGCCATTGCGGCTTCGCCTTGGCTGTGCTCACCCTGATTAGCCAGCGCGATTCCCAGATTGTATTGTGCCCGGGCCCAATCCTGCGGCAAATCGGCCTTGGCATAGACTTCCAGTGCTGCACGGTATGCAGCAACGGCTTGAGCAAACAGTACCGTTGAGGCTTCGCCTTGGCTGTGCTCACCCTGATCATCCAGCGCGACACCCAGATTGTTTTGTGTCTGGGCCCAATCCCGCGGCAGATCGGCCTTGGTGCGCACTTCAAGAACAGCACGGTATGCAGCAACGGCTTGAGCAAACAGTGCCGTTGCGGCTTCGCCTTGGCTGTGCTCACCCTGATCATCCAGCGCAACACCCAGATTGTTTTGTGTCCGGGCCCAATCCTGCGGAAAATTGGCCTTGGCGTAGACTTCCAGCGCTGCACGGTATGCAGCAACGGCTTGAACAAACAGTACCGTTGCGGCTTCGCCCTGGCTGCGCTTGCCCTGATTAGCAAGCGCGACACCCAGATTGTTTTGTGTCTGGGCCCAATCCTGCGGCAGATCGGCCTTGGTGCGTACTTCAAGAGCAGCACTGTATGCAGCAACGGCTTGAGCAAACAGTGCCCTTGCTGCTTCGCCTTGGCTGCGCTCACCCTGATCATCCAGCGCGATTCCCAAACCGTTCTGTGCCGTAGCCCAGTACCGTGGCTGATCGGCCTTGGTGTACACCTCCAAGGCTGCACGGTAGGCAGTCATGCTTTCCTTAATCAGTCGTTGAGCTTCCGCGCCACCGCTTTGCGCTTCTTGATCCAGCAGCAGATTGCCCAGATTGACCTGCGTCCCTGCCCAGTACTGTGGCGAATCGGCCTCGGTTTGAACTTCCTGCGCTGCGCGGTAGGCAGCCACCGCCTGAGCAAACAGCGCCGTCGCCGCTGCGCCCTGACTGAGCTTGCCCTGATCGCGCAACGCAATCCCCAGGTTGCCCTGCGTCATGGCCCAGTCCTTTGGCAGATCAGCCTTGGTGTAGACCTCCAGCGCTGCACGGTAGACAGGCACGGCCTCAGCAAACAGCGCCGTCGCCGTTTCGCCCAGGCTATGTTCGCCTTGAGAAGTCAGCGCGTTGCCCAGGTTATTCTGAACGCGCGCGCGAACTTCGCGGTCGCCTAGCGCCATGAGCTCTGGCAGTAACTTCCGGTACTCTTCCACCGCACGGGCAAAGCTTTGCCGCCACAAAGTTACCTCTGCAACCTCCCCTTCTTCCCTCTCTGCATCCGCGTGCTCAATGGCTGCATCAATCCAAACCTCCCGGTAGACCAGATCCTCTGGCGACTTCCGGTGTGCCTCGGCAGCCCAAGCCAGCGCGGTCCCCAGCTTTCCGGTTGCCCGGTGGTAGTCCAGCTTCATCCGGGAAACGTTGGCACTCTGGTAGACCGTGTCGAGGTTCTTTTGGAAGGCGTTATGCGCCTCTTCTTGCTGACGCTTCTCAAGCTCCAGGTAATCCTGCCGCTGCTTGTCCCCTAGTTGATCGAAGATCTCCGCGGCGGCGTCGTAGTGTTTCAGATATAGCTCCGCGAGCGCTCTCTGCTCACTAGCCTCCTCCTCTTTATTGCTTTCAATCTCCTTGGACCACTGGATAAAGCGCTTGTTGATCTCCGCAGGATCAAAGCCATTCTCCTGAGCCCATGCCGCGACGGCAGTATCCAGATCCGGCCTTCGCGCGGCTCCATCGGCCTGCGCCAGTTCTCCTTTCAGTTGATGAATCTCGCCGGATTGCGCTTTGGCTTGCAAGTTGAGACGACGTAGAATGGCCAGGATCTGGGCCGGAGTGCTGAGCAGCAGAGGATGGCCCTTGGGCAGAAGCTTTACCGTGATGATGTGCGGAAGCACCTGAAACTGTCCGTCGTCCGGCTGATAGACCACCAGCCCGCTCGCGCCGCTGATCTCGATGCGCAGGTCGCCGCGCATCGCCGCCTGCCGCGGAACCTCAAGCACCGCCTCGCCCTCGCGGTTACTCTGCATCGGATTAGCCGACAATGACTTTGAATCACTTAGATATCTGAGACTGATCACTGCGTTCTGCACTGGCGCAGCAGGGTCGTGGCTTGCATTGACCACCACTACGGTAACCTTCAGTGGTGTTGACGCTGCGGGCGTCCCGGCCCAGGACTTGTTGACGGAAAGTAATATAACGAGAGACAGCAGCCAGAGCTTATGACTCATCGAGACACATCTCCTCGAACATGAGCGACACAAAACATGAATTGTGTTGTTGAGGCGCAATTATACTCTTGCTCGAAATCTGCCTGGCGCCACGAGAGACCCGAATCGCTCGCTCACGCCATAGCTTCCATGACTGGCCGGGATCGATTGATTGACCGCACATCGAAAATGACGCGATGGCCTGGGCACGCAGAGCATTCAGCAACGGCCGCACACGCTCGGTAGCGGAACGCGAATAACTGAAAAGGCATCGTGGCGGCGCCAAGGCATCTTGGTTCTTCATTACCACGCAAGCTGGCGCAACGCGGTGGTCATTGCTTTTCCGACGCCGTCTTCAAGAGTTTGAAACAGAGCGATCCACGCCTCGCGGCCGCGCTCAGATGTGGGCGCTCTCGCCAGGGAATGACGATCGTCTGTGCGATCGGCGCCTTTGGATACTTGCCAAGAAATATCGTATTGGCTTTTGGAAACTTGTAGATAAATCACCAAATCTTTGAACCCTCGGCGAGGATTTAAATAGAGAGACCTTCTCCGTCGTAGAGTTTGTAAGACCCAGTCTGCTCTTGCGGCGTTGTAGCAGAGTCTGCTGATGCCGAATTCTTGTTGATTTTCTGCCCGTTCTTCTTCTGAGTCTCTTTGGTACCTTTTGACGGATCGCCCTTTCGACGCGCAGGTGGCCTCTTGCCCGGCGTGGCGTTCTTCACTTGGAAATCGGTTAGGGGCATTGGGGTATCAAATCTATGGAACTCGAAGTTACCCCAAATATCCCCCCAATTGCGGGTGGGATGTTAAGGGACCGGATGGCACGGGGTGGCGCCAAGGTTCACTGAAAATAATATAGTTGGAACGTTTATGACACGGGATGGGACGGGGTGAAACGGAGCAGTGGTGGCCAGAGACGGGATTGAACCGCCGACGCCGGCCTTTTCAGGGCCGCCTTCCAATCTGCCAAGCGGTTTAGAATCATCGTAGGTTGTTGATGTATAAGGGGAAGTCTAGTCCGATCTGTTGTGCCGTCTGGTGCCAAATGGTATGTTTTGGTATCCAAAATGTGTCCGTATTGTGTCCGCGCCGCTTGACTAGTGTTTCGTCGCGGAACCGTGCGGTTCTCCCAAAATTCGATTTTCAAAGGATGTAAGCGCCCGTTCGCTGAAGCCTAGAAATATCGGTATAGCGAGAACCATCAAAGTTTTGACAATGGTAGTGCCGTTGGACGATGGCATTGAAAAGGCATTCGAGGCATCTGAAAATGTTTGACTCTGAATCGAAAGGGGAACAATACCCCACCCCAATAGACCACATCCGCTGAGGCTTGCAATAAGACCAACGCCAACTCGTGCGAGTACACGGCGACGGTATGCGTTTAGTTCACCGGCTAAGCTGGCTCAAATCAAGTGATTGCCGTAATTCGTGTCTGGCCCCGCGCCAGAGTCAAGGACTCACTCGTGACGCGGAACCCGACAACGACGATTACTTGTATTTCGGCGATTCCTTCATGAAACGCTTCACCGATTTGTGAATGTTCTTCCAGCGCCGCTTCTCGGCTAATTCCGCCGTCGGCTCTGCACGCATTTCCAACTCGCGTTGCAGCTTGTGCAGGCTGGCCAGCCGATCAGTTCTGAGCGTGCCAGCCTGCACGGCCGCAAGAACCGCGCAGCCGGGTTCACCTTGATGTTGGCAGTCACGATAGCGACAGTTGCGTGCCAACGTTTCGATTTCGTCGAAGGTCAACTGCAGGCCCTCGTCGTCCTCCCAAAGTTGCAGCTCGCGCATTCCCGGAGTATCGATCACCATGCCACCGCTGGCGCAGAAGAGCAGTTCGCGGCGTGTGGTCGTGTGCCGTCCACGGCCATCCTCGCCTACCGATTGCGTGCTTTGACTCTCGCTGCCCATCAGGTGGTTGATGAGAGTAGACTTTCCAACTCCTGATGAACCGAGTAGCGCCACGGTTTTCCCCGGCAAACAGTAGCAGGCAAGTTCTTCCAGTCCGTCGCCTCGCAATGCACTGACCGCATGAATCGCAACGCCTTGAGCAACCTCCTCGACAGCGCGAATCCGGAAAGCTGGGTCCGCGCATAGATCGAGCTTGTTGAGAATCACGACTGGCGTCGATCCACTCTCCCAAGCTGCCGCAAGATAGCGCTCGATTCGACGCGGGCTGAAGTCGTTGTCCAAGCCTGTGACGAGAAAAGCGTAATCCAGATTGGCGGCAACAATCTGCTCGCGCTCGGCCTTGCCCGCGGCGCGGCGAGAAAACTGCGTCGAGCGGGGCAGCACGGCTTGTATCTGCCCTGCGCCCTGGCCGGGCGGAATGCGCAGAACTACCCAATCACCAGTGACCGGCAATTCTCCAACTGCTGCCTCGTAGCGCAAATGTCCGGAAAGCTGCGCGCGCAGTTCACCATTTGCGGTGGCAACCGTATAGATGGAATTGAATTGCTGAAGGACTCGTCCGGGAGCCAGCCCGGCGGAAGCATGAGGAACGAACAAGGCTGCGAACCGCTGGTTCCAGCCCAATGAAGCTAACTGCATTTCTAATCTCCGTAAGGTTTTAAGCCAAACGCATACGCACACTACTACTCCGAAAGTTGGAAGAAGCTTTCGTCGGTGCGCAAAAACGAGATTAGAAAAGAACAGTCATCAATTGATAGAAGTCTAAAACGATCACGATTTATATGTCAAAAATTGCGCAGATGCTTCTTTCTTCACGTCCCCATCGTGGGTGTCAGTCTGGAGCTTGGCTGCGCCTGATGCGCGAAGACGGTATGGACGCCGCAGCTCCCACCATTCGCTTCATTGCAATAGCCCGCGCAGAACCGATGCATTGAATTCTGTCAGGCTGCGAAGCTGCATATCGCAAAAATCAAACATTGCGGATTGATGATCCCTGCTGCTGGGAACCGCCACGACTTTCATTTCTGCGGCTTTGGCAGCAATTGCCCCATAGAGTGAATCTTCAAACGCGATGCAATGATGCGGATGAACGCCGATTTGCTTTGCGCAACTCAGGTATGCGCCAGGGTGAGGCTTTCCCATGGGTTCATCCTCGGCGGAATAGGCTACTTGAATAGTGGATTGAAGATCGAGTTTGCCTAAAACAGCCTCAATCACCGCATGAGGAGACGAAGAGCAAAGCCCCATCGGAACTTTTTGTTCCGACAACAAATGAATCACGTCAAAAACTCCCGGCAGGGGTTCCGCGCATTCGGCAATGAGCTGAATGACGCGCACATTTACATCTTGCTCAATTTGCGGAATCGTTTTTCCTGTCCAAGGGAAAAGGCTAAACCAGTGCTGAAGTGCAACATCCGTTCGCAGTCCCATCGTTTCCTGTGATCGGCTGTCATCAAGATTCACGCCAACGGTCCGTAGAACCTCAACTCCGGCTTGCCACCACAAGGGCTCGGAGTCAACTAAAAGACCATCCATGTCAAAAATAATGGCTTTGCTCATTCCAGCGAACTGTCCTCAAATATCGATTTCTTGCAGTATATAGCCTTTACAAAATCACAATGGTGGCTATTGAAATGTTGAGACGGCGCGTTGACACCCGCCTATTGCCAGACGGGCGCTGTTCAATCCGATGCTGCGTTCACGTTGTTGTTCTTCTCCTCTCCTTTTTCTTGCCCAGCCTTCAGAATCTTGTGCGCTGTCGAAACAATTCTCTGGGCCGGTTTCTCCGGAATCACGCTCCCATCGAGCCAGTTCTGAATGTCGGCTCGTGAAAACTCTGCTCCCGGAAGCCCGAGAGATTCACAGCCAAGCAGCGCATCTTGAGTCTGCAAGTTCTTCTACCGACACGAACAGTCATAGCAAAGTTCGCGGTTGTATAATCCAGTCAGTAAGGCATACGTCTTCAGGGCGGGGTGCAACTCCCCACCGGCGGTAATAGCCCGCGAGCGCCTGCGCACTGCAGGGTCAGCAGATCTGGTGAAATTCCAGGGCCGACGGTAAAGTCCGGATGAAAGAAGATGTGCTGATCGACCATCGTCTGCGCACGCAGACGGTTCTCTCTTCTTGCGCATGATTGTGCCCTGAAACGTTTTTCGCCATTTCTCTGCGAGGAGCGTTTCTGATGTCATTTGTTCTCGATCATCCTTCTACTTCTCTTGAAATTCATGCCCCCTTCGCCATGCGCCTGCAACAGGCTATAAACGACATGCGCCGTGGTCATCCTGTGCTCCTTGTCGACGACTTTGGCCGCGAGAATGAAGCCGATTTGATCGTTGCGGCTGAGCGCATCACCACACCCGTCATGGCAATGCTCATCCGCGAATGCAGCGGCATTGTCTGCCTGTGCCTTGATGAAACGACTGCCAACCGGCTCGAACTGCCCTTGATGGTTTCGCACAACGAGAGTCGTTACGGAACAGCATTTACCGTTTCCATCGAAGCGCGTCATGGTGTCTCGACCGGAGTCTCTGCACAGGATCGTGTCACAACGATTCGAGCCGCTATTGCCGAGGATGCACGCTCCAGTGATCTTGTACACCCAGGGCACGTCTTTCCTTTGCGCGCTCAACACAATGGCGTTTTGGCACGTCGTGGACATACTGAGGGTGCGGTTGATCTGGCAGTGCTTGCCGGGCTACAGCCGAAAGCCGTTCTTTGCGAGCTGACCAATCCGGATGGCACCATGAGCAAGGGCGAGCAGATTCTCAGTTTTGCGCGGCAACACAAGATGACGCTGCTCAGCATTGATGAACTCGCCGCTTATCGCAAGAGTATGAAGGAGTAAGCCATGACCGATTCAAAATCCAATGTCATCGCCGATAATCGGCCGCAGAACATCTATGATGATCCGGTGTTCTTTGCAGGCTACAAAGACCTGCGCCAGAATGACACTGGTCTGAATGGGGCGCTGGAGGTTCCCGCGCTCCGCCGCCTGCTACCTGATCTGCACGGAAAGCTGGTTCTCGATCTCGGATGCGGCTTTGGCGATTTTGCACGCTACGCACGCGATTCTGGAGCGGTATCCGTAACGGCTGTGGACGTCTCCGCCAATATGCTTGATGAGGCCAAACGGTTAACCCACGATTCCGGCATTGCCTATTTGCATTGCGCCATTGAGGACTATGTGCCAGGCCCGAATAGTTTCGATCTGGCTGTTTCTTCCATGGCGCTGCACTACATTGCAGACTATCGCTCTGTGGTCCTTCATATATTTAGTGCACTTCGGTCTGGTGGACGTTTTGTCTTTTCCGTAGAGCATCCAATCTGCACCGCTAATCCCATTGGCTGGGCGCTCGACGAGCGCGGCCAGGAGAAGTATTGGCCGCTAGACCGCTACCAAGAAGAAGGAGAACGAAGCACGCAGTGGTTCGTTCATGGCGTGCTCAAATACCACCGTACCCTCGCGACGTATGTCGGCACATTGCTTGCAGCAGGGTTCCGACTTGAATATCTTGATGAACCGCAACCAACAACTAAGGCGATGGAAACACGACCGGAGTTGCAGCTTCACTGTCGCCGCCCTCCTATCCTTCTGCTGGCCTGCACTCGTCCATAACGCGATCTTGACAAATAATCTGCAAAAGGAATCTCTTAACAAATGCCTGCTGTATACGATTGCAAACGCGATTGTATGCAGCAGGCGGTAACAACTTCCGGAGAACGGTGTTGAACATCAGACCAGAAACAGTTCATGATTTTGAGGCCATCCGTGCGATTCACAAAGCTGCATTTGCTCACCACCCGTTCAGCCATCAAACGGAACACCTCATCGTCGATGCCCTGCGTACAGACGGAGCTCTGGCTGTTTCGCTCGTAGCAGAAGTCAACAAGAATGTCGTCGGGCATATCGCAGCATCGCTCATCACGATTGGCGGCAAACAACTGCCTTGGTATATTCTCGGCCCTCTCGGCATTCTGCCTGCGATGCAACGACAAGGAATCGGCAAACAACTGGTTGAGAACTGCCTGAAGCACCTGCGTGCAATCGGTGCAGAAGGATGCGTTCTTGTTGGCGATCCAGCTTATTACAACCGCTTCGGTTTTCGTCACCATTCCGAGTTGTATCTCACGGGGATTTCAGAAGAGTTTTTTCTCTGCCTTCCAATGACCGACGACATCCCGCATGGAATCATCAAGTATCACGCAGCCTTTGGCGTCGAAGATGACAAAGTAGAATCCGCCGTCAACCCCAACGCCTAAATTCTGTGGGCTTGATTCCAAGATCGAGACATGACCGAACACAAGCGAGCCAATTATCCTATAAACCCTGAAGCAAGCCCACAATGCACCGCTCGGGAACAACTCAGGCGCGCTGCAGATGTTTTGCAATCGCAGAGGTGACCGCATTCCATGCGCCTGTGGGCAGATCATGCCCCATTCCATCAATAACGAGTAATTCTGCTCCTGGTATTGCGCGTACGGCCTCTTCTCCTGCGCCGAGAGGTATCAGCGAATCGCCTGATCCGTGGATGACAAGCGTCGGAGCTTTGATCGTTGCAAGGGATGCCGTTCTGTCGCCACAAGAGAGAATCGCTATATTTTGACGCACCATGCCTGAAGGGCAGAAGGAGCGATCATAGCTGTTCTCCAAAAATGCGCGCGCTCTTTCTTCCTCAAATGGGAACCCCGGACTCCATATCTTCCGCCATACCTTCATGTTGTGTTCGATATAAGCGTTCCGTTCCGTCGGTGATGGAGCCATAACCGCAGCGAGCGCATCCGGATTCCCTTGAACTGACTGCGGATTGCCCGTATTCGACATGATCGAAGACAAACTCAAAACACGGTGCGGATACCGATACGCAACCACCTGAGCAATCATGCCGCCCATCGAAGCGCCACAGATATGCGCTTTCTCAATTCCCAAAGCATCGAGCAGCCCAATGCAGTCATCCGCCATATCGTTGAGTGAATATGGCGCTTCGACTGCCTTTCCCGCCATAACGGCCTGGATTGCAGCCATGAAGTCTGGAACTCCTGTTTCTTCGAATTTCGTTGAAAGTCCTGCATCGCGATTATCAAAGCGGATGACGAAGAATCCGGCTTCCTCCAGCATTTTGCAGAACTCAATCTCCCAGAAGAGCAACTGAGCGCCGTTGCCGGCAATGAGTAGTAGCGCTGGGTTCGCGCGATTGCCGAATGCTTCATATTCAATTCGAATTCCATTTGCCTGGGCATGCGGCATCGCATTCTCCTCACTTACATAAGCTTCAGTTTTTGGCTGCACGATTTGCTTGAGATGATCTTTTAGTCGGAGCCTTGCGCTTAGGAGCAGATACGCGCTCCCGACCGTCAACTGGAAGTAACAGCGCATGGATTGTCTTAGCTATGCGTGCTGAGAGTTCCTCTAGCGGCACCGGTTTTTTCTCCCAGCAGTCACGCCGACTCCCAAGCAAATGACAAATCCCCGCAATCAACAGGTTAAATGCGAGCTCGCCGTCAAAATTTAAGCTCGCTGTTTCGCCAAAAAACTTAAATAGTTCGTCGATAACTGCCGTGCGTCCTTTGGCGAGCGCCGTAATCGTCTCAACCGAAAACGATGACATGCGCAGCAGGATTTGTACGGTTGCAGGGCGCTCCTCCAACGCGGCAACATAGGCTTGCATGGTGCGGACAAAGCGTTCGCGCGCCGGATATTTCCCCAGATCCACGCTGCATCGCTGCTTGAGTTCAGCAACATCCGGCATGAACTCACGGCTTCCGGCAAAAGCGGCAAGAAGGCCATCGAGCCCGCCAAAATACCTGTATACCAGTGCTTTATTGACGTCTGCCCGTGTGGCAATGGCCTCTACGGTCAGCCGCCCCGCCACCTGCAACTGCTCCTGCAAAGCCTTTAGCAGCGCATCACAGGTGGCTGTCTTTTGCGCCGTACGTTTGTTCATAGTATGATTGTAACGGTAACGGCACCGTTACTCAATTAGTTTTTTATAGAAGGTATCCATGAGTGATCGCTTCTTGGTACTAGGCGCTTCAGGTCAGGTCGGTAGCCGCATTCTTGAATTGCTGCGCCAGAATGGGCACGTAGCGGTTGGCGCATCGCGCACGCCAAAAGACCAAAACTGGGTACGTTTCAATTGGCTCGATCCGCAGACCTTTCGCCCAGCGCTGCAAGGCATCACCTCGGTCCTTTTCGTATGCCGCCCGGGAGATGAAGATGCGGATCTGTATGCTGCTCCCTTCGTTTCAGCCATGGTCGATGCTGGCGTCAAGAGAGTAGTGCTCCTCTCAGCCTTGGGTGCAGCAAAACGTCCAGAGTTCTCTCTACGCAAAGTTGAATTGCTTATTGAAGCATCCGGTCTGACATGGACGCACATCCGACCGAACTTCTTCTTTCAGATTCTGGCGCGTCCCCCGCTCTCAAGCGAAATAGCCTCGCTTGGCACGCTTAGTCTGCCTCTCGGCAATGCCCACATCGCATACGTTGATGCCGACGATGTTGCAGCACTTCTATTCAAGGCTCTTACCGACCATTCGCTGGCTGGCCGTGCCATTGAACTCAGTGGCCCCGAGGCGCTCACGCATGAGGAAATCGTCCAATGTATCGCGCAACAAACAGGAAGAGCGATTCGTTTCGTCAACCTGTCTGAAGATGAGGCGCGCGCACTAATCTTAAGTCGCGGCTTCCCACCGTCTCACACCGAACGAGTCATGCGCTTCTACGCTCTCTGCCGACAGGGATTTTGCACGGCACCCGATACCGAAGCAGCGCAAATTCTTGGAAGGCCGCTCAATCACTTCGAAACTTTTGTGGAAGCAAATCGAGCAGCTTGGCAACTTGCTGCTCCCCTCCCGTAGGTATACGCCCACGTCATAGAGCTGCGTCGGCACGCAGCAACGCAGGTCGAAGGATGGGTAGATCTAAAGGAGCACCGCGCTCAATGAGTCTCCAGAGTGCGCCAGAATCGAGGCGGCAGGGGCTAACAGGAATATCCATTGACACTCACTTATGTCCAATCGATATCCAATTGTGAATTGAGAAAGGTGAGCAGGATCTGTACGATTGCGGCTACATACAGAGCTAAAACGTCGGATCTCGCTATTTCTTCTGGCTACCGAGGTACGTGACGACATGCCCGCGGAGAGCCGCAACGAACCGCTGAAAATTCAAATCTTCTGCCGACTGGGTAATGGTCGTGCATTTATTGTTTGTCGCCATCAAGAAGCACGCGGAACTATACAGTCGCTCCAACACCAGGCGACGACATAGCAATTCGTAGCGTTCGCTGTAAGATACGCCTTGATACTTATCTACACCTTTCTGCGTCTTCTTCGCTTCTCCACGAAACACCGGGTCAACGGGAAAATACGGTTCCTTGTTCCCGACTGGAGTTTTCACTTTGGCGCGATCTTCGAGCAGGAAGAAATAACCGAGGAATGGGGTAGGGGACTTTCCGAAACGACCCTCCCTGAATGCAGTCCAGATGTCTTTGGCGCTCCCGACGGCCTCTTCGGACCGGTTGTTCACATTATTGCCGATGGATTTTCCCGCCTGCGACTTGAACTCCATTGCCAGAACGAGTTGGCCTTCGGATACGACCATCAAATCCCACTTTTTTGTTGCCCTGAAATAACCAGGAAGCTCCAATGCCGTCCGCGTGCGGATATCGAGTTTCTTTAGCCCGGCATCGCACAAGATGTCGGCAACCAGCACCTCCAGGGCGCCCATCTGAGTGCCACCGGTGACCTCGCCGCGCGTACCGGCATCGATCTTGCCGGACTGAACCTGCTTCTCTTTGTTCTTGCTTCTTGCGTCCCAATAGCTTTGCACGGCTTCCTGCAAGCGCTTATCAATGTCCAATGGCGTTCTCCATCTCATGCTGGTCGATTCCATAGATTATAAGCGCCGTCTCAGTGGCTAGTGATCGGTCACGGTTACGGAAAGCTTTGATCAGCTTGTTAGCCTGGGCTTTCGTGAGGGTCTTCGGATCGGGCACCCGAATGCGCCGCAAATACTGAGCCTGGAACCGGAAATACCCGCCGCGCATGCGGACACCATAGGACGCAACGAAGAACTGGCCGATCGCCGATATCAGCAGCCCGCCCAGCACCTCGAGGTTCCAGATATCCGACTGGATGAAATAGAGATTATGGTGCGGGTAGGTTTCACCATTATCCAGCACCGGATCGAGAATGTTCTTGATGTCGGCAATGTAGAGCTTCGGCTTTTCTGTGAGCGAATGGGTCACGCGATCGATGGTCTTGTACCAGGCATGTGCGCTCTTGATCGCGGTATGGCGTTTTTTCAGGGCCGCACCGTGCTTCTCGAAATATGTTTGCAGTCGAGGGTATCTGTCCAGAGTCACCAAGCCGTCGCTATTCCACGGGTCTACCAGATAGTGCCCGGACCATTGCATCGCACCGCTGCCTAGGTCTTTGGCCATCGCCAGTTTCAGCAGACGTGACGGTTCCACGAGGTGTGCATCCTTGGTAACGAAAACCTTGTCATTGCCGGTCGCAACACCGATGCCGACCTTCGCATTGGTTTCGAGCGGCAGGAACTTGTCTTCCAGTCGGCGCAGTAGCGCCAGCTGTTTGGGCGAATCGCAAGGCCAAGGATCACCGGCCTTGAACCAGCTATCGACGCGGGCGGCATGCAATCCGGTCGGTATTGCCGCTCTCGTGCCGTTTGTGCTTTCCAGCAACGTGGCGGCCAGCATTCCGGAGGGAACATGCTCAACTTCCGGACCGGCGCTTGCCACAATCGTGCGGCCTTGCTTTTGGCGGCGAATCACCGTGATAGCTGGATAGGCATCCACATCATTCTGGAAGGCATCGGCCTTGTGCATCTCGATGACAACATCCACCGCAAAATTTGAGGTAATCAGCTTCCGCAGCTCGGCACCGTACTGGTTGCGCATCCAGCGGTCGGCGCAGATGAAGGCGCAGGTGCCACCATGTTTAAGCTGACGCAACGCCGCTTCAAAAAACGCCACATACAAATCCGCCCGGCCGCACATCGTAGAGTAGGCTTCGCGGTAGAGCAAAGCGGTCTCTTCCGGAATCTCCTCAATGCGGACATAAGGAGGGTTGCCAATGACGAAGTCCGCCTCGACGCTGATCGAATCGAAGAGGTAATCGCCTGTACGCACCCAAGACTGAGCAAGGCTTTCTGCTGTAGATGCCTTGACTCCCCGCATAACGAGAACCTCGGCAGCCAATGTCCGTGCCCGTTCTGCGCTCCCTTCATCGATTTCATAGGCAATGAGAGACTTGCGGCAGTCTGAAATCGGACGGCCAAGCCGTTGACAGGAATCCGCCAGCCGCTCAATCATCAGGGCCAGGAACGCCCCTTCGCCCGCCGAGGGCTCGACGGCAACGGCATCGATGAGATTGGCTTCGGGGGTGTAGCCGGCAAGATCAAGCAAAAGCTCTACAACCCACCGCTTGGTGTATACCACTCCCTTGGGCTCCAGCGCTGGGGGGCGCGGAACCAGGACGGGAAACGGGAATAATTGTTGAATCCCGCGTGATCCGCGTACCGCTAGATGGAAATCTGCCACTGCAACCTCGTTTTGCTGTCTCTAATCATGATAATTCCAGAACCGAATGATCGCTGGATGGTAACGGGGGAACCGACAATCGTTTTCGACAATGGAAATGTTTGGATCTATACGAAATATGCGGGCGGTAATCTCCGAAAACGAGGTCGAAAGGCCCCGGATAGGCAAGATAGAACCGCCGCATATATTCAAGATTGGTCTTCGAGAACTCGCTTCCGAACTCGCTGGTTAGCCGGGAAGCCAGCTCTCGGACGATCTCCTTGCCATATTGAGCACGGTCGGCCCCCTGCTATTCCTGCTCGAAGGTTCGACGGCCAATCTCGTAGTTTGTATAGACCTGCAACAAGTTGACGCCGCGAGCGGCGCTCTGACGAGCCGACAACACCAAACTGCGGATGGCTTCATAAAGCGAAGCTGCTTCTTGTCTTGTACTCACTGCAACCTCCGAATTACCTGCAAACCTCGGCGCTCTCGGCATCAAGCGTGAACTGCCCACTGCGCCCCATTTTGTGTTTTGTACCCAGGGGCAGGTTATGCTAGACGTAAAAACGTCACAGAGCTCTTCTAAACGATTGTTCCTACAATGCTTATGAGGAATAAGAGCGCACAGCATTTCTTGCCGATCTGGGTTGCGTGGGACACCTGCGAATGGGGCGTCGGCGCGACAGCGAGCAGCATCGCTTCAGCTACCGCGTGGCCACCGGAGCGGCGACTTCATTGGCAAGTCGGGTGCCCAACTCAAAAGCCCGCTGGCAATCACCAGGAAAATGTTCCCTGCGGCTGGCAGCCTTCTTCTCTTCATCAAAACGATCTTGGTCGATCTTCGAATAGTCGTCGAACTGATAGGTGTCGAAGCAAAGTAGTGACTCCGAACTCCCGAAAATTTTCTTCAGAAACATTTCATTAAGAGCGATGCCTTTATCGAATCCGCTCTCCTTCAACTGCTTGTCAGTCGTATTCATCGTGTAGATGAACCCCGTCTGGATCTTTCTGGGAAAAAGAGTTGGTGCCGGTTCATCGGCCTTCGCATAGCGATAATAGGGAAACATCAAACGCTCCATAAAGGATTTCATCTCTCCCGAAACCGCCCAGAAGTAGATAGGCGAGCCCAATATCAGGACATCTGCATTTTCAACCTCTTCCAGAATAGGTGTCAGATCATCCTTGATGGCGCACTGTCCATAACTCCGACCGCCTTTGATCTTGCAGCCGAAACAGCTCTTGCAACCCTTGAAATCCAGATCGTACAGGTGGATAGCGTTGTCTCTGAGCCTGACAGTGGAAAGCTTACCTTGGTCAGCGTCCGCGTAGCGGCATATCCAAGGCCACTGATTCCTTGCGATCCCAGCGTGTTTCCTGTGTCATAGAAAACGCCAAAGCCGGAGCGCAGAACCGTATCATAGCCTTGCTGCCGATGCGCTTGATACGCAAGACCAATGCGTGGTGCAAAGTTGTTATAAGTCGTATGCCACAGCGGCGTTCCCTTGGGCGCGACGGTGGCTGTCGCCAGGTTACTGGTCTCATTGAGCGTATACGGAATATTTCCATATCCGTCTCCGGGAGGTGGATTCAGTTCCCAACGCAGCCCCAGCGACGCACTCAGGCGAGATGTCACTCTCCATTCATCCTGAGCAAAGAGTGAAAGATTTGTGTAAATTGGCTCGGAAGGAATTGCAGCAGAAGTCTTCACGGATGCAGATGCCGCCGTATTCGAAAGAACCTGGCTCTCGCTTGTGAAGACTACGGTTTCCCAGAATGTCGCAGGCTTCGGTTCTGTTGAGAGGCGGCGATAGTCAACACCAAATTTCAAGGCATGTACGCCCAGTTGTCTGCTGAATGAATCCGTGACGTTCCATTGTTGTTGGGATATAGGCAGGGGCGCATAGTTGATCGATGGATAGTTCCCGAAGCTGAGAGCCACAAGGATCTGTGAGTGGGATGGCAGACTGCCGCCATTTGGCCCAGGAACCGTACTCAATGGAAATGGCGTGGCGCCGCCAAAGCTTGTGAATGCGTAGTTATAGTTCCCCTTGAGTGGAGTGAAGTTCAGACGGAACTCATTTGCTCTCTGCGGACCGAGGTTGTTGTCGATGCCGAGAGTAATCGGTTGGGAATCAAAAACAGAAGACGTAGTTTCAGCGAGATTAGCGGCGTATCGACTTGCCGCACTCGAAGGGGAATAACTATAACGGACAAAGGCATTCATGTTATCGCCGAAATGATGGTCGATACGAAGGCTTGTTGAATCCAGTTTGCTGGGCATCGAGTACGCTTCGTTGAACGAGGCGAGCCCGCTTCCGAGTTCTGATCCATTCGGAATGGGGAAGGCGTTCAGGACCGGCTGCAAGGTCGCAGGCGCGGTTGCCCGCATGGTATTATCTGGGACGCTTGTCACAACAGCCGCGTGCGGTGTCGTGAGTCGCAATCCTTCATAGGAAAAGAAGAAGAACGATTTGTCGCGCCCTTGATAGAGTCGTGGAATCCATACCGGACCGCCGAAGGTTCCACCAAAGTCGTTCTGCCGTTCGGCCGTCTTTCGTGTGACCGGAACGGTATTGTCATTGAACCAATTGTTCGCGTCAAGAGCATCATTCCGGAAGTAGTCATAGAGAGATCCATGCAGGATATTCGTCCCAGAGCGCGTTACAAAAGAGAATTGACCTCCAGGGGTACGCCCATATTCTGCAGAGTAGGTAGACGTCGTGACGCGGAACTCCTGCAGGTCATCGATCGAAACGAGACTCTGCGTGGTGCCAAGGGCTGTTTCTCCTGGAACCGACCCGCTGAATCCAGCGCCGCTTCCTGCCTGGTTCGTAGCATTGACTCCCGTGTTGACGCTGACGCCATCGACGGTGAAATAGTTTTCCTCGGTACGCTGTCCGTTGACGGTGATTTCGCCGCCTTGTCCAACGCCCTTCGAAGGTATCAATGATGTACCGGGAACCAGCGTCTCCAGCGACTGAAAGCTGCGTCCGTTCAATGGCATGCTCTCAACGAACTGGCGGTCGACAACCGTGCTCACGGACGCGTTCATCGTGTTGATGACGGAGGATGCCGCATCCACAGTGATGCTTTCGGATGTCGCCCCGACAGGCAGGGAGAAGTTCAGCGACAGTGCGCTCTGCACATTCAGAACAACATCAGGTTTAATGAGAGTCTTGAACCCGATCTTTGATACCTGGACGTGGTATTGTCCGGGAGGAAGAACGGAAAGGTAGTAAATGCCGGAGCTGTTTGTTTTGGCCGTATAGACAACGCCCGTGGTGTCATTGGCGATGTCGATCTCCGCGCCCACAATGAAAGTGCCAGCGGGGTCAGTCACGCCACCGCTGAGGGTGGCATTTGTAGACTGCGCATTGACCAGAGATATTGAAAGGGAAAATCCGTAGAGAAGAAGGATGATCAGTCGTTTCATGCGGCAGAACTCCTGGGGTGTGAGGATGAATAGGGTTCCTTCCATCTACGGCCAGCCGCTACGAGTTGTATCAATCCCTTCGATCTTTATGGATGATTTGGTTGTACCCGAAGATAGGCCATCAGGATTTGTTTGCCTGTTGGCTTGGCGCTTCCGCCCCGCGGCTCGACGGTAACGAAGACCTTATTCAGTCGCGCAAGGGTCTTCGTGTCGTTGAATCGCAGAACCCATCGTTTTTGTGTCCCATCCTGATAAAACAACCCTAGATTGACGTCCGGCTGCGCATCTCCGCTGCCCCAGGCCTGGAACGTCACCGCCTGCTTGTATCCTGCCTGTTTGTCGAGATCGTATCCATAGAAGACAAGGGATCTGTCTTTTGTATAGAAGATCCGGCCGAAGGGCTTAGCCGTTTGTCCATTGTCTTTTACGTCGAAAATGTCGGTGATATAGAGATTCCGTGCCGCGATCAAGTCTCGAATCTCCCGATCGTGAGCGAGGAATTCCTTGTCAAGAGCCAACATGCGATCTTTCTCGTCGAGAGACGCACTCAGTTCTCTAAGCCGTGTTTCGAGGAAGGCTATCGACGACTAAAAGGGGGTAGTAAAGACCTGACGGCATTTTTCAATGCCATCCGACAGCCGCTCATTTCGTCTTTCGTGACTTCTGTTCGCCGGTTCTCACCGTCGATCGATGCTGTGAGCGGTGACGCAAAGATGATGGCTACGCTCGCAACGTCAAGCGGAGCGCTGTTAGCCAATGCTGCGCAATACGAGTTCACTCATCAGGCATCATGGATGCCCGGAGTCTTTGAGATCGGACAGGAGCAGGTCACCACGGCTTTCGTGGCATACCCAAAGATAGACGTTTCGGTGAATGTCCTGACGGAGTCCATCATTGAACTCATGCGCACACATCTGCCTTCACAGGAGGAAAAAGCTTCCAAGGCGGCACCTCGCCGAACCAAGAAACAACCGCAGATAGGCTGAATTCGATATGAGAATCCAATTTTTATCAATAGAATAGAGTTAGATATCTAAAGATTCGCCACATGGATTGCCATGACCTTCCAGTTGACCGACGCATTGAGGTATTCCGAGGAAGCTCACGAACATATCTGGTCTCAAATTCATGGCACAAAATTCCCCGGAGATGACCGCAGTTTTCTGGCCCTGACGTATGTTTCGGTCGCGTTAGAGCATCAAACGTCGATCCGAAAACTGATTGAAATGGACCTTCGCGGTTCTGCGGCGGCTCTTCTTCGCTCGCAAGTCGAAGCCGTTGTCCGCGGACTATGGGCATATTCCCTGGCCACAGCTGATGAGGTGCACGCGATCGGACAGAAAGGCGGGGAACCTTTCCCCAGCTTTCGCAACATGGTGATTGCAGTGGACCGCGAGCTCGGTAGAATTCCAACCTTCGCGCCGCTCGCCACCAGCTGGAAAATCCTCAATAGCTATACACACAGTGGAATGGAGCAGCTGGCCAGTCGTGTTCAGACGCGCATTGACGGAGACATCATCCTGTCGCCGAACTATAGCATTCAGTCTGTCGAGGGCATGCTGCACGTATCGGGAGCCATCTCCCTACTCTTTCTCATGGCGATCTTTCAATGGCTCGGGTTTCCAGAGAAGGCAGAAACTCTGATCGTGTGGTCAGAAGAACACAAGGTGAGCCTGTGCGATGCCTGAAACGCTTCTTCGTGAAACCGGGCAAGGTGGGGTAGGCATGGTCAATTCTCCTTCGACAGCTCTGCAACCTTCCCCTGCAGATACACATTATTTGGATCGTGGCTCAACAATTGTTCGTAGCTTTTCCGAGCATTAGGCAAGTCTTTTTCGACTTCATAGGTAAGGGCCAGATTCTCGGTCACAATAACCCATTGCGAAGGATATGTTGATTCCGTGTAAACCTGCAGCGCATTACGGTAGGCTTCGACCACCTGCTGTATATACTGCGCAGTTTGAGCACCTTCGCTACGTCCAGCGAGGTCATGAAGCACATTGCCAAGGTTATATTGCGTCATAGCCCAGCCTTGGGGAAATTGCTCCCTGGTGTAAACCTGTAATGTATTGCGGTCGGTCTCAAGCGCTTGCTGCAAATACTGCGTCGCTTGTGCAGCTTCGCTACGCCCTGCAAGATCATGGAGCGTGGCACCCAGGTTAGCCTGTGTCATCGCCCACTCTTGGGGCAATTGTTTCTGAGAGTGAATCTGTAATGCGCTGCGAAAAGCTTCGACCGCTTGCTGTAGATACTGCGTTGCTTGAGTCCCAGCGCTTCGCCCGGCAAGATCACGTAGCGCTACGCCCAGATTGGTCTGCGTCATCGCCCAGCCTTGGGGAAACTGCTCCCGGGTGTAAACCTGTAATGCATTGTGGTCGGTCTCGAGCGCTTGCTGCAGATACTGCGTTGCTTGCGCAGCTTCGCTACGTCCTCCAAGCTCACAGAATATCTCGCCCAGATTGGTCTGCGTCATCGCCCAGCCTTGAGGAAACCGCTCCCGGGTGTAAACCTGTAATGCATTGTGGTCGGTCTCGACTGCCTGCTGCAGATACTGCGTGGCTTGTGCAGCTTCGCTACGCCCTGCAAGATCACGTAGCACGGCACCCAGGTTAACCTGTGTTGCCGCCCACTCCTGGGGAAGTTGTTCTCGTGTCCTTGCCTGAAGTGCGTTTTGGAAAGCCTTGATCGCTTGCAGCAGATACTGCTCAGCCTGAGCACCTTCGCTATGCCCTGCGAGATCACGTAGCGCTACGCCCAGATTGGTCTGCGTCATCGCCCAGCCTTGGGGAAACTGCTCCCGGGTGTAAACCTGTAATGCGTTGTGGTCGGCCTCGACCGCCTGCTGCAGATACTGCGTGGCTTGAATCCCTTCGCTTCGTCCTGCAAGATCACTTAGCACGGTACCCAGGTTGGTCTGCGTCGCCGCCCAGCCTTGGGGAAACTGCTCCCGGGTATAAACCTGTAATGCATTGTGTTCGGCATCGAGCGCTTGCTGCAGATACTGCGCAGCTTGGACACCTTCGCTATGTTTTACAAGATCATCGAGTACTACGCCCAGGTTGCTCTGCGTTGCCGCCCATTCCTGGGGAAGTTGTTCTCGTGTCCTTACCTGAAGTGCGCCGTGGAAAGCCTCAATCGCTTGCTGCAGATACTGCGCAGCCTGGACACCTTCGCTTTGCCCTGCGAGATCACGTAGCGCTACGCCCAGATTGGTCTGCGTCATCGCCCAGCCTTGGGGAAACTGCTCCCGGGTGTAAACCAGTAATGCATTGCGGTCGGCATCGAGCGATTGCAGCAGATACTGCGTTGCTTGTGCAGCTTCGCTACGCCCTGCAAGATCACGTAGCGCGGCACCCAGGTTGGTCTGCGTCATCGCCCAGCCTTGGGGAAACTGCTCCCGGGTGTAAACCTGTAATGCACTGTGGTCGGCCTCGATCGCTTGCTGCAGATACTGCGCAGCCTGGGCACCTTCGCTATGTTTTCCAAGCTCATGGAGCGCAGCACCCAAGCTGGTCTGCGTCGCCGCCCAGCCTTGGGGAAACTGCTCCCGGGTATAAACCTGTAATGCATTGTGGTCGGCCTCGACCGCCTGCTGCAGATACTGCGTTGTTTGTGCAGCTTCGCTACGCCCTGCAAGATCATGTAGCGCGTTACCCATGTTGGTCTGCGTTGCCGCCCATTCTTCGAACAACTGCTCCTTGGTTTGAACCTGCAGCGCATTGCGGTAGGCCTCAAGCGCCTGCTGCAGATACTGCGTGGCTTGAATCCCTTCGCTTCGTCCGGCAAGATCACGGAACACATTGCCCAGGTTGTTCTGTACCATCGCCCACCCCTTGGGAAACTGTTTCAGGGTGTAAACAGTCGATGCGGAAAAATAGGCGTTTTGTGCAGATTCTTCATGTTTAGAGATTGCTGTACCTTCGGAACACGAAACCAGTGCTTCTTCCGAATTTCCTAATTTCAGCTGAAGTTCAGCCCACTGTATCCCCGCTCTGTCACGGGAAACATGAGCAAGCGCTCTTTGGTATGCCTCTTCAGCTTTGAAAAAATCCAGGGCGTTATACGCTGCGTCCCCTGCTTGGCTATAATCGCGAACAATACGGTCAATACTATCCTGCTGCTGCTTTTCTAAAGCCGCCAAATGGTTCTCTTCCTCAACGGCGGCCTCCATTGCCTGATCGTGGGATTCACGAAAATCTTTCTTGGCGAAAGCTGCAAGGCTGAGATCGTAGGTGCTGGACTTTCTTGACTGGACTTCCAAGGCCCAGCGGTTAACTTCGGCCTGTACCTGCTCAAAACTAAAACCGTATTCGATAGCCCAGTCTTTCAGGTATCTGCTTAGATCGGACGGCTCTTTTGCGTTGGTTGGCTTGGCTACACGGCTTGACTCACGCGCTATGCGTTCAACCAAGGCTTTCAACTGTGTCTCTGAAAGGAACTTGGGAGACCCTTTCGGCAATAAATGGATTTCTTTTCGATGGATTAAATCGATTGGGACGGTTAACTTGCCTCCAGATGGTTCATAAATTGCATAATGAGAAGAAACGACTGTAATCGTAATTTCGACTCCCGCTTTGAGCGCGCCAGAGAGATATAGACGAAAAAGTCCGCCATCTTTGGTTACATCATGACTGCCATCTTCGTCGAGAGTGACGCTGACATTATCGAGAGGGATCTGCGACTGATCGTCACCTTTTACCAGTTTGCCAAGCAAATACCTTTGAGCCTGCGCGTCTACAACGCAGGCAAGGCAAGTTGCAAGAATAAGCCCCGTGAATCGCATGATTACCTCTTTTGGAGGAAAAAAATCACTCCGGGATCGCCCAGTGTTGGACTCATACGCTTGGTCTGATAGCCCTGTTTTTCTGCGACGAGATCGACCAGTTGCTCACGATCTTCCGAGACCTGAAATTTATAACTTCCATCGCTTTTAGTCGTATCCTCGAGACGATATTGGGGCAGCATGACATGAACATCCGGCAAAGGATTTCCTTGCTCGTCCAGCACTATACCTAGCAGCTTAAAGTGCTTAACCTTCTTTTTTACGGTCAAATCAATGGAATTGCTCTCCAGCGTGACTGTCGAGATGGTTGCCTCGTAGTCATCCGACTCGATCCCTACGGGTACCTGTTGTCCGCGATAATCAGCAGGAATACGCGGGAATACTGCCTGTCCGTACTCACCGATAAGCTCGGAGCTTATCTCCGGTCCGAGCTTAAGGAATACCCGTCCAGTGCTTCGTAAAACGATATCTTGTGTACCACCCTCCCCGTGGACGTAAACCGTTAGCGGGAAAGAAGTAGCTTTCGGAATAAAGCAATATCCGCCATACACCACCAATGCAGCGCCTACAACTGAGCCACTAAGCCGTAGTTTTCCACCAAAAATGTTACCTGTCCAGGTTGCGGTGGATTGCAAGACGCCGAAGAGAAATCCTGCTGCGGTAAGCCCCATGAGGACGAGAACAAGGTAGTAGGTCTGCTGTAGCAGGCCAAATCGGCTCAGCCTATCCGCACACACGATCATCAAAATAAACACTGCCATCGTGCACAGAAATGCGGTGAATAAAATCCACGCGTAAACCGGGACCCGTTTCCAGAGTCTTGCGTAACGCCGATTTTCTTGCGCGCTGCCAGCTGGCATATTTGTCATTGCTTTTCACCTATTCTTCTCACTTCTGGCACGCTAATGCAAGAAAGCAGACTATGAGGCTACCGGGCACACCTTCGACATCAACTCTCTGAAATATATAGGAAATGTGCTCAAGTAGAGCAATAAGCCGTTTGGCTACGGGCGCAAGTGCGCATCTCCAATTGGCATTTATCCGCCGAGACCAGCGTGCAATCGTTAGTCGGGCAGAGCAGGATAGGTCCCCTTAAACGCCGTTTGCTACGGGATTCGGCAGCCCCACGGAGGTCCAAGATCCCAGTTGCCATGGCGACATTCAGGAGTGATTTTCTTGATGACGGTTTGCTGTATTCTCGGGTTGCATGATTGCCGCCATAAAGTGAAACCCAGCTATAGATTTGATGTGAAAGTGTTCAGTTTCCCCGTTCTGTGATTCATTACGAGAACAAATCTGGCTGTGCTTTCCGCAAGTCTTCGACCGTACTTTGAAGTTTTGTTGAGCTCTGAGTGACTGCGTCGCGGAAAGACAGGTTGAACTCCATATCGACGGCAAGGCAAATCTGGAGAAAAAGTCTCGTTGACTGTTCCGCCGCGTCACATACACCTTTCGTGTCTGGGCCGTAGGTCTGTAGGAAGTACCCATTTGATAGATTCGCAACCAAACCAGAAGCAACCATAGGGAGCGTATGTTTGTGGGCGCAAAATACCCAATACAACTCTTGGTATACGAGTCCAGCCTTGACGGCTTGTGCGCGCTGGAAAAGGGACTTTTGCGACCATCCTTTGCGTGCGTCCTTGAAGTATTTGAGGATGCCTTTGACCTGGGGATGTAGATCGTTCAGATATTGTGTGTATTTCTTGCGCCGTCCTTTCGGCAGACGCTTTTGTGAAAGAACCTTTTTCGCTTGAAGGTATTTTTCGACCGTTTCAAATTGACAGAATCTCCTGGACCGCCTTGCGGGGGCTTGGCTGATGAAGAGGAGGTCGATCAGATTCTCAAACAGCACGGCACAAAGGGACAGGCTATCGCTTCCATATCCGCAACGACACAGAATCTGTGCCGATTGCATCGTCTTTAGGGCCTTCTTTAGCACGAAGTTCGCTACAAAGACGTACTCGGAGCCGATTCCGTTGGTGTTCATCTTTTCGATGATGTCTTGGCCGAGTTTCTGCGCCTTATCCCCGACCTCAAACAGATCATTCGCCCTTTGCATTTGATTGACGAATTCAACAGGTAAGGCAAATGGAGCAGGGCAAATACCCTGAGTCGCCATGGCGTAGGAGCCTCCTGACTTAATAAGTGATTGACAGAGATTATAGTTTCTTGAGCAGGCTGCACGCCAAAACCCATTGTGCGCCCGTTCGAGATTCCCTTTAGCGTGGAGGAGATCGAAGATTTCAGGATCAGTCCCCTGAAACGCCGATTGCGCCAGAGTGGATTCTGGGATGATGCAAAATCCTAAACCACTCGTCAACGGCAGATCAGTACCGAATGTCGCCATAACGCCATCAATTCTTCGGCCAGCGGGACTTCTTCAGCACCCTCTTGAACACCCTCATTTGCATCAAAGCTTTGAATTCCGGCCAAGACCTCTGCCGTGCAACAGCAAAGACAATGGAGACAATTCCAGGCTGAAGATTACCCTATCCCGCGGATAGCAAATTTTCCAGACGTTCCAACAGGATTGTCTCCAACTGCTTCACATGCGGCGCAGGATGGGAGTCGGCTTGGTGCAGAATCAGCCCGATTCGCGGCAGCGCGGGCAACCCGTCGAGAACGCGCAGTTGCTTGGGCAGTCCCACGCTGGTGCGCACCGTGATTCCCAACCCGGCGCTGACGGCGGCCCAGATGCCGCTCAAACTGGAACTGGTGAAAGCCACACGCCATGGAATGAGCGCCTTGTCTAGAGCCTTGATGGCCGCGCCGCGCATCAGGCACGGAGTATCAAAGGCGACCAGAGGTTGCGGTTCATTGTTGGCGTGGACGTCGGAATCCGCCCGTCCAATCCAGCGCATTGGCAGATTGGCTACAACCCGGCTGTGTGGCGTGCGGTTCCCCCCATCCCACGCCAATGCAAGGTCAAGATGTCCACCCGAAACAAGTTCGAGCAACTGGGCGCTGCGCGCCACCGTTGTTTCGATCTGCATGCGAGGGTGGGCTCGCGCAAAGCTGCCCAGCGTCTCGGTCAACAACTGTTCGCCAAAATCTTCCTGCAGGCCAATTCTCACGCAGCCCTTGAGTGCGGCGCCGCTTACCGCTTCTGTTGCCTCATCATTCAACTCCAGCAGGCGCTTGGCATAACTGAAAAGAATTTCGCCCGTAGGTGTAAGCAGCAAGCCGCGCCCGGATTTACGCAGGATGGGTAGCACCGCCTGATCCTCAAGCCTTTTGAGTTGCGCGCTCACGGCGGAGGTGGAGCGCCCCAGTCGATCCGCAGCTTTGGCAAAGCTGCCCAATTCGATGCCGAAGACGAAACTGCGCAACACGTCCAAATCAAAGGTTTCCATCGCACCTTAATCATCCACAAAAAATGGATCATCTGTCAAATATATTCTGATTGTGTGGACTGTAGTTTCCTGCTACGTTCTGATTGTGACCACTTTTCGAAATGGAAATTGCGAAGATTTGATACCAAGCCATCGGTCCGAAACAATGAAGGAGAATAGGCCATGCCACTAGTCCGTATTGAGGTTTACCAAGCCACACCGCCCGTGCAACGTGCGCAAATTGCCAACGAAGTTTACGAATCGATGCGCGAGACGATCGGTATTCCAGAAGGCGACCGTTTCATCATCGTCACTGCGCATGATTCCAATGAGCTGTTCATCGATCCCAAATACATGGGAATGCGGCGAACGGAACGATTTGCACTGGTGCAGATTTTTCTCAGCAAAGGACGGGCAGTCGAACAGAAGCAAGCGCTCTACGCGCGGATTGCGGAGCGGCTGCGGAAAGCTGTGGGCTTTGCTCCCGACGATGTCATGATCGTGCTTACAGAGAACTCCATCACTGATTGGTCCTTCGGAAAAGGAGAGGCACAATATGTCCTGAATCCGCCCAGTTGGGTAAAACTACCCGCGGAAGGATGAATTAAAGGCTCTCCGCGCGATCTTCAGATAACGCCACACTCTCTCTGGAGGCGAAGATGGAAGAGAAAAGCACTGTGCACCGGAAAGAGCTTTTGAACTTAGCGATCTGCAAGATGATTACAGCAATCGATGTTCGCGAAATCACCTTCTCTCCGGGCCAGATCACCGGACGCCACAAACATCCTTGCCCGGTCGTCGGCTACATCGTCGAGAGCGCCGCAGAGATGGAAGTGGAAGGAGAGTTGCAGCAGTCGCTCCCTGCCGGAAGTGCCTTCTACGAACCGGCTGAAGCAGTCATTGCACGTTTCGATAATGCCTCTGCCACCGAGCCTATGAAGTTTGTGGCCTGCTATCTGCTTGAAGGAGAGCAGGCGCTGATCGAGATGTTTCCTGCCTGACAGAATCAAGCTGCGCAAATAGCAACCAGCCGAAATTCAAAGGCATAAGGAGACAGCAATGGCAGTCAATCTTGAGGGCGTGGTTTCCGCTCAATGGCAGGACTTTCCTGCCAAAGAAATCTTTCCCGGAATTCGTCAGCGCATCTTATGGCAAGGAGCGAGCGGCGCCAAAGCTCAGGTTTTGGAGATCGATGCCGGTGCCAGGTTTACAACCATCGATCCTCACTGGCCGGGTCCGGAAGAGGTCTTCGTCGTTTCTGGAGTTTTTAACGATGGCGTCAACGATTATCCATCAGGTTCTTTCATCCACAATCCTGCCGGCTCTGCGCACATTCCTCAGTCGAAGCAGGGCTGTGTGATCTTCGTGTTCTTCCCAGAAGGGTGACAGAGCATCAGAATGCCTATCGGCCTCTCAGCTATTTTTGATTGAGAGAGGCAAGGAACATGAGAACAGCATTTTGCAGCGCAATACGGTGGTCGGAATAGGCATGGTCCGTCGAGAAGTGAATTGCCTTTACTGCATGGTTTCCTGACCTATTGACAGCCGCGACAAGAGCATCGTTGGGCGAGGACCAGCCGTCATCCGAGGTAAGAATCAGCAAAGGCCTTGTGGCTAATTTCGATGCAAGGTTTACGAAATTCCACCGGGTTGCGTTGGTAAAGACTTCGTTGGCAAGGCTCTCAGGTGTTGTGCCTGCGAGTGGCGCCATGCCTTCAGCGGCCAGAGCGGCAGCCAGATTGCTCACGGCGGCATCGCGTTTACTGGACGGGAGAGATTGAAATCTGCTGGCACCCAGGTCGGCTGCTGAGAGCGTGATCACGGCATTGATGGCTGGATCGAGCGCACCAGCCTGAAGAGCCATGAAACCTCCCATGCTGTGTCCGATGAGAACTATTGTCCGTGCGTCGGAGTGAAGTTGGACAGCATGAACGGGATTACGAAGATAGTCGATCGCGGATTGTGTGTCTTCAATGCAGTGCGTAAAAGAGAAAGCTCCCGGAGATCCCCAGGAACCGCGATAGTCGAAATAGAGAACGTTCCAGCCTGCACGGCGAATCGACTGGGCAAGATCGAGATTGCGCTCATTGCCAGGAAATCCATGCAACAGGATGACGGTCGGGTGAGGTGTTACGCCGGATGCAATGTAGACAAAGGCGTTGAGCAGCGCGCCGTGGCTCGGAAGCTGGAAGGATTGCATGGCCGCGGGATTGGCTTTGTCAGGAGCAGTGTCGGCGGCAAGAGCAGAGTCCTGGGCGTGGGCAGGCACGACTGCCATGAAAGATGCACCGAGCACGATTGCAAAAAGGAAGAAGCTGCGACGGTTCATGCGGTGATTGTAAAGGAACCTGCGGTCCATCAATGCCGGGCCGGCCAATTCCTTATCGGCATGAAGGTGCGACTTAAGCCGAGGACAGAGCATCAAACCGACATGAGCGATCTCACCAAAAGCCGAACCGCGCTTCTTTTTAAGCCTTTTGTTCTTGGAAAACTGGTTCTGCCAAACCGCATCGTGATGGCGCCCATGACCCGCTCGAAATCGCCGGGTGGAATTCCCGGTGCGGATGTGGCAGCATATTATCGCCGCCGCGCCGAGGGCGGCGTGGGCCTGATTGTGACTGAGGGAACCTACGTTCCGCATCCTGCGGCAGGCTCCTATCCCGATGTGCCACACTTCTACGGCGAGCAATCTCTTGCGGGATGGAAGCGTGTGGTTGATGAGGTTCATCAGGCGGGGGGCAAGATCTTTCCGCAACTCTGGCATGTTGGCTTAACCCCGGCTGCGGATGGAAAAACTCGTCCTGGCGCGATAGGCCCTTCCGGGCTTGCCAACCGTGGTGTAAAGATTACCGAGCCGATGACGCAACAAGATATCGACAACGTGGTCCGCGCTTTTGGCGAGGCCGCACTCTCGGCACAGCAACTTGGGTTCGACGGCGTGGAGATTCACGGCGCGCACGGGTATCTTCTGGACCAGTTTTTCTGGGATGGAACCAACCAGCGTACCGACGGGTATGGAGGCGATCTGGTGGCGCGCACTCGTTTCGCGGTGGAAGTAATCCGCGAGATTCGCTCCAAGGTGGGACCGGAGTTCCCAATCTGCCTCCGTTATTCGCAATGGAAGCAGCAGGATTACAATACCAAGCTGGCGCAAAACCCCGGCGAGTTGGAGCGGTTTCTTGCCCCCTTGACCACCGCGGGCGTGGATCTCTATCACTGTTCGCAGCGCCGCTTCTGGGAGCCTGAATTTGAGGGCAGCACGCTGAATCTGGCGGGTTGGACCAAGAAGTTGACCGGCAAACCTACCGTGACCGTGGGGTCGATCACCTTGAATCAGGATGTCACCCGTACTTTTACGACTGCGGAATCCGCTGCCGCAACGGGGATCGATGAGTTGCTGGAACGGCTGGAGCGCGAGGAGTTCGATCTGGTCGCCATCGGGCGCTCGCTGATCGTGAATCCCGCCTGGCCGCAAATCATTCAACGCGGAGTGATCGAGGATCTTCTGCCCTACCAGCGGGATGTATTGGCCCAGTTGGTATAGAACGGGGTCAGTGGCTATCGCGCATCCGCGCCAGTGCTTGCTTCAGGTCGTCGATCAGGTCATCGGTCTCTTCCATGCCGATGCTGAGCCGCACCAGGCGGTCACCGTAAGGCGATGTGCCACGGGTGTGGTTCAGGTTGTAGGTCACAGCTAGGCTTGTTGTTCCTGCCCAGCTATAGCCAATTTCAAACAGATCAAGCGCATCGACGAAGGCGCGCACCTCGACACCGCTGAATTTCTGGTGAAAGACAAAGGAAAACAACCCGCTCGCCCCGGAGAAATCGCGCATCCATAATGTATGTCCGGGACAGCTTTCCAGCGCGGGATGAAGCACTGTTTGCACTTCGGGCTGCGCGGCTAACCAGTTAGCGATCATCAATGCCGAAGCCTCTGCATGGCGCAACCGAACGGCCAGTGTCTGGAGGCCGCGCAGCGCCAGGCTGCATTCGTCGGGAGAGACAGAGAAGCCCATGCGCGCGCGCGTCTCGCCGAGGCGCTGCAGCAGAGCCTCATTGCGGACGGTGACCGAGCCCAACAGTAGGTCACTGTGCCCACCGACGTACTTCGTCAACGCCTGTACTGAAACATCCACGCCGTGCTCGAAGGCCTTGAAGAGCACGCCCGCCGCCCAGGTGTTGTCCATCGCCACGATCACACCATGCGCGTGTGCTGCTGCGACAATCGCCGGAACGTCCTGCACCTCCATCGTGATCGAGCCAGGACTCTCGACCCAGATCAAGTGTGTGTTGGGACGGAAATACTCCGCTACCTTTGCCCCGGCATCGGCTGGATAAAAGGTTGCTTCCACGCCAAAGCGATGCAGCAGCTTGATGGCCAGCAGCCGGTTGGGCACATAGACGTTATCTGGGATCAGCACATGGCTGCCCGCCGAGAGCATCGCCATATCCACAAGCGTGAGCGCCGCAAGGCCGCTGGGAACCAGCAGTGTGCGTGCACCGCCTTCAAGCTCTGCAATGCGGCCCGCTAGAGCATGAACGGTCGGCGTACCATGGATGCCGTAGGTGTAGCCATCCGCCTCGACATCCCACCCGCCGACAGCAGAGTCGCAATCAGGAAAGACAACGGTCGAGGCGCGCTCCACCGGAACACTCAGGGCCCGGAAACCTCCGGGCACTTTGGCGCTGCTATGAATGAGCTTGGTCTGCCAGTTCTGGGCCATCCGAAAATCTGCTCTCCACCGGCGGTTATAAACCCTCCGCCTACGATTTCAATATACCGCGGCGCAGTTCTTGCTTTCCGGGATGGTGGGCAGGAAGCTTGAACCAGATAATCTATCGAGGCAACCTGAATTTGATACACGGGCACGAGGTATGGACCTTCCAGGACAACAGCTACCGCCGGATCGCGACGCTAATTTGGGCAGCTGTTCACATACTTTTCTCAGAGATGCAGCCCGATCTCCTCGACGATGGCCTCCGCTAGAGATGGTTCCGCAACGCCGGGATTCACAATATCGGCGAGAGACTTCGATAGCGTTTCGGCTGCGGCAGGACTCTGCGCAAGCTCTACATGGAGCGCCTGAGACGCATTGGACATGTAGATTGAAAGCTCGCGGATTGTGGGATTCAGACGCGCCAGATCTTCTTCGAGACCGGCAAGCTGCGCGGCCTCGCCGGTCAGAATCACGCGGTCGACGGTGATGTTCCCGGCCGATTCCACGGCATAGCCATAGTCGATATGGCGAGCCGTCTCGGCGTCGAGGTCAACAGCCTTGTGATTGTCGAGCCGGACGGAAAGATCGGGCTCAATCCGTTCCACGATGGCGAAGTCGCCAGTGCGGATGTGATTCTCTTTCTCTGACGCGGTAAACCGGATGCGCTCCCCTACGGCTACCTCCCGCGTCTCTTCCCGGTAGATCGTGCTCTGGTTGGTTTGGCTCCGAAGTTGAGCGGGGTTGTAGGTGACCTGCCCGCCGTCTGCGGTTTCGATGGTGAGCGTGTTCCTACCCGCATCCACTTCGAGGACATGCGCGACGCTGTGATGTGGAATGCCTTCGACCGTAGGACTTCCGGTGCGAAAGTGAATTTCGTCGCCGGGCCGGTAGTTTCCGGCAAAGTGAGGATTCGGAAATTTCTGCTCAACAAGGACCGGGAGCGTACGGTTTTCAGATGCGAGCTTTTCCTCGTTTCGCAGGCTGGCGCGAATCAGTTGTGTCAGCTCGCGGCGCTCCGTCGCATCGGGGGCGACAATGACTGTTCGATCAGGCTGCGCTGCGTAATCCACAGCAACCGCCGCGAGGCGGTGATCCGGGTTCTGGTACTCATGAATTCTGCCTTGCTGCTGAAGCCGCTCGGTTGCCGTGGCCGGTTGATGCTCACGGAAGAGTCGAACAGCCTCGCGCGCCTGCTCGGTCGGGCTGGGTGGGCGAAAGTCCACTGCGGCGGTCTTCGAAATGTCGGTGGCAAGCCGCTGGCCTAGAGTTTCAGCGTCGTTAGTGTAGATGCGTGCATCCTCGGAGGCACGGGAGACGGCAACGTAAGCGAGCCGGGTATTGATGAGCAACCGATTAGATTCGGTGTCGATGTTGGCAAGCACCCGGCCTGCCGTCAATCCCTGGGAACTGTGGCTGGTGACCGCATAGCCGTGATCGAACTGACGGAACTTGGCCGTATCGAAAGTGATCTCACGCGGCTGCTTCCCGTCGAGGCGCACGGTCATTTGCCCATTGTCGATACCAGTGATCGTGCCAAGGTCGCGGTTGGCGACGCCGAGCGTTTTATTGGGTTCGGTGAACTGGATGCGGTCACTGGTCGAGAACTCGCGCGTCGCTTCAGTGAAAACATTGACACCGCGCAACCGGCGCGGATCGTAGCTGACAGAGGCTCCATTGTCGAGTTCGACGGTGAGCGTATTCGCGCGCGTATCGACTTCCCGGACCCGCGCGTAGCTATTGCGTTCGATGCCTTCCGACTTGCTGCCGGTATGGTAGTGAAGCACGTCGCCCACGTTGTACCGCGCCGCCCATGTCCGGTCGGCGCCGGTCATATCGGAGCGATGGTCGAGCACGCGCAGTTCGTGGCCATCGGCTGCCAGAGTTCCATTACGCTGCAACTCGGCACGCACGGCTTCGTTGATCTGGCGGCGACTGCGATTGTCGGGAGAGACAATGATGGTGTTTTCAAGCTGCGCGGCGTAGTCTCTGGCAATCGCGGCGATGCGCTCATTGGCGTTCGCGATTTCTGTCACCCGCCCCTGTTCGGAGAGCAGTGCCACGCCTTTTTCGGTTTCGTTATTGGCAAGCAACTCCACCGCGCGCCGCAACTCCGGGTCTTTCTGGCGCATAATCTGGTCGAGTTGCGAGGTCCGCATCCCAGCCTGTTGCATCTGCTCGAAGGGTCGTCCCGCATCGACCGCCTGGTGCTGGCTGGTATCGCCGATGACGAGCACCCGGTCCTGGGGGCTCAGCTTTTCGAGGAAGGCCCGCATCTGCCTGGTACTGGCCAGGCTGGATTCGTCCAGCATATAGAGATGGCGAGGTTCAGGGCTTGCGCCGGGATGATTTTCACCTCGGGCGAGAAAACTTTGCAGGGTGCTGGCGTCGATGCCAGCCTCGCGTAGCTGGGCCGCTGCTCGGGAGGTGGGCGCGAACCCTTCGACCGTGTACCCGCTTTTCTCTGCGCCTTCCCGGATGCTCTGAAGCACGGTCGTTTTCCCGGTTCCAGCCCGCCCTTGCAGGCCGTGAACGCGGTCGGTGGAATTGAGCGTTTCCTCGATCACGCGCCGCTGCGCCTCGTTCAAAAAGTCGCGGGAGTCCGCCTGTTCCTGTGCCTGCTCCGCACTCAGAATCGGCTCAACGGCGTTGCGACCACTGAGCGTGAATTCAACGTTGGTGCGTTCAGCGGCAATCGTCTCCGGCGTGGTGAATCTTCGGCCAGAACTATATTTTGGAGTTTCTACAGCCTTAAAATCACCCGCCGCGCGCCGGGTCTCAAACTCCGAGCGAATCTCTTTATAAGTAGTCTCTCCCATGCCACGGCGCATGGCGTCGCGCAGGAATATTCGTTCATCGACGACCGCCTCCCGTTCGTAGACGCTCTGGCGGGCGAAGGTCACGGCTTCTTTGGCCTGGGCGCTCGTGTCTAGCTGGACCTGCTGCTGCCAGGTCCGGTCCCGCGCGGCGGCAACGACATTTTCCGGCTGATTGCCGAACTCGACGGCCATCTTCCTGTGGGCGTCTAGAACCTGTTGGACGGTAAGATTCTGTTTGCGGTCGCGGGTCGAGTGCGCCGCAATCTCGGCGGCTTCGGCACCGGCGCGGCCCGTTTTTTCAAGCTGTTCCCGTATCTGCCGGGAACGCGGACTCGAAGCGTCCAGATATTCCTGCGTGTAACCTTTGATCTCGGGCGCGCCGCTCTTGCCGCTCTCAATCTCGTAACCCAGATTGCGCAGCCGGTACATCAATTCAGATTGATAGACAGCCGTCGCATACTGCTGGCTCTCGAAGAGAGAATGCGGTTGCAGGGCGCGTGTCGAGCCATCGGTCCGCTCGGTGACGTTGAAGACGACCGCATGAGTATGAAGCTGCGGCGCGGCGTAGCCGTCCACAGGCCGCGCTGTGTCGTGCTCGAATTTGGCGGCGATGAATTTGCCGGTCGTCTCGGCAGGATGGTTGCCGCCGATCCGCGCCTGGGTATACCGCTCCAGTTCGTTCAAGGCTTCAGTAACAGCAGCGCGATGCGCCTCCCGGACCCGGTCATCGCCACCGACAAGCGCGGTGAGCGATACCGACTTCGGGGCCGAAAAGGTCGCATCCCAACCCGCACGGTGCTCGACGGTTTTGATGGTCTCTCCATCGGCATTCTTGTACTCGAAGGCGGCGCGGGAGCGGACCATCAGCGTTTCTGTATCTGGGTGCATCCCTTCCGAAAGACGCTGAAACTCAAGCGGCGTGACTGCGCCGGAGAGACCAAACGGCGCGGCGAGTTGCCCCTGCCACTCGCCCTGCACCGTGTCGCCTTGCCGATAATAGTTCTGCGTTTCGGAGGCAAAATCCAGCTTGTGATAGGTCTGAGCTTGGCTGGCGCTGAGCGATTTAGAAATGGTTAGCATGGTTACAATGACCTCAGATCAAGTGAAATTTGTTCGTCTTCCGCACTCTCATGAATTTCCGAACCGGCAGGCGTGTTGGCGACTTCCTGAACGGGCGCAGACGGATTTTCAGGAACGACCTCAACCTGCTCCATCGCTTGCTGCACCAGCCAGGGAATGGGGCGCGGCGATTTTTCCTGGACAATCGGAGCATCCCCGGAGACCGTCGCCACAGGTTCAGAAACCGCGCTTTCCGTTGTTTCCTCGTCCTTCGGCTGAAGCGGTTCCAGCGTATCGGGATCGAAACTCATGCCGCCGTCGGCCATCTTCCGTGGGATGAAATCTACCGTCGGCGTGGGCAGGTCGAGGTAATCGAAGGCGAAGCGCGCGACGTTGTTGCCAAGCTTCAGGTAAGCATGCCGGTCATCGAGTCCGGCGATTTCCGACCCCATGACCAGCGGCTCGATCTGGCGTTCCACCGTGAAGTTCTTGCCAGACCTGGTTCCATCGAACTTGGTCTCTTTCAGCCGCTCGATTTCGACCTTGCCAATCGTTTCTGAGATCCACTCGGACGCCTTTGGTTCAGTGGTCTTCATGAAGATTTTCGTGGCCGGCTGCGAGAGCATCACCTCGGCCAGATGGCCATAGGTGACTTCAAGCTGAGCCTTGCCCTGGAAGCCCAACACGAGCGGATTTTTGCTCTTTCTATTTTCTGTAATCGCCGTGTGGAGTTGCGGCAACTTCTGCAAACTCGCCAGTTCATCGATCACAAACCACACCGGGCGTTGTCCCGGCTGCGGCGCACTCAACAGGCGCATAACCAGCAGATCAATCCAGAGCGAATGCAGGGGACGCAACGTGTCCCGCTCCGCTGGACGCGAGGTAATGAAGATCCATCCCTGCCGTTTCTTTGCCCAGGTGCGGGCGTTCCAGACCGGACGGCTCTCGTCTTTTTCCGGCAGGAGCCGGAAGCTCTTCGCTACAAGAGTCAGAGAGGAAAGGACACCGGCCCGCTGCGGCCCTGCCTTCCTGTCAATATAGAAGGCCATCTCGGTTCCCTGGACCCGCTTCAGCAACTCCTCATCACTGGCCATCCATGCGGCAAGCTGGTGCGGCGTCGGTCCGAGCTTCAACAGGTGCGCGAAAATCTGGGCTGGCGTATCGTGGAAGAACTCGTCGATCACGTCTGTCTTTCGCTGATAGAGCGAGGCTGCAATAGCGTCGGCCTCGGCATTTGACTCCATCTCCTGCGCCGGTCCCCAGTACGGGCAGCGGTCGTCGAGCGGGTTGAGCACGATGTCGCCACGATCTTTATTGAAGAACCTCTGGATGTATTCGCAGGCCGGATCGTAGACGATGGCCGAGTCCTTTCGGTCCCTGATCTGGCGCAGGATTTGCATGATGAGCTGGGTCTTACCGGCACCCGTGTCGCCCATGATTTGGATGTGCTGAGCCTCCTTGCGCTGAGGAATTCGCATCATTCGGCGCGATTCTGTGGTTATGAAACCGACACCTTCACCCTTCGCAGCCCGGTTGAATTGCTTTGGCGTGAGCATAAGCGGACCACGCAGAACGCGGCCATATTTCATTTGCCGGAAACGCTTGATGTCTTGCGGGACGGCCAGCGCAAGCAACGCAACGAGGATGACACCACCGCCGATGAGGCGTGCGACAAAGAGCGCCAGAAGGCTTTCGCTACCGAAAATCACATCATGCAGCCAGCGGTACATCGAAGCGTCCGTATACTTCCGGGCTGGGCCACGGAACGGAAACGCGTACCCTTCAGAGCGCGCTAGTTCCGCCAGCGCAAAGGACGCGGTCTTTCCGCTCGGAAGCGTCATTTTGCCTCGCGTGAAGTCGAACGGAAAAGCCAGCCGAGGCTTGGCTTTTCCGCCACCCAGATAGACCAAACGGTAGCTGCCTTTCAGATGAAAGGCGGCCCCGGCCTGGGCGCGCATGTAGTCGCCGATGTATGCCTGTTCGAGCGGCGGCATCGCGAAGCGGACCCGCTGCCAGAGCAGAAGGCAGGTGAAAAGTAGCGCCACCGCCACCGCCGAATAGCTCATCAACGGAACATGCGGCGGCCAGATAATCGTTTCTTTGCGTCCCCAGTGCGTAGCCATATCATCGTCCTCCTTTGGCGTCGTCCGTGTACTGTTGCATGACTTCCTGCGCGGCCCGGCGTTTCTCGCGGCGCACGGCGCTCATGGCCTCGGTGATCCATTCCGTCGTGACCGGCTTGCCAAGGATGAGTGGCTTGATGAGGTTGACCAAAAGCATCCGAGTGGCAACGATCTCCGTGAAGACAGCATCGCTATCGGAGCGCCTCGCCTCGCGCAGTAAAACATCGCGTGCCCATTCACTTAGGGCTTTGCCTTCTGCGCGTGCTTTCCGCTCCAATTCCATTTGCTCCTGGCGAGTAACCTTCGCGCTGGCGACATACGTTCTGCCAGCGCGCCCGAGGGAGCGGCTGGCTCGGGTTTCAAAGTCAATGGAAGATAGCTGTGAGTGTTCCGGCATATCGACTCCTTGGCCGGTAGACAATAGGAGACGGGAAGTAGCCTATTGTCTACCGAGTGCTGAGAACCTGTTAAACGTCAGCGCTGTAGACTCTTGTCTACCCAGCGCTGCGACACACCACCCTGGCAGGGGTGGAGTGTCTAAATTCTTCCGGTGCGCAGCACCGCAGTGGCTTAGCCACCCCTGCAGGCGCGGGATCATGCCTTCGATCCCGCTGCAATAGCTGGTATTGAGGCAGCCGAAGATGCCACCGAATCCGGCTTCCTTCGAGGTGGTTCGGCAGGCTCATTGGCAGGTGGCCGACGCACACGCAACGTGGGCGTGATCCGCTGTGCTTCAGGAGTGCGAAGGAACTCCTGGAAGTCGCGGTCTTTCGAGAAGACATAGGCGAGCGCCTGATCGATCACTTCATCGGCTGAAGCGTGGATGAAAGCGGCGTACTGATCGAGCTGCAATGCGGTCGTATCCGTGAGCCGAATGGAAGCGCTGACGTACCGGGTTTGGATGACTTCAAGCAGTGGCATAGGGTTCTCCTTGGCGTGTGGATTTAGGCCGTTTTTCGACGGGAAATCATTTGTTGGGCGGTGGTCGCGATCTCCCGCGCACGGGCGGAGCAAAGTGCGGCGGGAATCTCGAAGCGGCGGCGAACTTCGAGCATGGTGATGACGTCGTCGATCGGGATGCCACTGGCCAACCAAAGGCAGGCCGAGGCAACATCGACGGTCCTCCTTGCGTAGTAGAACGGGTCGCCCTTATCGGAGCGCTGAGTTGCCAGTTCGTGCGTCAGCTTCGCGGCATCCCGGCCATGGGTAAGCTGCGCGCAAACCCAGGCCCAATCCGCTTCCGAATGCGAGTGCTTGCCGGAGGGAGATTTCCGTGCGTCCCCGCGCAGCGGCAGCACGGAAGAACCGGCGACTTCATCAAGTCGGAAATCGGTTGGGCCGTAGGTCGCATCAACCGGGTATTCGACCACGACACGATGTGCGGGAGAATACTTCCGGTTGTAGAAACCGGGGACGCGCAGCACCCGGTTACGGTCCGTGCAAGCGGGATCGCCGCCGAAGGCATGGGCGATCAGCTTGAGGGTCTGTTCCTGACTCTCGAAATCGAAGCCAGCGACTCGCCATAGGGCCTGGTATTTGCCGGGCGATGTTGAAATGATCGCGGTTGGGGCAGGAACAGCATCCGACGACCGCAGCGCAGCGAGCCGGGCGTCGCCGTCCTCGTCGATGTCGATATAGAGATGCCGGACAGAAGCTACGCATTCTTTGGTGCGCTTCCTACTTCCCGCACCAAGTGGATTGGCGGAGATATAAATGTTCGCGCCATTGTCATTCTCAAAGGTGAGCCAAGCCATATAGCGAGGCGCGAGAACTTGTTCGAGCGTGACGATACGCTGCTGAGGGCGCTGTTGTGGACGGGGCGCATCTTCCCGGCGCAGCAGGAGTGCAATCGTTTCGCTCGATGAGAAACTGCGGGTTAGAAAGTTGGCTGCGATCTGATTCATGAATCCACCTCGAAAGAGCTTGGTCCTGCGGGCTACTCGCAGAGGAGAAGCGCAGAGCAGGATCAGAACAAATGCGGAGAGGCGTTAACCTCTCCGCGAGGAAAAGCACGGACGGCATCAGCCGTCGTACTTTTCAATGACTCCGACAACCGGAATTTCCAGCCTGCGAATCTGTATTGCGTGGATCTCGATGACCGGATTCGTGAAATTCAGCGAGGCGTAATGGTGAATCGCGAGCCGCCCATCGACCTCGATATAATCCCCTTGCTTCATGCCACGTGTGAAGCCGCAGAAGAACGGCCCTGGGCAGATCACGCGATACCAGGCAGTGCGGGAGATCCATTCGTTCGAAGGCCGCCACCATACGCCTGATTCAACACATAGAGTGAGCACCGCATAGGCGTCGTCGGTGATGCCATCCGATGAGGGAGCCTCGGCATCTTTGCCGAGAAACCCGCGCAAGATTACGTTGTTCGCAAAAAGTTCCATAAGTCACCTCCCCAAGGGGGAGAACGCGGCCTAAGCCGCGTCCTCCTCTGTGATGGGTCCGGCGTCCTGGTTCTCGCCGGTCTTGGGGGGCGCCAGCTTGGTCACCTTGCTGGCTCGCACCTCCCAGTTGCGCGTCGTGGTCTTCGTCTTCTTCTTGTCCTTGACGATCTCCACTTCGCGCTCGGTCGAGCGCACTTCGCCTTCGACCTCCACGTACTCACCTTTCTTCAGGTTCTTTGCGTAGTCGGCGGGTGTGCCGAATGCGACGATGCGGTGCCACTCGGTGTGGTTGACCCACTCGTTCTTCTGCTTGTCCTTGTAGCCGGACTTGGTGGCCAGCGACAGAACTGTGAGGCTCCGTCCCTGCTTGGTTGCGATGGTCTCGGCGTCCTTACCCAGGAAGCCCTTCAGAGTCACGTTGTTGGTGTAGAGTGCCATGTCATTTCTCCTTGTTGTATTTGCCCGGATTAGCCTCGGGACACTCTTGCGCGAAGCGACGCGAGTGTGCCTCGCTCCCAAGTGCCGAGGGTGCTTTTTCTGGAGTGGGGACCCAACGCATCTGGTTGGGGGAGGAGTCCGGGAAAAGCAGAACCCGAAGTGCCGCAGGGCGCGGGATAAGCACCGAAGCGAGTGACCGAGGATGAGCAGGGAAAATGCAGGAGAATTGGCGCTCTACGGCAACGATCATCTGAAGGGTGCTTGCAAGAGGACGCAATCGCAACGACGCAGCGGAAGAGCCTTCCTGTTGCCGGCCACGTATCCTGCTCAACAAGCAGAGAGTGGGCCAACTGCGCCGTCCGCAAAGCTCGGCTCTGATTACCCGCTGACTATGCGCGGAACTGCCCTGAGAAGAATGGCGTGGAGGTCGAAGGCTAACTCCCACGTTTGTGCGCCGAATCGTTGAGGACAAGAAGCGTCTATGATCTTCGCGCGACTGGGAGGTGTGGCTCCGCAATGGGGTAATGATCCTGCGCCGCTTCATGACCGCCTCCTGACGCCGGAACCATCACGGAGGATGGCATCAACTGCGGCGATGCGTCCTCCTATCCAGCGCATGACTGGGACTGCCATTGAATTTCCAAGTGATCTGTAGCGGGGACCATCGGCAGCGAGTTTGCCGCGGTACTCGACCAATGTGTAATCGTCGGGGAATCCTTGCAGGCGCTCGCACTCGCGTGGAGTCAGGCGGCGCACGGCCATCGAGGCATGTAATCGATTGGGAGACCCGCTGCTGGCGTAGGAGCTATCGACCTGTTCGCCGTCGGAAGGAGGCAATGACGAAGCCACGGATTGTTCCTGCAAAACCGCAGTGGTTGAACTATTCTCGATACTGCCTGGAGCACGCGTCCGCAGACTGCCTGCAACATCCGTGGATGAAGCTATAGTCGCTGTGCCATCGCTGCCATGAAGCGTAAATGCGATAGCGAGCTGACCGCCGCCATTGGCATGACTGGCATCATGTCCCATGCCCCGAAGCGTGGGCGCGATCTCATCGGCATCGGCTCCGTGATCTTTTGCGGAAAAGGCAATGTAACTGTTGGTGCTGCCTCCGGCGGATGCGCGCAAGCTGGCGTTGTCAGAGACCTCTGGCATCGCTCCACCCTCGCGCCCGCGCAGATTGAAAGCAACGGGCAGGATTGCTGAGCTATCGGAGAGATCCCGGTCCGAAGTGTCACCATAGCGTGTACTCAAGGTTTCTGAGATCAGTGGCACACCGCGCCCCGTGCCGTCTTCGCTCGCGTCGAAGCCCTCAGAGGAGAGCGAATGTACGATGAATGCCTCGGTCTCGAAGTCGATGCGCCCAGAGGCGGTAGCGCAGGCATTGGCTGCGGTGGAGACATCGATTGGGTCGGAGGTGTTGTTGCCGCCAAATGCAAGGTCGCCGATCAGGCCGCCGTCAAGATCGAAGTCTGTTCCGAGTCCGCCACCTCCATGAGTGCGCGCGCTAAGGGTGGGGGCAAGGTCTTTCCGCGATTCTCTGCGCGGCGGAGGATACCCCGACAGGCCCGCGAACTCAAATAAAACCGATGCGGAAGCTCTCCAGTTTCCAAGATGTCCGACAACGAAGACGCGACGCCGTCGCTGGGGTACTCCGAAGTATTGAGCATCCAGGACTCTCCATGAGAGGCCATACCCGAGTTGGACCAGCATCCCGAGGAAGGCTCCAAACGTCCGTCCGTCGTCAATCGACAGGACACCGGGGACGTTCTCCCACACCAGCCAAGTGGGCCGGAGGCGATCAGCAAGTCGAGCAAACTCGATGGTGAGGTTGCCACGCGGGTCATCCAGTCCCGCTCGCTTACCGGCGACGGAGAAAGACTGGCAAGGTGTTCCTCCGGCCAAAAGGTCGATTGCTCCCACATCCTCGGCTCCAATCTTTGTGAAATCGCCCGCATTGATCACGTCGCCATCGGCGGGCAGAGCAACAATGTTGCGAATGGCCGCCGCGCGGTGTTTGGCTTCCTTGTGTGTTGGCGCATCGTAAGGGCTGGGCATGTGCTGCGGCCGCGATGCGCGGTAGCGCGAACGCAGCAGCCAGCAGCAGAAGGGGTCGATCTCGGCAAACATCGCCGGTTCCCACCCCAGCGGTTGCCATGCAACCGAGACAGCTTCTATGCCCGAGCACACGGAGAGGTATCTCATGCCAATACCTCCCACCACGACGACGCAATGCACACACTCGCTGGATGCACAGGCGATGGCGATTTGGTCGAAGCTTCATGTATGGCGTTGTAGCCCGACGAGCAGCACACTGCTGGGGGAAGCGATTTCAGAGACGAGTTGGGTTGTACAGTCTTTGTGACCGCATGATTCGGCATCAGAGTAACCTCGGATTTCGGTTTGTTCTTAGCTGGAAGCCTGCTCGTCAGGCGCTGGAAGCACGATAGACCTCCTCCGTCATGAAGCATTGCTCCCCGTGGCTGTAACCGCTCACGGTAATCAGTTCGCGCACCCTGCGCCGGCCTGTGGAATTTCGTTCGCAATAGAGAACGAAATCCACTGCCTTGCCGGTCTGCGACCGGATGAATTGCTGGTCCAAATTCGTCCTGGCGCTGAGCGCCATATCCGCTAACCGGTCGAGCGCGTCAAACGCCGAATCGGCGTGCAAAGTCGAGAGCGTTCCACCGTGCCCTGTGTTCATCGCTTGCAGCAGGTCGTAACCACACTCATCGCGGATTTCGCCCATGATGATACGGTCGGGACGATGGCGCAGAGCGGCGGCCACCAACTGGCTCGGCGTCACAGCAACCTGGCCGGGAATGGCCGCAACAGCCTCCCAGCGAACGGCGTTGGGATGCGCGATCTTCAACTCGGCCGGTTGCTCGATCACAATCAGACGCTCCTGCATGGGAACGTGGTCGAGCAGTGCTTTCATGAGGGTCGTTTTTCCCGAGCCCGTTCCACCGGCGATGATGCCGTTCTTCCGCCCGCCGATGAGCCGCACAACCGTGTCTCGAACCTGCGCGGGCAAGCTGCCCGATGCGATCAGTTCATCCGAGCTAAACCAGCGGTTGAATTTGCGTACAGTAAGTGTCGGTCCATAGACCGAGGATGGCGGGCCGACGACGGCCACGCGCGAGCCATCGGGCAGGCGCGTATTGAGGATCGGATTCTGCCCTGTCAAGTCCTGGCCGAGAATGCGCGCTACGCGCTCAATGGCCGCTTGTAACCGCTCGTTCGTATACGGCTGCTTGAGTCGTATTTGCTCGACGATGCCATTCCGGTCGGCGAACACACCTGTCGTCCCGTTAATCATCAGATCGGAGATCGACGGGTCGAGCAGCAACTCGCGCAGTTCCTCGGGAAAGAATGGAAGAATCAGCTCGTAACTCATTTTGCCGCTCCCGTGGTTGCATCCGGCTTAATGGGATCGACAGAGACGCGATTTTCGTGAAACTCGGTAATGGTCAATCCCAGCGGATTGATGAATTCGTATTGTGGATAAATCCTGGCCTGGTCGCTGACCTGTTTGGGATTCAAGTAGTAAGTGATACTGAGCATCCAATGCTCTGTGCGGGGCTCGCGCGAATTCTGCGCGGAATAGAACCGGTCCACGGTCATCAGGGCCGTGCCCCGAGCGATGCGAGCGCCCTGAACCATCTCCTCGGACATGGACGTGATGGTCACGTTCTGTACCGCTACATCGCTCGATTCAATCTGGCCTGCGGTGACCTGCGAAACCAAGTGGTTCTGGTTATCTTCGGCCATCAGGCGCGACGCCAATGCCTGCGATAGAAAGTAGTAGTTGAGCGGATATTTCTTGGCGATCACGTCGCGGCTGATCGTGTAGCGGTAGTTGGCCCAGTCGGTCAGGTAGGTACGGACTTCACCTTCACGGGGGCTGTAATTCAAGTCGCTGTACTGGATTGCCTGCGCACGGCCCATCTCGTCGATACGGATGTAGCGGTTGGCAATCGGGCGATGCGCCAATGACAGATTCATCCCCAGTGATCCAAGCAGCACAACCGTGCCGCAGGCAATGATGAAACGGTATGCCTTCCGCTCGGCATAGTGGGACGAGTACACCTCGTTGCCGATGCGATCTACAAGCAGGGCCTGCGCGGGCGTCAGCTGCGTTTCAATGGGAGCTGTGCGTGTGGGCATGGGGAGCACGATTCCTTTCATTGACCGCTTGAAAGACGACGCAGGCATAGATAAGCCCTGCGATGATTACGCCGATAGCGAATATTGCCATCAAGGGGATAAACCACCGAGGGCGCCGCACCCTTACTCGGCTGAGAAGAAGAAACCAGATATTACTCATTACGCACCTCCACCTTTTGCGAGAAATAAGGCGGTTCCGCCAGCGATATTGGGAGCCGCAGATGTCAGCCCCGCAGCGCCACCGAAGATCGCCTGCGTCATGCTCGGGATAAAAAGCATATTGAGGATGAAGGCGATCATGACCATTGTGCATGGAATCAGGTTCGCCAGCCACATATCCATTGAATAAGTTCCATTGAAAGTCTGTTGGATGAACGTATTCATAAAGCCACTCCACACGAAGATGAAAGCCGCGGCCACGGCGCGAATCATGGCGAAGCCAAGTAGCACGTCGAGAAAGTGGAAGAACTTCCCTTGGAATGTCTTGGTCATCAGAAGCGGAATAAATACCGGGCCAAAGAGCGCCGTCACGCCATAAAGGATGAACGAGCTGCAATTGATAAGGAACAGGATCGCCGACGCGAGACCCAAGAGTGCTTGCACAAAGAAGTAGCAGAGGATCTGGACCGGAGCAGTTAGCGATGGCATCGACGTGTTGTCTCCAGCGGTCTTGAGCAATTGCAGCAAGTTGTCCAAAGAACTCTGGTCGAAAGCTGCCACCATCGCCTGGGCGATGTAGCTGAAGAAGTGATTGAGACCGAAGCTCGCACCAGGAAGCGGATTGACCCAGTAATTGATAAGCAGGCAGCAGAGGATTAGCCGCAACAGGAAATGCGTCATATCGCCTGCGCGGACAGGGTGCGTATGGAAGCGCAGCGTCATGCCAGAGGTGTTCCAGTTGATGACCATGCTGATGAGCGTGAACATTGCGATGGCGCTCAACTCGGTCAGTCCGAGTTGAGTGAGCGCTCCGCCGTTCTGTGTGGTCAGATTTGTCAGGTTATTGGTGAACTGATAGAGCCAGTCAACGCCGGAGCTTGCGCTCGGTAGTGCTTGGGCCAACAGGATCGGTGAAATCATGGTTGCCACCTCTCAACTGGAATCAAGAGCGGCGCCGGCTCGACAGTCAGCGCCGCTTAGTTTGAAGTCAAGGAAGATAGGTCTTCCAGGTATTGCTTTCGCCGGCAGCGCTTGCGTCATTTGTCGCGCGCTGCTGCTGAACGAAGACCGCCGTATTGAGGTCTTCGACAGCGGCATTGCGCCGTTCCATGTTGGCGACCGTCATCTGACCGGCAAGGCAGGTATGAAGCGTTCCCTGAGCCTGCATTTCGCTCAGTTTTTGCGCCTCTGCTGCGTTCAACAGATTGAGTTGCTGGACTTCGGTATTGGTGCTGTCAGTGCTGTCGAATTGGTTCGAGAGCAGCGACGAATTGGCTGTGGCATTCTCGGTTCTGTTACTCCGGTACTGGCCCACGGCAGTGAGGCAGTCGGGAGAGATCGAGTCCGCGGTTTCGATCATGGCGAGTTGCGACATACGGGAACTGCCAAGAGACTGTCCTTGCAGGTAGCTGCTGATACCGCTGTTCATCGAAATCGTGGCGGTCTTCCATGCCGTGGACGAGGTGGATGGTGAATTGCTGTTGAGTGCAATCTTGATGCCTGCCGTCTCGCCAAACATATTGGCGACATTCGCGTTCTCAAGCGTGTGCAGTGTTGTTTGCCATTGTTGCTTGAGCGAGAAATGGGTGATGTTGTTTTTGAGCATTTTGTACTGCGTCTCCAGAGTGGTGAGCTGGGAGACAAGACTGGCGTAGCTGGTGGGGTCGAACACGATGTCCCCAAGCCCGAACAGTGCGAAACCGGGTGTTGCGGTCAGTAGCAAGGCCGTCCCGGCGATGAGCCATTTGCGATGCTTCTTGAGTTGAAGTGGCATATATCCTCCTTGTGTGTGGTCGAACGGCTACAGATACGGCGGACAGGTAGGGTCGAGCCTGTCCAGTGAGAAACATTTGTCGTGGTCGAGAACAGCGCATGGAAGGCGCAATGTCCTTTCCGTGATTTCAACGAACTCGATCAGCGCGCTAGCGATGATGTTCTGTACCGCGGGCATCCTGAGGACAACGAGCGCCAGCGCGATGATTGCTGCGTATTTTGCGAGCCTGCGGTGATTCGTAATGCGTTGCGTCATGTCTCCTCCTCGGCAAGCTGGCGCGCAATTCTGGGGATCATGGCAACCCACTCCTGGCCTGCCCGCTCGATGGCTTCGGCGATGGTGTAGCCAATCTCCTCAAGCCAGTCGGCGCGGTTGAGCACGAGCGCAACGGCAATTTTCTCGCCGGTGGACTGTACGGCCCAGGCAGTGCGGCCAAAGCGCATGGCCTGGCGCGCCTTGTTGAGCAGGTGGTTGTATCGATCATTGAATCCGCTCATGGGCCGGTGCCTCTCTTTACAGTGTTGGGTCCATGCGATGTTCCACATAGGACGGAATGAGGATGTCTCGGCCCACATACACGCGGGCGCGAGAGCCTTCTTTCAACGTGATGACCGGCAGACGGTTGAGGAAATGGTTCAATACCTGCTCGCCTTCGGCAGATGTTTGCTCAGAGATGCCATTGCGAATCTGCGTCGAGGAATCGAGTACGCTGCTGTTGTTGCCGATCTGGGCGAGACCTCCCAAACCGCCAATGGCCGCCGCCGCGCCGAAGGCCATCAGGTATCCGTGATCGACTTTGGTGGCGAGGCCCGTGGTGCCCAGCGGGTCTAGGCCAATGTACTTGTCGAAGTCGAGCGAAAAGCCATCGGGGCAAACGGCGCGGTGGAAGGTAACGAACATCTTGCGCTGTTGGGCGTTGCCCACGCTCTGCACCGTGCCGATCAGGCGCGTGCCTTGCGGCATAAGCAACTGTTGGTGGTCATGCGAGTAGTAGTCGGTTGTCAGCATGACCAGGATCGGCCCGCTGAAACCGCCATCAATATGGTTGGTAACGACGCCTTCAAGAACTGTTCCCTCAAAGATCCGATAGAGCCGTCCCTGATACTGGTCGAACTCATACGGTCCCATTGGGTCGGTTTTGGCATTCGCTTTTGCCTGTGCAGCAACGGGTAGGCCAGATTCCACGCGGCTCGCCACGTCAGTAGTGGTTTTACCCAGCGGAGTTTCCGCCGCTGTTGTTGTCGGGGCCACAGACGCAGCAGCGGGACTTCCGCTGGAGTGCTCGAAGTCAAGTGCCACGGTTCCGCTGTTGATGGCGTCCTGCTTCAGCTTGTCCCGCGCCAGCGCCTTTTGCTTGACCTCGGCCTGGGCCTCGGAGACATTGGAGGTGTGTTGCGGCGCATTGGAACTGCCGCCGTAGATGGTGTCGCGCTGCGCCGTGGTCATCGGCGCGGCGTTAGCAGACTCGGGACCAGGAGTCGCCTCGGTGGCCTGAAGCTGTTGCATGGCCGCAATCAACTGTTGTTGCCGCTGTTTTTCATCGGCGTCATGCTGCGCCTGCAACTGCTGTTGTGTCTCGAAGCTAGATACCTGCTGCGCATTGGGCGAAACGGGGCGCACCTGTAATGCGCTCGCCGGGGCCACCTTTTTGTTGCCACGCAGCAGGCTCGATACGTTAGCGATGCCGAGTATGGCGAGAATCGCCACGAGCGCGATGACCACAGGCATACCCTTTTTAAGGGGCGGCTTTGCTTCTGGTTGCTCTGGGATAGTGGCGGGAGTGTTGAGGTTCTGTTCTGTCATGGCTACTTTGTGCCTCCCACACGATGGAATTCAACCTTCTGCTTGCCAATGGCCAGATACCCGTGTTCCAACAGCTTTGGCACGGTATAAAGGCCACCGTTGAAATCGAAGTTGATAAGCGATCCCTTGTTGTCCTTCAACTCGTAGAGCGCCGGTGTTTCCTGAAAAACGCCGCGCAGGTAGGTAAACTTGTCGTCCCGCCAGATTTGCTGGAGCCCGAGTTCCTTGGCCTTCTTCTCGTCCCACACGTAATCGAAGTGCAACGAGCCGGGATACTCCGAGCGGTACTGCTCGGCCTTGGCCTGTTCAGCTTTGATTTCGGCTGTTTGAGCGGCTTTCGCGCCAGCAGCTTCCTGTTTCGCCTTATCCAGTTCGGCCGCAGGTACGAACACGGGAAGCTGCGCCAGACGGTCCTTTGCAACCTGGTCGCCGGGATTGAGGAAGACCTTGGAATCGAAGTGCGGATCGGGGTCACTGGAGACCTCTTTCAACTGAAGCGTGTATTCGTTACCGTGATCGGAAACGATGTGAATATCCGTGGCGGCATTTGCAGTCTTGGGCTTCACGCTGATGAACCGCGAGGCGACGTGGCCACCGTCGAAGATCCAGTTCACCGTGTCGCCGGCGAAGACATTGGCGACCTTTTCTTCGGCGGGCAATACGATCAGCGTTGATTGCAGCAAGCCGGCGCGGACCTGCGGCGGCGTCTCCGCTTCCGTGACTATCACGGTGCGCGGCGCACTCGGTTGAAGTGGATGCGGATCGGTCGCGGCGTGCAACTGGCCGGAGGCCAGCAGCAGACCAAGGCCGATGGAGACAGAAATAGGAGGTCTCATGTCGTTCGTGTCCTTTCTGCGGTGAGTTTTCGGTTATGCGGTTTCACCCTGGGCAAAGCGAGCAATGCCCTCGGCGAGTCCGTACTTGGCAATGAGCTTGGCGCGGCGTACGCGGTCCTTGGGTTTGGTGGAGAAAACCGCGTAGCTGCGGCTGTCGAGGTTGAGCCGGACAACTTTCGTCAGCCCGTCGCGGCGCATATACAAACCTTCGCGGTCCTGCAAGCTCTCGAAGAGAGCAAGCTGTTGCTCGTTCATTTTGAAGAGTTCCGCGTAGCGCTTCCGGTTGAAGGTCGCGTCTTTGAGAAACAGAAACGACGTGCAGGAATTCACTATGCTGTCAGCGTTTGCGCCCAGGTCCTCTGCGGACTGGCCGATCATCGTCACGCCGCCGAGGTTTTTGCGGACGGTCTTGATGGAGGCGAGTGCGCCATCCAATAGCTGCTTGTTCTTCATCGAAGAGAAAATCTCTTCGATGAGGATGTGTTTGGGCACGCCGAGATTGGCCTGGTTGTAGAGAACGTCATTGATCCGCCTGAGCAGCCAGACCATCACCGGTTCGATCAGGTCGGCGTATTGCTCATTGTTCACACCCTGGAAGTCGAAGCACTGGAGGCGGGATAACGAGAGGCTGTCTTCCACGTTGTCGAAGACAGCGCGATAGACGCCGTTGCCAACCCACTTCGACAGATACCTGTCTAATTTCTTGGGAAGGAAGAGATTGGACAAACGGCGGTTTTCGGTATCGAGCAGGTACATATCCCGCACGGCCTTGTGAATTACGTCATCGTCTTCCGGCTCCAACTCCGCACCACCATTGGTCAGCAAGAGCTTGACGAACGAATAGAGAAACGTGATATTGCTCTCGGTGAGTTCGAGCGCGAAGGGATTGACGCGCGGGCCGTCCTTGCCGATACGGTCTACGCGACCTCCGTAGAGTTCAACGACGCTTTCATAGCTGCCGCCGATGTCGAAGATGTACGTGAAGCCACCGTACTTTTGCTCCAGCGCGACGGTGGCATTGCCGATCACACTTTTGCCCGATCCGGTTGGTCCGAGGATGAGCATCACCCGCACTCCGTCCACATATACGTCCTGAAAGAAGGGCGTCCGTGTGCGCGTCTCGAAGATGTTCAGGTACTCGTTGTCCAAGTCCTCTGAGTACGGATGGCCGAGATGCGGCACGAAGATGGAGGACAGACGGGCATGATGATCTTCCGCCAGCCACATGGGGAAGACGTTGAACTTGTGGTTACCGGGAAACATGGCGTAGAAAGCGGAGAGATTGCCAAGCGTTTCCTCCATCACCTGCGCACGCGCATCGACGAAGACGCGATGCACGGCGGGCGCGATGCCGCGCAGTTCATCCAAACTGCGCGTGGCCACAAGCAAGTGCAGCGAATATTCCCCCTGCGCTTTTTTGTCGAGCGAGCGGATGACTTCGCCAAGATCATCGACCTGCGTGTTGGCGGCTCTGGCACCAGCGCCGGTTTCAAGTGACGCCGTATCGTGCCCACTCATAACCCGCGTCAGCATGCCGACTTTGAAAAACGAGATGAACTTTTCCTGCGCGTCAATCTCGCTGCGAGCTGCGGTCGTAGACTTCGGCCGCCACGTCGAGCACAGTACACTGTCACAAACCGTTACGCAGACGAATACGATCGCCATCCATGCTGTGAGATCGAGGCCCAACTTGGCCCTCGGTCGATTCAGCGCTTGGTTGATTGATAACGGTTCTCCTCGCTTGGTCATGGCCGTCACCTACTGCATCGTCTGACCGGTGAGCGAGCCAATCCACCCGGCGCCCCATCCGAGCACGCCTGCACCGAACAGCGCACCGAAGAGGCCCGGAATCGCATCCGCAAAGCGACCGCTCATCATCCGGATTCCGGCGAAGATTAGACCGCCGAAACAGATGACCGCGCCAGCATAGATGGCGAAGGTCTTGAAGGTTGTCATCAGCGTGGTCGCCCCAGAGAAGTCCATCGTCCCCTGGGCGTGGGCTACGCCTGCAAACGAGAGTGCAAGAATCGACGGCCACAGCGTATGTGCTGCGCGGCGAAGGTTGTGTTTGGAGAGAGGTTGTGCCAATCGTCTGGCAAGGCGGGTTGTCTTGTGGAGAGGAATGATTCTGCTGCGAGGAAACATCGGCACCTCCGGTGGCCCTGTTCGGGCTGGAATATGCCGTGATCATTGGCGCAAAATGATTCTTCGTCCAATACGTTCTATTTATCGGCCGATAGTTCGCAGTTATCGGCCTCCGTTATCTATTGCGGATTCATCAACATTCAGAGATGAAGCGATAACTGGACTGGGGTCTTATTCGCTGTTGCAACTGGCTGCTTGATGCTTGCGACGGGCTTCCGGATGTTCAGAATAGGAGCGGGGACGCCCGGTGCCAGGTCTTTCTGAATGTGCCTTTGGAGCTTCTTTACAAGAATGGGGATGGTCTTGGGATAGCGTTCTTTGTGGTAAACAACGGCAGTGTCCACGGTCCAGTCAGCTCCGGCAACAGGACGTGTCGTCAACTCCTCTTCCAGCGGAGTCCCTTCGCGGATCAAGGCGAAGCCATACCCTTCCTTGACTAGCGTCAGCATTTCGGAGGGATGGGAGGCACGCGAATACTCTTCGACAGTGACTCCGACGTCGGCCAAAAGCTCCAGCAATCTTTGGTGAGCGTCAGGGTGCCTTTGTGGGTGATAAAAAATTGCGAGATTGCTTTGCAAATCGGTCGCATCCAAAGCGGCTTTGGATGCAAGCACATGGTCCTTGCGCAGGCACACCACAAGCCTGTCGCGGCGGATTTCTTCAATGTGAAGTGCGGGATGCTTCAAAGGAAGGGTTACGATAGCGGCATCGATCACGCCGTCCGCGATCTCTTCGGCCAATTGGGCAGTATCGCCATGGGTTGGCCGAATGGAGCATTTCGGCATCAGTTCCTTATGCAACTCACAGAAGCTGTGAAACAGTGCCTGATCGACGAGTGGCGTTGATCCTAACCGCACGGAGTTGATTCCGCCCCGCTCGATCTCGATGAGTATGTCGATAATTTCGTCGCGAACTTCAAGGAGAAAAGGAGCCAATGCCAGGAAAGCCTGGCCGGTTCTGGTTGGATAGATGCGTCCGCTTTTGGATTTGCGGAAGAGGCGAATGGAGGCGTTGTCCTGAAACTGCCGGGCTTGGACGGTGAGATTGGGCTGGGAAGTATGCAGTTCATCCGCAGCGATGCGAAATCCTCCTTTTTCGAGGATCGTGAGCAGATACCGAAAGTGGCGAAACTCCGCCCAATCGTACATTGCCCCCCTACGCACCACGCAACAAAGGAGGCGTTGCCGATCGAACTGAGAACGAGACTTGCGCCGCCTCCGCTTGTGGAAATCCATACATGGCGAAGGACGAGATGCTCTGCACAATGTTGTCCTGCGCCTCGGGACTGATGCCGTTGCGGGTCATGCCTGCTCGCAAGCGGCCTTCCAGGTTCTTCATCCGTTCCATGGAACGGCGCATACCCACGGCACGGCGCAACTCATCGGCTTCGGCTCCACTGAAATTGGCGATGGCCATCGACATGCGCAGCAACTGTTCCTGAAAGAGCGGCACGCCCAGCGTGCGTTTGAGTACTGGTTCAAGCGATGGATGCGGATAAGTCACTTCTTCCTTGCCCTGGCGGCGGCGCATATAGGGATGCATCATCTTGCCCGCAATCGGCCCCGGACGGATGATGGCGACCTGCACCACGATGTCATAGAAACGACGTGGTGCATTATGCGGAATCGAAGCCATCTGCGCGCGGCTCTCCACCTGAAACATGCCGACAGTATCTGCTTTGCAGAGCGCGTCATAGACTTTGGGGTCCTGTGGCAATGCAGCCAGATCTACCTCGGTGTTGTAGTGTTGCGGGATCAGCTCAATGGTTTCTTTAAGCACGGCCATCATGCCCAGCCCCAGCAGGTCCACTTTGATGAGGCCAAGATCGGCGCAGTCTTCCTTGTCCCATTGGATGACGGAGCGGCCCGGCATAGAGGCGCGTTCGATGGGGACGACGCGGTTCAACATGCCCGCGCAGATCACCATGCCGCCCGAATGTTGCCCCAGATGGCGCGGCAGATTCTTCATGCGTTGGCAGATGTTGAGATAATGCGCAATGCGCGGATGGCGCAGATCGAAGCCTGCCTGCGCAAAGCGGTTTCCCATCGTATCGTTTGCGCCCTTCCATTCCCAATGGCCCATCAGGCTGGAGATGCGCTCGATCTGATCCTCTTGAAAGCCGAGCGCCTTGCCCACCTCGCGTGCCGTGGAGCGGCCACGATAGCTGATGACGTTGGCGGTCATCGCCGCCCCTAGTTGCCCATAGCGTTCGTAGAGATACTGGATCACACTCTCACGTTCGTTGCCCGATGGAAGATCGAGATCGATGTCCGGCCATTCGTTGCGGCTCTCGTTGAGAAATCGCTCGAAGAGCAGCTCCATGCCTACCGGATCGACTGCTGTAATTTCCAGCGCATAACAGACCACCGAGTTCGCGGCCGAACCTCGCCCCTGGACGAGAAATCCCTGTCGCTGACAGTAGCGCACAATGTCCCAGACGATCAGGAAGTATCCGGCAAAGCCCAGCTTGGCAATCAGCACAAGCTCGCGCTGCACCTGGGCACGGGCCTTGGTCAGCAGAGTCCGCTTGTCTGCCACGCCATAGCGCTTGCGAACGCCCTCATCCACACGCTTGGCGAGGAAGCTGTCCATGGTCTCGCCATCAGGAACGGGGTAATGCGGGAATTGATAGCCGAGATTATCGAGCGTGAATTGCAAACGTTGGCTGATAAGTTGCGTGTTGGCGATGGCCTCGGGAATATCACGGAAGAGGTTGCGCATGGCTGCGGGAGAACGCAGAGCACGTGCGCTGTTTGCAGCAAGCAAGCGTCCGGCGCGGTCGAGCTGCAGATGATGACGAATCGCGGTCAATACATCGAGAACTTCGCGGTCCTTCTCCGTTGCCGCGCGCACGCCGTTGGTTGCCACGATGGGAATTTGCAGGCTGGATGCCATCGACAACAGCGCCTGACTGCGCGCTTCTTCATCGCGTAGCTGATGGCGTTGCAATTCAACAAAGAGATTTCCTCGTTCGTAGATTGCAGCAAGTTTCTCTGCTACCTTGTGCGCCTGATCTGTACCACCCGCAGCAAGAGCAGCGGCAAGTGGTCCTTCGTCACCGCCGGTCAGGCAGATCAATCCAGATGAAAACTCAGCAAGATCGTCGAGCGTGGCTGCGCCTTCCGTCTTGGTTGCTTCGCGCATCTTGAAGCGCGTGATCAGTTGGCATAAGTTTTGATAACCCGCTTGCGAGGCGCAGAGCAGGGTAATGCGTGCTGGTTCATCCTGCACGGCATGAGGTTGCCATGAAGGTGGTTGTAGCCTACGGCCAAACGAGGAGACGGCGATCTCCGCACCAATATGGGCTTTTACGCCACAGCGTTTGGCCGCGGTGTGAAAGCGCGCTGCGCCATAGACGCCGTTGCGGTCAGCAATCGTCAGCGCCGGCATCTCCAACTCGGCCGCGCGTTCGGCAAGCGACTCTGGTGCGGATGCAGCCGCGAGAAAACTGAAGGCGCTCGATGCGTGCAGTTCGACGTAGGGTTCATCAGTCAAGCAGCGCCTCCAAACGCCATTCGGCACGCAGGCGGTCGTGCACCAGCAAGAAGCCCAGGTGCTGTCCGCGACTGTCGTGCGCCATTACATCCCACTCCTCCTGATCCCATGCATCGACAGACCACCAAGCGCCGCACGTACGCCATGGGCCATAGGACGCGGTCACGCGGAAGGAATCATAGAGATCGCGAAAGAATCCGGGTTTGCCGTCGGCAGCCAGCATCATCTCAAGCGTGTGCGGTGGACGTACCCGGCGCAGAGCTGCACGTTCCAGCGAAGCCGTGTGCGTTTTGCCCGCAGTGTCCGCGCTAAATGAATTGAGATGGAAGCTGGCCGGGCGATTCGAGTCTTCGAGCACCGGCGTACCTACGCGATCTTCACCGACCATTGCCTTGATGCGCGCCAGCGTCACATCCAACTGTGACGATTCAGGTGTCTGTGGAGCAAACAGTCCCATCTGCACTTTACTGGTCTTGCCTGGCTCGGCGTGTAGCGTCATCGCGAGCACCGCAGCCTGTGGAGGGTGCGCGGCCAACTCCATCTGCAAGAGCTTCAGCAAAAACCTTTTGTCTTGCGACGGCAGTGCGGGATGCACGGACAAGGTTTGCGATGGCGCACCTTCAAGTACCAGTTCTGCCGAGACTGCGGCCAATGCCAGTGCGTGTGCCATGGCGCGATCTACCAAACAATCCAACATGCGCGCGGCCATAAAGAGCAGTCCTTCTTCCTGCTCTACAGGCGTGTCAAACTCGTAGACCTCCCGCAGCGCGAAGGCTGCCTCGATGGGCTGGAAGGTGTGGCTCGCCGCGCCACGCGCCATGGCCTGCCACTCGCGCGCACGAGCGCCCAGCCGCGCAATCAGTTCCGACTCCGGTAGAGCAGCCAGATCGGCAAAGCTGCGAATACCCCACAGTTCGAACTTCTCCTTCTGTTCAAAGCTCAAATCCAGTGCATGGAGGGGAAGCAGCGCCAACGTATCCGCCTCCGCGCCCGCAGCCACAATACATAATCCGCGATGCGCGGCAGCCTTCAGACGCGCCGTATGAAAGTTGGCGCTCAGCACAACACTGACATGCAGCCCAACGGCGTCCATTGCATCTCTGATCTTGGTGGCCAACACATTCGGCGGACCAAAGAGCAATTCGCTACCCATCACATCGAGCACGATCGAACATCCAGCGCCAGCAGGAACAATTTCCATGCGTGGCGTGAACTGCGCCGCTACCTCCAGCATTATGGTGCGCGCTGCCTGCTCTACGGCCAGCGAGCGATCAAGAATCTTCAATCCATTCAGCGCTTCTGCGTCCATGCGCGGAAGCCCGCGTACTACGCCTCGCTGCGCGGCGGCACGATTCATGGAACAGACGCAGGCATCGTGCAGCGGGCCATCCACAATCGCTACCGGTTCGCCCTTCAGGTCGGTGCGCAAGCGCAGCAGAGCCTGTGCGGCAAATTCCGTGGCATGAACGCAGGCATAGAGTTCGCGGCTCATGCGCTTTTCTCCGCGGCCCAGGCTGTGGACGATGTCCATGTAACAGCGGGCGGCTTCCGCTGTTGTGAGAATTGCGTGAAACGTTCACGGCGACGGCTCAATTCGTATCCACAGCGGCTGAGCACCGTTTCCCCTTGCGCTTCCGCGCGGAGCGCAGAGCAGTCCAACACCACGGCCGCACTCGACTGCGCATACGAAGCCTGCCCCAGTACCAGCAGTGAGCAGCGTGTGCGGTCCGCAGCCTGACGAAAGCGAAACCAGGTAGCCAGTGGAATCCGCATGCCCTGTGCTGGATTGACACTGCCCAGATCCAGCACCAGCGCGGCAAAGCCCCCCACTTGCAACAGTAGGTCAGTGGCCCGCAACGCTTGATCGAGATGCGACCAGCTTTTCTTTGCGCGCCTGTTTTTTATCATGGGCAAGGCCACTCTGTTGTTTGTGCAGCGAATCCACAGCAGCAGAGGCAGATGCACACCACTTGCCGCAGCCGATTCTGGATCGAGCGCATCGCATGAATCCACCCAGGCGCAAACCTGCCCTTGCGCTGTACAACTAGCAAGAAATGCCAGCGACAGCGTCGTTCGTCCAGAGCACTCCGAGCCCACCACTTCGCTGATGGCTCCCACGGGCAGCCCACCTTCGAGCAGCGCATCGACAGTGGCAATGCCGGTCGCCGCCGTCTCGCGGATGGTGCGCGGCTGGGGCGAGAGTGCCGCCGGGAAGCGGGTCGCGAGGGATTCTTCGATCTGGAGTCGTAGGGCAGCAGCCGTGGCCATATTTCGCCTTATATTCGCCTTTCAAGGTTCGCGCGAATCGGTCCGCTTGTCAACAGTCCGTCGGTTTCCTCGAAGGTGAAGCGCTATTCTGAGAGCGATATGTGTGGCCGATACGCCCGAAAATCCGCGCAAGAGCTTCTTGCCGAATGGTTTGACCTAGACCTGAATCTGATGCCCTGGTTCATGGCCAGCTACAACGCCGCTCCGCAGAGCTTCCAACCCGTGGTGTGGCTGAACCCAGAATCCAGCCAGCGACGCATCTCATTGATGCGTTGGGGCTTGGTTCCATCCTGGGCCAAAGATGAGCGAATTGGCCTGAGGACCATCAACGCACGCGCTGAGGAGGCAGCCGCAAAGCCTGCTTTTCGTGAAGCACTCATAAAGCGTCGCTGCCTGATCCCCGCCGATGCTTTTTACGAGTGGCAATGCCGGTCGCCGAAGACGCGGCAGCCCTACGCCATCGGCTTGAAGAGTGGTGAACCTTACGCCTTTGCCGGTCTATGGGAGAGCTGGCAGCCGCCGGAGGGTGATGCGCTGACCACCTTCACCATCTTGACCACCACCCCCAACGAACTGATGGCCACGATTCATGACCGCATGCCGGTGATCGTCGCCCCGAAGAATTATGAACGCTGGCTGGACACAGACAGCAAGTCCACTCCATCGCCTGATCTGCTTCAGCCCTATCCTGCCGAAGAGATGGAAACCTGGACGGTAGGCGATCAGGTCGGCAATGTACGCAATAACGGCCCCGAACTTCTCGCTCAACAAGAGCCGGATCAAGGAACCCTGTTCAGCTAATTTTGGATTCATGTGATTCAACCAAGTTGGCTGATGCCTGGCGACTTATCAAGAGTAAAATTTTACGACGCGAGCTTTCGTTTTCCCCCTGTCCCCAATTGCGAGGAACCGGGGCTACCCGTCAATCCGACAAGGAGAGTTCTTATGGGAGAAACTAAAATGGAGTCATTCGGGAAAGCAATTCCCGTCACGGGCCCAAACACTCTGGAGCCGAAAGAACCGGTCTGGTTTAGCGAAGTGCGCATTTTAACAAGCGTGAAAAGCGGTCACGTCGCCTATGACGTCCACTATCAGCACCCGACTAACGGCGACGACATTGACGCTGCTGTCCGGGCGGCTTTGAAGACTGTAGTAGAGCAACTAACAGCAAAGGCGTCTCATAAAGGGCACAATCAGACAAATGGACATGAGTGAAAATATGTTTTTAGTTCTGCGGCTTAGTAATGAGCCGGGAAAATTCATCGTCACGCCGTGGCCAAGTTCCGTCCCGCCATCCGATCCGCCTTGGGGCTTGGTTTCGAGCGAGCAGGTGTTTCGCGGCACCGAAGAACAGACGCGCGAATTTTTGGCCGAAAAAGGACTATTATCCTCGCAGATTAAAACCCTGATAAAGCGGGCGAAGCACAGCCCCGAAATCAATGCACCCGAATGTATATTGTGACGCACGCCTTGCGTGTCTCATAAAGGGTAAGTTTTGTCCCACGGCGGGTGGCCCAGGTCTCTCGCAGTTGGGGACCGGGGAAAAAAGCAAAGATGTCCCTCAGGATCACTCCCAGCAAACGCCCTTTCCTACGGGAACCATTGATGACAGACCCGGTCCGGGATTCGCGTCGCCATGGCGGTCGGGTCGAGGACTGGCGCGGTGTTCCGTAGGTCTTGCCTAGCCGTTTCTCCCCGTTTCCTTTGGGAGTGCCTCAGTAGCCAAACCGTGAATCCGTCTCCAG
>Ga0255353_1000063_pt1 | contig 60767 bp, 34 predicted proteins | sample HBST25metaG_FD_189941 | JGI IMG/M metagenome (GOLD analysis project Ga0255353, IMG submission 189941) | Peat soil microbial communities from Stordalen Mire, Sweden - H.B.S.T25 | ecosystem: Environmental > Terrestrial > Soil > Wetlands > Peat | place: Sweden: Norrbotten County, Stordalen Mire...
ATTGCCGCGACGCAGTGTCGACTGTCAATGTAACCGGGGCCTGCGCCAGCACAGCGCCGGCCAAAATGCACCAGGAGCTGACCACACTCCACGTTCGAAACTTCATGATCGGGCTCCTGAATCGCTTTCTTCGTCCCGCAGTCCGCCTGGTACGAATGCTCCGCGGTCATGCGGGACTTAGTCGCTTGCACTCACTGCCCGCCTGGGCACGAAAAATCCGGCGCATTGCGACGGATGCAGCGATGGTTTTTTCGACAAGCCATTCTTGTGTTGCGGCGGTGAAGATCGTTTGTGATCTTCACCGCCGCAAGGTTTATGCGTTGCGGTGTTTTATCGTGCCCCGGAAGCTCCTAGAAGAAGAACTTCCCGTCGAACTGCCAGACGCGGCCCGAACCGTTGTTCGAGGCGTCAGCGGTAATCGTGCCCCAGCCGCCTGTGAGAGTCTCGTTTTGCGGCTGTGTGTAGTTGGTCAATCCAGGATTGTTTAGGTGTACGTGGTTAAAGGCGTTGAGCGCCATCGCTCCCACTTCCAGTTGCAGGGTTTCGTTAATTTTGAACTGTTTGTGGGCGGCCAGGTCGAAGCTGTACCAGCCGGGGCCGGTAATCTGGTCCCCTCTGACGCCCCAGGGAGTGAAGTCCTGCTGTCCATTCACGGTGACCGGATTTAGAGGCGCAGTAAACGCCGCCGAGTTGAAGTAGCCGTTCACTCTGCTGCGCGCTTTATCGTTGGGGCCGGGTATGTAAGGGTTAACGCCCTTCACGAGAGGCGCGAAGCAGGACCAGGCCGTGCTGCCGGTCTGGAACCAGTTGCCGGTGAATTGCCCTGGAGCATTGGGAATGCCGCCTATTGTTCCCTGGCAAGTAACGTTGGCGCGGAAGCCGCTGGAAGAGATCCAGATGGGATCGAGCTTCCATCCGCCGACAATGGCGTCCTCGATAGCGTTCGCATTGCCTACCAGGAGTGCGCCTTTGCCGAAGGGCAGACCATACTCGCCCGACAGCTTGAAGACGCTGCTGGCAAAGTTTTCGCAGCGATCGTAATCGGCGCGATAGCCACCAAAGCCCACCAGCCAGGGAGCGCGTCCGTTGGCCGGACCGCCCTCGTTCTGTTGGCCGCCCTGTGCATCGGACAAGCAACTGCCATAGGTGTAGTTCGCGTCCATGTTGAATCCGCCCGCGAACTTGTGAATATACTCCACTTCACCCGATTGGAAATTGCTGATCTGCTCGGTGTTTTCGATCGGGCCCTCATTCGCAGCCAGGTTCGGGAAGGGAATGGTTAACGTGCCGTCAGGCATCGCCGGAGAGGAGACGAGGTCGCCGGGCTCGTTGCCCACGCAGTTCGGGAAGCAGCCCACCGATTTTTGCGTATTCACGCTCGGCACCGAGACCGCCGCAGTGCTCGGAGTGAGTGCCTGCCGCGGCGCATTGTGGTAGGGGTTGGCGCTTTCCAGTTGCTTGCCAAGGATCGATACCCAGCGCACCTCAACCGAGTCATGGTTGGTGAACTGGTACTGCACCGCGAGGTTGAAGTACTCCTCGTACGGGATATGGAAGTTGTAGGGCTTGCCATACATCACCACGGAGCCCAGGGGCAGGTACACGTTCGGGTTGGTCATATTGATTTGCCCGAAGGTGTTCTCCATCGTCGCGGTCTGGCCATTGGGGAGCGACTGGGGCCGATACGAGTACTGAGGAGCGTTCTGCACTGTGACGCGGAATGGGTAGTTGGTGCCCAGCGTGCCACCGTATCCAACCGAGTCGAATGCGCCGTACTGCATGGCGCCGCCCAGGCGCACCACCAGGTTGGGCCGTACGCGGTAGGCGATGCCGAGGTGCGGCCCCCAGTTGAACTTGGGCGCTTTGTTGGCCGCGTTGTTCGGCTCGCAGAGAATCGGGATGTTGTCAGATGCCAGCAAGTTCTTGAAGTAGGTGGACATCGTCGTGGCGCATCCGTCCCTGTTGACGTGGTAAGCGCTGCCGCTGGCCACGTTGCCATCGCCGCCCATCCAGAAGTTGCTTTCACCTGCCGACCCGCCGGAGGCGTAATAGGGAGCGAAATAGTCATTGCGGATTCCCAGGGTCAACGTCAGCGCGGGCGTGATCTTCCAATTGTCGACCGCGTAGAAGGAAATCTGGGGCGCATGATAGACACTCTTGTTCCAGTTGTCGCCGTTGTAGCCGTTCAAGCCGCCCAGCGGTGTGCTCGCGGTGCTAAGGCCTCCGGCCGCCAGGTAGGTACTGTTTCCAGCAGTCGGTATCGTCAGGAAATCCGTCAGGCCGGGGCCGCCATCACCCGATCCCGGAACGTTCGAGTACTGGCCGTAGGCGAAATTGCCTCTTGAATACGGCAGTTGCGCGATGTTGCCGTAGGTCCACCAGTATTCACCACCGAACTTCCAATCGTGCTTGCCCTTGATCAAGTTCAGGTTATCGGAGAACTGCCATGCGCCAACCTTTTGCCAGGTAGTGTTGGTGCGGGCGCCGAATGGGGAGATACTGCTGCCGACTCCGTTAAATATTGGCAAGCCGCCGTTGTTGGCGGTTTGCGGAATACCTGTAATCCCGTAAGCCGCGGGTGTCCCGAAGGTACTGTCGATCGAGCCGGCATCCAGGCGCGTGTTCCAGTTGTGCTCGTCCGACATCCTGTATTCGTTGATCAGGCTGGGATTGAAGAGGTGCGTTTCCGTCGCAACGATCATGTAGGTCGGGTTGGTCGTCCAGAACGGTGCGTTGCCGCCGCCCTCAAGCGGGGAGGCAAACGGAGGCTGCTGCTGCGAGATCGAGTTGTATTGGCTGGCCGTCATGTACGCCGAGTCCTTGGCGCTGAAGGTGTGGTCGAGCCGGACGTCGAATTGCTCGGTGTTGATCGGCCGCGGCATAAGCTGGAAAAAGTTGTTGGAGTAGCTGTTGGAGCCGCTGGTGCTGAGTCCCGTAGTGGAATTGATTCCAGCGTTGTTGTATGGGTACGCCTTGAAGAGCTTGAGCAGCGCGACGGCGTTGGGATCGATTCGACTGGCCGGAAGCTGGTTGAAGCACGATGCGGGTACCGTTCCGCCCGCAGCCGGCGTGCGCCAGTCCAGAGTGCCGCTGATGCTCGGACATGTCGAACCTGACGGCGGGCCGAGTTCCTGGAAATAGGGATCACGGACGATTGCGGTCCTGACCCCGGCATTCAAAGTGGGATCAACGTACACTCCCTGCACGCCGCTCGGTGTGCTGCCCGCAGAGCAATCGGTAGGCAGACCGGTGATCGTGTCGGTGGTGCCGCAAATCACCGCGCGTGTAGTGGCAGGATCGAAGATAGTGCCCTGCTGGAACCTGCGGCCTAACCCGTCGGTCAGTGTATTTGTGTTCAAGGTAAGGGTGTCCACCAGGTTGGTAAAGCCGCTGCTCTGCATGGTCGCCGTCGGTATCGTAAAGTTGCCGGTCGGCGTGTCGGTATACTTGGTGACCTGGAAATCGACGGTGAAGAAGGTTTTGTTGTGACCGTCATAGAGGTGCGGTATCACGACCGGACCGCCGAAGACGGCGCCAAACGAATTCTCCTTGAATCTTCCCGGGCGGTTCGGCAGAGGCGACGGCGTGTGCAGCAACTGGGTCCGCTTGTTGAAGTAGTCGTTGGCGTTGAACATGTCGTTCTCGTTGTACTCCCAGGCGCTTCCCCGGAGCTTATTGGTGCCCAGCTTGGTGACGACATTCACGGTGGGACCATAGGTGTGGCCGATCTCGGCGGGGTTGTCGCCGGTTTCTACCTTCATCTCCTGGATGGTGTCGGGGATGGGCGGGATGGTGATGCCGCCGAAGACCTCGGCGTTATCGTCGGCGCCGTTCACGCGCACATCAACCGCGCCGCTTTGCGTGCCGTGCACAAGGAACGTATTCGCGGTCGAGTTGTTTCCCGTGAACTGGACGCCCGGAACCGTGGTAATGAGGACCATGAAACTGCGGCCGGCGCTGCCGCCGTAGAGTGGCAGCTCGGTAGCCGCCGTGCTGTCAATGGTCGTGCCCAGCGAGGCATCCTGCGCCTGCAACAGGGGCGCGGCCGACGTGACCGTCACCGAGGTGCTCGCAGCGCCCACGTGCAGCGAGACGTCTTCTGTAAGGGTGGCGCCAATGTGCACCACAACGCCGTTGATCACGGATTCTTCGAATCCCTGCGCGGCAATTTTCAGTGAGTAGGTTCCAACCTGAACCTGTGTGAAGACGTACGCTCCGGCCGAAGTAGAAATGGCCTTCTGCGTGGTGCTGGTGTCCACATTGGTCAGCGTACACTGGGCCTTCTGCACTATGGCCCCAGTTTGATCCATGACCGTACCGGTCACGTTGCCCGTATCGATGCCCGCCTGGGCAAAGATCTGAGCGCTGAACACCAACATGAGAACGGCACAGGCGACTGCCAGAAAACTCTGCGGAATTGCCCATTCCTTATGTTTCATTGCACATGCCTCCTTAAGCATGGTTCGAACTGCCCGGTACCGTACCTTATTCGGTCCTGAGCGGCTGACCCCTTTTGAACATGAAACGACTGGTTGTCTTGGTGAATCGCCAGATTGTCGAAGCGCGATTTCGCGTGCCAGGACAAAAAACAGACGATGGCCTTGGTCCACAGCTTGACCGCGCGATGCGGCAAGTGTGCCGGTGAATAGAACACCACCCTGAATTGGCCAGTCATTGTCCGCCCACAAGACTCTTCCGCGCATGGGCGACTTGTGAAGTGAAGTAACGGTAAAATAATCGATTGAGATTGTTTATCGCGATTGTGAAGAGTTGTAAGGAGTTTGGGAGACCGATCCCTGGATTCGAGGAGACGGCACTGGGGGGCTGCTTAACCAGGCTTTTTGTCTCCCATGCAGAGACGACATTCAGGAGTGGACGCGGCACAGTTCGCTGTCGGTCATTCGTCTGAGGGAGAATGAAGTCTCATGAGGGCGGATGGCAAAGTGACGATGGACCTTACCAACTCCGCTTTAGAATCAGAGCGATATTCGTCTGTTGAAATCGAAAAGTCAACTCGGGCGGGTAGTTTCGAGGAAATGCGATTGGGATCAGAGTACGACGGCAGTTGAAAGCGCCCCTGATTGACTCTTCCAAAAATGGAATTCGATTGAAAAGCTTTCTACATGCAAGCGGATTTCCGATACCAGTCACTCAGTACCCTTTGCAGAAGGTTAAGGTTTACCGTAAAATGGTCCTCCGTGCATGGAATCGCTCCATCTCCGGTTGTACAACACCAGGATGTTCAAGGGGGCTTATCTCCTGAACAGAAGCGCGAGCTGGTGCAGCGCGTGGTGAACAGCGAAGTGTTTCGCCGCTCGCCAGCGTTGCGCGCATTTCTGCTCTACATTACCGAACGAGTGATTTCGGGACGCACCGAGGAGTTGAAGGAGCAGTCGATTGGCGCCGAGGTGCTGGGGCGCAAACCGAATTACAACCCCGCGGATGACAATATTGTCCGCGTGCGAGCCCACGAGTTGCGGGGACGGTTGGAGAAGTACTTTAGCTCGGAGGGCGCCGACGAAGCGGTCGTAATTACGATGCCACGTGGCGCCTACGCGCCGGAGTTCGTGCCGCGGAAAGCCGAGCAACTGGCAGAAGCGAGATCGAAGCCGCAAGCCGGGGAGGATGTTCCGCTGGCCGGGCGTGAGGACGAAGCCAGCGCGGAGGTCGAAATCATCCAGAAGCCCGCACGTCGGCAATGGCTGGCGTTCGCAGCCGTGCTTCTGGTTGCGGTAGTGGCTTCGGTTGCAATCACCCGCAATGTGCTGCTGACCAGATCTCTGGTCAGCTCGGCGCGGCCGGCGGGCGCGATTACCGACTTTTGGGGGCAGTTCTTCGAGAAACCGAATGAAGAATTGAAAGTTGTGTACGCCGACACCAGTTTTGCATTGTGGCAGGATCTGAACGGCAAGACGCTCGACCTGGGCGACTATCTGAATCGCAAATACTACGACGCGAAGGGCAATAAGCTCTTCAACGTGGTGATGCGCCGCGTGACCAGCCCAGCCGACATGGCATTATCGGTGCATCTGGCCACGCTGGCGCAACAATACGGCGGCCAGGAGAATCCATTGTTCGCCCGCGATGTCGAAGCGGCGTTCTTCCATCAAGGCAACGTGGTTATCATCGGCAGTCATCGCTCCAATCCGTGGGTCGAGATCTACGAGCCGAACCTGAACTTCACACTGGATCAGGATCCGCATTCGGGTGCGCCGTTATTCCGAAATCGTGCACCCCAGGCTCACGAAGATGCGACCTACGGTATCCCGGATATGTACGACACGCAGCGGAGCGAAGAAAAAACCTATCCAAGCTACGGAGTGGTCGCGCTCTTGAAAGGATGCGGCGACCATGGGCTAACGGTGCTCGTGGAGGGATTGAATACGCAGGCTACCCAGGCCGCTGGAGATCTGGTGAGCGATCCGCAGCGCATGGATATGTTGCTGCGTAGCATCGGGCACAAACCGGGAACAAGCGTGGCTCCCTTCGAAGCCCTGTTTCAGGTGATTTCGTTGCCTGGCGGGTACGACAATCCCAGAGTGATCGCATACCGGCTTCGCCCACCCGAAGCGTGCGTGGGTGGATGAACCTCCCTGCTCTCGCGCTTCACTCACAAATGATCGGGAAGGCGGAAGTTACGTCCCCTCCTGCGACGCCAGAACCGCGACCTCCAGTGGACCCAATGAAACTTGCGTGATTCCATGCTGATCGTGGAGCAGATCGTCCATGGGCTTCGGCAGCGCAATCTTCTCTTGCGGAGTCTCCGTCAGGTTCAGCAGAAAATAAAAAGTCGTATCGCCATCTTGCCGGCTCGTCACTTCTACTCCATCCGGCGCTTGAATCAGCGGCGTGAGCCCACTGGCGTCGCAGGCCACGTGTGCCAACGCCTCATAGAAGTCATCGCTGGTCGAATCGCATCCAACATATATCACCCAGCCTCGGCCGTGACGATTGCGCGTGATGGCGGGCCTGCCCTCCATGCGCCCTCCGCCACGAACCGTCGCAATCACTTCGGCTCCATGCAGAGTGAGAGATTCAATTGCGCTCCGCGGGCTGAAGGTCATCTCGCTTCCTGCAAAATGGATTCCCAGGCCGGCCTGGATATTGCCATCGAGATTCCCATTCTGCGCGTTGTATTCAACCAGATCGAGAATTGCCTCGGATCTGACCCCCGCAATCTCGGCGAACGGCCCCGGCGCCAGCGTCAGCCGCATGCTATTGTCGATATTCTGCGTGGCGGCTCGGTAGTTCAGCACCAGCGTTCCACCGCCGGCAACAAAAGCCTTCAGGCGGTCCACTGTTCTGTCGTCGATCAGACGAAGATTGGATGCAACCACGACTTTGTATCCGGAAAGGTCCCGGTCGGGCGGGACGATGTCGATATCGCATTGTAGAGATTTGAGGCCGGAGTAGAAACTCTGAATCTCTCCGTAGCGCGGAATCTTGTCTCCGCCGATGCCGCCGATGCCCTCGGCCCACGCGTTCACATAGTCGTAAATCAGCGCGATGCTCGCGCGCGTGGTTGCGTTGGCCAATCTGGGGCCAATGCGGGCCATCTCTTTGCAGATCGTAGCCAGCGTGTCCTTGTCCGGATTGATTGCGCCATCGAAGCCCTTGATGAACGACGGCCGGTGTTCTTCGCCCCCCGCGGCAGGTCGGCGCCATTCAAAGTAAAGCTGCCCGTGGCTGCCGTGCGCCAGATCGCAATAGGCCTGGAGACGCAAGCCCTCGGGATCCGCATTGGGCGGCACGTAGGCATTTTGCTCCGCGCAGATGAATCTCTGGTGCGGGCCCGCGCAGCGCGTAACATCGCTCAAAAAACCGGCAGTGTATTGCCGTTGGAACCGGCTCAGGCCGGGCGCGCTTACGTAGTTATCCCACGCCGACGCGTCCAGGAATTCCGCCGCAGCATACGCATCCACCGCTCCGGTCGGACTCGACCAGTTAGTGAGAACGAATTGGTTCTCCGTTCTCGCGTGAAGAATCTCCGCCTGCTTGCGCAGATGATTGAGGAACGATTCCGAGAAGAACCTGCGGTAGTCGAGCGAGATCGCCGGCTGCCAACCCCCTTCCGCGGAGTTCGACGGAAAGCGGATCTGCGACCAATCGGTGAATTCATTGCTCCAGAAGGCGCCGTTATAAACGCGGTTCAACTCATCCAAAGTGCCGTAGCGATTCTTGAGCCATCGCTGGAAGGCGCGCTCAGAGACCGCGTCGAACGTCTGCTGGGGATTGCCAGGTTCGTTGTCGAGTTGCCAACCGATCACCGAGGAATTCTTGCCATAATGATCGGCGAGCGCGGTGACGACGCGCGCGCAAGCTTCAAGATAGTGCGGGCTGTTGGTGTTGTATCCCTTGCGCCCGCCATAGGTATAGGGCCCTTCCGCACTTCCGCTCAGGACATCGGGGTATTGCTGATAAAGCCAGGGGGGAATGGACGCCGTCGGCGTTCCCATGACGGCCCCGATGCCGTTGCTGCTGGCAATCGCGAGCGCGCGATCCATCCAGTCGAAGTCGAATTTTCCGGGCGCGGGCTCAAACCGCGCCCACGCAAATTCGCCCATGCGCACCGCATTGATACCAAGCTCCCGCATCTCGCGGAAGTCGATCTCCCATTCGCTCGACGGCCACCACTCCGGATAGTAGGCCGCGCCCACAAGATAACCATCGCCCATGCCGCGGCCGCGTGCTGCGGATTGATTCCCGGGCTGTGAAGCGCTCGTTGCGAAACGCGCCGCGGAAATTGCACTGCGCTCTACGAGAGCGCCGAGTCCGGCCATGCCTGCAAGCTCAGTAAACCTGCGCCGATTCACACTCTCTCCTGATCGTTCAGCATTGTTCGGTCTTGTTCAGTCTATTCGTCATACGCGATGAAGCCGCCCGGCTGGGCGGCCTCATGGGTTGTGCCTTCAATTAATTGGAGCAATCAATTTAGAACACGTACTTCCCTGACAACTGGAAGAAGCGTGCGTCGATGGTGAGGCTCTGGTTTGACCCAGTCCCGGTGATCGCCACAACGTTGGCGCCGATATTCGTGCTGGTACTGCCAGGATTGCCGAGGCTCGGGTGATTCAAGAGGTTGAAGGCGTCGGCGCGGACCTCCAGGTACTGCTCGTGGAAAGTCCTGAAGTCCTTGAACATTGAGGCGTTCAGCTTCCAGTTGCCCGGCCCGGAAACATTGTTCCTGGGGCTGCCGAAGAAGGGCTTTACGGCCGCGTAGCCGGTGACATACGGAACGGGCCCCAGGCCGCTCGATCCTCCCGAAGTATTAAAGGCCCCGTCGGCGAGCGCGTTATCGACGCCCACTGCCGGCGAGTAGTAGCTGAAGGTGCCGGTCTGGTAAGGCGCCAGATCCGCAATCGCAGTCGCGTTGCTGGAACTGACGACGCCCAGCGGGTCGGCAAAGGCGCACGGGTTAAACCAGCGTTGCCTGGTTTTGGTTTGCGCCGCGCAAACATTTGCAGCCGTATTCGACGCCGCTCCTGTGGTCATGCCGCTCGAGGTGAGCGCGCCATTGTAATTGGCTGGAGGCTGCAGGTTGTTGGCGTACGCATTGGCGACTTTGATGGCGGTGTTGTTCTCGCCGCCGTTGGCGTTCGCCATGCCCGAGACTCTGCTGATGGTGACCGTGAACGGCTGGCCGGTCTGGCCCCACCACTCCATGTCGGACTTCCATCCGCCAATGATGCGATCCAGCACGCCCGGATGGTTGACGAATTGCCGGCCAACTCCGAACGGCAGGTCATAATCGGCATTGATCACGGCGCGCTGCCGGATGTCGTAGCCGGACTGCCCCCACTCTTGATTGATGGGGATGAGATAGGACTGCCTGTAGCCGCCGTAGTCGCCACCCAAAATGTCGTTGGTGTTATCGAGCGCATGGCTCCAGGTGTAAGTGCCCAGGAAGCTCAAGCCGTGGCCATAATGCTTTTGCACCGTAGCCTGAAGCGAGTTGTACGAGCTTTGGCCCGTCCACCCCATCCACTGGGATCCGCTGAAATGCGGGAATGGCGTGAACCCGTTGCCCGATTGCCCGCCAATCGTAATCGCGAGCGGCTGGTTGGGGTTATTGTAGAGGGTCACCAGGTGGCGTCCCACGCTGCCCACATAGCTCACCGTTGCCGTCGTCCCCTGCCAGAAGGCGCGCTGCACGCTCAAGTTGAAGTTCATGGTGTACGGCATGGCCATGTACGGGTTCGGTCCCGTCCCCGCTTGCTGGACGTTCGGGAAAGTGGCAAAGTGCTGGATTCCGCCGGAAGAAAGGAACCCTGCGAAACCATTCTCGAGCGTGTTGCCGAAGGCATTCTGCGATTCGCAATAAGTTCCCTGCGTGCAGGAAGGCAGGCTGGCCAGGTTTGCGCTAATGACGTAAGGGGGATTCTGCGTGAGGGCCGAGTTGCCGCCGGGCTCGAAGCCGCCCATGAAGACGCCAAATCCCATACGCAGGACTGTCTTGTCGTTGAATTGGTAGGCGCCGCCAACGCGCGGCGAAAAGTTCAATTTCGCAAAGTTCAGAAGGTGCCGGTTTGTAGTGTAGGTGACCGCAACGTTGTCCGCTGTGAGCAACGCCTGGAGGTTCGGGTCGAGCTTCTGGCCGGACTGGCTTTGCGGCATCACCAGCTTCGCCGTCCCGGTCCCGCCGTTGGACGTCATCTGTTCGGTCTCCTGAACAAAATTCCCCCACTGGTCGCCCTGCTCGAGCTGGGGCGTGAAGTACTCGTAACGGACGCCAAGATTAAGAGTGAACTTCTGCGTCAACTTCCAATCGTCCTGCCCATAACCGGCAACATATTGATGCACGTAGTGTTGGTATACGTAGGTGCTGATGCTGCCGCTGTTCATGTTGTCAGTTTGCGGAGTGAGATACGTAAACGGGCCGCTTGGGTTCGTTGGCGTGCCTTGCGTGCCCGCCGTGGCTAGCGCCATGAAGTCCGCGCTGGCGTATCCGGAGGGGCCGCCTAATCCCGTCACACCGGTAAACGTGGATGCGTAGCCGTAGGCTCCGCGCGGGGTCCCGTCGGCAATGGTGTAGAAGCGCATCGGCATGGCCTCGAAGCCCAGCTTCAGCGATTGGTTGCCGATCACCTTGGTGACGTTGTCGATAATCTGGTAATCGTTCTGGCCTTCATGGGCCGGATCGTTGCCGTGGGCTCCAAAGGCTTGCCAGCTGGTAGTCACCGCCGGCAGGCCGCCGTTCAGCGGGCCGGCGTTGAACGGAACCCCGTTCAATCCGTAGGTTGCCGAGATGTTGTTGCCGGCGTTGTACTGGAGGTTCGCGTCGTTGCCCCAATTGAAAACGAAACGGAACTCGTTGATCAGCGTAGACGAAAAGGTGTGCGTCTCGCTCAGCATGTAGTTCGTGCTTATATAGGTCTGGAAGGTGCCCTGGTTGCTTCCGACTCCGTCGAGCGGGTTGCCCAGAGGCACAACAAAGTGATTGATGATGTGCTGGTAGTCGACGCGGAAAGTTGCCAGATCTTTGGAACTGATGTTCCAGTCCAGCTTGCCGTCCCAATTGATCGGATCAGAGTCCTCGTTCAGGTCCACCTGGTAATTGCTGCCCGTCGCTCCCATATCGGTATCGCTCGTAGCATTGCAGTTGCCCGTACTCCATCCGCCATTGGGCTTCCCGAAATTGGCTGTGCCGGCGGGAGAGTAGTTGGGGCAGGGATACGCTTGAGCGAGTTTCTGAGCGGCGGTATCGAGCTGTGCCGCGCTGAAGACGTTCTGGCCGACTGGGAACGTATAACCGTCATACGTATATTGGCTGGACCCAGACTGCTGAAGCGTCCCGGTTGGTCCCGCCGATACCACGTTGCTGCTGCACTTGTACGTGCCGGTATTGGTGTTGGGTACGTACAGCACCTGCGGGCAGGAACCCTGAGTGAAGGCCGGATTCAGCAGTTCGCTGAAGTCGCCCTGCCGCTCGCGCGGTGTAGGCACCGTATAGGTGCTCGGACTCGCTCCAGCCACGAAGCGCCCCTCCTGGATGTCGCCAAAGAAGAACAGCTTGTTCTTGATGATGGGGCCGCCCAGGGTAGCCCCAAATTGATTCATGTGGAACACCGCAGGGGTAGAGCCTGGAGCCTGAGTCCAAACCAGTGCGTCGAGCTTGGTATTTCTCACGTACTCCCAGAGATCCCCGTGAATTGAGTTGGTGCCGGACTTAGTGGTGGCGTTGACCACCGCGGCGTGTCCGCGTCCCGTCTCCGCGCTGTAGTTGCTGCTCTCCATCTTGAATTCGGCGATGGCGTCCGGTGGAGGTGCGATGCTGTAGGTCGAGCCGTTGATGTAGTCATTGTTCGCGGTATTGTTGTCGGCGCCGTCCAGCATGTAGTTGTTCTGTTCACCCTGCTGGCCGTTGGAGGAAAAACCGCCGTTGCCCGAGTCGCGCCCCACATAGGGAGTCACGCCCGGTGCTTCCTGGGCAATAAAGATCCAGTTGCGATTGGCCAATGGCGCGTCGTTCAAAAATTTAGTGTCGACATCCGTGCCCACTTCCGCAGTCTGCGTCTGCATGATCGGCGCCACGGATGTTACCGTGATCGTTTCCGATGTCTTGCCCGGCTTGAGAGCCAGGGGAATGTTCAGGCGGTCCGTCACGTGCACCACAATATTTTGCTCGACCGTGGTTTCGAAGGCCGCCGCCGATGCGCTGACCGTATAGTTCCCAATCTTGATCGGTGCAAAGAAGTAGTTGCCGCTCTCGTTAGAGCGGCATCAAGATAGATATACCCAACAGCTCTTCTAGGAGTAATCCTGTATTTCTCTGGTGAAGTGACCGCGATAGCGAGGATGGGACGAGCCTATTCGGACGATCTGCGGGTGAGGATATTGGAAGCCGATGAGCGGGGCGAGGGCAGTTGCCGAGTGCTCGCCAAGCGCTTTGGCGTCAGTTGGGAGTATGTGCGCAAGCTGCGTCGGCAGCAGGCTGCGACTGGGCAAAAGGCGCGTATTGCGCAGTCGCGGTATGGCATCCGGAGCAAGGTGACCGACCCGGTCAAGACGCACATGCTCGACCTGGTCAAGTCGCAGCCAGACCTGACTCTGGCCGAGCTGCGGGAGCGTATCCGTTCGGACAAGGGCGTTTCGATGAGTTGGGGACTGGTGCACTTATGGGTGGTCCGGCTTGGTCTGCGGCTGAAAAAAAGTCGCTCCACGCCGTTGAACGAGACACCGAAGCCAACCGTATCCGTCGCGCCGAGTTCCACCAGCGCATCCTCGAGATCGATCCGAAAAAGCTCGTCTTCCTTGACGAAAGTGGCATCTCTACCACGATGACGCGACGCTTTGCGCGTTGTCTCGGCGGGGCGCGCATCCATGAAGGGACGCCGGAGGGAGACTGGCAGATCGTCACCATCCTGGGCGCAATGAGCCTGGGCGGCATGATCGCCACGATGACCGTCGCCGCGGCCACCGATACGGACATCTTCCTCGCCTACCTGGACCATTTCCTCTGTCCGGCCCTCACTCCAGGAGATGTGGTTGTGATGGACAACCTCAGTTCGCATAAGGTCGACGGCGTGCGGCAACGGATCGAGGCCGTGGGTGCCAAACTGCTTTATCTGCCGCCTTACTCGCCCGACCTGAACCCCATCGAAAAAGCCTGGTCCAAGTTCAAACAACTGCTCCGCTCCGCCAAGGCTCGGACTGAAAAAGCCCTCGACCAAGCAATCACAGAAGCACTTCAGGAAATATCCGCAGAAAACGCACAAGCCTGGTTCCGGCTGACCCTTAACTGGGTACAGCTATGATGAAACTGCTCTAGACTTGGTCTTCAGCACCAGACCAGTGTCGACTGCAGTCAGGGTCACGTCGGCGTTCGGAATGACCGCGCCCGTCGAGTCCTGAACCACACCGATAATGGCGCCCTGGTCAAGCTGGGCCATGGCACGGCCGGCGAAAAGTACCATCAGGGCAATGCAGATTGCGACACCCATTAAATTTCTAGTGTGTCGATGCGCGGCGTTGAGGATTTGCCATGTTTTGTGATTCATTTCACATGCCTCCTTATTGGTGAATCATCTGGTTTAGTTTCAGCTGCGCCAGATGCTTCCGTTCATGGTTTTTTCAAAAGGCAACGCCCTCGGCCTGTCGAGAGCATTGCGGGATTTTGTGGCCCTCGGTCGTCTTCTTTAGCGACAGAGAGGACACGTACAGATGGTGCGAAGCCCAAGGCTACGCACAGAAACGGATTCTTGATGGATGTGGGCTTTGTGAGGAAAGCGCGAACAGTTAAGCGCGCGCCTGCGTCGGAATTGGCACCGGAGCGGTGTTAGCGACATCGACGCATTCCCGGAGTATAGCCCAAGGGACGCGTCTCTTTCAATCGCCCGCGAAAGAAACTCTCGATGCCCACGCCGATGAGTGAAATCGCGCGGACCGGACCGAGCCGGACCGGACAAAAGGATGGAATAATCCGCGCGATTCACCGCCAGGAGCGACACAATCGTGCGCAGGGACAAGGCTTCGCGCTTCATCAGAGCCTGCTGACCTGCATGTCTCACGGGTCTATCGCTTGCAATCAATTGTGTGAACATGCCGAGTCCCTCACTGTCTTGGGGAACACACGATACCGTTCTCTACGCCCGCCGAAATGCTATGCAAACGCTCTTACGCTTGTCAAGGGCTATTTGGGAAACCGGTATTTGCAGTTTATAATATTGATAATAAAAGACTTCAACGATAGAGTTGCAGGGACAGTGATACTGCTCTAAGTGAGCGGTTCCCGCGATTGCTTCGCCTCTCACCTATGCCATACTCCGCGGGGAATTCCATTGTAAGCTATTGTTATTAATAATCTTATTGTAACCATTGCAGAGCTGATCCTTTTCGTCTTGACGGCGGCGTCGCTGCCGATGTAAGGTCTTTGCGACGAGTTTGTGAGACCGGTTGCTGGCCTAATTCATAATCGGCGCCTGCAAGTTTGCCGATCAAACCAGCCGGATACAAGCAAAACGGAGAGACAGATGAGCACGTCCACTGCTGTAAACACATCAACCCGGCAGGCAATTGAAGCCGGTGAAGGCATTCTCAGGCTTGCCCCCACATGGGTGCCGCGGGTCTATACGCAACCCGGCCGCAGGCTCAAGCTCGACGCGCGCGATCTCTACGCTTACGGCGCCCATCGCGGCGGCATCGACGAGCGCTGGTTCGCTTCCACCACCCCGGCTATGAATGACAACCGCACGCCCGACGAGGGGCTGAGCTATGTGCTCTCGAACGGGGACCGGTTCACCCTGAAAGATGCCGTCGAATCCGAGGGACCGCGTCTCGTGGGCGAAGCGATTTGGGAGAAGTACCATCGCTGGCCTGTGTACAGCAAGTTCTTCGACAACATGGGCCCCATCATGCATCACCTGCACCAAAGTGACGAGCTGGCCAAACTTGTCGGTCGTCAAGGCAAGCCGGAAGGCTACTATTTTCCTCCGCAGCAGAACGCAACCGACGGCAATTTTCCTCATACCTATTTCGGACTGGAACCGGGTACGACCCGCGAGCACGTGCGCGCCTGCCTTGAGGCTTGGGACAAAGGCGACAACGGAATTCTCGACTACTCCAAGGCCTACCGGCTCAAGCCGGGCACGGGCTGGCTGGTGCCGCCGCGCATCCTGCACGCTCCGGGGTCCCTGCTGACCTATGAACCGCAGTGGGGCAGCGATGTGCTGGCCATGTTCCAGTCCATGGTCGAAGCGCGGCCGGTGCCGCGCAGCCTGCTCACCCAGGACGTTCCCGAAGACAAGCACTGGGACTTCGATTTCCTGGCCGATCTCGTCGATTATCCGGCCAACCTTGTTGGCGATTTCAAGAACCAGCATTACCTGGAGCCGATTCCCGTAGCCGATACCGCCAGCGAGGGCTACGTAGATCGCTGGATCGTCTACGGCGTCATCGCTGGCCAGCAGAAGTTCAGCGCCCGCGAGCTAACCGTCGAGCCCGGTGCGCGCTGCTTCCTCCGCGACCCCGGAGCCAGCGGCGTAATCGTCACCCAGGGCCATGGGCGCATTGGCAAACTCGATGTGGACTGCCCGTCGATCATCCGCTTCGGACAGATGACGCAGGACGAAGTATTCATCTCGCACGAAGCTGCAGTCGCAGGCGTGACCGTCGAGAATCACTCCAAGACCGATCCGCTTGTGACGCTGCGTTACTTCGGCCCGGATGTGCACGCCAAGATGCCCGCGGTGGGGGATCACGCGCGGCTTTAGCAAGAAAATGCAGCGCCGGCCTACAGGCCCGCGTCTTTCCAGGGAGAATGTACCATGCGTCAGCAGCATTTCGAAGAAACCAACAGCAAGATTCTTGAGAGCTTCCACGCGCTGAAGCCCGATCAGCTCAAGCCCCGCCTCAAACTCTCCTGGAGCAACTGGGGATTCGGTAGAGAACCGCTGGCCGACTCGGCAGCAAGGCTCGCGAAGTCCAAGGTCCCTTATATCGAGCTGCACGGCAACCACTACGGCCCCGATCTCGGCTACAAGGTGGACGAGACGCTGAAGATTCTCGGCGACCACGGCCTGAAGGTCTCCGGCGTGTGCGGCATGTTTTCCGCCGACAACGATCTGGCGTGCAATCGCGCCGTCTGCCGCCAGGCCGCCATCGATTACCTCGACCGCGAAGTTCCTTTCACGCGCGCTGTCGGCGGCAGCTACTTGCTTGTTGTCCCCGGCGCCGTCGGCCGGCCCAAGGCTTACGACGACGTCGAATTCGAGCGCTCGGCGGAAACCCTCGCCATGCGCGGCGACTTATTTCAAAAGCATGGCATCAAGGCCGCCATCGAGCCCATCCGTTCCGCCGAAGTGAGCCTGGTGCACACCATCGCCGATGCCAAGCGCTACCTGGCCCAGGTCAATCATCCCGCCATAGGCCATATCAACGGCGATGTCTACCACATGCAGTCGGAAGAGCGGCATACCGGCGACGCCATCATCGATGCCGGCGATCAACTGGTAAATTTGCACATGGCCGACAGCAACCGCTGCGCCATGGGCGAAGGAGCGATGGACCTGACAACAATCATCCGCGCCCTTTACGTCATCGGCTTCAACCAGGGTGACCGCTTCGTCACCTTCGAGCCCCTCGGCCCCGGCGGCGACCCCTATCCCGCGATGCACGGCAAGCCCGACAGACTCAAACTCGATGCCCTGGTCGAAACCAGCATCCGCTATTTCCGCGAATGCGAGGAGCTTGTGCTGGCCAACTGACTCAGCCCGTCGAAGAGCCGGGTGTTTCAGCGTTTTCTGATCTCTGTTCTCTGTTTATGAAGACTTATTACTTTGCACTGGATTTGCACGACGATCCTGACCTGATTGAGGAATACAAGCGCTATCACAGGCAGGAAAACATCTGGCCCGAAGTGCTCGAATGCATTCGGGCCAACGGTGTCGTGAGCCAGAAGATTTATCTCGCGGGCAACCGGTTGGTCTTGATCCTTGAAACCACCGACGACTTCGATCTCGACGCCAAAGCGGCTGCTGACAGCGCCAGCCCGGAGATGCGAAAGTGGGAAGAACTCATGTGGAAGTTTCAGAAGCCTCTGCCCCACGCCCGCCCCGGCGAAAAATGGGTGCGCATGGAGAAGATCTTCGAGGTCAAGTAACACCTATTCGATAAGAAGTCTGCCGTTTTCCGTCCCTCGCAGAGCATTGAATTTACGCCGCTCAAGGAAGGTTCGATGGTTTTTCCGAACGCCCTCGCCGCCGCGCTTCTGGATCTATCGCCCAGCAAGCTCGTCTCGCTTGCCCCTGCTGATCTGCTGATCATCGCCATTTATTTCGTCATGGTGCTCGGCATCGGCGTCTACCTCCGGCGCTATGCCAACACCTCCAACGATTTCTTCATGGCCGGTCGCGAAATGACCGCATGGGTCGCGGGCCTCAGTTTTCTCTCTGCCAATCTGGGCGCCATCGAGCTCATGGGCTGGGCAGCGTCCACTTATCAGTACGGCATTCTCGCCGCGCACTTCTACTGGATCGCCGCCTTCCCGTCCATGGTCTTCCTTGGGCTGGTGATGATGCCCTTCTACTACCTCTCCAAAACCCACTCCGTTCCCGGCTATCTGCAACTGCGCTACGGCGAATCCGCGCGCGCCTTGAGCGGAATCTCCTTCGCCGTTATGACCATCCTCATGTCGGGCATCAATATGTACGCCATGGCCATCGTCATGAAGGTTGTGCTCGGCTGGAACATCCACTTCAGCATCTGGGTCTCTTCGCTCACCGTCGCCGTGTATGTTGCTCTCGGCGGCTTGTACTCCGCCATCTTCAATGAGGTCCTGCAGTTCTTTCTCATCTGGCTCGGTGCGCTCATCATTCCCATTCTCGGCATGATCGAAGTCGGCGGCTGGAGCGGCCTCAAGGCGCGCATCTTTCAGCAGGTGCACTCCAACGACTACGTTCATCTCTGGAGCACACTCGGCACCTTTTCGGGTAATCCCATGGGCGTGCACTGGACGGGCATCGTCTTCGGTCTCGGCGGCGCCATCGCCTGCGGATACTGGACAACGGACTTCTTAGTTGTGCAGCGCGCCATGGCCGCCAAAGATCTTCGCTCCGCGCAACTGGCACCCATCATCGCCTCCTATTTCAAAATGGTCGTGCCCCTCATCGTGATTCTTCCCGGTCTGCTCGGGCTCGCCGTTCTGCCCTACCATCTGGTACCGGAGAGCGCCATGCAGCCCGGCTTGCACAGTTACAACGAAGTGCTGCCCCTCATGCTGGCGCGTTACGCGGGCCCTGGACTGCTCGGCCTCGGCATTACTGCGCTCATCGCCGGCTTCATGTCGGGCATGGCCGGCAACGTCAGTGCCTTTGCCACGGTGTGGACCTACGACATCTACCAGCCCTACATCAAGAAAGGGATGTCCGATGCGCATTACGTACGCGTTGGCCGCTGGTGTACTTTAGGCGGCGTCTTTCTCTCCATCGGCACCGCGTACTTCGTCACAAATTTCAAAAGCATCATGGACTACATGCAGGCGCTGGTGGGCTTCTTCATCTCGCCGCTCTTCGGCACCGTGGTCATCGGCATGATCTGGAAGCGCGCCACCCCGAAAGGCGGATTCTGGGGTCTCCTCGCCGGTACCGGTTCTTCCATGGCCATGTACATCGCTGTCAAAATCCATCCCGCATGGATCCGCTACGTGGCGCTTTCGCCGGACGCCAAAGACATGGCCGAGAATGTCTACCGCGCGCTCTGGTCGCTGCTCATTTGTGTTGTTGTCACCGTCGTCGTCAGCCTGTTCACCAAGCCTAAGACTGAAGAGCAATTGTCGGGACTGACGTGGGGCGCCACCATGTTCCCGAAAAACGAGCATCTGCCCTTCTGGAAGACTCCACTCTTCTGGGCCGCCGGTGTCGCTATCTTTTTTGGCATCCTGCAATGGATGTTCTGGTAGGAATCGAAATGAAAATTCGAAACACACTTGCGGCTCGCGTCCTGAGCGCTGCGCTTGTTGCCTTGCTTGCGGGTTCGGTCCACGGATTTGCCGCAACAGACAACACTCCTCCTCCCGATCGCTTTCTCGCTCTGCACATCGCGCAGAACGACGCCGCAACTGGACAAATGCTCTATCGCTACGGCGTTCCCTTTCTTTCGACCCCCGCGCATCCGGCCACCAAGGACGTCATTCAGGCCAGCGTCGGCGTCACCGTCAAAAGAATCTTCCTGCTCGGATTGATTGAGACCCAGCGGCCCTCTGCATGGTCCAGTCCCCTCACCTATGCTGCGCGCTATATCATCGGCGACAACCTCGGCACCATCTGCCTGCATTACGCCGACGGCTCTGCGCAGGACTACCCGCTGATCCTCGGTGAAAGCGTTTGGTGGGGACTGCCGTTTTACCAGACCCGCGAGCCGTTTCCCACCGACGCGCGCCTCCGCAATGCATTTGAGCAGTCCATGCGCCTTTACCCCGCCGCGCCCGTGGACGATGGCAACTACGTCGCTGTCATCGCGCCCAAGAACTCTCCACTCGCCAGCATCGAAATCACGGGTTTTCCCGATAAGCGCGGCTCCGTCGCTATCTCCGGCATTACGGCGGAAGTCGCGCCCGACGCGCGTATTCCCGGCGCACTTCCCATTGCGGCAGGCGGCTTCACTCCCGAATTCCGCAGATTCATTGCGGATAAACCGTTGCGCCCTGCCGGTGTCGATGACGCCGGTTCCAAACAGCGCCTCACTGCTCTCAGCGACGCCTTCTATTCCACCGATGCGGATTTCAAGCAGCCCATTCCGGTTGAAGTGCCCGCCGAGTACTCCGGCCCGCGTGTCACCTTCAAGGGCAATAACTACGCCGTCGCTTTGCAGAATGCGTTTTACGCAAACGTCCAGGACATGCTCGACAAGATCGACGCCGATGGCACTTATCACACCTCCACTCGCAACGCCTTGTCCTGGGCCGGCAATCCGCGCTCCGCAGGCGGCGAATTCGGCACCTTCCGCAAAGATGTCGGCGTCTATTACGGCGATGCGTGGTCGCGCGACCTGGGCCGCACCATGCAGGAGCTCACCGAACTCGGTTTCCTCGCCAAGACCACGCCCACTGCCGATTTCGCTTTCCGTTCCGCGCGCACCTGGGCGCAGAGCCCTGCGCTGAAATACAACGGCACATCCCTCCCGCCGCACTGGAACCGCGTGATCAACCATCCGGACTTCGCGCAACCGTTTGAGAATGACGGCCACGGTCTGATTGCTCTCTTCATCTACAAACTCTGGCAGCGCGTTCCCAATCGCGACGCATGGCTCCGCGCGCGTTGGCCCGACGTGAAAGCCGCCGGCGATTGGATTCCCTGGCAATTCGATCATGCGGACATCACCGGCGCAAAGGGCGGCGTGCTTTACACCACGGGCGAATCCGCCGCGGGCAAAGGCTACTCCGTTTATCCCGATGCCGTTTGCATGACCGCTCTCGAAGCCCTGGCGCAGATGGCCGATTCCATCGGCGAAACCCAATCAGCAACATTGTGGCGCGATCGTGCTGCCAAGATGCGCCAGGCAATTCCCGTCCGCTATGTCATCACAGATCCCAGGTACGGCCAAGTGTGGACGCTCGACTACGCCGGCTGGCCTAATCAAAGCACCGTGCTCGGCCCGCTCATCTTCCTCGCGGATTACCGCGGCTTCGCGCCCCAGGATGACGATCCATCGTGGCGGCCTGTGAATACGGCTGCCTATCAGCGCTTGATCGACACCTACCGCCCCTTCGGTTTCTATGGCTGGGCCATGGGTTACGGTCAGGGCTTCGTCACCCAGGCGGCCTTGCTGCTCGATCGCATGAAAGATGTCACGCCCATGCTCAACTGGACTGCCCGCGAAACCTACGACGCTGAGATTCACTCCTTCGTCGTGCCCGAAGGCGCGCAGGTCGACCCCACCGGCCGCTACGTCTTCCGCACCGGCGACCAGGGCAACGGCGTGCAGGAAGCAGAGATCGTCAAAATCTTCCGCCTCCTCATCGGCGTGGACGACAACCAACCGCAGCGCCTGCGCATCTTGCCGCGCTTGCCCTACGGCTGGAGTGAAATCGCGATCTCAAAGTATCCCGCTTTCGTGGAGCAAAATGAAAACCGAAAGGCCGCTATGCTGCGCTACGACCTGCGCCGCACCGGGCGTAGCCTCTCGCTCGACATTTCTGCCGACCGTCCGTTGGGCCCGGTCTCCATGCGTCTCGGCCCATTTGAAAAACAGCCCGCGGCGGCCGATGTGCTCGTCAACGGCAAGCACCCATCGGATGCGAGAATCGAGCAGAGCGGCGATTCCTGGTGGGTGAGCTTCACAACCTCAATTGGCTCCGCCGCGGTTGCGGCGGCAAAATAACTTTCCGGAAAGCGAGACAAAGGAGCCCGAAAATGCGCGAGCGCCATCACATGTTGCCCGTCTGGTTTTTCATCGGCTTGCTGCTGACCATTTATGGAATCATCATTCTCATCACCTCCATCGTCGACTGGTCCGAGCCTTCGCAGGCGAATCTCGCACAATATCATCCCAGCCTTTGGGGCGGCATCATTCTTCTACTCATCGGCAGCTTCTACGTGCTCAAGTTTCGCCCGCGCCGCCTGTCCGTGAACAGCGACCAGCCGAGCAAGCGTTAACATTTCCAAAAGCCTCTCCAGTACTGGCCTGCCCGCAATCTGCTGATATACTCGGAGTCGAACTGCAGCCGTGCGAGTGACCGGTTTCTAAAAAGCCCTCCTAGGTAGCCGTTCGATGTGAGGAAAGTGCATGAATATCAGGGAGATTGCCAAGCGGGCTCGTGTTTCTCATTCCACCGTTTCCCGCGTCATCAATCAGGTTGAATCTGTCGATCCCAAACTGGCGCGCCGCGTGCAGGCCATCATTCAGGAAGTGGGCTATCGGCCTAACTTCCAGGCGCGTGCCCTGGCGCGCGGCCGCAGTCGCACCGTGGGCCTCATCGTCTCCGAGCTGAGCGGCGGCAATCCATTTTTCTCTGAGGTCATGCTCTACTTTGAACGTGCCGCGGTCGAGCAAGGCTACGAAGTTCTCGTCAGCTTTGCCGATACTGAAACCCGTCCCGATCACATCGCCGTATGCGCTGAGCGCATGCAGGAGCGCCAGGTGGAAGGCATCGCCGCCCTCACCTTCGGCATGGAAGAGCAGCTGGCGAAAACACAGATCGATGTGCCCCTGATCTATGCCGGCGCCGATCACGATCTACGCGGCGTGCGCAATGTGCGCATCAACTATCTCCCCGGCTTCAAAGACGCCATCAAGCACCTCATCGACTTTGGGCATCAGCGCATTGGCTACCTCAGCGGGCGTCTCAGCTGGAGCAGCATGCGCACGCGCTTCGACGCACTGCGCAAGGCCATGAAGGCGCTCGACTACGCCTTCGACAAGGAACTGGTGGCCGAGTGCGATCACACCTGGGATGGCGGCGCGCACGGCATGGGCTTTTTACTCAGCCTTCCCAAGCCACCCACTGCCGTTTTGTGTTGTAACGACGTGGCCGCTGTCGGCGCGCTGAAGACCCTCGCCGCGCGCGGCCTTCAGGCCGGCAAAGACATCGCCCTCATCGGTTTCGACGACCTTACCATCTGCCAGTACACGCAGCCCCCGCTCACCTCCATCGAGTTTTCTCCTCGCGAGCTTGCCAGACTGGCCTTCCGCGCGCTTCTCGAAGAGATCCAGCACATACCCCAGAAAACCCACTTCGAGTACAAGACGCGCTTTGTGTTGCGCGAATCCACCTGTGCGCCGCGGGCATGAAGGCCGGTAGAAACCGAATGCAGATTCGACGGCTCGGCAACCAACAGCACGCAAGTATCTGCCGGCGCCGGCTCGTTCGCCAGGTTTCCCAAGTCTCCTAAGCGGCTCCCTGAAAGTTGTATAAAATCCCCACCGGCCAAAGCCGGTCTACTGCTCAAAATCGAGACCCGGGCGCCCAGCATTGACTGCCGATTGGACAAGACTCCTACTGCTCCATGACGACCACAACGGAGCGGGCGGGAATACTTAAAGAGCCGGCGGAAGCAGGCTTGGCGTCGGGTTCCTCGGGAGTCACGCAGACCAGCGCGACTGCATTGGGCAGATCGAGCTTCGCCGTGATGGCCTTCTCTTGCTCGAGGTTGGCGATGATTACGGCGCGCTTGCCGTCGGACTTGCGATAAACGGTGTGGCGCACGGCGCCGTCGGCGGTCACGCCGGCGCCCAGGTTATCGCGGAATTCGGCGTCCCAGATCCACGCTTTGTATTTGCGGCGCAGCGCATCCACCTTCTTGCCGTATTCGAGGGTAAGCGGGAAAGCTGTGATGCTGCCTTTGAAGTTGTACGGCTCGTACTCGAGGATGTATCGATAGAGCAGGGCCACATTGATCTCGTCGCGGGCATCCCAGCCGCGCACAGCGGCCATGAGCGGCGCCTGGGAATCGATGTAGCGCAGAGCGTGACGCGTGCCCCAGCCAATGCGGTAGTAGCCGAGCACGTAGTACGGCATGAGCCAGTCGCCCGGACCCTCGCCGGAAAACAGGAAGTCAGGGTTCACCTTGTCGGCGGCCGCGCGAAACTGCCTCACGAGCGGAATATCGCCGTTGAAAAGATAGCCGGGCGCCTGGTAGCCGTGATCGTTGCTGTAGTTATAGATCACGCCGTTGTGCTGCATCACTTCGTCGAAGAGCCAACCCTCGGCGCCGAGAGCGAGCGTCTTCTCGAACTCGTGCGTCGCAATATCGCGATACTCCTGGCTGCAGACGTCCATGATGGCGCGGCGCCGGTTGTTGATGCCCGCCAGTTGCGTAGGCGTTTCGTAGCTGTATCCGCCCGACTCGTACTTGTTGCCCCACGGATCGGTGCTCTCGTACTTGTAAAGCACCTCCTTATACCAGCCGGTAGACATGTCGGCAAAGATGGGCTTGCCGAAGAGGATCATCTTCACGCCCTTGGCCTGGATTTGCGCGATGGCGTCGTGCAGTTCCTGCCATGTGCCGAGGCCGGGATCAGTGGACATGCACGGATCGCCGCCATCCTGGCCGCCGCGGTGCCAGCCGACAAGTTGAATCGCGCCCACACCGTTCTCGGCGCACTCGGTGCCGTATTTGATGAGTTCGCGATAGGGAATGGACCAGTCCTGCTCGGCGCCGTCGATCTGCAACTGCTGCCAGGAATTCACGTCCTTCACCCATTCAGGGATGTGCGGGTTGCCGAACCACGTGGCACGCCACTCCTTATATATGTCCAAGCCCACGTGCCAGTCGCCCGCGTAAGGCCGCATGACAACGGGCGAAAGATTCATCGAGGAATGGGGATGCACGAAGACGAAGTGGCAGGTGCGGAAATCGAGATGCACGGGCAGGCCGGAGATCTCGTCCGTGCGCGGAACTGCGTTGCCGTTCCAGTCGATGGTTCCGGGATGCTGCTCAAAGGTGAACTGCAACATGTAGCGGATGTCGGGATCGTGATGCGCCACGTAGATGCCTTGTTCGGGAGACTGAATAAAGCAGAACTGGCTCTCTTTGGAATTGAAGGTTTTGGTGGGATACCGGACTCCCCAGTAGCCGAGGTTGTTGCTGAAGTGGGGATAGATCTCCTCGTCGGAGAGCGCGCCTACAAACATGTGCTCGACCACCATGCGCGTGTCGGGCGAAGGCGGATTCAGGTCACCGAAATAGGGATAGTCTATGGACTCGACGGGAAAGGAAGACTGGTTGTTGAGAATGCCGTCGAAGGTGAGCGCACCATCTTTGAGCGTGACCGTCGCGGTGAAAGTGATGGGCAGAACGCCGCCATGCTGGCTCTCCAGGCCGGACCACTGGATCTGGACCTGGTTGTCACTGATTTTTTCTAGGCTCTTGGCGCGTTGCCTCTGGCCGAAGATGAAGTTGGTGCGTTGCGCGGGCAGAGGAGCGTGCATGCGGAAGGAGGCGCCCAGAGCGGGCCGGCGCTCGATCATCCACTTGGTAGGTTTGTGCTCCATGCGGGTGAGCGCTCCGGTTGCGGGATCGAAGGCAACAATGAGGTCCTTATCCTGCAGGACGACTTCTCCGGTCATGGTGGAGGCCTGTTCGGCGCTCAATTCCACGTCTTCCGTCATTGCGGCCAGCACGGTTAGTCCGGCCAGCTTGTTGAACGTTCTCCTGTTCATGAAGCTCCTCGATTCTTCGGCTCTTTCGAATGTGTGAAAAGGTTGCCGTGCCAGGAGGGCAGCAGCAAACCAAGGCAATTCAAGTGGTACCGGTTGGCGCTGCGGGTTTCGCAGTTCCGGGCGCGACCATTGGCAGCGCCCACCTGAGAAACCGGTCTCGCACACGGATAGTATCCAATGCCGGGCGCAAGTGTCAATGAGGCGGCTGAATCTGTAGTGACGCAGCCTCGAGCGCTTCCACTTTGACTTCTGGAGCGTATCCTTCAAATTGGACCCGCCGTCCAAGAACCCACGCCGCTCTTCCCGATTCCAAATTCAAATCGCAAAAAAATGACCTCGGCCATTGCGCTTCTACTGGGTCGCGTTATTGCGTGCCGGAGCGCCACGGTTTGGGCTCATCACGGGTCCGGTGTCGTTGGCCCCTGTACCATTGCCAACCAGGCCGGCACCGAATGCTGGGACAGGCTGTTGTTGCCTTGCACCAAAGACTGGTGTGGTTGTGTCGGTGGAGGCTGTTATCGCGACAGAGCTGATCCTAAGGCCTTCTCACGGGTGGGGGGCATCGAAGAGCCACTGCGCGCTGGCCTTTGGCTCCAGCGCCTATATTGGGGTCTTTTGCGATGATCCAGGTGCTCGGTTGCGGTTGTCGGGGAAAGCATTTGGGGCGATGGAGTTCTGCCATTGCCATCGGATTTTTCTGCGGCTTCCTGGTAAGTAGATATTTCTCACCAGCGTTTAGCGGCACTTTTGTGCCCCTGACTATCCATGTCTATATCGAAGTAGACAAAGGCGTTTAGGTCGAATGGCACTTTGGCGAGGGACAGGTACAATTGTTGGGGGCCGTGGGTCGAAAAGGGAGATTCCGGATGAAAAGTTCCTGCGCATATCCAATCGTTGCCTTCTGCCTCTTAGCAATGCTGACTTCCGCAGGTTGCGGTGGCGCCATCCTGCCGCCAGCCCATCCCGATAGTGAAGTCAACGCGGCGCAAAGCTACACCCAGCAAGCCGCTTCTGGCATCCAGACCCTACAGCAGTGGTACTTGCCGGGCTCCGGTCTCTATGCATCTCCCTCCGGCTGGTGGAATTCCGCCAACTCCATCACCGTCCTGGCAAATTACGAGCGCGTCAGTGGCGACACTTCGTACTACTTCGTGATTGCAAATTCCTTCACCGCGGCACAAGGCACGCACGCAAACTTCGTCAACAGCTATTACGACGACGATGGCTGGTGGGCCCTGGCCTGGATTGACGCCTACGATGTAACCCGCAACTCCGCGTACCTTTCGATGGCGGAGACAATCTTCAAGGCCATCACCGCAGGCTGGGATTCGACCTGCGGTGGCGGAGTCTGGTGGAACACTTCCCGCACCTACAAGAACGCCATCCCCAACGAGCTTTTCCTCTCCATCGCGGCAAAACTCGCCAATCGCACATCGGGAAGCGCTTCAGCCTCTTACCTAAACTGGGCGCAGCAGGAGTGGACGTGGTTCAAAAACTCCGGCATGATCAACGGGCAAAATCTCATCAACGACGGTTTGAATTCATCCAATCCCAATGCGTGCACCAATAACGGTGGCACTACGTGGTCCTACAACCAGGGAGTGATTCTCGGCGGACTCGTGGAGCTGTACCGTGCCAACAACGACCCCACGCTGTTGCCGCAGGCCGAAGCCATTGCCAACGCGGCCATCGCCCATCTCGCTCAGAACGGTATCCTCACCGATCCGGGACCGTTGTCGGGTGGTGACGCTCCGCAATTCAAAGGTATCTTCCTGCGCAATCTCATGGCGCTCCACGTTGCCCATCCCGATCCCCGCTACCAGGCATTCGCCGTCGCCAACGCGAAAAGCATTGTGGCCAGCGATCAGGGCCCAAGTTGCCAGTTCGGAGCACTGTGGAAGGGGCCGTTCGACTCGGCCGACGCCACGCGGCAAACGTCCGCGCTCGACGCGCTCATCGCCGCTGCTGTAATGCAGTGAGACCGCCGCGGCCACACTACCCCCGTTCTCTTGCGGCCGGACTCGGAATTCCGCCGTTCCAGCCCCCAGGGTGGAGTGGCGCGCCATGTTCCCATGCAGCCGGGGATGGTCCGGACCAAGCTTCTCGAACGAAATAAACCGAGACCGGGGCAAGTTCTTTCGTGATACGCTATCGGCCAACGGAACGGCTGCGCTTCGGGATTTTGGCGTCGATTTCAGCGTAGCTGGATAGGTGCTTGCGGAGGCACGACTTCGCGGGTTAGCCTGCTAAATGTCGTCGTGCGGGTGAACAAGCCGAAACCGCAGCAACAAAATCATTCAGGCTATTTCTGATTGGATTCGCACTGCGCGGCTTCAATCATTGCGAGAATATTTTCGAGCGGCGTACCGGCTTGAACGTTGTGGCAAGAGCAGCAAATATAACCCGCTCCGTCGGCACCCAAGGTGTCCAGACAATGGCGAACTTCAAGACGAACGTCTTCCGGCGTTCCGCGTGGTAGCGCAAACTGATTGTCAACGCCGCCGTGAAACACGACGCGATGGCCGAAGTCACGCTTCAATTCCTCCATTTCCATTCCTGGGCAGGCGTGCTGAATCGGATTTAGAATGTCTACGCCGCAGTCAAGAATCGGCTGGAGCAGACGGCGAGCCGCTCCGTCGGTGTGGTAAAAAACCCGCAAACCATGAGAATGAATGAGATCGCACCAGCGCTTGAGTCGCGGCTGCAAATGCAGTTTCCATAATGCAGGCGACATCAGGAGCGATCTTTGCCCCGCAATGTCGTCGCTGATGAACACGAGGTCGAGCGCATTGCCGGCGCGGGCAAAGAAGCGTTGCATCATCTCCGTCTGGATCGATTCCACGCGGTTGAGAATCGCATCAACCAGTTCCGGAGCCTCCACCAGATCCATCAGCGACTGCTCCAAGCCGCGCAACTGGCAATAGATTTCAAAATGCGAAACCCATGGCCCGATCACGGCAAAGTGTTGTGCCGCTTCTTGCGCCTTCGCCACCGCTGATTCGTAATCGAATTGCTCCACCTTTGGCCACCATGGATAGTCGTCAAGCGATTCCACAGCGTTGTAACCGGCCAGCGGCGCGGAGCCGAATTCGGCATAGCGGGCCGCCCCTGCCTGAATCTGCTTCAGTGGCACGCCCCACATGGTGCGGTCGCCGCCCCCTTCAGCGCCGGCGCCGCTTTGCCCGCCCGCGCGGTCGCCCGCGGCAGTCTGGTAATCCATGAACACCCAGACAATCTTGTCGAGATTGAGAGCCCGATACATTGCAAGGTCGTCCGCCACGCCACAATGTTGCCGCAAAACCTCGCCGACCTCTGGCGTATGCCAAAGATCGACCGGCAGGCGGTCAACCGGCTCGCGGTTCAAGACCGCCAGGATGCGTTCACGCGGAGTCATCGTGCCAGACATTCTGTGCCCTACCTTCCATTTCAATGCCTGACCCGGCGAAGCCAGCCGGCTCCCAATTGCCTGATATCGTCCCGCAATGATTCATAGTTCCATTACAACAGCGGCGGATCGGGCGGGAATCTTCAGCGTGCCGTCGGTCACTTCGGCCCCCGGCCGCTCCGGCGTTGCCACAACGAGTTTGCCTGCATTCGGCAGGTCCACCTTGGCGGTAATCGCAGAATCGGAGCTTGGGTTAACGACTACCACTGCCCGCTTACCGCCGGCAGAGACATAAACGGAATAGCGGTGTGTCGCATCGGCGCTCACATCCGCGCCGAGCGTGTCACGAAAATCGGCGTCCCAAAGATAGGCTCTGTATTTGCGGCGCAGGTCATCGATCTTCTGCCCGTACGCCATGGTGAGCGGAAAATCGTGCAGGTGTCCCTTATAAAGGAACGGCTCGTACTGAATCACGCAGCGGTTCAGCAGAATCATGTTTAACTGCTCGCGATCGTCGAAGCCGCTCACTCCAGCGATCATCAACGAGTTCCTGGTATCGAGATACTGACAGACCGGGGTCGCGCTCACGCCACACTCGTTCACCGGGAAGTACTGCATCAGCCAGTCCTGCGGTCCCTCGCCAGCAAAAATAAAATCGGGACTCGCTTTGTCCGCGGCGGCCCTGAGGCTAGACGAAAGCGGCAAGTCGCCACCGTAGATGTAACCAGGCGGATTGTAACCATGGCCCGGAGCAAAATTGTAGATTGCTCCCGAGTGGTGGCAAATCTCGTCCCAAAGCCAGCCGGTGGAACCAAGTGCGAGAATCTTCTGGAATTCCTTCAGCGCGATCTCCCGATAACCTGGGTCAGCAAAGTCCATCACCGCGCGCCGCCGCGTGTTGATGCCGGCTAACTGCGTCGGCGTCACATAGTCGTAACCGCCCTGCTCGTAGCGGATGCCATAGGGATCCTTCGCCTCATATTTGTAAAGCTCGTCCTTGTACCATTTGGTTGTCAGATCGGCCCAGTTCAATTTGCCGAACAGGATCACGTTCACACCTAGCGATTGCACCTTGGCAATCGCGTCATGAAACTCCTGCCACGTGCCCAGGTTCGGGTCGGTGTCCTGCGAGGGATCGTCGCGGTCCTGGCCGCCGATGTTCCATCCAATCAGTTGCACCGCCTTCACGCCGTACTTGGCATACTCCTCGCCATACTCCACGAATTGTTTGTATGAAATGGTGTAGTCTTCTTCCGGCGTGTTCATCCTCAGCATGGTCCAGGAATGCACGTCCTTGGCCCACGCAGGCAGATGCGGCGTCTTGAACCACGTGTTGCGCCACTCTTTATAAACATCGATGCCCGCATGCCAGTCGCCTTGGTAGCCGCGCATCACGATCGGCGCCAGCTTCTTTGTCGAACTGGGAGCGGCAAAGGCGAAATGACAGATGCGGAACTCCTGATGCACCGGGAAACCGGAAAACTCATCAGCCTTCGGGATCACGGCGCCGTGCATCACACCGGGATGCTGCTCGAAAACGAATTCCATGTAATAGGGCAGGGTGGGATCGGACAATTCCACATAGAGCCCCTCGGTCTCAGCTTGAATCAGGCAAAAATTGCTGCGATGCGATCCGAAAGTCTTGATGGGGAAATCCACGCCCCAGTATCCCTTCTCATTGCCAAAGTTCGGATAGATCTCGTCGGAGCCGAGATTGCCATAAAACATCGTTCTGACGGTCATCGACGTATTTAGCGCCGGAGGATTCAGGTCGCCGAAGTACGGATAGTCGACGGTCTCTACCGTGCACGTGGACTTATTCTCAAGCGTAGCGTCGAAGGTAAGTTTGCCATCTTTCAGAGTCACGGTTGCGGTCAGGGTAATCGGCAGTACGCCTCCGTGCTCGCTGGCCAGATCTTTCCACACAATACGCACCTGGCTGTCTGAAGTCTTCTCGACGCTCGCAGCCTTCTGTTTTTGCCCCAGCACGAAGTTAGCCCGGCGACCGGGAATAGGAACGAGCATCCTGAATGAGGCGCCCAGCGCGGGCCGCCGTTCCACGATCCACTTCGTCGGCTTGTGCTCCATGCGCGTAAGAGCGCCCGTGGCAAGATCGAACGCCGCGAGGAATTCGTTGTCGTCGAGGGTCACTTCGCCCGCAATGCCGGCTGCTTGCGCCGCGCTCAACTCTATTTCGGCCGCCAACGCTCCCATTGCGGCAAGTCCAGCCAACTTATTGAAGGTTCTGCGGTTCATCGCTCTCCTGGATTCTTGTCTTGCGCGTAGTGCGCTGTCGGCCGCTCCACCGCTGCCGCCAACGCCATAAAACCATCGGTAAGCAATCCCCCATATCCTCTAGGAGTGCCATCCCACTTCTGCCAATCGTAGGTCCTGCCATTCGGACCCCGCCCATCGAAGCGCCAGATTTGTAGCTCTCGAGCATCGGAAACAGAATCCGGTCTCCGTCCTTGAGCCTCCCTAATTTATAAAGCGCCGCAATGGTGTAAAAAGCAAATGCGGCGGTGGCGCCGCCGTTTTCGTAAATATGAAAACCGTCCGATCTGTCCGCCTCCATGACCCATAGAATTCGTCGAGATCCGCGCTATTGTCGCCGGTCTGTAGCTTCATTTCCTGAATGGCATCGGGAATGGGCGGAATGGTGATCCCCCCGAAGACTTCTGCGTTGTCAGCGGCGCCATTCAGAAGGACGTCGAATTGCCCGCTTTGCACGCTGTTGATTGACAAGGAGCGCGCAAGCCTCCTTAAGCATGGTTGGGTGTACTGACGTTCCCCGATGCGTGCCCTAAGCTACAAGCGTGCAGTCACGGTGGAACCGCTCTGCCTGGTGCAATACAGCTTCGCGCCTGAGTTTCGTTCCGGGTCTTCGCGTCCGGACTCATCATTGCCGGAAGAGAACACTAGGAAAGAATCGGGCCGTAGTAAAGACCAATCATGCACCATGTCGCACTTTGCGCCAGGCGCACAAATCTGAGAGAGGGGCACAGGTTCCAGGACGGGTCTATTTCCGCAGTATTGAGGTGCTGGCGTTCCCCGCCGACGAACCGGTAAGCGTGTCGTTCGGGTAAAAGTCGGAGACGTTCTTTCGCGTAAGGAGCTGAACCGGCATGTAAACTGCTGGCGGTGTCGTTCTCTTGCTCAGGATGTCCAGAGCCAACCGAACCAGGTTTTCCCCATACTTCTCCGGAAAGAACGCCACCGTAGCCACCAGCCGCGTGCTGCCCAGGCGAAGCTCGCGGCGCGCTTCCGGTCCGCCGCCGTAGCTGACGGCCAGACACATGTTGTTCCGGCCCGCTTCCTCGAACGCGCGTAGAGCGCCGAGAACGGCATAATCGTTAATACCCATCACCAGCGTGCGGCGCTTGGGCACCAACTGTAGATGGCGGCGCGTCAGCTCAAAGGAGCGAACGAACTCTCCGCGCGAATCGAGATGAGTCAAAACGCATTCCTTGTGGACGCCATTGCGCAAAACATTCTGCGCGCTGGAAAGACGCATATGCGGAAGAGATCCGGCAATTTCAAGGTCGAGAAAGAGCATTTCGTCGCACGCTCCATCCCAATGCGCCTGCGCGGCCTTGAGAAGTGCTTTGCCCCCAACCACTCCGGCGCGCTGGTTGTCGATGCCAAGAAATAGCGCATTTGGGTGCGGTATCTCCACGGCGATGAGGGGGATTTGTGCCTCGTCGAAAAACTGTGCAACTTTGGCCCCAATGCGCTCATAAGTTTGGAATTCGATGGCGAGATCGACGCCCCTGCTTACCAGGTGCTGAGCATTCTTCAGGGCAACTTTGACGCTGTAGCGATTCTCAACTTCGATCAGGTCAATCGGTCTCGATTCGGCAGCCCACCGCAATCCCTGGACGAGCGCGCTGCAAAACGAATCGTTGGTCTGAGAAGCATATCCGATGCGAAAGCGTTTGCCGCTCAAAATCCTCACATTCGACGCGTATCTTCCCCTGTCGCTACGCCGGAGCAGCCCCTGCTCTTCCAATGTCCGCAGGAGCCTGAAACAGACGGTGCGCTCCAAGCCCGCTCCCTCGGCGACTTCAGTTAAGGAGAACGCCTTCCGGTCGTCCTCGAACACATGCAGGATCTTGCACGCGCGGGTGACGCCCTCAAGGGTGTACGGTGAGGCGGGTAAATCCTTGCGGCTGGCCATGGCGAGCAAATTATCGCATCGACTAGCGTCAGTTGCACAGCGAGAAATGAAACATATTGCGCCGGGCGCAAAGGACGCGCCTGGGGATTTTAGCAGTTGCCCTGGTCACTATATTTGCGTCTGACTGTCGCCGTGCTTCGCAAAGCGCGGCTTTGGGTAATGTATGTCCTGCCGCTTGGTCGCCAGTTCCCGGATCGCGGACGGAAAGAGCTTGCCGTTTTCACTCCTGGCTATAAACAGTTTGGAGCCGTTCGAGAAAAACTCCGGCGCTCCGCATTCGTCCGTCTCGACGTGGGCAGACACTGCGCAGATCACACTGTGATAGGACTGGCAGAGCGAAGCCAGGGCCAAGGAGTTTGCCGCCGTCCCGTTGAATGCAAAGAAGACCTCGCAATCTGTCTCAAACAGAGTCCGGAACGCATCCGAGGCGAGGGCGGTCCAAGCATCATCTCCGTAAGAAACCGCGTAGCCGCGGTTCGCTTTATCCATTGCTTCCCATGCTTCGGGGCAGATGCCTGAGTAGTTATCGCTGGCGAACTGTTGCGGCACATCGAGAGTGATGGTATTGAGGCAACCGATTCAGGCTCGGCTGAGGGATTCCCATTGGCCGATGGCCTGCGCCACATCCCGATAAGTTTTTATCGATATCCAAATACCGACATTAAAGCCAGTGTGATTTTTTTTGATCCGTGACAGTTGTCACATATAGTGCCGCATCGTACCACAATGCAATTGAAGCAGAGACGACAGATGATCGCTCAAGAGAAAGCGCGCAAAGCCCCCGACTCGTCTCGGACGAAGCCGAGGGAGAGCCCGCCGCGACGGTTCAATGCGCCGATCCTGAAACCGTTTCGCTGATTAATCTGGCATAGCGCTGGTCGTTGCGCAGTTTGTCGAAGGCAGGCTCAACGGCCAGGTAAACCAGCCACCCACTGTGACGAGACTGAGCGCGCTTAAGAAACAGGACTGCCTCGTCGAAATCACCCGCGAACGCATAAAGCTTGGCGATTTCGTAGTCGTCGTAAAACGGCTTGGCATCTGGTTTCTGCGTCTCTGCGATCACCAACTGAATCACGGAACTGTACCCGTGCGCTGCGTAGCTTCCGGCCACTTCATGCGCAATTTCCGGATGCCCGGCCACTTCATAAAATTGTTCGCGCGCGGATGCCGCCTGCTGCCACATGCCTTTCTGTTCGTAGGCCCATGCCAGCTTCATCAGCGCGGTCTGGAACGTCGGATCGAGCTTCAGCGCATCCTGGTAATTCACGATCGCGCCATCGTAGTCTCGGGCGAAGTAATCGACCCAACCGGCATTGGTCACAATGATGAGCGACAACGGGTCCAGCATGCGCGCGGAACGAAGCTCTTCTTTGCCTTCATCGAATCGGCCGCGCGATGCCAGATACATGCCGTACCAGTGATGAGCCGTCGCATTGTTGGGATTGAGTTCCAGGGCCTTGCGAAACTCCGCTTCAGCGTCGGAAAATCTCGCCTGGTAACGCCACAGGTTGAAGGCGAGCGATGCATGGCTTTCTGACAACTGAGGATTCAGCTTAACCGCGGTTTCGGCGGCACTCTTTGCCATGGCCGCGAATGTCTCAGGGGACTGCCGCTCGTAGTATTCAAGCGTGAGGTCGTAACAGTCTGCGAGTCCGGCGTAAGCCTGCGCGTAGGCGGGATCGTACGCGATGGCCTGACGAAAATAGTCGCTGGCCTTCTGGAAGCTCGTGTCGTTGCGTTTATTCCACTCGTAGCGTCCTCGCAAGTAGGCTTCGTATGCCAGTGGATTGGAAGTGCCTGGCGACGGTGCGCGCGATTCCGGCAGCATCAATGAAAGCGATAGCGAAATGCGGCTGGCGACGGATTCTTCGAATGCAAGCATGCCGCTGTCGCTCATTTCCCCCTCGTAGCTTTCGGCCCAAAGCTGGCTCTGGTCCAGAGTTCGGACCAGTTCGGCAGCGATTCGAACCTTGGTTCCATCTCGCTTTACAGTTCCCTCCAGAAAGTAGTCGGCGCCCAGCTCGCGGCCGATCCGATCCAGCGGCTTTCCCGAGTTCTTGAAGCTCACGGCAGAGGTACGCGCAATCACGCCCAGTTTCGCCGGGCTTAGCTGGCTCAGATGAACGATGGTTTCGTCTGTCACTCCGTCGCAGAGAAAGCCCTGTGAGGGATCGCCGGTCAAGTTATCAAACGGCAGCACAGCAAGCATCACGCGCTTTGCACTCGGGGTTTGGGCGGGCTGCCGAAAGTAACGCACCGAAAGAACCATGCAAGTGGCAGCGACCAGCGCGGCCGCGGTGCCCACCGCGGCGATCCAGAGACGATTGCGGCGCCATTCCGGCCGCGCTGGGCCAGTGGGGGAATCTGCCGGCTGCGCTGTAGCCGCGGCGGAAGGGTCTGCGGCGTCGACGAATTTCGCCGGAGCAATGAATCGATAGCCACGCCGGGGAACCGTCTCGATGTATCGCGGCGCAGTGGCATCATCGCCGAGTACGGCCCGAACCTGGCGGACACAATGGTTCAATCCTCGTTCGAAATCGACAAATGTGTCCTCGCCCCATATCTCTTTCTCGATATCTTCCCGAGACACAATTTCTCCGGCCCGCGAGGCGAGAAACACCAGAAGCTTGAAAGGCTGCGGCTGCATGCGAAGCGGGGTGCCGAGTCTTCGCAGCTCTTCGTGTGCGAGGTCGAGCTGATACACACCGAACGCGATCGTCACAGGATTCGACACAGGGCGGCCCTTGGAATTTGATGGATTAGTAGATGGAATTATAGCCAAACCGCAGCCCGTGTCTACAATATGTATGGCAATCAGACACCGCTCGTGAAGCCCCATAGTGGCAAGTAAGCCATGGCTTTTGAGTGACCTGCGACCCCATATCCGCATCCGGAAAGAAATCATCTTTTAAACATTGATTTGCCCTGCGAGCCGGCCGACACTGTCCGGCGTGCGGAGCTGCGCTCTGCAAGGCGGAGTTTTGTATCCAGCCATCCAGATCGGGCAGATGCTACTGCCGACGTTGGGCGTCGTTGTCGTCCTCGGATGGATCGCCGCCGTTGCGCTTGCTGTCGCACGGGCTCCAACCTACGGAATCGGCCGCGCAACGGTTTTTGTTACGGCCTCAGCCGCCCTGCTGGTGTGCGTTTTCGCAGACAGAGTGGCGAATAACTTCCTGCCGGCTTGGCTGGGATGGGCGGTTCCGAGTGTGGCCTGCGCGGCGGGCATCGCGCTGGCAGCGCTGGGCGTCGCAGTGTGGTCGCACATGGCGGGCGTGCGTTTTTCCGCGCTGGCAGATTGCTTCTCCCAACCCATTGCGCTCGCGCTCGCAGTGGAGCGTTTCGGCTGTTTTCTGGCGGGTTCCGCGTACGGCCGTCCCACTGACTGCCCCTAGGGAGTTGTGTTCAACAACGCTCTTGCGCTTGCCTGGTATCGCACTCCCATCGGCATCCGGCTTCATCCCACGCAGCTATACGAGTGCTTTCTGGCGGTTCTTCTCTTCGGCCTGCTGCAATTCGTCGAGCGGTATAAGCTCGCGAACGGAGTTTCGATTCTTATGCTGGCAGCGGGCTATGCGTTTGGCCTGTACTTTATCGAATTCCTGCGTGGCGATGTTGAGCGAGTTGTTTGGGGCCCTTTGTCGATTCCGCAATGGTTCTGCGCGCTCGCACTTCTGGTTTCCGTGATCCTGCTCACCCTGATCTCCCGCCCGAAAGCAACTGCAGCACACGAAGCGCCGATCATGCCAGCGCCACAACTTCGCCGAAGCCCTCGCCGCGTGCGCAAAACCGCCGCGCCGCCCGCACATAAACAGGCATAAGCATTTGATTCTGCTGCCGCTTACATATCCACATTGGAAAGCTCAAAGAAATCACTTTTCAAACATTGATCGCCAGCCTTGCGCGTGTAACAAAGTTGGGCAGCTAATCAAATCAGTGCTCCGCAATTGGCCACCGACCTCGCGAGGAGGCGAATGGCTCGGCGCGGAATGCCATCGTCGGCTTCGACCAGCACGTCGCGAATCGGGGCCGTGCCGGTCCTTGAACTTCCGGTGCCGCGCGAAGGTGGCTGCCAAAAGGAGTCTGTACCATGACCCGCCCTGGATACTTCCGCCGTCTTTCCTTTCCCTCGATCTGCGTTGTTCTTCTTCTCATTTTGGCCGCGGCTTCCCCAATGCCCGCGCAATCGGTGAGTTTCACCGGATCTCCCAGCACTGCGGGAAGTGGGTTCGGTTTCCCGAACGGGGTGGCAGTGGACGCCAAGGGCGACGTCTTCGTCGCCGACAACGGCGACAAATCTGTGAAAGAGGTCGTGGCAGTGAATGGCCAGGTATCGTCTACCTCGACCACGGTTACGATCAAGAGCGGGTTCAGCAACGTCAACGGCGTTGCGGTGGACGCAAGTGGCGATGTCTTCGTAACGGACGGGGCCGCAGTCAAGGAGATTGTGGCCGTCGCCGGGCAAGTTTCTCTGTCTTCCTCCGTCGTCCTGGTAGGCAGCGGATTCGCGGCGCCCTATGGCCTCGCCGTGGATGCGAGCGGCGACGTCTTTGTCGCCGATCATGATGGCCACGCGGTGAAGGAGATCGTGGCGGTCGGCGGCTCGGTATCCAGCACTTCGACCGTCAAGACTGTGGGCAGTGGATTCACGGGCCCCGAAGCGGTCGCAGTAGACGCTAGCGGCGACGTCTATGTGGCCGATACCGATTTCAGCACGATCTCTGAGATTGTGGCGGTGGGCGGCCTGGTATCGTCCTCTTCGACCGTGAATATGATCAACAACGGATTCGGACGCCCCGATGGTTTAGCTTTGGACGCTGCCGGCGACCTCTTCGTTACCGATGCCGACATCCACGCTTCTATACGGGAGATCGTGGCGGTCGGCGGCCAAGTCTCGCCTGCCTCCAAGATGGTCCAACTGGGGGGCGAGTTCACTGCCCCGGCTGGCGTGGCTTTGAGCGCGCGCGGCAATATTTTCGTCGCGGATTCCTCTGACGATGCGGTCTACGAGATCCAGTATCCGTCAGCGAATTTCGGTCAGATCAAAGTCGGTTCGACGAGTTCGACGTACACGTTCCCCTTTGCCTTCAATTCGAACGTTACCCTCGGTAGTGTCGCGGTGCTCACGCAGGGCGCTTCCGGCAAGGACTTCCAAACCGCTTCGGGAGGAACGTGTAAGGCGCAGTCATACAGCAGCGACGGCGATTCCTGCACGGTCAATGTAACCTTCAATCCACTTGCGCCTGGGCTGCGCAGAGGCGCCATTGTGCTGTATGACAACAACACGCCGGCCAACCCACTGATCACGGTCTATATCAACGGAATCGGAGTCGCCCCGACGCTCGATTTTCCGCCCGGCTTTGAGTATTGGTTTGCCGGCTTGTTTATTCCCCACTACGGGCCCAAGATCGGTTTCAGCGGCGATGGCGGTCCGGCTCTCAGCGCGGAAATCGACGCTCCCATGGGTGTGGCGTTCGATGGCGCCGGCAACCTGTATTTCGGTGACCATTGGAATTTTCGCGTGCGGAAAGTGGACACCAACGGCATCATCACAACGGTCGCGGGAAATGGAACCCAGGGGTATAGCGGCGATGGCGGGCCGGCCACCAGCGCCAGCCTGTACTATCCGCGCAGTGTGGCGGTAGATGGCGCCGGCAACCTCTATATTCTGGATTCATCTCAAACCGATAATGCCATCGGCAACATTCGGAGGGTCGACACGAACGGCAACATTACTACCATTGCCGGAGGCGGATTATTTAACTACGGCTACAACGGCGACAACATTCCCGCAAGCCTGGCGCAACTGAACTCGCCCTTGAAAATCCTGATCGACGGCGCTGGAAACATCTATATAGTGGACTATGCTAACCAGCGCATTCGCAAGATCGACACTAGCGGCATCATCACTACGGTGGCGGGCAATGGCACTCTAGGCTACAGCGGAGACGGCCACCAAGCGACCAGTGCGGAATTGGGCTATCCAGAGAGCCTAGCGATGGATATAGCGGGAGATCTGTTCATTGCAGATACCAACAACGGCGTCGTTCGAAAAGTGGACACCAACGGCATCATCACAACTTTCGCCGGAAATGGAACCTTTACATCCAGTGGGGACGGCGGACCAGCCATCAACGCTGGAATGCTTCCCGAATCCTTAGCAGTGGATGCCGCAGGAAACCTGTGGTTGGGTCAGGGTGACCGAGTCCGCAAGATAGACACGAGCGGCATCATTACCGCGACAGTGGGCAACGGCATTATTACTGATGCCCCCGATGGCACAGTTGCGACCCAGGGAGGAGTAAATACTCCAGAAGACCTCGCCTTCGATGACCTGGGCAACCTCTACATTGCGGATACCGTCTCCAACAAAATCACAAAAATCGACATCGTCGATCCGCCTTCACTTTCTTTCCCCAATACAAACGTCGGCTCCTCGAGCGCCGCCCAGGACGTTACCGTAGAGAACCGCGGCAACGCGACGCTGACTTTCAGTCATACGATTCCATACGGTGACTTCACGCTACAGGGACCTCACACCACATGCATTCCTGGTGAACAGGTTCTGACTGTAGACGCCACCTGCATCTTCGGGATCCAATTCGCGCCGCTGACTTCTGGCCCTCAATCCGGGACGGTCGTTATGACGGACAACGCATTCTATGGCCAGCCCGCCACACAGACGATCCTGACAAGCGGCACCGGCATAGGAGGTCCCGCTGTGCCCACGGTTACCACTGCTGCGGCCAGCGCGATCACGCAGACCACGGCAACCGGAGGCGGCAATGTTACCGCCAGCGGCGGCGCAACCGTGATTGGGCGCGGCGTCTGCTGGAGCACGTCGGCGAATCCAACCACATCCAACACCTGCGACGACAGCGGTTCTGGCACCGGATCGTTCACCGCTTCGATGACTGGCCTCGCCTTAAACACGATGTACCATGTCCGCGCATACGCCATAAATTCGATAGGGACCGCCTACGGGAGTGACCTGACGTTCACCACACTCTCAGCCGCAACGCCCACCATCAACTGGACACCAGCGACGCCCATCACCTACGGCGCAACGCTGGGATCGGGCGACTTTGCCGCCACGGCCACTTACAGCAGCACCAACATCGGCGCCGATGGCACGTTTACTTACTATGTCGGCTCGGTGGGCGGAACAGTGGCCACCAGCGGCACCGTTCTGCAGGGCGGTGCCCAAACTTTGTGTGTGCAGTGGACGCCTGCGTCCAGCTACTCGTCGCAGTACACCGCAGCCTCCGAGTGCCTGCCCATCACGGTCAACGCTGCATCCACCGCCATCAGTTGGACGCCGGCCACGCCCATCATTTCTCCCGCGCGGCTCGGCTCCGGGCAGTTCAATGCCTCGGTGTCCGCAGGCTCGACCAACGTGGCCGAGTACGGCAGCTTCGTCTACTATGTCGGCCCGGTGGGCGGCACAGTCGCCAACTCCAGCACGGTGCTGCCCGTCGGCAACGATCAACTCTGTGTGCAGTGGACTCCGTCGTCTTTCTACTCGGCGGACTACAGCTCGTCGCAAGCGTGCGCAACGGTAAGCGTCATCAGCACGCAGCCCACTGCGACAACGCTCGCCTCAAACGCCAACCCCGTTTTCCTTTTGAACTCCGTCACCTTCACGGCTACCGTGACTCCGACCTCGGGAAGCATCGTGCCCACCGGTTCGGTGACCTTCTACGACGGGTCGACCGCGATCGGAACGGGAACGCTGAGCGCCTCGGGCTCGGGCGCCTCGGCCATCGCCAAGCTGACCACGACCAGCCTGGCTACCGGCTCGCACGCGATCACCGCTAGTTACCTCGGTGACTCGAACAACCAGGCCTCCACCACCACCACGCTCACCGAGTTGGTTGAAGACTTCTCGGTGACTGCCAACTCGCCGACTACCGCAACCATTGAACCCGGTTTGGCGGCCACCTTCACCTTTATGGTGAGTCCGGTTTCGCCGGCCACCACTTTCCCGGCGGCGATCACGTTGACTGTCAGCGGTCTGCCAAAGGGCGCCACGGCGACCTTCTCTCCCACCTCCATCGCATCGGGCGCGGGCTCGACCACCGTCACTCTCACCGTGATCACGCCCATCACCACGCTTTCGCACAACCAATCACCCGTTCAGGGCGCCCGATGGCCCCTCGTGGCCGTGGCGCTTCTCCTGCTGCCGCTTGCCGGCAGATTCCGCCGCACCGGCCGTAGGCTGAGCCGCATGCTCTCACTCATGCTGCTCGTCGCTGCCGGACTCACCGCCGCGGGCGCCCTGAACGGTTGCGGCGGTGTCTCCACCGGCTACTTCGGACAGGCGCCGGCTACTTCAAGCATTACAGTGACTGGAACTTCCGGCTCGCTGAATCATACCGCCAGCGTTTCACTTACGGTCGAGTAACGACATCAAGGAGAAGAACGAGATGAAAAATATTCTGCCGGTCTGTGCAACGTTGGCGATGGTTCTGGGAATGACTCCTCTGGGTGCCGTAGGGCAAACTTCCGCAGGCGGCGCACCGCAGCCCGCGCCCACACCAGAATCTGACAAGTTCGATGTCGCCTTGAACTTCACATACAAGGTGGCCAAGATCGCCTCCACCACCAATCGCTTCGTTCTGCCGGGCGGCTCGCTGGACGCAGCCTATAACTTCGGCGGCAAAGTGAAGGCCTTGGGCCTGGTCGTCGACATCAACGGCGAATCGAAGTCCAACATCGAGCCGGGCGTGAACCTGACGCAGTTTTCGGTGATGGGTGGCGCCCGCTACACCTTCCACCTCGTCCCGAAAAACCCCCATGCTGTAGATCTGTACGGCCAATTCCTGGGCGGCGGCGTGTTCGCTTCCAACAGTCTTTTTCCTGGACCTTCCAGCACCACTACGAGCGCCAACAGCAGCGCGATTCAGTTGGGTGGCGGCGCCAACATCCGCCTGACGCGCCGCATTGCGTTGCGCCTTCTTGAGGCCGATTTCATCGCCACACATCTGCCCAACTCGACCAACAGCCGGCAGTACGACATCCGCTTCTCCAACGGCGTGGTCTTCCACTTCTGAATGGGGGGCCAGTTCGAACGCGGCACGCAGCGACGAACCTGGCCTCGTGACTCAATCGCAGCGAGATAAGAAAAAAGTATGCGTTTAGGATGAACCGTTGCCGGGGCAATGCCGCGCGCCGGAAATCCATCTTGAGGGTGGATCTACAGGCGCGCGCGCAAGCCAGTCCGTTCAGTTCCCGGCAGGCTTGCTGGTACTTGCCGTTCGACGCTCGAGAGATCGCCGATAATCGGCGAGCAGCTTCTCGCGGTTATGGCTTAGATCCTTGCCGCTGGGACGTGAGGGATATGGCCGGTTTCCCATCATTCCTCGCCAGAGAACGCGGTTGAATGTGTCGTCATCGACGCGATCCGCATCGCTGAAGTCCATTCCCTTGGTCACACGCGCCCAATACCTGAAATCCGGCGTCGGATTCCTGCAGGGTAGGGCAGGGCCCGGCAAAGGCAGACTCGTACAGTAGAGAATCGCGGACGGAGTCGCGGTAAAACTCCATGCGGTGGGAGTGGTGTTGAAGACGTCGCTCATGGGCGTGGCTAGAGCGTCATTCAGATTCATCGGCGGCAGGCCCATCACCTCTTCCATGGTGCGCACAAAGTCCAGAGTGGTATACGCCGTGGAGACTACTCCGTTCCTCACGTAGGCACCCACCACAAAGGCGGTGGTGCGGTGTGAGTCCACGTGGTCGCCGCCATCCTGCGAGTCGTCTTCGACGACAAAGATCAGCGTGTTGTTTTTGTAGATAGGGCTGTTGGCGATCGTCTGCACGACCAGGCCGACCGCATAATCGTTGTCGGCCACGTCGCGTTCCGGCGTATTCACGCCGTCAATCGCGGTCGCAAAGCTTCCGGTGTGATCGTGCATAAAACGGATCAGGATTAAATTGGGCAAGCCTCCGTTTACGTAGTTAGCATTGAAGTCGCGCTGCCACTCCTTGAATCGGTAGTAATCCGGGAATGCGGGATCGAAGCCGCGGAAGTATGGATCTGTGAACGGGGTGAGAGCGACATTCGAAGAAGGAGCAACGATGGTATTGGTGGAAAATGGGTCGTGCGCCAACGGAGTTTGGCAAGAGGGCTCGTTGTAACATGTCGTATCGACGAAGAATCCGTAGTCGTGCACGGTGAGACCCGCGCGCAGCGCGTTGTTCCACAGATACCCGGTATTCAGTTCGTTGTCCGGACCATCGGGCGCGTCTACATCGGCTTGTCCAGGCAGCAGGTCCTCTCCACCGGCTACATTCGGCGACAGTGCTCCGCCCGACATCAGCGGGTTGGCCGCTTGTCGCTGGGCCAGCGTCGGCAGTGCGACATTCACGTTGCGATTCAGGCCTTCCGTGTCCAGGCTAAGTCCTCTCTGCGCATAATTGACTGGGAACTTATGTTCGACGACGTCGGGAGCACGCGCCGAGGTGCTCCATGGCCACCCGTCGTTGCTGGTTTCAGCCGTGGCGCGGAAGTTATCGAGAGTCACGAATTGCTCCGCAAGGTTATGCTCGTTCGGTGTGATCGACTGCCCGAACATGGCCAAAGCCGGATCGCCATTGCCGCGGCCCAGGTCGCCGAGGATCTGATCGTAGGTTCGGTTTTCCTTGAGGATATAGATCACGTGCTGCACTCCGCCGCGCACGGCCGCCATGATTGAGGCGGCAGCCGGGGTCTCAACGGTTGCGAAGTGGTTGTTGGTCGTGACCTGTGCTGTAAGCGAAGCAAGCTGCGCCGTAAGGCCAGCGAGCGGGAAACTGAGCAATCCGGCCTCGGTCAACTGCGGATTGTATTCATTCGCAGGCATGCAGGTTGGATAGGTGCTGGGTCCAAAACCGTAACACCAGTTGATATTCGGTCCAGTTGGTGACTTGGAATTGACGACGTAAGCCCAGCTTCCGTCCTTGCTGATGCTGACCGAGTTAGGATACCAGCCGGTCGGAATCAGCCCCATAACATGGTCGTTTACGTTGGACCCGTTCAATGCCACCACGGCGATGTTATTCAGATTGCCATTGGTCACATATAGAGTCTTTTCATCCGGCGAGAGAGTTACGCTGTTGGTGTTGGCGCCCGTATATTGCGATAGCGAAAAAGAAGACAAAGTCCCCGGCGGCGCAATCACTGGGATGCTTTCAATCACTGTTCCATAAGTAGCGGGTCGGCTCTGCGTGGGAACGCCTTGCGGATCCAGTCCGCGACGTCTCTGCGGACTTCGGCCGCTAGTTTGCCCGCGAGATCAGCCTCGCCCTGAGCCACAAGCCCATAGTCGTCATAGGCGCCCGTATTTCGCTTTCGGCGTAAGGCATCGAGTCTGGGGATGAGCTTTCTCTCCGGATCAATTGTGAACTCCAGTGCCTCGATCGTGCGGTAGTGTTCGCCTCCGCCGCGGACAACCCGGTACCCAGCCGCGTGTAGGGCGGCTGTCGCGGAAGCACGGATCGAGTCCCAGGCCAGGCTCAGTTGCGCATCGGAAGACATTTCGCTCGCGACCGCCTTTCGATAGTCGTCGAGATGCCCGTCCGCATTCGCGAGCAGACGCTCGATCTCCTCGCGATCGGACCCGAGTTTCTCAAGCCACCGATTACTGGCCCAGTTTTCTAAGGACATCCTCGTCTCCGATCAGAAAGAGCTTGTTCTCGCCAAGCACCGTCTTCAGGAAGTTGCCGCGCAGCTTGCCTCTGAACTCATTCGCCGTATAAACCGTAGGGTTGATCTCGCGGTTCAGCGTTTTCTGTGCGTTTGCGATTCGGTCGACCACATCCGCGAAGTGCACCCCACCCACAATCATCAAATCGACGTCGCTTTGCTGGCCCTCACGGGAACGCGCCACGGAGCCATAGACAAAAGCAAGGTCGATATTCGCTGCGAGAGGGCTGAGCGCAGCCAGGAGAATGTCGCGAATTCCGACCGTCTTCGCGACAATGGCCCGCATCTCGGCGAAGATGGGGCTGGCCTCGTTGGCGCTAAAGAGGGTCTGGGTTCCCAGAGTCTTTTTTGTCACCAGACCGGCGTCGACCAACTGTATCCATCTGAGCAACGCACCCTGTTCTTGCTCCGCGTTTAGTGGTGGACTGGAGCTATGAGCGAAGTGGGAGTGGTGCACAGGCGACGTAGTTTGGTCGAGGTCCAGGCCCTGGTTGCAGAGTTTGAAGCGAGTGGATTGATGCGGGCAGCGTTTTGCCAGCAGCGGGGCTTGGCCGTAGGGACGCTGGATAAATATCGTCAGCGCGTGCAAGGTGGACGGCATTCGGGAGGCAGGCCTTTTGTTCCCGTCGAAGTGGTTTCCTCCATAGCGCAGGATGTCAACGGCGTCGCCGGGCGCGATGGTGCTCTCGTAGTTGAATTGCGAAGCGGGCGTCGGATCGAAGTATGCCGTGGATTTGATGCGGGAACATTGGAACGTCTGCTGACCGTATTGGACAGGATCTAGTCGGTGTTCGGGTTTGGACCGGCGACGCGGATCTACGTTGCAGCCGGCGCGACGGACATGAGGAAGAATTTCAATGGCCTCTACGGCCTGGTACGCGATCATCTGGGCTGCGATCCGGACAGCGGCCATGTGTTTGTTTTCACGAATGCGCGGCGCAATCGCCTGAAGCTTCTCGTATATGACGGAAGCGGGCTTTGGGTATGCGCAAAGAAGTTGGACGGAGGAAGATTTCGGTGGCCGCAGAGAGACAGCGGGGTGAAGAAAATCGTACTGAGTTGCGAGGAGCTGGCGCTGCTTTTGGGAGGCATTGATCTGGCGCAGACCGAGCGGCGGAAGTGGTATCGCAAGCCTCCGGTGGAAGAACCAAAAGAGTCACTCAAGACCGCATAAACACTGCATATTTCGCATACTTATCCACAAGGAAATCTGTTATTAAAAAGACATCGTGAGCACACCTTCTGAGCCCACTCTTGCCCCGTACTCGGAACCCTTCATGGCCGAGGTCATTGCGCAGTTGGAGGAGCAAGTTGCGTCGCAGAAGAAAGAGCTCGAGTACGCACGGTGGAAGATTCAGGTTCTCGAAGAGCGTCTTCGTTTGCAGCGGATCCAAAAATATGGACCCAGCAGCGAGAAGCTAAGCAATTTGCAACTGGAGCTGCTGGAACAAGAGCCCGGGGTCAGCCGGGAGGAAGTAGTTGCCGAAAGCGAGCGCAAAGCCCCGCCGCCTGTTACGGAACAAAAGAAACGCAAGCATCCCGGACGTCAGACTCTGCCCGCGGATCTTCCCCGCGTGGAACGGGTGATTGCCTGCACGCCGGAGCAGTGCGTATGCGGTAACTGCGGCGCTGAGACATCAGTGATCGGTTACGAAGTCAGCGAAGTGCTGGATGTCGAGCCGGCGCGGTATTTCGTGCAGGTGACCAAGCGCGAAAAGCGGGCCTGCAAATCCTGTCCTGAGCAAGGCGTGACGGCGGCGGCGCTTCCCATCCGGATCATCGATAAAGGTCTGGTGTCGGACCGGGTGATTATCAACACGGTGGTGAACAAGTACTGTGACCACAGCCCACTTTTTCGGCAAAGCGTAGCCTTGTTGCGTGACGCGGGCATCGATATCAGCAGGGCTACGATGTGCGGTTGGGTGATGACCATCGGAGAGATGTTGATGCCGGTAGCCGGAGCGCTGCGGAACCAGCTGCTTGCCGGCACCTACATCCAGGCGGATGAAACTCCGGTCGATGTTCAGACGCACGACGGAAGCGGTACAAACCATCAGTCTTATCTCTGGCAGTACGGGACGCCGGAGGGCATGACGGTTTTTGATTTCCGCATGAGCCGCAAACGCGAGGGCCCGCTGAACTTCCTCGGCAACTTCGAAGGACTTCTCCAAACAGATGGCTACGCTGCATATGATCGCGTGGGCGGTCCGAAGATGGTGCATGCGCGATGTTGGGCTCACGCCAGAAGGTACTTCGTGGACGCGGTCAAACTCAATAAACAGGATGCTGCAGCCATCCGCGCAGTTGAACTGATAAACGAGTTATTCGCGATCGATGCTCAAGCGCGAAACGAAAAGATGGACAATGCCGCACGCCCTGCCCTACGCCGCGACAAGGCTCCGCCGCTGCTCGACGAAATCCGCACTCACATCCTCGAGATGAGCAAGACGGTGCTGCCCAGCAGCGCGCCTGGTCAGGCCTGCAGATACACGCTTGCCCTCTGGAAGAAGCTGATCCGCTTCCTCGATTACCCCGAACTGGAGCTCAGCAACAATTTTGCGGAGAACTCAATGCGGCCTATAGCAGTTGGTCGGAACAACTGGATCCACATCGGGAGCGAGCAGGCTGGACCGCGAGTGGCCGCTATCCTCTCCGTGATCGAAAGCTGCCGCCGTCTCAAAATCCCGGTGCGCGATTACCTCGCAGACATCCTACCCGGGCTTGCGAATGCGCCGCGTCAGCGCGTCGCAGACCTTACTCCTGCCACCTGGGCCGCAAGGACGTCATCCATGCGTTTGGTCTGACGCTTACCAAAGTCAGCAGCTTCAGTCCATTTACCAGCAAACAGATCGTCGGCGACAAAGAGTTTATGTGTACCGCCCGCTGTGAGGTAGACCTTGTCTCCCATAACCAGCACCGTCGGAGCATAGTCTTCGACGGGATAGCCAGACGCCTCAATGAACTTCCAATCCATCAAGTCGAGCGAGTGCCAATACCCACCGGACTTTGAGGGGAAGAGCCAGTATTCTCCGTGATAAGTCATCATGGTTGGATCTGCTGCTTCGCGCCGGCTTGGCGCCTCCAGACGAAACCGATAAGGCAAATCCATGGGATTGCAATACGTAACCTGCCGATGACTCTGAATCGCATTTTGGCTAAAAGCCCTAGTTGCAGGCGAAAACTGCACGCTCAAAAGGAGTGTCAACAATCTCAGAGTGGTTTTCATAGCTGCTCCTGTCCGGTTTCGATGGAGCCGGAACCTCTATTTTCCCTCTCGAATACCTTCGAAAAGCGCAATGCTGCGTTCAGCCAGATTGGGAAGGCGGCGGTCGAGAAGTTGGCCGCAGGAACTGCGGCGAGTCTCGTTAGTGCCGTTGGTCCTGGCAAGTGAGTTTACGGTCAGGTAAATAGTAAATGCTGCCACAGTCAAAGATCTCCAGACATGCGTGCCATCGTAGGACCGCACCGTTCAATCACCGATTTGCAAGGTGACTATCCCCAACAAGCTTGCAGCGCACGGGCACATTCTGAAGTTCAATGGATGAAGAGAACCAAGAATGGAATTCGACGCATTCATATTGCTTGCCTCTTTGCGGGCCGGGATTAGCCAGAATCTTCGTTTTGCCTTTCGGCTGCGAACCGTAATATTCCCGTTCCCTCTGGCCTACCCGATCTTCTGTACAAATGGCAGAGTTAGTTTAGCGCGACGGTGATGGGCCCAGTCTTTTTGTACCGCTGTCAACACTGGGTCCAGGAATACAGCTCATTTTGCCCACGTACTGCATTTCGGTGGGGCACAGAACGAAACTGTCATTCTCTTTTGATTGCGCAAGATTTCGAGCTTGACTAATTGCCCCACCTTTAAACCGTCGGTGTACCAAATAAGATCTCTGCACCCGGCGGGTTTCATTGCGCGAAAGCAAAGGCGCAATCCTGGCGTTCAATTTTGCGCAACCTTTAGCATCAGATCTCCTCGGCTCGGATACTCAAATGGTCCCGGCGCCGGATTTGATTTGTTCCTGGCCTTGCCAAAGTAATCAAGGTCAACGCTCACTGACGAGCCGTCAGCCTCTTCATACGGCAGATCCGGAATCGAGGCCCTCCCCAATAGGGCACTGGTCACAAGCCTGCGCGGTTCTGCATCGATCCACGCTTTTTTCAGTTTGATTGCGAGATAAAGTCCGTCTTTCTTCGGTATCAATCGCAGCCCAGGATCAATGTCCGTTTTCACCACGGGGTGCTGTTCAAACCTGGACGGCTTGGCCCCATCGAGAAATACATTTCCCTCCATCATCATTGGCAATGGGACTTTGTCATATACGCTCAAATCGGCGCGCCGCACGAACACATTGTTGTAGAAGCGACTATCGCCGGGCGGATTATCGTGAAATCCCGCAATCGCAGCGGAATGTGCTTTCAAGAATGGCGTCAGGCGGCTGTCGTAAGGGAGCAACGCCAGCGCTCCGCCAAAGAGGTTGTGAACGTCGGCGCCGCCCTGCGAACGATCGCGAAGCGATAAGGATGAGAGGAAGATGTTGTTATCAAAAATAAATGGCCCGTGATCCACCTCGACAAACACGTCCTCATCGTTGTCGTGGAAGAGATTTCCAGAGATACGACTGCCCTGCGCCAGCCAATCCAACCACAGGCCTAAACATGTTTGATAAATGTGATTGCCGGTGATCTGAATGTCGATGGCCCCGTGAAACTTTATCCCCGCCATTTCCGCGCCTGTAAACGATCGCCGTACGTGAATGGCGTAGATGGTATTGCCCGTAACCGTGCTGAAAGCCGCGCCTAAACTGCCGACGATACCAGCCTGTCCGCAGTTGTAAATCGTATTGTTGCGAACGATGTGGTGACCTACGTTTTCTCTTGACCAGCCATTGGCGAGTGCGCGCTGGATGGTTTTGACATAACCCTCGGCGCTGTTAGCCGAAGTGTTGTCCCACTGGTCGCCGTATTTCCCCAGCGCGACGCCGGAACAGATGGAATGACGGATCACGTTTTTCTCGATGATCCAGCCCTTGCTCCAGTGAGTGCCGATCAGGCCGATCTGTTCCGCGGTTGGCGGCGCCCATGGAGTTGCCGCCTTGCATAGAACAAAGCCCCGGACGGTGATGAAATCAATGCCGGTCTTCTCTGGATAAAACACCGTCTGGCGCACGTTGATTTCAACCAGGCGTTTGTTTGGGTCGGCTCCCTTGAACTGTGCCCAGATCGTCGTCGTGTCAGCGTCCACCTGGGCGAACCAGAGCGCCGCTGTGGCGCTGTCCTGCAGAACCTCATCGTGTGTCGCAGCCTCAGCGAGCCATTCGCCATCGAGATAGACTGCGCCGGTATGATGCACACGCCCCTTTGGATTGAACCAATCGCCGTGAATCACATCGCTGTATGGGTTGAAGCTGCCGAAGAAGCTGTTGGGAACGGTAACGGTCCATATATCGCCCTGAATGGGCGTCCAGCCCTTGATCACTTCCGCTCCGCTGATCTCCACACGCTCGCCGGACGCGGCCTGATAGACAATGCGATTTGCGTCGGAAGCGCCGCCGCGCGGAGGCGTTACCCGCTCGCGGTAGATTCCTGTGTGCACGCAGATGACGTCACCGGGCATTGCAACTGCCGAAGCCGCCGAGATGCTCTTGAGGGGGCGGGAAAGCGTCCCCTCGTGATGGTCATTTCCATCTGGAGCAACGTGGTACTCGCGGGCTCCTGAGGCCGGCTTTGCCCGTAGAAGAGCGGAACAGGCTACCGCACCGGCCCCTGTCTTGAGAAAATCCCTTCGCGTCGTCATGTTCTCAACTTTAGTGCCTCCTTCCCATTACGCGCTTTTTCGAATCTGAAGAAACCGATTCGGGCAGATCGGGGACAACAATGTCTGACAAGCCCACCCCGGGAGATTGCGGCGATGAAAACCAGTGCGAATCCTAAAACGGGCGAATGCATGCGAATGAGCCTTTCTCTTCAATACCGCCGCCGGCGCAAAGTTCCTTTCCTTAGAAGGTATTTCGTTGGTAACAACCAGCCTTTGCCCCTGATTGGCGTCTTGCAGAGAACGCATTCCACAATTGCAGCGCAAGACAGAACCTCCACATCGAGCCCTGTTCAAGGTTCCGACAACCCCAACTTCATAGGGCAAGTGAGCGGGGCCTGAGACTATTTTGGCTTTTTCACTGACAGGATTCTGACCGGGCCGATCAGCCCAGACGGCAGCAAGGGCGTAGATGAATTGAATTTGTGGATGTTGGTCTCGGTCAGCCGCGACTCTTTTGGCGAGCCTTCGTCTCCAATCAAACGGTTAGGCCAGAGATTAACCACAGTTATCTCAAGATCGTTGCCAGTCACCTTCAGGACGCCCGTCAATTCCACGCGTGCGGGCCTGGTCCAGGCAACTCCAAGATCAACACCGTTGAGACGCACCGCGGCCACTTCGTGCAATTCGCCCAGGTCGAGAAGCACCCGTGCGCTTTTCGCCTGGGCGGTCGTCAGGTCAAACCTCTTTCGATAAAGGGCGGAGCCTGAATAATGCTTGATGCCAAATTCGGGCCGTATCGTCCAATCGACGAGTTGATCGAAGATTACCTTCTCTGGGCCGCCCCACTTCGGATCAAAGCTCACCTCCCAAGGTCCGGAAAGAGTGTGCAACACTTCATCAGCCAATGGATAATTCGCCTTGGCCTTTCCAGCGGAATGTGCGTCGATGTGTTTGCGAAAAATGACAAACGTCGAGCCGCACGGGCCAAACTCCAAGGGAACAATCGTGCGGCCACCTTCTTGGCGAAAGGCCATGGCGTCGCGCATCGTGCCCGTCACCGGATCCCATATCTCCGGCTGCTTGCCGGATACGCGGAATGTGCACTCCAGTTTTTCCTCAGGTTGCCAGTGACTGGTTACGAAGTACATGTCGGCGCCCTCCATCTTTCGATGGATCCAGTAAATCGCGCCACCATCACTAAGGCCGTTATGCTCAAAGTCTGGCAGTTCGCCGGAGTCCAATAATGTCTGCCGTGCGGATTGTCCCGACACCAGCCAACCTGCGCCGATTTTGCGCTTGATTGTGGCTGCACTGCCCCGGTCGCTACTCCACAATTGCGCGACCAAAGCATCGAATCTCTTCTCTTCGTCTGGATGGATTGGGAGCCCTGCGAGTCCCGTCGGTTGTGGCCCTACGACAGTAGCACCCGCTTTGATTAAATCTGCCACCTTCAGGAGCGCGTTGAGGGCCATCGGTTGGCTGTCTGGCAACACCAGCACCCTGTAACTCATACCGTCCGGTAAAACAATGCGATCATCTTTGACGGTCATCCTGTTCAGCAACACATCCGTATTCGAGCAATCGTAGTCATAGCCTTCGCCCAGTGTGGGATGAATCACCTGCATCGGATCGCCATCTCCGAGGTTGTCACCTGCATAGAAGATCGCGTCTGCGACGAACTTCCCTTGCTGCAATAGATAGCAACATCGCGCGAGGTAAGTGTTGAACGCCGGCGACTGGTCCCACCAAGTCGTTCGCGCGTTGTATTGCGTGCCCGCATAATAAACGTATCCGGGCTTGGCGGTCAGGGATGGCGAGTGGCTAAAATTGTGAACGCAGATGCGATTGACGCCATCGCAGAATGCGCGGTCCGCCACCGGCTTCAGATCGAAAAGCGATTCTTCCCATTCCGGCCCTATGCTGGTGAATGCCTCGTCCATATTCACCGGCATTCCGTAGATGTGGCTGGCGCAAGCGCCGTTACGCACCCAAAACCGGTTCTTGGGCGCGGGGCGATGAAAACTCGGCACCCAAAACTCAGCCATTGGCATGTCAACCCGGCTGAGGTTCTGAAGCAAGTCGGCGGTGTGCAGGTTGGGGCCAGCTGCCTCAGAGAAAAAGATCAGACGATTCTCTTTGCAGAGTTTTTCGAGATGGCCGTAATGGCAGTCAGCCATCAAATCGCTGGTCGTCAACTGATGATCGCGCCGAATCCGTTCCCGGGTCGCCGCGTCGGACATTTCCGCTCCCGCAAGCACAGGCAGGTAAGGAATCAGATCGTAACCACGACGCCGTTTGAATTCTTCAGGAAAATGTTTTGTCCATGTGAATTCCCCTCCCTCCCAACTGTCGTCCTCAATACCCATTAGTCCCTTGCGCTCTTCAGGCAGCATTTCCTTTAGTAATGGACCCATGGTGACGGCCCAAACCTGGTCGGTAGCTTCGCTGCTCATGGCATCGGAGAAGAATCCGAAACTGTCGCGAGCGTCGGTTGGAATCTGCGCAAATCGGAGGATCTTCCATTTCCCGGCGGGTGGATTCCAGGCAATATTCCCGCCGGCATCCATCTTCGAGGTGAGGTCGACGACCTCGTCCGCCGAGAATCCGGCACGATCTGGAACCGCAAGGACGGCCACATCGTGGAAAGGCCGCTGTCCAGCAGCCAGCGCATCATCTGACCAGTGGTTTCCTCTTCGCAAGGTATGAGTGGTTGGCAACGGCAGGATTCCATTGAACTCAGCACTTCCATCGACCGCCGTCTCGCTCCAGGCCAATTCCTGGTTCCCATATTCGTCGGAGATATGTCCCGACGTTCCAGCCAATCCCATGGCCAGGCAGAATTTCAAATTCAGACGCGCCGATTCCTTTGCTACATAGCGAATGCGCTCCCGCCATAGCGGCGTCCAGGCTTGCAGCGGCGGGAACGGAATAGGCGTGTTGTAACAACCGGTATACTCGCCCTCTTTTACGAACTCGTATTCAAATTTGTGATCCTTGTCGACGAGATTCATTCTGGGCACGGTAGGTGGTATATTCCCCGCTCCGCAGTCATAAAGAATGAAGCCTGCAATTCCCTTGGCCTTCATCTGCTCCAGGTCATAGGTCATCGCGGCGGGCGTGGTATCAAAATTAAGCCACACCCAATAAACCCATGGCGCGGCCGATTCAGGCGGATGGGCAAAGCCCTTCGGCAGCTCAGCTTCAGTGACTCGTGCAACGGCCTGCCGTTTCGGTTCTGCGGGACCGGCAGGCGACTCGCTGGGGCTGCTCTCTCGAAGTCCAATGCCCCGAACCGCTCCGCTTATCATTGGCGAAGCCGCTGTCACTGATGCCGCTGCAACCACCCGTTCCAAAAACTTTCGCCTGTCCATGCGCCACTTCCCTTTCGATGAATGTGTGTGAATAAGGACCATTGAGTGAAAACAACGCGACGCACCACTGTGCCGCCGGTCAATCCTTTAAAAACCAGAAAGAGCGCAATAAAATCCGTGACCCACCACTACCTTGGTGGGTCACGGAAGGAGGCTACGAACCACTTCTATAAATTGCTCCTAGAAGTTAAATCGAGCAGTAAGTTGCAAGGTGCGCGGGTCATTGGCCTGCGTAGCAGCCACGGATCCGAACGACGTGCCGCCAATGCTGTTGCTCGGGTTGCCGAAGTTCGGAGTGTTGGCGACGTTGTACACCTCACCGCGGATTTCAAAGGTGTAATTGTCGTGCAGTTGGAACGCCTTGAACATCGAGGCATCGAGAAGCGGGTGGACGTGGAAGCGGACGCTTTCCATATCCGGGCCGATCGTCGCCAGCCAGAATCCCGATGGATTCTGCTGGAACGCCGGAGTCGAGGACGCACTGGCGCAAGCACCCGTGCCCACTTTGTTTGTCCAAACCGGCGCATTGTTCACGATGCTCACAGTCTGGTAGCAAGTATTGAAATACTGCCCGTAGGTTCGATTCGAAAGTTTAGGATTTGCGATCTGTGTGTAGCCGCCCGGAGTTGAAACCAGGCCACCGTTGGTTTCGCGCAGAACCGTATTGAGCTTCCAGTTGCCGACAATCGTCTTTCCCACATAGGAATGAAGAAGCGTCGGTATCTGGTAAGTGGCGATGAAATTTTCAATCCACGTCGGACTCGAGTCCTGGTAGCGGAACAACTGGTTGAAAGTGTTTTGGCCCGCGTTCAGGTAGGAGTTCTGGTCCATCAGCTTGTCCCAGGTCACGTTCCCCTGGAGGCTTAATCCGCGGCTCATGCGCTTCGAAGCGGAAATCTGCAGAGAGTTATAGAGTTGGCTGCCCACCGACGCGAAATTGTCCGTGACACCTGTGAATTCCGGATAAGGCAGCAAAAGAGTTGATTGCAGGATGGTGGCCGTGTCGATCGACGACGATGTAGGCAGCAAAGCCGCCCCATACATCGGGTTCGTCACCTTTGTATTCAGGTAGGAAGCTTGCGAAAGGTTGTTGTAGTACGAAACCGGGAGGCCATTGATCGACTTATTTACTTCTTCGCGCGATTCCTTCTGCCCCACATAAGCCGCTGACAGCAGGACGTTCCACGGGAATTGATATTCCGCACTTATCGACCACTCGGTATCCCGAGGTTGAACGTGGCTGGGATCATTGAAAGAGACGCTTTGTCCGAGCGCGGTGGCCAACCCCAGGGAGCTGCCCGAGGGGGCGACGACACCGGACGGGAATGGATTCGAGAGAGAATTCGCGGGATGGATATTGTCAGTCGTAGCTACATAGCTTGTGGAGGCGCTGTAACCGGTACTGATCGGGGTTTCCAGCGTGTTCAGATAAACAATGCCGAATCCACCGCGAATCACCATATTCCTGGTTAATTGATAGGCTCCGCCGATTCTGGGCTGCCAGTTGCTGTAGTTCTTCGGATACGGAGTGCGATTGCCGTAGGTTACGTACTGTAGGCCGCCGGGCAACGGAAGACCGGACACCTGGGCCTGCATAGGATTGATGCAGGTTGTGCAGAAGCTGCTGACCATGCGGTTGTAGCGCTCGGTAAAGGGCGATTCAAAGTCCCAGCGGAATCCCAGATTCACCGTGAGCCTATGCGAAATGCTCCAGTCGTCCTGAACGAAGCCGCCGTAGTAAACGTCCTGCAGCGCGTAGGCAATATTGTTTCCATAGCTTCCGCTTGAGGGGATACCAATCAACATGGCCGCCAAAGCGTTTCCGGAATTGGTGTCACCGTTCACGGAGCACACTTCGCCAGTGGGGCAGCTCGGGTTTGAATTCTTCTGTGTAAACTCGCGATTGAACGTATAGTTCCCGAAGCCGCTTTGCGGGTTTTGCACGTCATACCGGTCAAAGTTGCTGTCGAATCCGAGGCGCAGACTGTGCTTGCCGCGCACCTTCGACACCACCGCGCCTGGAGCGATCATGGCAAACGTGCTGACCTGGCCGTTGGCTCCTTGTGCGAGTCCAAGGTACCCGCCAAGGGGATCGGACATCGTGATTCCAGGGAACGATTGATAAGTGACACCGTTGGGATTGATGCCTATCGAGCTCAGGTTGTATGTGAGGCCTTTGTAAACCAGGCCGAAGGGGTGATAGATCAAACCGATGTGCGACTCAACGGCGAGTGTCGGCGACACCATCCAGACATCCTGCAGATGGCCGCCCACGTTGTTGCGGTAAACGGTATAGTCCATGCCCGTCTGGCCGATCGCTGTCGGGAAGCCGTCGTTCGGCACCAGTTGATTCAAGATTGCTTTGAAAAAGGACGCATTCATCTTGTTGTTGTTCGAGAATGAATGATCGACCCTGCCCACGAGGGAAAAGTACTTCTCGTCATACGTAAAGCCGCTGGTCGGGATATAGTTGTTCGGCGACGAACTCGTAGGCGTCGCGTTGGGTTGCGGGAACAATGCCATCAATGCCCCGCCGACCGAGGACGAATAGTAGGACGACGGAATCTGATTGTTCAAAAAGGGAACCCGATCCCCGTTTGCGGCCGTAGGCTGCGTTGGATCGTAGAGTTGCTGCCCGGCTCCCGGTGCGCAGATGCCGCTCACAAAATTCGAGCAAAGTCCGGAGAAATCTCCCTTGCGCTGGGCCGCAGTTGGCGCAATTCCGTTGACCGTGGCAACCGATGTGATCGGCAGCTTGGCCTGGACTCGCTCGTAAGCCACCATGAAATAGGTGCGGTCGTGCGCGTTGTACACATGCGGAATCGAAGCCGGCCCGTCGATTACAAATCCCGGCTGGCTGGTTTGGTCGTTGGTTCTCGGAGTTGCGCCCGTAGCTGCATTCTGCAGAGGAACGCGCTCCGAGGTATTTGCATTCATGTAGGTGTTCTGGAAAACGTAATATACTGCGCCGTGATACTGATTGGTGCCGGCGCGCAGTACGGTGTTTTCAACGGCGGCGCCGTGTCCAACCTGCGCATCGAACAAGGTGTTCTGCACCTTGACTTCCTGCACTGCCTCCATTGAGGGAACGAAACCTAAATAATTGGTGCCGGAAAACCGCTCCGCAGGATCGTCAGGGATGCCGTCAAGAGTCAGCCGGACGTGGTTGCTGATGCCATTGATGACGAGCTGTACGGCAGTTCCGCTGAACTGGTTGGCTTGCGAGCCCGCGTGCGACTGCATGTATTGGCCGGAGTAAACACCGGCTCCGAGCGTTGTAAAGATGAACGGGTTGTGCCCAATCAGTGGGGTATCGACAACCTGTTGCGTAGTGATGGTCGTTGCCACCTGGCCGGAGTCGGTATCCAATTGAATGGCGTCCGCAGTTACCGTCATGGTTGCGCTCGCCGAGCCAACCAAAAGCGTAAAGGGAACATCGGCCGTGCCGCCGGCTGTCACAACTACGTCCGTTTTGGTTTGTGGGCCGAATCCCTTCGCGGAAACCGTTACCTCGTATGTATCAGGCGTGATGAACGGAATCGTGTACGCACCCGTCGCGTCTGTCACTACCTTGGAAACGTACTGCGTGGTGGTGTCCTTGGCAGAAATGGCTGCGCCGGGAATCGTCGCGCCGGTTGAATCGCTAACCACGCCACTAATTGCGCCGAGATATTTTGCTTGAGCATGGCTGTACGTCGTCGCGCATAGCATGGCCAAAATGGCCACAACAACGATCGAAAGGGATGCGCCCATAGACCTTTCTACTGCTCGCCTTTCCTGTTCTAATCATTGTGTTCATCACTGTCCTTTCAAAGTGAGTTGCGGAGAACTCTAGTTTCCCTCTGCATTGATTTGGTTTTGCGGAGACACTGGATCGCCGCAGCGGCAATTCACCCCAAAGATCACGCCACACCAAGGCATCGGCCACGCTTGCGATCCGCTACGCGGAGCCATCGCGGCAATATGTGCCGGTTTCGCAATCTCTCTAGACAGGCATCTCCCGCATGACCATCTAATCTACGCCTCGGCATAAGGCTTGGAAATAGCAAAATTGACAGATTCCTTGGACAAAATGATCGCAGTGTCCATCGCAGTTTCATGATCGAAATAACCACGGTCTAGTGATCGAAACTGCGCATGGCTTTGGCGTGCCGTTTACGATCAAAGCGTCGCGATGCCCGGACCCATTGTGCAAAGAATCCGGCCGGCACGCCAGCTGCCGATCATTTTCTGCAACACTTAAGTCATTTTGTCCTCTTCCTGAGGGCTCGGTCTTGGGTCTATAGTTTCTCTACCGTGAATAACGTTAGATCGCTTGACGCCATAAATCAGGATCACAGAGTTGGCCTGTTCAGCATTGGGTTGGAAGCGTACTGGGAGCAGTTCGTCGGTTTGCGTGAACGTTTGCAGACGAGCAACGAGACCATCTGCCGCAGACTCGAAGCGCTGCGCGCAAGGGTGGTGAATGCGGGCCTGATTGATACTCCGGAAAAGGCAGTCGCAGCCAGCCACCTGTTCCGACAGGAAGACGTGGATTTGATCTTCCTCCACGTTTCTACATACGCCTTGTCCTCGACCGTATTGCCAGTCGTGCGTCGCTCGAAGGCGCCAGTCGTTCTATTGAATCTCGCCCCTGAAGCAGCAATCGACTATGCTCGCTTCAATGCGATGGGAGATCGAACTGCGATGACGGGCGAATGGCTGGCTCACTGCCAGTCCTGTTCGGTTCCGGAGATCGCGAATGTATTCCGGCGGTGCGGGGTCCGGTTTCAACAGGTCACTGGAGTGCTCGATGAGGAAGCGGTCTGGGATGAGATTGGTGAGTGGGTGCAAGCTTCGCAAGTCGGGCACAGCATGGAACACAACCGCTTGGGCGTCATGGGGCATTATTACAGCGGCATGCTTGACATCTATTCCGACCTCACGCTGCAGTCATCGACTTTCGGGACTCACATTGAACTGATCGAGGTCGATGAACTCTCGGCACTGCGCCGCGAAGTGAGTTCGGGCGAGATTGCCGGCCGCGTCCAAGAGATTCGCGAGATGTTTGACGTCGAGCCAGATTGCACGCCAAGCGAGCTGGAGCGTGCCGCGCGCACTTCGGTCGCGCTCGACCGGATCGTCGAGCGATATCATCTCGGATCCCTTGCCTACTATTACAAGGGATCCGGCGTCGCCGAAAACGAAGACACAATGAGCTCCATCATCGTTGGGACGAGCATGCTCACTGCGCGCGGCGTCCCGGTCGCAGGAGAACTGGAGATCAAAAATGCGCAGGCGATGAAAATCCTGGACCTGTTTGGCGTTGGCGGATCCTTCACGGAGTATTACGCGAACGATTTTAACGATGGCGTGATTTTGATGGGGCACGATGGCCCTGGACACATAGCGATAGCAGAAGGGAAACCGAAGTTGCGGCCGCTTAAGAATTACCATGGCAAAGTGGGAAAAGGGTTATCGATCGAGATGAGCGTCAAGCACGGCCCCGTGACACTATTGGCTATCGCGGAAACGGGTGACGGAGCGCTGAAGGTTGTCGTAGCCGAGGGCGAGTCGGTGCCCGGTCCCATACTAGAAATTGGCAATACCAACAGCCGGTATCGATTTCCCATTGGCGCTCGCGACTTTCTTGAGAAATGGAGCGCGCAGGGAACTGCGCACCATTGTGCCATCGGCGTTGGTCATCATACGGCCATGCTCGAAAAGTTGGCTTCACTGCTACGCGTTGAATTCGTGCGCGTTTGTTAGCGAAGGGCAGAAGATCTCCCTGGAGATGAGGTGCAAGCCGGGGGTGTTACTGCTTTCGATAGCTGCTTGGCGTCCTACCCATTGCGTTCTTGAAGAAGCGGCAGAAGTATTGCTCCTCTTCAAATCCACTTTGAAACGCGATTTCCTTTATCGACAATTCTGTTTTCAACAGAAGATCGCGAGCGTGCCTCAACTTTAAGTGCAATCGGTATTGATGTGGGCCAACACCGGTGTGTTCACGAAACGTACGACGGAAACTTGAATAACTCGTTCCAAGCTGCCGCGCCATTTCTTCGAGAGGCAGATCGTGCGTTTTAGAATCTAACATCATCTCCTGTGCATGTTGTATCACTCTCGATGCTTCTCCAGCAGACGGCGTATGGACCAATGTAGAAGCATATAGCTGCGCAAGCAGAAGACATGTGTGTGCGGCCATGGTCTGCTGAAGTGCCGCTCCGTTCTCTTGCGCACAGGTGATCAGGGCTTCAAAGGTTTCGTGCATCCCGGCCGATTCGCGCACGCGAAAGACGCTCTTGTCGGGAAAGACGTGAGCGTCGAAGATCTTTTTGTATGCGGGACCCGCAAACCCAACCCAATATTCGCGCCATCCCGTCTCTGGCTTCGGCCTGTACCGATGCCACAGCCCAGGCCGCAACAGGATCACATTGTCACCGCGAATCTTTATCTTTTGGTTCTTCGTTTCAAAAAGACCGTATCCTTCCGGTATGTAGACAATCTGGTACTCGTTCAATGCACGACCATGTTCCCAATCAAAGTGATAATGAGGAGGGTGTTGGCGTGGCGGGTACGAACCATCTTCCGGCAAGATAATCGACTTGCCGCATGTAGTCACCGACATTCCCCACTTGCGCGATTTTGCGTCCGCGCGGAAATAGCGAAAGTAGAATCGTCGCTGAGAAAGCTGTTCTTGGGCAACGCGCATTTTGTCCACCAGAATTGTCGAATATACCACTGAGGACCTCGGCTATTCGACCCGTATATTGTTACCCAAGGCTATTCGGACGGCATTCGAGGGTCCGTTTTGAGAACGCGA